>Ga0181535_10002874_pt1 | contig 20499 bp, 17 predicted proteins | sample PEATcosm2014_Bin_44_FD_119774 | JGI IMG/M metagenome (GOLD analysis project Ga0181535, IMG submission 119774) | Peatland microbial communities from MTU Mesocosm Facility, Houghton, MI, USA - PEATcosm2014_Bin17_30_metaG | ecosystem: Environmental > Terrestrial > Soil > Wetlands > Peat | place... | reverse complement strand
TGGACCCGCGGAGCTACCCCACAGGAACACAGGTAAGCGACGCGGAACTGGCTGCGCTGAATCTCAAACGATCCGACTTTCACGGTGAATGGAACTACACCCTCATGCCGTCTCTGAAATAAGCAAGTCAGTTTATTGTGACGCGATGCCTTAGAGCCCGCACAAACGCGCAAAAGATACTCTGTTTCCGAATGCACCGCTGTCTCTCATCAGAAGTACCTCTTCAGGTTCATGCCATTATAAAGCGAAGCAACCTGATCTCCATATCCATTGAACATGAGCGTAGTGCGGCGCTGTGCGTAGAAGGGCAGGCCGACGCGGCGCTCGGTCTTCTGGCTCCAGCGGGGATGGTCGACATTGGGATTCACATTTGAATAGAAGCCGTATTCGCTGGGGCCCATGTCGTTCCATGTCGTGGGCGGCTGGTGATCCAGGAAGCGCACGGTCACAATCGACTTTGCGGATTTGAAGCCGTACTTCCAAGGCACGACAACGCGCACTGGAGCCCCGTCCTGATTGGGCAGCACTTCTCCGTAGAGTCCAAAGGTGAGCAGCGTCAACGGGTTCATCGCCTCGTCGATCCGCAGGCCTTCAGAGTAAGCCGAGTAAAACGAAGCCTCAGTGGCCCACTTCTCGACTTTTCGATCGTAGTAGGAGAGAAACTGGACGAATTTCGCGCTCGGCAGCGGGTCGCACTGGCTGATGAACTCCGACAGCGAGTAGCCAACCCAGGGAATAACCATGCTCCAGGCCTCGACGCAGCGATGGCGGTAGACGCGGTCCTCAAGTGGCCGCAATTTGAGCAGTGCTTCGATATCAAAGGTCTTCGGCTGCTTGACTTTGCCCTCCACGGTTACGGTCCAGGGCCGCGTCGGCAGCACGCCGGCGTTCTTTGCCGGCTCATCCTTGTTTACGCCGAACTCATAGAAGTTGTTGTAGTGCGTGATGTCCTCGAAGCTCGTGAGCTGCTCGCCCGTAGTGGTGAGAGGGCTTTTCACTGTTTCGAGCTTTGTGCCGGCCAGCGCGGCGACGCGCGGCGAAAATACGTTAACCAATTGCTCCGCGCCAACTGCGGCTGCACCCGCGGCCACGACTGTCGAGGCGGCAGAGCGAAGGAAGCGGCGGCGATTGATGTACCGGTCGTACTCGTCCTTGGGCGTGATTTCAGACGACAGGATGTCAGGCGGTTTGCCGATGAGCATGGATTGACCTCGCGCGGAGAAGGCGCTGACTGCATTCATTAGACATCGTTGCGGGGCTTAACGTTTCAGCAATCCCGCGAGTTAGCGACGGTGCCCCATCCTTTTCTCGGTTTTTGCGAAAAGGGGCGAGGGCATCCGCGAACCTCAACCACTCCCACTCACGGCAAACGCGAGAATGGCCATTGCCCCAGACGCCAAGCGCGAAATAGATAAATCAGCGTGCCGGAGACGGCAATCCCTGCGGCCACAGCCAGTCCACCCAGGGCGTGACTACGGTTGACCAACATGAAGATGAAACCGGCTAGGGCTACCAGCGGGGGCAGGGGATAGAGCGGCATCCTGAATGGCCGCGGCAGCTCCGGCCTTCGCGCACGGAGCAGTATTACACCCACATGCTGAAGGAAGAACTGGATCACGATGCGGGTGACCACCAGCATCGTGATCACCTGCGCCAGTGAAAAGAAGCAGAAACTCGCTGCTGCGAGTCCCAGAGCGACCAGCGAGCGGTGGGGAATGCCATGCTTCGGATGGACTGCGCCGAGATAATGAAAGTAGTTGCCATCGCGGGCGGCTGCGTAAGGCACACGCGAGTAGCCCAGTAGCAGAGAGAAGATCGATCCGAAAGCCGTCCAGACAATCAACGCGGCCATCAAACGGCCAGCCACAGTGCCAAAGGCAGACTTCGCGATGTCGGCCACCAGTTGCAGGCGGACAGTTGCTCCCGCCGCAACGTGCGAGGCCGCGTCGCGCCCCAAATCGCGCATTGCCGGCAGCGCGGCCAGATTCATCGCAACATAGAAGGCCGCGACGAAGAGCAGCGAAAGCAAAATAGCCCGCGGAATCGTTCTCTCGGGCTTGCGAACCTCGCCGCCCAGAAAGGCGATATTATAGTAACCCCAATAACAATACGTAGTGAGCAGAGTGGCCTGCGCCAGCCCGCCAAGCGCGGCCGGAACTGACATCGAGGGCTCGACCGGCATCCTCCATCCACCTGTGGCCGCAGCGTGGGCAAAGCCCGAGACGATGACTCCGGCGATGGCTGCCAGCACTCCGGCAAAGAGCACCCAGGCGAGTCGCGTGATCGAACTCAAATTGCGATAGAGAAGTCCCGTGACCAGCAGACAGGTGGCGGCGGCCGCGAAGTTCGAATAGTGTAATGTGGGCAGGGCGCCGATGGGAGCGCCGTCGAGTGCCGGCCAGAACCATGCCAGAAAGCTAGATAGCCCGATGCAGCCTGAGGCAATGGCAAGGGGCGCGGTAAAGCTCACTTGCCAGACATACAGAAAGCTGAGCCAATTGCCGGCGCGGTCCGGCCCATAGATCTCGCGCAAAAAAGCATAAGAACCGCCGGCCCTGGGGAAGGCCGCACCCAACTCGGCCCATACCAGTCCGTCGGCGACAGCGATGGCCGCGCCCAGCACCCAGGCCCATACCGAGAGCCGGTAGCCCGCAGCGGCGATGACCAGCGGCAGGGTGATGAAGGGGCCGACGCCAATCATCTCCAGCATGTTGAAGGCGACCGCCGAGCGCAGGCCGATGCGGCGCTGAAGGGTGTTTTCGGAAGTGGGGGAGACGAGATGCATGAGGCTCTTTCGCTCCCCGGATTGTACACTGACGGGAAGTATGATCTTCGCCGAGAGAGTTCAACGAGTGGTTGTGGGCGCCGTCCTTGCCGGGCTGATGCTGGCCGGAACAGGCACGCTTTGCCTTCGAGCGCAGCAAACTGGACAGCAAGCCACACCCAAACCCGACACGCAGACGCGTGACAATACCTCGATTCCTCTCCCCGAGCCGAGCGATATTGCGCTGCCCCTGCCCGAAGACCGCGGCGCGGCCGCAGTGGAGCAATCACTTAGGCGCCTCTCGACCACCGCCAGCGTAATGATGATCGTGGCGCATCCCGATGACGAAGACGGTGCGCTGCTGACCTACCTCAGCCGCGGACTGGGCGTGCGCACGATCCTGCTGACGCTGAACCGCGGCGAAGGCGGGCAGAACGCCATGTCGGCCGACGCCGACGATGCGCTGGGGCTGATCCGGACCAATGAATTGCTACGGGCCGACGAGTTCTACGGAGCAAAGCAACTCTGGGGCACGGAGGCCGACTTCGGTTTTTCCAAAACTCAGGAAGAGTCCTTCGCCAAATGGGGCCATGATCGCGTTCTCTACGACGCTGTACTGGCCGTGCGCCGCGAACGTCCACAGGTGATCGTCTCGACATTTGTCGGCGGCGTCAGCGACGGCCACGGCCATCACCAGGTCTCCGGCGAGATTGCGCAAGAGGTCTTCAAGGTGGCCGGCGATCCGACGGTCTTTCCCGAACAGTTGCGCGAAGGCAAGCACGGAGACGCCGGATTGCAGCCCTGGCAGCCTTTGGCCGTCTACTCGATGGTCCCCTTCGCGCCCATCACGGAGAAGGGAATCCTCGACTATGCAACCGGCAAATGGGCCCCGGCGCGTTTCAAGAATTACGTGACCGGCGAGTGGACCGAAGGCGCTCTCTCGACCGATGTAACCCTTCCGGTGGGCAAGCTGGACCCGGTCCTCGGTCGCAGCTATGTACAGATCGCGCGCCAGGGATGGGGCGAGCAAAAGTCGCAGAATGGCGGAGCAAACCCCGCGCTCAGCGGCCCGGCGACGACCAGCTATCACCTGTGGGCAGTGGCGCCGCAGGCGGAAGCAAAGCCGGGAACGATCTCATCGAACGACGATCTCTTCCGTAACAGCAAGGTAAATATCGACACCAGCATTTCCGGGCTGGCCGGACAGATTGGAAGGCCCGAGCCCGACTGGATCATCGAGTGGCTGAAGGGGGCCGACGCAAGCCTCCGGGAAGTTGAAGCCAAACGCCGGGGAAAGGCTGGGATCGAGACCGCGCATCTGCTGGCCGAATGCTACCGCAGAGTCTCCGGAATTCGCTCGTTGGTCGCCACCGGTAATTTTGACCCGTATGCGAAAGCCAGGTTGCTCTTTGAACTCGACACCAAGACCGACGAGATTCAGACCGCGCTCAAGGAACTGCTCGGCTTGGACCTTATCGCCTTCACCACGAGATCCGACAGTGTTGAAAGCGGTGGTCCCTTCCGCGGAGGTTCGGCGGACGAGACGCCGCGCAGCGTAACGCCGGGCGAAGAATTCAAAGTCCGGGTCCACGTCGCACAGGCCACCAATCAATGCCATCTGGAAAAAATCTGGTTTGAAAGCCATAGCGGCGACCCATGGAAGATTGAGAGCACACCCGGTGCAATCGACCCGGCGGCTCCGGTCACCGACCAAATCTTGCATGTGCGGGCTGCGGAAAACGCCGAGCCGACCCAACCCTACTTCACCCGGCCAAGCATTGAACAACCCTACTACGACCTGACGCGGCCAGAGTACCGCCTGCGCTCTTTTGTGCCTTATCCACTGGAAGCCTGGGCTGAGTTCACCTTTGACGGCCTGCCGATTCGCGTCGGCCAGGTGGTGCAGACTATGCAACGCGTTCAGGGTCCGGGTGGTATATATGAACCTCTTGTCGTCACGCCGGCCATTGGCGCGCGCATGGAGCCCGAGGCGCGCATTCTTCCTTTGGACGGCAGCGCCTTGCCGGTCAAAGTCACGGTGCATACTGAGACTGCGGCTGAAGGAACGGTCACACTCGAACTGCCTGCCGGTTGGACTGCCCAGCCGAGTGAGGCCAAGTTTAAGCGGGGCGGCGCCGGCGATACAGAGCCCTTGCTCTTTTCCGTGACCACCGACGGCGCTACCACGGGCGCATATGACATCAAGGCGGTGGCGCACTCCGGCGGGCGTGACTACACGGCCGGTTGGCAGAGCGTCGGCTACCCCGGACTGCGGCCCCATAACCTCTACAAGCCCGCACAGTTGAAGACCCGTAAAGTGGATGTGAATCTGGCTCCGGGACTCCGCATCGGCTACGTGATGGGCACTGGCGATCTGGTCCCCGATGCCATCGAGGCCATGGGCGTCACACCGCACCTTCTCACAACCGCCGAGTTGACCTCAGGCGACCTTTCCGCCTGGAATGTCATCGTCATTGGCATTCGCGCCTACTCCGCGCGACCCGAACTGACGATCGCTCAGTCCAGGCTGGACGAGTTTGTCCGCCGCGGCGGTAACTTGATCGTCCAGTACCAGAGCGGCAACTTTCCGGCTCCGTTTCCCCTTTCTATGGGACGCATGGCGGAGCGCGTCGTGGATGAGACTGCTGCCGTCAAGTTGCTTGCCCCATCCAACCCCTTGCTTTCTCGGCCCAATGCGATTACCAGTGTTGACTTCGACGGCTGGATCGAAGAGCGCGGCCATTCATTCCTCGATAGCTGGGATCCAAACTACACCCCGCTCACCGAGACCGCCGACCCCGGCCAGGACCCGCAGCGCGGCGGCCTGCTGGTGGCGCATCCCAGCAAGGGAACGTATATCTATGTTGCCTATGCGCTCTATCGCCAGCTTCCCGAGTTAGTCCCGGGAGCATACCGTCTGCTGGCTAACCTCTTAAGCGCCGGCAATGACGCCGCGGGCGGCGATGGAGCTTTGGCGCCACGCCCCTAGAGCCTGTTTTGTACTTTCCCGCAGGCGGCTCCGGGAGTGTAAGACAAAGGTCGCAAAGTGGTGACCGATCCCTGGAGCAAAGGAACTCAGACAAGACAGATGAAACACCAGCCGAAGCAACTTGAGTTGGTCTCCAAACTGCTCGACGAAGAAACTACCCTTTCTCTCGCCACGACTGGCGAAGACGGCGAGGCCTCGGTCGCGCCGCTCTTCTACATTGCGGGCTATGACCTTTCGCTCTATTGGCTCTCCTCTGAGACCAGCCTGCACAGCCTGAACCTCAAAAAATCATCCCGCGCATCCGCGACGGTCTATCGCAACGCATTGAGCTGGAAGGAGATCCGAGGCGTGCAGATGCGCGGATTGGCCGAGAAAGTTACCCAGCCAAAGCGCCGCAGCGAGCTGATCGAGGCCTACTGCGAGCGATTCAGGTTGGGGCGGGTGATCCGCATCGTCGTTCGCCAGAGCGCCTTGTACGTATTCCAGCCGGATTTTTTCCGTTACATCGACAATGCCAACGGTTTCGGCCACAAATTTGAGCTCACACACCAGCCGGAAGGTTGGACTCTCACTCGGCAATAACATGTCGGAGAGACAGTTCGCTTCCCCTTCCGGTCTTCAGGTCTTAGGGCCGACCGCAGGGCCAACTCCTTCCGCCACTCTCCTGCTCAGTCGCTGATTTCATCCATTCATCAAGTTTTCTTCATCATCTCCTTCAGAGTGCCCAATTATGAATCAAGGAGAAGACGTCCTGTGGAAAAGCTGAGGAAAACCGCGCTTTGATCTTGGAAAAAAAAGAGTTGCGTGCCCTTTCCAAATCGGACTTCTGGCCGATAGGTATCAAAGAAGGAATCTGTACTGAAGTTTCGTGCACCGGCAGCAGGCTTTTATCGACCGGCTCCCTAGACTGACATCATCCACGTTGAACGGCAGGTACGTATGGTGGTCAAGACGCAAAGCAAGGGACGCGGAGTCACTGGACTTCATGTGGGCGTGAACAACGTCCGGCGCTATTTCCCAAAGAGCATCTCTAGCATCGAGTTGGTGCTGGATCATCTTCAGATCGAGTGCGGACTGAAGCCGGCATTCTGGCAGGGCGAGCCAGAGATCTTCGATCCCCGGCTGTGTGCTTGGCTCGAATCCCGGCACATGCATGCAAAGCCCGACCGGAGTTCCGTCCCGATGGCGATGATTCCAGAAGGAAAGAACTCCTTCCGGCTGCAACCGATCCGCCTGAACGGACAGGTTCGCGACAAACTCTCCCATCGGGTCGCGGCCTGAGAGCGAAGCGCCACGAAGGCTCGCGACAGCCGCGAAGGCTGGAGAAACAGGATGGGTGTGCCTATGCCCTTCCTCGCTCATCCGCGTTCCTTGATCCTTGATGCCTGTTCTCGGGTCCCTGTCAGTTGATAGACTCGGGAAGCAATGACCATTACGCAACTGCAAGAGACAATTGAACGATGCTTTGCCGCAGGTACTGGCGCCATCGGCGACAGTGCAGCCATGCCGGCCTTTATGGCACTGAGAACTGCTTTGGAAAGCGGCGAGGCGCGCGCCGCTTCACCCGACACCGCCTCGCCGTCAGGTTGGCGAGTCAACGCCTGGGTCAAACAGGGCCTCCTTCTGGGCTTTCGCTTGGGAGTGCTGGAGGAGTTTCCTTCGCCGAGCCCTTCACTTCCCGTCTCAGGCCTTTCCTTTGTGGACAAGAGCACCTATCCGGTACGTCATTTTGGCGCGGCCGACGGCGTGCGTGTGGTTCCCGGCGGCTCTTCGGTGCGTTCCGGAGCATATGTGGCCCGTGGTGTGGTCTGCATGCCGCCGATGTACATCAATGCCGGGGCCTGGGTGGATGAGGGCACCATGGTGGATTCTCATGCGCTGGTCGGCTCCTGCGCCCAGGTTGGCAGGCGTGTCCATCTGAGCGCGGCTGCTCAGATTGGCGGGGTCCTGGAGCCGGTCAACGCCACCCCGGTAGTAATCGAGGACGATGTGCTGGTTGGCGGCAACTGTGGCGTCTATGAAGGAACAGTGGTCCGAAAGGGGGCTGTGCTGGCCGCCGGCACTATCCTGACCCGCGGAACTCCGGTCTACGATCTTGTGAATGGCGCCGTCCTGCGCGCCACTGCCGAACTGCCGCTCATCATTCCCGAGAATGCCGTGGTGGTTCCTGGCTCCCGCGCCGTCAGCAAAGGCAGAGGCCAGGAGTGGGGCCTGAGTGTTTACGCGCCGGTAATCGTGAAGTACCGCGACGACAAGACCGATTTGAGCACGGCGCTGGAAGAGTTGCTGCGCTAACGACGGAATCGGCGAAGGCCATTCTTCAGTCCTTAATCTTGTCATGTCCACGACCACCTCGAAGACGTTGTAGCCGCGGTCGGACTCATCCTTCTGGAATTCTCCACTGCTCTCGCCGATAGGCATGAATGGATCACCGGATCAGGGTGCTCCGTCGGCGCCTCGGCAGGCGAGGAACCGCAGGCACGATGCACTGCAAAGTCCCGGTGCAAGACTTCGCGGGCGCCTATAGCGGTTCTTCGATTGCTGCACTCCGGAACCATTGCCCTCTAGTGGATTTTTCCTCAGGAAAAAGCCACCTCTGAAGAGGCCAATTGGGGGTAGATCTATCGGAGAACCGCTCTACTGAATCCAGAAGGGAAGGTCCGCGTATGCCCTTGATGACATGGACTGAAGAGATGAGCGTTAAGGTCGAGGTGTTGGACGAAGACCACAAGACGCTGATTGCAATGCTGAACGACCTGAATGACGGAATCGAGGCGAACCGTGCGAGATCGACCCTCGAAAGCGTCATCGAAAAGTTGTTGAAGTACACCAAGTTTCACTTCGCACACGAGGAGCGTCTCTTTGACCAAACAGGCTATGCCGGCGGGCCCGCGCACAAAGCTGAACACGCCCTGCTGGCCAGGCGTGTCATGAATCTGCAGGCGCGCTTCGAAAGCGGCCAGTCGCGCGAACTCGGGATGGAGACGATGGCATTCCTGAAGTGCTGGCTGACCGAACACATTATGGGTTCCGACCAGCAGTACGGCCCGCACCTCAACGCCAAAGGGATCAAATAAGAGACCCTCGCTCACATGGCAGGGCGAAATGGCATCTCAAGGACAAATCAAAACCATCGCCTGTGCGGTTCGGGACGAGCAGCCGCATTGCCGGGTCGAACCTCAACGGGTCTGATTGGATGCAGAGGAGCCGCGCCGCGCGCCGGCAGCGCAACATGAGGCTGCTTCCCATCATCGTCAACCGGTCGATTCGCGAGGCTCTCCTGATGAAGCTTTGCAAGGCGCTCAATCAGTTCTCCGACTAGATCCTCAAGCTGCATTCGAATCCGATCGCTGAGTTGAGGGAATTGAAAACCCATCAGCGTCCGCGAGTGAATCATCCTGACCTTTCCTCTCACGCGGAATGGCATGTGGTTGACATTGAAGATCAACTCCACAATCTCGTCGATTGCGAGCTCCTTCGGTGACTCGAATTCCATCAAGCATCCGCCGATGCTCAGATCGATAATCTTCGCCGGAACGGGCTTATCACATGCGGGCAGCGTCTGGATGCCTGCTGTGCCAGAACATTGGAGGCGAGGGCTGCGCCGAAGTTCTTCGGGCGTCTTCGGTTTCTCGTCCGTTTTCGGTCCCTCGGGTGCCTTCTGTTCCTCGGTCGATTTCGGTTCCTCGCATTTCACTTCCTGATCCATCTCTTCAACCCAATCCTGCGCGTGTTCGGTTGAGATCTCCGCGAATGCTGTCGAGATCCCAGCTTCCGACGGGAATCACAGCGTCCGCAGCCGGCAGGAGCCGGAGCGAAATCAGGGAGGACGTAGGCTAGAGCCGGTGCACTCAAGTCGGCGCGGTCAGCATCGAGCGGAGACTTTGAATGTGGCGAATCAGAGTATCCTATCCCCGGTTTTGCTCCAATGCTCCTCTTGTTCGGTATTGGCGCTTCAACTATCGGCATATGTGCGCAGTTTTTTCTCTCTGGATGAATTGAGGGATCTCAAGGCTCTGTCTCTGCAAGAATCGTTCACACAAGAAGCTTCCATTAACGTTGATTTCAAGGCGCTTCGGCGCCCGGACCGCATGTCATCGCCAGAAGAATACACTGAAGAAGCGTACCGATCGAGGTCTCGGAGTCTCGTCATCAGGCCGCGTTGCACAGTTCGTTTCCTCTCGGAACAAGGCGCAAGACAGACGGTAGACTATTTGAAACCATGCCCACTCAAGAAAAGCGAGTGCAATTGATCCACTGGGGTGTCGTTGGGCCAGGCCGAGCCGGTGCGCGCTTTGCTCAGGGCCTCCGCGCCGTCGAGAACGTCGCGCTCGATGCCGTCTGGGGCCGTAACCGCGAGAAGACCGGCGTCTTTGCGCTGGACTTTGGCGTTCCCCAGCCGCTCGATTCGCTGGAGCAGCTTTTGGCCGCCAGCGTGGACGCCGTCTATATTGCCACTCACCCGGACAGCCATGCGGAGCTCTGCATGTTGGCGCTCGCAGCCGGCAAGCACGTTCTCTGCGAGAAGCCGGCCGCACTGAACGAGCGCCAATTGGTCGATGTGCTGGCGGCAGCACGCCGCAACGATCGCCTCTTCATGGAGGCCATGAAGCCACCGTTCTTTCCGCTCTACCGGCGTCTGCGCGAACATCTCGCAGCCGACCCCATCGGCCCGGTGGGCTTTGTGCGCGCCGGCCACGCCGACGCCACCCTGCCACCGGAGTACCCGTTGCACTTCGCCGAGTTGGGCGGCGGAGGCATCATGGGCATCGGACCCTACGAAGCGTTTCTGGCGCTCGATTGGCTGGGCGAGCTGAAGCGCGTGCAGACCATGGGGAGGCTGGCCGCCTCGGGCATTGACGCTCTTGCCTTGTTCCAATCCGAGCATGAGCACGGCATGGCGCAACTGCATACCGGTCTGGATCTACTGAGTCGCGGCGACGCCTTGCTCTCAGCTCCCGGCGGTTACGTCCTGATCCAAGCCAACTGGTGGAACCCGCGCCGAGCCACCATCCACTATCTCGACGGAAGGGAAGTCGAACTCGACGAGCCCTTTACTGCCGGCGGCTTCAACTACGAGACGGAGCACTTTTGCCAATTGCTCCGCGAGGGCAAGCGCGAAAGCCCGGTGATCCCGCACGCTATGTCGCTCGGCATGGCGCGGCTGCTCGAAGCCGCTCGCACCGCTCTCGGCGTTCGCTTCCCCGGCGAACCACCTGCGGTGGGGCCAGACGCCTTCGGCATGTTCGCGCCATAAATAAGGCGCGAGAACTGGTCCACTGCGGCAAATGGGAATCGTGCAGGAGTTGCGACGGCCAGTGCTCAACCCTCATCCCGCACTTCCATTTGGCGCGGTCGAGCCGGAGGCAGTTAGACCCATCGCCGGCGGCCCCACTGTAGGTGGTGGTAGGATCGAAAGTGACAGATGCAAACTAAGAAACTTAAAATCATTCCCCTCGGCGGGCTGGGCGAGTTCGGCATGAATTGCCTGGCGATCCGTTGGGAAGACGACATTATCGTGATCGACGCCGGGCTGATGTTCCCGGAGTCGGAGTTGCTGGGAGTGGATATCGTAGTTCCCGATATCACCTACCTGGTTGAAAACAAGGCGCATGTCCGCGCCATCATCCTTACCCACGGCCACATGGATCACATCGGCGGCCTGCCATGGATTCTCTCCGAGATCAAGGTCCCTGTCTACGCCACCGAGTTTACCCTGGCCTACGTCGAGGGCAATCTCGAAGAGCATCAATTGCTCGATGAGACCGAACTGGTCGAGATCGTTCCCAAGGAAAAGTTCACCATCGGGCCTTTCACGATCGAGCCGATCCACGTAACGCATTCGATTGTCGATGCTGTTTCGCTGGCTATCGAAACCCCGGTCGGAGTCATCGTCCACACCGGCGACTTCAAGATCGATCTCGCGCCACTCGATGGCAAATCTTTTGATCTGCACACCTTTGCCGAATACGGCAAGCAGGGCGTGCTGGCCCTTCTGCAAGACTCTACGAATGTGGATCGCCCCGGCTACACACCCAGCGAGACCGCGGTGATTCCCCGCCTCGACGAGATCTTTTCGCGCACCAAAAAGAAGCTCTTCTTTAGTTGCTTCTCTTCGTCCGTCTACCGCATCAGGATCGCGCTCGACCTGGCCCGCCAGCATGTCCGCAAGGTGGCAGTCATCGGCCGGTCGATGATGGAGTCGACCGAGATTGCGCAAGACCTGGGCTACATCGACATTCCAAACGGGCTGATCATCAATCCCGGCCAGATGCGCGACTTCGCGCCCGAGCAGTTGATGGTGTTGATCTCGGGTACCCAGGGCGAACCGATGAGTGCACTCAGCCGCGCCGCCGTGGACAATCACAAGCACGCCCACATCGACGTCGGCGACACCGTGGTGCTCAGTTCGCGCGTGATTCCCGGCAACGAAAAAAGCATCTTCCGCGTGATCGATCACCTCTATCGCCGCGAAGCCAATGTCATTTACGACAACGGATCGAACGGCCTCATCCACGTCAGCGGTCACGGCTCTCAAGAGGAGCAGCGCCTGCTCATCAATCTCTTGCGGCCCAAGTTCTTCATTCCCGTTCATGGCAATTACGGCAACCTGCGCAAGCACGCCCAACTCGCCATGGATACCGGAGCCATCGAGCACGCCATCGTGATCGAAGACGGCGACGTGCTGGAACTGGACAAGAAGGACGCGCGCAAAAAGGACAAGGTAACAACAGGTCGCGTGCTGATCGACTCCGGCTCGAACAACGACGTCGTCGAGGATATGGTTCTCCGCGACCGGCGCATTCTGTCCGAAGATGGTGTGGTGTTGGCGGTCCTGGCCATCAACAAGCGCACCGGCAAGGTCGAACAGCAGCCCGAGGTAGTGATGCGCGGCTTTGGTGGCGCGGACATCACCGAGCAAGCCCGCGAAGTGGTGCTGAAGACCCTCGACGGCCTCACCATCCTGGAAAAATCCGACTACGGCATGGTCAAAGAAAAGGTCCGCTCCGAGTTAAAGCGCCTGATCCAGAAAACCACGGGACGCAGACCGATGATCATGCCGGTAATTCTGGAAATCTGATCGACAAGCAGCGTTAGCGTCACCAGCAATCTGGGTGCCCCAGGTCCGGATTTTCGGACCTGGGATACAACGAACCCAATCCAGCCTACCGATTCCCCAAAAGACAGGTGCCCCACCTTCGCGGCGTCTTTGTCTTTGCCGCTAAGGTGGGATAGCTCGACGTCGCTATCGTTTCTTATTGTCTTTTTACTTTCCTTGAGAGCGGTTGACGTTCACACTCCCCATGGACTGTCATCCTGAGCGAGCGAAGCGAGTCGAAGGACCTGCTTCTTGCTTGTCGGCATTCACCCCCCCAGTTCCCTCCCAATCAACGCCACGCACTCTTGCAACTCAGCCGGACGCGCGCTCAAATCCAGATCGAAGAACGCATTCCCAAGAACTTCCCACCTCGAAGGAGGCAAATCACCAAATCCAATCTTCCGCAGATAGGGATGACTCCCACAATAGAGCTTTCCATGGAACTCCTCGGCACGCCGGAGGATCCATCGCGATAGCGAAACAAGCATCTCATCCGCCAGAGGCGAAGCGAGCTGAAGAGCGAACCACAGCAATCCGATGCCGTAGGCGCAGACTTGTTCGTCCTGCCCTTCCGGTTCCGAGTTGAGCAATAGCCAAGCAAGAGACTTGACCGCTTGCGGAGTGAAATCCACAGGCAAGACGCGCAGGCTCAGAATCAGTTTAATCGTCGTTTTGTCCGTTGAAAGACCATCCCCGTAGTTCCATGGTTCGCGCGTTGCACGCAGAATTGCGGTACAGGAAAATGCCCGCATCCAGTGCCCTCGCTCGATTGCATCGGTCGGCCTCCCACTGGGGGTATCAGGCTCGGACCAGCGAGTTAGCTCCAGCACTTCCATTGGAAACCAAGGCATCTTCTCTTCTGGAAACGTTCCTGTATCCCGAACCTGCTGCAGCGCCGCAAGGTGCTCAACCTTCTCTTCTCCGTAATCTGCGGCTGCAATCTCCTCAAGCATATTGTTGCTGATATGTTTGGAGACTTCGCGCAGCAACCCCTCCGACTCAGGCTCGAACCGATTCAGGAGCTCAACGATCATCTTTCTACCCCACACCAATCTCTCTGTCTCGACCTGCTCATGTCAATTTTCGGATAGCCCTTTCAGTAGAAGATAATCAGGTCATGGCAGACCAACTGGTTTCCATCTCCGCCATCCGCTCCGCCGCCGCCCGCATCGCCGGCATCGCCGTCAGGACCCCACTAGTCGAAGCTGCCTTCCCCCGTATCTCCGGCCACGGAACCGGCAGACAAGTCTGGCTCAAGGCCGAAAGTCTCCAGCCCATCGGCGCATTCAAAATCCGCGGCGCGGCCAACAAGATTTTGCAACTCACTCCCGAAGAGATTCGCCGCGGAGTCATTACTTACTCGTCGGGCAATCACGCGCAGGGCGTAGCCTACGCTGCTCGCGAAGTCGGAGCTAAGGCCGTCATCGTGATGCCCTCGAATGCACCGGCCATCAAGCGCGCTGCCACGCTTGCGCTCGGCGCGGAGATCGTAGACGTGGGCCTGGCATCAAGCGAACGGTTGGCCGTGGCCGAGCAGTTAGTCCGCGAGCACGGCTACGTCGTCATCCCACCCTATGACGACGAGCAGATCATCGCAGGGCAGGGAACTTGCGGCCTCGAAATTGTCGAGCAACTCCCCGATGTCGACCTGGTGCTCGCGCCCGTCTCAGGCGGCGGCCTTCTCAGCGGAGTCGCCGCAGCCGTCAAGCAGCTAAACTCCAACGCAAAGGTATTCGGCGTCGAGCCGGAGCTGGCCGGCGATGCATCGGAGAGCTTTCGCGCCGGCGTGATCGCCACCTGGCCAGCCGAGCTTGTCAGCCGCACCATCGCCGACGGCCTGCGCACCCAGAGCGTCGGCGTGCGCAACTTCGCTCACATTCAGGCCTTCGTCGATGGCATCATCACCGTGACAGAAGCCGAGATTCGCGCCGCCATGCGTGCCATCGTCGCCGCCACGCGCCTCGTTCCCGAGCCCAGCGGCGCGGTCGCCACCGCTGCTTTGCTCTTCCACGCGGCCGAGCTTCCGCGCTATACCAAAGCCGTCGCCGTGGTGAGCGGCGGCAACGTCGCGCCCGAGCTGCTGGCCAAGGTGCTTATAGAACGCTCAAATTGACGATGGAAGGCGCATTGAGGTTCGTGGCATCCCACCCTTGCGGCAAAAACAACGGCGTCGCAAGGACGTGGCACCCAGGCAATGTTGCGCCGGAGATGCTGGCTGAGGTGCTAGCCGAAGGCATCCGCCCCAACGCAGGTGGCGTCGTTCGACTATGATTTTCTATGTGATGAGACCCCACATCCTCGCTCCCCGAAAACTCGCCCTTGCCCTGGCTTTGGCCTGCGCCGCCCTGCCCGCCCACGCCGACAAGAAACAGCCGCAATTGGAAAAGCCAATCGCCGGCCCGCGCGCCACGGCCCTGCGTGTGACCTGGCTTTACATCGCGCCCGATAAGAGTTCGCAAAAGGTGGACAAGGTGCAGATTGGCCGCGAAATGGTGGTAGCCGAACGGAGCGGCCCCTGGATGCGCGTCTACGCCAACACAGACATCCAGGAGGCCCGCGGCAGTGATGCCCCCGAATTTGGCCGCGACGAAACGCCGCCGCCCATCTCCGGCTGGATGGAGACGCGCGGAGTAGTCATCGAAACCACGCCCAATGGGGACCAGGTGCTGATGGGAGAGGCTGCCAATCAGGAGTCGCTGGCAAGCGACCCTCGCGGCCCGATCAATGCAGCGCGCAGCGCGAGGCTGCTCTATCGCCGGCTCGCGGAGATGTTTCCCAACTCGCCGCTGGCCCCGGAGGCCGCATGGCGCGCGGCCGACATTCTGTGGCAGTTGCAGAAGGCCGACTCTTCTTCGCGGCCCTCGGCCAAAGAACGCGAACCCTACATGCGCGACCAGATGGACGAGGAAGAACTGAAGAAGGTCATCAAGCTCTATCCTCACACCCGCCCGGCCGACCTTGCGGCCTTTGACCTGATCGACAACAAGCTCTGCGGCGACTGGCAAGGCACCACCAAATGCCCTGAGAAGGAAGCCGAAATCTACGAGAAGTACGCGGACGAGATTCCCGATGGCCCGCGAACCGCACAGGCCCTCTATCAAGCGGTCTACCGCGAGGCTGTGCTCACCGACATGTTTGCCGCTGACGGCAGCGACAACAAGAGCAGCGCAGCCCATAACAACGCCCGCCAGTTGGCCGGCAGGTTAAAAGACAAGTTCCCGCAGTCGGATTTCACCGCCCGAGCCGCGGCCCTCGTGTTCAAATTAGATGAGGGCATCCCCGTCTACGGCATCGACCGGGAGTGACGCGCGCCCCGGAGGCTTCTTGAATCCTTATCTTCAGTCGGTTTTATTGGGCATTGTGGAAGGCTTGACCGAGTTCTTGCCGGTCAGCTCGACGGCGCACCTGCGCATCACCGAAGCGCTGATGAAGATCCCGCTAGACGACGCCTACTGGAAGATGTACACGATCGTGATCCAGTTGGGAGCCATTCTGGCGCTGCTGCTGCTTTATTTGACCCGCATCATCGACTTCATGCGCAGCTTTCCCAAGGGCGAAGGGGGAGACCGCAACTGGCTCAATCATCCCATCTCGCTCACGCTGATCGCCTTTGCCTTCACGTCTGCCCCAGCGCTGCTCCTGCACAAGTGGAGCGAGAAGAACCTGGGCAGCCTCAACGTGATCGCGCTGGCGCTTCTCCTCGGTGGCATAGTAATGTGGATCGTCGATCTCCGCAGTGACCGCTTCGAGGCCACCACCACGCACGTCGAGGAGATGACCGTGCCCCAGGCCATCTGGATTGGCCTCTGCCAGACGCTCTCGGCAATCTTTCCGGGAACATCGCGCTCGATGTCCACCATCGCTGCCGGCCAGATGGTAGGTCTCGACCGTCCCGCTGCCCTCGAATTCAGCTTCCTGCTTTCGATTCCAACCATGATCGCAGCCACCTGCTGGGACCTGAAAAAAGAGGTCTTTCCCAGCCATGGCGGAGCAGCGCACGTGGTGATGAACTCAAACAATTGGATCGTGCTCGCAATCGGCCTGGTTGTCTCGTTCATCGTGGCCCTTGGAGTGGTCGAGTGGTTCCTCTTCTGGGTGCGCAAGCACGGCTTCACAGTGTTTGCTATCTACCGCATCATCCTCGGCGTGGCCCTGCTGATCTGGGGAACCAAGTTCATCGGGGGATAGGCTCTCCGGTCGGGGGTCCACACCAAGGTTCCTCCCGCCATCTTTTGCCCAGAATTCGCCTTCTGCACAGGGATAATAGAGACTGCTCTGGGAGTCTCAAGTCCGCTCTTCAGTTCGCTCGCGGCAGGGTCCCGAGCGGCCACGGAGACGGAGCGCCCACGCCATGAAACCCATTCGCATTGTTCTAGCGCCGACGCGCAGCCGCCCATTCAACATTCTCTTGGGTCTGGTGCTGGTCTTGGCCGCCCTGATGCTGCTGCTCGCGCTGGCCACCTATCACCCCACCGACCCCTCATGGAACACAGCTTCGGGCGCGAACGGGCCCCACGCCGCGCGCAATTGGACCGGCCTCTTCGGCGCCTGGATCGGCGACCTGCTGCTGCAAACCCTCGGTCTGACCGCCTTCTTCCTGCCCTTGTGGATGGGCGGCCTGGGATGGACCTGGATGCGTTCGCGCCCCGGCGGCGCGGCCTGGCTGCGCTGGATGGGCACCTTGCTCGCGCTTGCCTTCCTTCCAGCATGCTTTGGCCTGTTGCCCTGGAGCTGGCGCTGGCTGCACGCTGTGCCCGTCGAAGGCGTCGTTGGCAAGCTCATGGCCCAACTGCTGGTCACCTATCTGAATATCCAGGGCGCCTGGCTGGTAGCTGGCGTGCTGGCCGCCGCCGGGCTCTGGTTCGCCTCATCTGTAAGCTTCTGGGCCATCAAAGAAGGCGTCGGAGACCGCTGGCTGCAGTTCGCCTCCTGGCATGACCGCTGGCGCAACTGGCGCGACGAGCGCAGAGAACGCAAGGAAGAGCGGCTCGCCATGCGCGAGGTCCAACGAATGGAAGAGAGCCGGAATGAATCAGGCCCTCACCTCGTTTCTTCAAAGCTCATTCCCGACCCGATGCCCGAAGAAGATTCGGCGGAGGCATCGGAAGAAATACGTCCGGGCTTTTTCGCACGACTCTTCCGCCGGCACCGCATATCGCCGATTGACCCGCAAGACATTCCGGCATTTCAACGCGCGATCCCATCGGCACAAGCTGAGAACGCAAACTCATCTGTTTCCCATGGAAGCAGTATCTGGGAACGCGCCGCCGGGGAACCGGCTCCAGCCCCGGTTGAGCAGATTCCAGTCACTGCAAACGCTGTGCAGGCCAAACCGGAAGCCGCGCAGTCCACACCCGCACGGCCCCAACCCGCCCGCTTCGAACCGATGGAGTCGCGACTTGGAGCTGCCCGATTTGAGCCGGCCGCGCCCCAGCCCGCTCTTGTGCCCACCGCCCCAGCCGCCGCGCACAGTGAAGAGATTGCGATTCATCTGCGCGCCGATGCTGGAATGCACACCGCGACCGTGGCGCCCAAGCATGTGAGCGGCTTCAAGCTGCCTCCCAGCACTCTGCTCAACGAGGGCGACGGCCCCCAGGCCGTGCGCGAAGATGAATTGCGCGAAGAGGCTCGCGTGCTCGTTGAAAAATGTGCCGAGTTCGATGTGCGCGGCCAGGTAGTCCAGATCAACCCCGGACCCATGGTCACGACCTATGAATTCAAGCCCGAGGCCGGCGTGAAGTACTCGCGCGTCACGGGCTTGGCCGACGATCTCTGCCTTGCCATGCGGGCTGAGAGTATTTTGATCGAGCGCATGCCCGGCAAGAATACCGTCGGCATCCAGGTGCCCAACCACCGCCGTGAGACGATCAACCTGCGCGACTGCCTCGAGTCGGAGGTCTTCAACAAAGCTAAGTCGCGCCTCACCATCGCCATGGGCAAGGACATCAACGGCCGCTTCATTACCGCCGATCTGGCCGGGATGCCCCACGTGCTCATCGCCGGCTCCACAGGCTCAGGCAAGTCGGTCGCGATCAACGCCATGATTATGAGCCTGCTCTATCGCACCACGCCCGCACAGGTTCGCCTTATTCTCGTCGATCCCAAGCGTGTTGAGCTGGGCATGTACGAAGGCGTGCCGCATCTCTTCACGCCCATCATCACCGAGCCCAAGCTGGCGGCCAACGCGCTCAGGAACGCTGTCCGCGAAATGGAACGCCGCCTCAAGCTGCTCGCCAGCCGCAGCGTACGCAACATCGATCAGTACAACAAGCTCTTCGAGGGCGTCATGCCTTCGCTCTTCGACGATGGCGAAGACGAGCAGCCGCTGCCTTGCATCGTCATCATCATCGACGAGCTGGCTGACCTCATGATGCTCGATCGTGCGAATGTTGAAGAGTCGATCACGCGCCTCGCGCAGATGGCCCGCGCCGTCGGTATTCATCTCATCCTCGCTACGCAGCGGCCCAGCGTAGACGTGATCACCGGCCTCATCAAGGCCAACGTGCCTACAAGGATCAGCTTCCGCCTGGCCACCAAGGTTGACTCGCGCACCATCCTCGACACCAACGGGGCAGAGGCCTTGCTGGGCCGCGGCGACATGCTTTTCCTGCCTCCTGGCACCAGCCGCCTGATGCGCCTGCACGCGCCTTACGTAAGCGAAAAGGAGACCGCCGCTGTTGTCGATTTCTGGAAGGCGCAGGGCATGGCCGAGTACGTCGAAGGCTTCCTCGAATCGCCCAAGGACGAACGCGCACAGGTCGACGGCTCCAATCCCGATCCCGACGAAAACGATCCGCTCTTCAACGACGCGGTGCAATTGGTCTTCGAATTCGGCAAGGCCTCGACCTCGCTGCTCCAGCGCCGCCTGAGGATCGGCTACGGCCGCGCCGCGCATCTCATCGATCTGATGGAGCGCGACGGTTTAGTGGGCCAAGCCGACGGTTCCCGTCCAAGAGAGTTACTAAAAGCCCCAGGCTGGCTGCATGAGGTAGCCTCCACTGCCAACGAATAACGGGGTCCCGAACTTCTCCGTCTTACTACCTCAACAACTCCCTGGGTGGCCCAGGTCTCGATTCTGAGACCTGGGAAACCACGAAGCTCGATTCGCTATGTCCAACGACAAAGGGCTGCCAATCGGCAGCCCATGCTTGCAAAGAACTCTGCTCCCGCTCTACCAGCTTCCCCAGGCGCGGCTGATGTAGTCGGCCAGCGTCATCGAGATCAGCACCAGAAACATAAAGATGCCGGCGAAGACGGTGAGCTTGGTCAGCTTCGTCGAGTACTTCACGTGCATGAAAAACAGCACCACCAGCATTGCTTTGGCGGTGGCGATGGCCAGCGCGATGATGGGATTCCACGGACCCAGTTCCAGGAACGACGCCCAGACCGTGAGCCCGGTGCCCGCCAGCAGCGAAAGGAGAATGGCCACGTAGACCCCAGGGCCAACAATGTGATGTTCGACTTGTTGCACTTGTTCATTTGGTTCGCTCATGCGCTCATCCTCTGGCAGTTACCCTTCCCTGGTCCCTGATATGGAGTGACCCGTCAATCTCTGCACATCGATGGGATTGTTTTTGTTGTTGTTTTTGTTTTTCGAGGACAGAGCCAGCCGCAGCCGGGGCAGATTTGAGCGACGATTGATCAGTC
>Ga0181535_10002873_pt1 | contig 20507 bp, 17 predicted proteins | sample PEATcosm2014_Bin_44_FD_119774 | JGI IMG/M metagenome (GOLD analysis project Ga0181535, IMG submission 119774) | Peatland microbial communities from MTU Mesocosm Facility, Houghton, MI, USA - PEATcosm2014_Bin17_30_metaG | ecosystem: Environmental > Terrestrial > Soil > Wetlands > Peat | place... | reverse complement strand
GCGGGAGAGCACGATGTCTTCCGGCAGGACTTCCAGACACTCGTCCTGATCCTCCCAAATGATGACGGGATAATGCTCCAGAAAACGCGGCATCAGTTGTTCGGCGGCCTGGACCAGGAGTATTTCGGCTTTGTTGGCGGCGTCGTCGCAGGCGGAATCGTAGTCCTGCACTTTTTTCCGCTGCTGGTCGTCCCAGTGGGCGACGGCGTGGATGGGAGCGTATTCGTCCGCCCAGCGTTGCACCGGGGCCTGAAGCTCGGCGGGCAAATCCTCAAAGGGGACGAGGGTTTCGGAACAATGCTGGCAAATCAATCCATTTTGCAAAATGTCCCGGCTGAAGAGGGGGAGAACGGGCGCGCGGCAGCAATCCGCCGGGGCGAAACCGGCCGGGACGTTGGCCAGTCGTTTGAGCCAAATCTGGCGGTCATGCGCCAGTTCGGCGGCGAGCCGGTAAGCTCCGACCAACGGGTGGGAGAAACGCCAGACCCGGCCCTGCAATTGGCTCAGAGTTTGAGCCAGCCACCGGGCCAGCGTCAAATCATCGAAATCCTCAAAAGCCAAACTGTATTCTTTCCAAAGGTGGTCGGGCAAAGGTTCTGCCATTGCGACAGGCTACGGGGTTAATCTGAGTTTTAAAGTTTAAAGTTTGTCCGCCGTCTCCTATACATGGGATGTGTTGGAACCGCAAAATCCGTTGCTGTCGCCGTTGATTGAATTGCGCGGAATCGGCCCGGAACGGGCCGCTTCATTGCTTCGCCTTGGTTTGGGCACGGTGGCCGACGCCCTTTTGCACCGGCCGCGGCGTTACGAGGACCGGCGTTCTTTTCAACGCATCGCGGAATTGCAATTGCAGGAGCCGGCCTTGACCCGGGGGCGGATGGTGGCAGGGGGATTGAAACGCCTGCGCGGCGGACGGACCGTGTACGAATTGATTTTGGATGACGGCAGCGGAAGGCTGCATTGCCGGTGGTGGAATCTGCCGTTCATGGAAAAGTATTTTAAAATGGGCGACGAAGTGGTCGTTTACGGCAAACCGCTTTCCCTCCGCCCGCGCACCATCGACCATCCCGAAACGGAAGTGGTGACGGAAGGCGAGACATCCATTCACCTGAACCGCATTGTCCCGATCTATCCTTTGACAGAAGGAGTGACGCAACGGTGGCTGCGCTCTTTTCTCTGGCAAATCGTGGAAGACTTCGCTCCCGCCGTCCCCGAACCGGCTCCGCATCCCGGCCTGGCCGGGGAAACGATTGGAATCGGGGGGCGGCAGGTGCCGTTGCCATCGCGCGCCCATGCCTTGAGGCTGATTCATTTCCCGGAGGAAGAAAGCGATATTCAGGTGGGCCGGATGCGGCTGGCCCTGGACGAGTTCGTCGAAATGCAGCAAGCCATGCAACGGCGGCGGAAAAACCTGGAAAAAAACGCCCGGGCCATCGCTTGCGCGGGCGACAATCGGTGGATGAAACCGTTTCTGGCGGGACTGGGATTTTCATTGACAGCGGCGCAAACGGGCGTGTTGCGGGAAATTCGCGGCGACATGGCTGGTCCGAGTCCCATGCGGCGACTGTTGCAGGGGGATGTGGGTTCGGGCAAAACGGTGGTGGCCGCCTGCACCGCGTTGATGGCGTTGGAAAGCAACACCAACGTGGCGTTGATGGCCCCGACCGAAATTCTGGCCGCGCAACACGAACGAAACTTCCGCCGCTGGCTGGAGCCGCTGGGGGTGAGGGTGGAATTGCGCACCGCAAACAGCCGCGGCCGGGACGGGGATGATCCGTCCCTTTTTCCCCCTGGACCGACGCTTTATGTCGGCACCCATGCGCTTTTGGAAGATTCCTTTGCCCCGCCGAACCTCGGCTTGGTGGTGATTGACGAGCAACATAAATTCGGCGTGGCGCAACGCGAGGAATTATTGCGCAAGGGAACCTATCCGCACCTGCTGGTCATGACGGCGACGCCGATACCGCGCACCCTGGGTTTGACCTTGTACGGGGACCTCGACATCTCGGTGATAAATCAGGTTCCGCCGGGCCGGGGGAAGATCAAGACATTCGTGCGGGGGAGAGAAAGCCTGCCCAAGGTTTGGAAATTCATGCGCGGGCAACTGGCGGCAGGACGCCAGGGCTATATTGTTTACTCCCGTTTGGAGGAAGCCGATTCGGCGGCAGGCATCAAGGCGGTTACGAAGGAATTCGGGCATTTGCGGAAGATATTTGAGCCTTGGGAGATCGGCCTGCTGCACGGGCGCATGAAGGAGGAGGAAAAAGAGCGGGTCATGGCGGCGTTCCGCGCCAATCAAATTCAATTGCTCCTGGCCACCTCGATCATTGAAGTCGGCGTGGACGTGGCCAACGCCACCCTCATGCTGATCGAAAATGCGGAACAATTCGGTCTGGCTCAATTGCATCAATTGCGCGGGCGGGTGGGGCGCGGCGCGGCGGAATCCCATTGCATCCTGATTGCGAACAGCAAGACGGAGGAAGCGGCGCGGCGGTTGAAAATCCTTGAGCAAACCACAGACGGGTTCCGCATTGCCGAGGAGGATTTGAAATTGCGCGGCCCGGGCGAAATGCTGGGACACGAGCAGAGCGGGGCGCCCCCGTTGCGGTTTGGCGACCTGGCGCAGGACCTGATCCTGGTCGAGCGCGCCCGCGCCCTGGTCAAGGCGGATATTTCGTCAGGATAAAATTAAATCCAATGTTCCGTTTGGCGCCCAAATCATCTGGCCTGGGCCGGAAGATTGACGGCGACGTCTGTTGCGGCTTGGGGAGCTGTTTGGGGACGCTCCCCTTTATGCCACCAGAGAACGAACGCGCTGGCGATGTAGATACTCGAATACGTCCCGGTAATGATTCCGATCAAAAAGGTGAAGGCAAAGTCGTTGATGGCGCCACCGCCAAAGACAAACAGTGACATCGTGGCCAGAAACACAGTGCCGGAAGTGATGATGGTCCGGCTCAAAGTCTGGTTCAACGCCTGATTGATGATGTCCTTGAAGCTGCCGCGCACGCCCAGCTTTAAATCCTCCCGAATGCGGTCAAAGATGACGACTTTGTCATTGAGCGAAAAACCGATGATGGTCAACACGGCGGCAACCATGGTGGCATTAAAGTGGCGCCCTTCACCAAATAGGCCGGTCAGGCAATAACAGCCAATGGTCAAAAGAATGTCATGCACCACGGCCACAATCGCGCCGACCGCAAAGGAAAATTCATATCGGATGGCCACGTAGATCAAAATGCCAAACATGGAAAGCATGCCGGCAATGAGGGCGTTGCTCATGATTTCGCCGCCAATGGTAGGCCCCACTTGCTCAACGCCCATCTCCTCAAAATGAGCCTCTGGAAACGACTTGGCCAGGTTTGCGCCGATTTTTTCCCCGGTGCCGTAAGGCGACGTGATGCGGAGGGTTTCCGAATTGCGGGCGATGTCCTTTTGAAATTGGATTTGGACGTCGGGAATTCCAACTTTGGCGATGGTTTCGCGCAATTTGTCCGGTTCAACCTTCTGGCTGAAACGCAGGGTCAAATTGTCGCCCCCGGCGAAGTCTATGCCCAACACGTCCTTGCCGCGAATAAATCCGCCATAAGCCAGGCCGATGATGATAATGGCGGAGGAAATGATGAATGCGAACTTCGAAAACCTCATGAAGTCCACCTTGGTCACCTTGATGATATGCAACATGGGCAGCGACTTCAACCAGCCCTTGGACAGCAAAAAATCAAAGATAAGCCGGGTCACAACCAAGGCGGTGAACAGACTCGCCGCAACGCCAATGGTGAGCGTTATCCCAAAACCCTTGATCGGCCCCGTGCCCATATAAATGAGGATGATTGAGGAAATGAGAGTGGTGACGTGCGAGTCAAAAATCGTGCGGAAAGCCCGGTCGTAACCGGCGGTCACCGCCGCCTGCAACGATTTGCCTTTGCCAAATTCTTCCCGGATGCGCTCGAAGATCAAGACATTGGCATCGACCGCCATGCCGATGGTCAGGACCACGCCCGCAATTCCCGGCAGGGTCAGCGTCGTGCCAACGGAACACATCACCCCCAAAAGGATGATGATGTTCATCAATAAGGCGATGTCCGCGACAAATCCGGCAAAGAGATAATAGGCGATCATGAATCCGGCGACGGCAATCGTGCCATAGACCGCCGACGAAATGCCGCTGCGAATTGTGTCCTTGCCCAAGGTCGGGTCCACACTGCTTTCGAAACGGATGCCAACCGGCACTTGGAGCGGGTTTTGCAAAACGTTGGCCAGTTGCTGGGCTTCTTCGATGGAAAAATTGCCGGTGATCTCGCCACGGCCCGTCGGAATTTCGCCGTTGATGCGCGGAGCCGAATAGAGTTCATGATCCAATACGATTGCCAGGCGGTGGCCCACGTTGTTGCGGGTGATTTCCGCGAAACGCCGGGCGCCCTCGTCGTTGAGGGTAAACTCAACTTCCGGGTCGCCTACGGTTCCGCGGACGGCCATTGCGCTCTTGACTGCGCTTCCCGTCAATTCCGCTTTCTTCCGGACGACCACCTGTTCGATTTGTTCCGCGCCATTGGGCAGACGTTCCTTTTGTTTGAGCAATTCGCAACCGGGAGGAACAATGCCGTTCCTGACGAGTTCGTCGCTGTCCTCATTCACCATCCTGAACTCCAGATACGCGGCCTTTTGGATTTGGGTGCGGGCATTGACCTTGTCGGCATCGGACAAGCCCGGCAGTTGAATCAAAATGCGGTCGTTGCCAGCGGGTTGAATGACCGGTTCGGCCACGCCAAATTGGTCCACTCGTTTGCGCAACACTTCGGTCGCCTGGGTGAGCGCCTGTCGTTGCTTTAGTTCGCGCGGCGCGGAATTGTTGGTGTCGTTGGCCAGGTAGTTGGTGTCCATTCCCACCAGAAACGAAGTGCCGCCCTGCAAATCCAGGCCAAGTTTGATTTTTCCGGCGGCGTCGGCCTGCAAATGATTTAGAACAGCTCGCGAAGGATTCGGATTGCCCTTGATATCGTAGTAAGGGAAGTAACGCGTGATGTCATTTGTGCCAACGGCGTCCACCAGATTGGCAAAAGTGCGTTGCGGTCTGGCTTGTTCCAGTTTATCCAGGTTCGCCGCGATTTGGGCAAAGTTCGTGTCTTTTGCCATCGCCTTGTCTTCGAACTCCCTGGCCAGGTTGCGTCCGACCGGCGGGTACATTTCATAAAACGACCATGCCACGACGCCGACAACCAATAAAAACCTCCGAAAATTATGTCTTTTTTTCATAAGCCTAAAACGTGGGATCGATGCCGGGCTGCCAAAAGGAAAAGGGTCAGCCATACAAGAAAGAGGCCGCCGTAAACGGCATTGCGGCGGGTAAGCCATTTTCGAAGGAAGCGGAGCGCGGTTTTTTCCTCCCGCGCCGCGGCCCTGACCATCCATTTCACGCCGAAAAACCCGCTTTCCGCCAGTTCGGAAAACCATTTGTACCGATCCGGGATGTAGCCTTCGGCGGAGAGGTGGCGGATGAAAAATATTTTCCGGTTTTCCGAAAAATTATCGCGGGTGGCGCTGATGACAACCTCGTCCGCGTTGTTTTCGATCAGGATATGATTGTCCAGATCTGGGATGTATAATTGGGACCTTGTTGGAAGCGCAATTTCCGTATGCATGGAATTCCTGGTTGTTATTCTTTGGTCATGTTCCACTCGTCCGTATCACGGCAGCATGTTCCGCTCTTTTTTGATTTGGGGTGAATCAAAACCGGTTTCAAAAGCGTAAAAAAATGTAAACAGATTTCGAGGAGCGGGGCCGGAAAGAAAAGGTTTGATCCCGGTCCTGGAAGCGCGATAGTTTGTCTAGGCATTTAAGTTTAGGAATGTGAAAAAATCCAATTACGACAAATATCCCTTTGTGTCCGTGCCCGGCGGCGAGCAGGCCTGCGTGTCAGGCTGGTCCGCCGTTGCCGCGCGGTTGAAACAGGCCGTCGCCCAACGCGGACGGCGCAAGACCGTGCTGGTCGTGGAGTGTTACGCCGGCGTGGATGAGGATGAGACACGGCGCCAATTGCAGACAGCGCTTAAACCCGTTTTAACTTTGCACGCCGCCGACGCCATGTTGCCGGCGGAGAAGATCGACGTGCTGGTCGCGCCGTTTCTCGGCGGCAATGATCCGGTCTTCGGTTTTCTTTCCGGTCTGGTTCTGCCTCAGTTCTTCGATGACGAACGACTTGGTTCTGCGCGCAAGACGGTGCAGGATGTCCCGGAAGGGTTGGTTCTCATCGTCGGCTGCGGAGCGGCCTTGGTGCATGAGCCGGACATTCTGGTCTATGCCGATTTGGCGCGTTGGGAGGCGCAACTCCGTTTCCGCCGCAACGAGACAGGCAATCTTGGAGCTGAAAATCATCAACTGGCCGCCAACCTGAAATATAAGCGCGCCTTCTTCGTTGATTGGCGGGTGTGCGACCGCTGGAAACGCCCACTCATGGCCCGGTGGGATTTTCTTCTCGACACAAATGATACGCGCGACCCGAAGCTGGCGGAGGGCGAAGCGGTGCGGCGCGGATTGCGTCACTCGGCAACGCGCCCATTCCGGGTGGTGCCGTTCTTCGACCCGGCGCCGTGGGGCGGCCAGTGGATGAAGGAATTCTGCGACTTGGATCGCGGGGCAAAAAACTACGGCTGGTGTTTCGACTGTGTGCCGGAGGAGAACAGCCTTTTGCTCGGCTTTGGGACCGCGCGGGTTGAGATTCCTTCCATTGACCTTGTGTTTGCCCAGCCGCATGCGCTGCTGGGCGAACGGGTCCATGCGCGGTTTGGGGACGAGTTTCCCATCCGCTTCGATTTCCTGGACACGATGGGAGGCGGCAACCTTTCCTTCCAGGTTCATCCGCTGACGGAATACATCCAGCAGCATTTCGGAATGCACTACACGCAGGATGAAAGCTATTACATGCTTGACACCGGTTCGGATGCGAGCGTTTACCTCGGCCTGCGCGACGGTGCGGATCGCGCGGCCATGCAACGCGACCTCGAAACGGCCCAGACGGGCGGCGCGCCCTTTCCCGCCGGAAAATATGCCAATCAGTGGCCGGCGAAGAAGCACGACCATTTCCTGATCCCGGCCGGCACGGTGCATTGCAGCGGGGCGAATTCGATGGTGCTCGAAATCAGCGCCACTCCCTACATTTTTACTTTCAAATTGTGGGACTGGGCGCGACTCGGTCTGAACGGCAAACCGCGCCCGATTCATTTGCAGCACGGCCTGGCGAATGCGCAATGGGATCGCACGACCGAATGGACGCGGCGCAATCTTGTCAACCGCATTGAACCTCTCGGATCGGGCGACGGCTGGCGCGAGGAACGCACCGGCCTGCACGAACGCGAGTTTATCGAGACGCGCCGTCATTGGTTCACAAAACCCGTCACGCACGACACGCACGGCGGCGTCAATGTAATCAATCTTGTTCAGGGTGAAGAGGCGGTGGTCGAGAGCGTTGCCGGCGCCTTTGAGCCGTTTGTGGTCCATTACGCCGAAACTTTTATCGTGCCAGCCTCAGTGGGTTCATATATAATTCGCCCACACGGGCCGTCGGCGGGCGGCGAGTGCGCCACGTTGAAGGCTTGTGTCCGAACTTGAACAACTGAGCCTATGTTGGAAATCAAGAAACTTCTCTCTTCCTTTGATCCCGCCACCGCCGTGATTTCCGGCGCGGATGCCGCATGGCGACGCCTAAGCGATCTTTTCGGCTGCTTCTCCGACCTTACCGCCTACAAGGCGGCAATGGCTTTGGACGATGCCCTGGTCTATTCCGTCGCGTCCTCCGCGCCGGCGGACGGCGAGGGCGACATGCACTACGGCGCGGGTCTCATTATGCCAGGCAGGATCGGGCGCGAGTATTTTATGACCAAAGGGCACCTGCACGTCTGGCGTGAGGCGGCGGAGCTTTACATCGGTCTGTCAGGCGGAGGGGTGATATTGATGGAAGATGAGTCAACCGGCGAAAGCCGCCTGGCTCCGCTGCAGCCCAATCATACCGTCTATGTGCCAGGCCACACGGCGCATCGCACCATAAACACAGGGTCAACCCCGCTCACATATCTCGGCATATACCCGGCAAAGGCCGGACTCGACTACAGCGCCATCGCCAAAAAGAATTTTCGCTGCGTCGTCATCGAGCGCAACGGGAAACCGGTCATGGTCGAACGCCGTTCCATTTCCAAATGAGATTAAAAGGGGAAACTGTCGCGCGCGCTTTTCAACGCGTTCTCGCCATCGGATTTCTGGCGCTCGTATCATGCCTGGGACGGGAAATCACCGGCGCCGCCCCGTTGCGCAACGTCATTTCGCTGGACGGAACATGGCAGATCGCGGAAGGGAACATGACAAATATTCCGACGGCGTTTGATCGAAGTGTGCCGGTGCCAGGACTGGTGTCGCTGGCCGTGCCGCCGTTTGACGAGCCGGGACCGAGGGTTGCCCGGCGGGATGCCATCCCGCAAAAAGACCCGAAACGCGATGCCTTCTGGTATCGGCGCGCGTTCACGTTGGACGGGCCGGCGCCCGATGTCGCGGAACTGAAGATTGCCAAGGCCATGTTTGGCACGCGCGTGTTTTTGAATGGAAAATTGCTGGGCGATCACGTCCCTAGTTTTACGCCGGGGTGTTTTGACGCCAGGGACGCGCTCAAAACCGGTGGAAACGAACTGATCGTCCGGGTTGGCGCGGATCGCGACGCCGTGGGGCGAGCCTATCCCGACGGCTTTGATTTTGAGAAGGAGCGCTACATCCCCGGCATCTTTGACTCAGTCCAGTTAACCCTTTCCGGCGCGCCCCATATCGCGAATATTCAAGTCGCGCCGGATTTGTCCAACCGGCTGGCGCGGGTGCGGGTTTGGTTGACAGGTGCGCGTCCGGGCCGGGTGACGCTGGAAATCCGCGAGGCCAAATCCGGGAAAGTTTCCGGCCGCGCCACCGCCCGCATTGATGCCGGGACGGAACAGACGCTCGATCTGGCCATACCGGTTTCCCGATGTCATCTCTGGTCGCCGGAGGATCCGTTTCTTTACCGGCTCACCGCGCGAACGGACGGCGACGAATGGGCGGTGCGATTCGGAATGCGCGACTTCAGATTTGATCCGGCGACGGGCCGGGCCATGCTCAATGGAAAACCGTATTTCATGCGGGGCAGCAACTTCACGCTCTACCGTTTCTTCGAGGACAGCGAGTGCGGCGATCTCCCGTGGAATCCACAGTGGGTTCGCCTCCTGCATCAGCGGGTGAAGGACATGCGCTGGAACTGTCTCCGCTACTGCATCGGACTACCCCCGGAGGCGTGGTACGACATAGCCGACGAGGAAGGGATATTGATTGACAACGAGTTTCCGATCTGGTTCGGACCGGCCCGCAGGGACAAATGGTCCAACGATTTGAAAAGCGATGAACTCGCCCGGGAATACGCGGAATGGATGCGCGAACAGTGGAATCATCCTTGTGTCGCAGTCTGGGACGCGGACAACGAAACGACCAGCAGCGAGACCGGGCCGGCCATCGCGTCCGTTCGCGCGCTCGACCTGTCAAATCGTCCCTGGGACAACGGCTATTCCGCGCCGCAGCAACCGGGCGATATGTTTGAATCGCATCCCTACCATTTCGGCGATCCCAAGTACAAGCTGGCCAACCTCGCCACCGCTGATCCGATTCCGCATGGAAACGTCACTCCCAACGACCAGAAACACGCGGTCGTCATCAACGAATACGGATGGCTTTGGCTGAATCGCGACGGCACGCCGACCACGCTGACGGATCATCTTTACCAAAATCTGCTCGGCACGAATTCCACCCCGGCGCAACGTTTTCATCTTCAAGCCACCTATCTTGCCGCCGAAACGGAGTTCTGGCGCGCTCATCGCAATGCCGCCGCCGTCATGCATTTCACCACCCTTGGCTACTCGCGTCCCGACGGCCAGACCAGCGATCACTGGAAGCAGGGCCGCGTCGCCCAACTCGAATGGGAGCCGGAATTTCACCAATACGTCCGCGATGCATTCGCGCCCGTCGGCATGATGATTGATTTTTGGAACGACCGTCCGTCTGCCGGTTCCACCAGCCGCGTGCCTGTTGTTTTAATCAACGATCTGGGCAAACCGTGGAAAGGGCAGGTGGCATTGCGCGTGAAACGAGGCGGAACCGTGCTCGTCAAAGCAAAACAGAATGCGCGCATCGAACCATTCGGCACGACAAACATCGCTTTCGAGGTCGCGTGGCCGGAGCAGACCGGCCCATGCGTCCTGGAAGCGGAATTGCGCGGTGCGGATGGCGAGCCGGTCCACAGCGTTCGCGACGCCGAGATCATGCCCCCCGCAACCGGAACAGATCCGGCGGACCACTAATTTTTGATATTATTGTTTGATAGTTGGGGTGAAAAAAGACATTCTCGCGGAGTAGCACAAAAATTCCGCCGAGGGCGTTTTTTTGCGCCAAAAAAACGGAATGCCATGAAAATCACGAAGACTGGGAAAACCAAATTATTTGTCACAGCGGTCGCAGGCGCGTTGCTGTGGTTGTGCTCAACCAAGCTGGCGGAGGCTCAAGTTGCGGAAGTATTTTCAATTTCTGGAACGGTTTTAACCCAAGGATCAGGCGAAGCGGCACCGGTCAGAAGCCAGTTCACGACGGCCAGCTTGCTCAAGCAATTGGCGCTGGACGAAAGGATTGCAGGAAAGTGGACCAACGATGTGTTCCCAGCCGGATCCAAGCTGATATACTACCCAGGACCCTCCGTATACGACTATTACGCCACTGGATTTCAGGTTGTTGATAGAAAAGATAATAATTTGCTGGCTGTGAGCAATATTCTGTCCCTAACCAATTTTGGCTCAACCAGCATATCTAACGGGACATCGGCCAAACAACTGGCCACTCTGAACTATGACGCCACCCCTGTTGGGGGCACGAATAAGTTTTTTGTGAGCGGACTGGGCACATCCAATTGCGTTGCCCAATATGGCCTCTTAACCCAGTCCTCCGGCGGCCTTAGTGGACCCGAAATTATTATTGGAACATTCAGTTTGCAAGACGGGACTGGCGAGGGTGTAAATGCTGATGGTTTCCGTTTTCTTCTGGCTGGCGTTACCGTTACCTCGCGCGGAAGCCTCAAAACAACTTTTTATCTCGGAGGAGGTCTTGGTGGTTTTTCGATGTCGCGCGGACCAAAACCCTAAAGGCCAACTCGTCGTCTTTCCCTGCGAAAAATTGGGGAGGGGACGCCCGTTTTCCCGCCAGCCGCCGCAAAACGCGAGGCGCGGATGGCACCCTGCGGCTAGCCAGTTCTTGTCATTGGGCTTTTGGGAGAGGTTGTTGTCATTTGAACAGGATTGTGGCATCGGAAGACGAACCGTCGTCTTAGCTTTGGCCCGGAAAGCAGGGAGAAAGAAGGAGACACAGACAGGCAGTATGCATTGCAATATAACGTGTTGCGAAACACATAGGCGGCTGTTCTGAGTAAAAATATCCTGTGCAGCGAGGCTGTTTTTACCGTCAATTTTGTGACAGGCGTTGACAATTAGGGGCAAGAGCTTATGCTGGCACTGGACATATTTTGTCCTGTATGCAATCAACAACTGATACTATCGAGAACTTTGTCAATTCGGAGTACAAGTATGGATTTGTAAGCGACATTGAGACCGATTCCTTTGCGCCGGGACTAAATGAGGAGATCGTGCGTCGAATTTGGGAGAGGAAGGGAGAGCCGGAATTCATGCTGGAATGGCGGTTGAAGGCCTACCGGCACTGGCTGACCATGACCGAACCGCACTGGCCTAATGTCCATTATCCCCCCATTGACTACCAGGCATACATCTATTATGCGGCAGCCAAGCCCAAGAAAAAGCTAACCAGTCTGGACGAAGTGGACCCGGAAACGCGCCAGATGTTTGAAAAACTGGGCATTTCCCTCAATGAACAGAAGCGGCTCTCCGGCGTGGCGGTGGACGCCATTTTGGATAGCGCTTCGGTGGCAACGACTTTCAAAGAGGAGTTGGGCCGGCAGGGGATCATTTTTTGCTCGTTCAACGAAGCGGTGAAAACCCATCCCGACCTGGTCCGCAAATACTTGGGGACGGTGGTGCCGGCGAACGATAATTTCTTTGCGGCGTTGAATGCCGCCGTCTTTAGCGACGGTTCGTTCTGTTACGTTCCCAAGGGTGTGCGTTGCCCGATGGAGCTTTCCACTTATTTTCGCATCAACACGGCGGGCGCCGGGCAATTTGAGCGAACCCTACTGGTGGCGGACGAGGGCAGTTCGGTCAGTTATCTGGAAGGTTGCACGGCCCCGATGCGCGACACGAATCAATTGCATGCCGCCGTGGTGGAATTGATCGCGCTGGACAATGCGAGCATCAAATATTCGACCGTGCAGAACTGGTATCCGGGTGACAAGGACGGGAAGGGTGGCATTTACAACTTTGTCACCAAGCGCGGCAGCGCGGGGCGGAAGGCCAAGATTTCCTGGACCCAGGTTGAAACGGGGTCTGCCATCACATGGAAATATCCGGGCGTGATCCTGAAGGGGGATGATTCCGTCGGCGAATTTTATTCCGTGGCGCTGACCAATCACCGGCAGCAGGCCGACACAGGAACCAAGATGATTCATGTGGGCAAAAACACCACCAGCACCATTGTTTCCAAAGGCATTTCCGCCGGTCACGGGAACAACAGTTATCGGGGCCAGGTAAAGGTCCTGAAGAGCGCGACGAATGCCCGGAATTATTCGCAGTGCGACTCGCTTTTGCTGGGCAGCCAGTGCGGCGCCCATACTTTCCCCTACGTCGAAGTGCGCAACAGCTCGGCCATCGTTGAACACGAGGCCTCCACGTCCAAGATCGGCGAGGACCAGATTTTCTACTGCAACCAACGCGGCATTTCCACGCAGGACGCGATCAACATGATTGTGAACGGCTATTGCAAGGAAGTCTTCAACCACTTGCCCATGGAATTTGCCGTGGAAGCCCAAAAACTGCTTGGCGTAAGTCTCGAAGGAAGCGTCGGCTGACAATCTGGACACACTAAAAAACGGAATGAGAGACATGCTGGAAATTCATAATCTGTGCGCGGGGGTGAATGGCAAACCCATATTAAAAGACCTCAATTTGCGGGTGAAAACAGGCGAGATCCACGCCATCATGGGACCCAACGGCAGCGGCAAAAGCACCCTGGCCCAGGTATTGGCGGGACGGAGCGATTATACGGTGACGGGCGGCTCGGTGCTTTTCAACGGCGTCAGTCTGCTCGAAATGAAGCCGGAAGACCGCGCCCGCGCCGGCATTTTCCTCGCTTTCCAATACCCGGTGGAAATCCCCGGCGTCAACAGCACCGTGTTTTTAAAGGCGGCCTTGAACGAATGTCGCAAGGCCCGCGGCGAACAGGAGTTGGACGCCATGGAATTTCTCGCCCTCGTCAAACAAAAGTCCAAGCTGCTCGAACTGGACCCGTCGCTGCTCAACCGCTCGGTCAACGAGGGCTTTTCCGGCGGCGAAAAAAAGCGCAACGAGGTTTTCCAAATGGCGGTGCTCGAACCCAAACTGGCCATTCTCGACGAAACCGATTCCGGGCTGGATATCGACGCCCTCAAAATTGTGGCGGAAGGCGTCAATAAATTGCACCGGCCGGACAACTCCGCCGTTGTCATTACCCATTACCAGCGGTTGCTGGATTATATTGTGCCGGACGTCGTGCATGTCCTCGCCCAAGGGCGTATCGTCAAGACTGGCGGCAAGGAACTGGCCTTGGAATTGGAGAAGCGCGGCTACGACTGGGTTCTCGAAAAAGTCAACCCGAATGCCAGCCATGATTGACATGTTGAAACAGCCCAAGACAAATCCCGGGGCGGGTTGCGCTGTCGCGGTTGCTCCCGCTTCGAATGAGGATCGTGTGCAGGCCGTGCTGGCGGCGTTTGCCCGTCCGACCGCGAAAAAATTTCCGGCCTGGTTGCAGACCATTCGCGCCGCGGCCGCCGTTGATGCGGCGAAGGTTGGTTTTTCCACGATTCGGGATGAAGAGTGGAAATTCACCAACATGGCTCCCTTGCTGCAACTCCCGTTGCATCCCGCTCAAAAATCCGGGCTGGCTCCCGGTTTAAAGGACATCAGCGGGTTCACGTTTGGATTGGATTGCTATCGGCTGGTGTTTGTTGACGGGTATTTTTGCGCGAAGCTGTCTTCGCTGCCGGGGAAAAACAACGATTTGCAGTTGGGCAGCCTGGCTGAATACGCGGAGGCCAATCCGTCCGAGATGCGGAAACATTTGACGCGGCACGCCTGCGGCGGCATGAATTTTTTCACCGCGCTCAACACCGCATATTTCCAGGACGGCGCCTTCGTTTCCATCGCCGCCGGCAAAACAGCCGACAAACCCATTCATTTGCTGTTCATCGGCGCTTCGGAACAGCCCGGTTCAACGAGCCTGCCGCGCAATCTGATTTTGGCGGCTTCGGGCGCCGAACTGAAAATCATCGAGTCCCACGTCAGCCTTTCGGACGCGCCGCGCGTCGCGAATGGGGTGACGGAGTTGGCGCTTGGTCCAAACGCGCGGGTGGAACATTGCATGGTGCAACAGGAAAGCGAACAGGCTTTTCATGTCGCCACCGTTCAAGCCGTCTTGTCCAAGGACAGCCGGTGGACATCTCATTCCATTTCATTGGGCGCGCGGGTGGCGCGCAACCAGATTCAGGCGCGATTTGACGCCGAGGGCGGGGAAGCGATTCTGAATGGTCTTTATTTGGGCGGGGGCGACCAATTGGTGGATCATCACACCGTGGTTGATCACGCCATGCCGCATTGCGCGAGTCACGAGTTTTATCATGGCGTCATGGCCGGCCGCGCCCACGGCGTTTTTAACGGGAAGATTTTTGTGCGCAAAGACGCCCAGAAAACAGACGCCAAGCAGACCAACCGGAATCTGTTGCTGTCCGACACGGCGATGATTGACACCAAGCCGCAATTGGAGATTTTTGCCGACGACGTCAAATGCACCCACGGCGCCACCGTCGGGCAATTGAGCGATGAATCGCTCTTTTATTTGCAGGCGCGGGGCATCGGCGTCGAAAATGCCCGCCGGATGTTGATCCAGGCCTTCGCCAGCGGTGTGATCGAACGCATCGGCATCGCCCCGGTCAGGGCTTACCTGGAAGAGAGACTGGCGGGCCGCTTCCTTCCGGCTCAAAAATAACGGCGGCGCAATGACGGTTTATGTCTGAGGATTTGAGCGAACTTTATCAACAGGTCATTCTGGATCACAGCCGGAAGCCGCGCAATTTCCGCGTCCTGCCGGATTCCAACCGCCACGCGGAAGGAAACAATCCGTTGTGCGGAGATCATTTCACGGTCTTTCTCAAAATGGAAAACGGCGTCATCCGGAACATCAGTTTTCAGGGGTCGGGCTGCGCCATTTCCAAGGCTTCCGCCTCCATGATGACCGATTATCTCAAAGGCAAAACCGCGGCCGAGGCGGAGAAAATTTTCGCGCTCTATCAACAAATGGTGATGACCGGCCCGACGGACGAGGAAGCGCTGGGCAAACTCTGCGTTTTCTCCGGCGTCCGCCAGTTCCCCATGCGCGTCAAGTGTGCCATCCTGCCCTGGCATGCCATGTTGGCGGGCTTGAAGGGCGAAGCAGCCGCCTCAACCGAGGAAAAGTCGTGAGCAATGAAGTCATTCTAAAGCGCAGTTGCGAGGCGCTGTTAATCCCATCCGGCACGAAAGTGACCTTGCAGGCCGGCGAACAGGTCTCCATCACCCAGGCTTTGGGCGGCAGTTACACTGTGATTATCAACGGCAACATGGCCCGCATCGAAGCGCGGGACGCTGATGCCATCGGGCAGTCGCCCACCCCTGAAGTTCCCGCCGCCTCTCCCCCCAATCCGCCCGCCGGGGCAGGGGAAATCAAGGTGGACGAGGATAAAGTGTATGAACAACTTCGCGCCTGTTACGACCCGGAAATTCCGGTCAATATCGTGGACTTGGGATTGGTTTATGATTTGCAAATCATCCCTTTGCCAACCGGCGGGAATCGCGTCGAAATCAAGATGACTTTGACCGCGCCCGGATGCGGCATGGGTCCCGTTTTGCAGCAGGATGTTGAAACCAAAGTGTCGGCCATCCCGGGAGTCAAGGAGGCGGCGGTGTTTTTGGTCTGGGACCCGCCGTGGAACCGCGACATGCTATCGGAACCGGCCAAACTTCAATTAGGACTCATGTGATCGCAAAACCGTCAGTTCAGCAGGACGTTTTTAACTCGGAATCGTCGCGCCGGGATTTTCCCATCCTTAACCAGCAGGTGCATGGACATCCCCTGGTTTATCTGGACAACGCCGCCACTTCGCAAAAGCCCCGCGCGGTGATCGACGCGTTGAGCCGGTTTTACGAAAACGACAACGCGAATGTGCATCGCGGAATCCACGAACTGAGCAACCGCTCCACCATGGCTTTTGAAGCGGCCCGGGACCGGGCGGCCCGATTCATCCAGGCGCGGCAGTCTTCGGAAATTATTTTCACCCGCGGCGCGACCGAGGGAATCAACCTCGTGGCCTACACTTGGGGATCAAAAAACCTGAAGGCGGGCGACACCATCCTGCTGACTGAAATGGAGCACCATAGCAACATCGTCCCCTGGCAGTTGCTGGCCGCCCGTTCCGGCGCGAAGCTTTCTTATATTCCGGTGACCGGCGACGACGGGCTTTTGGACCTGAGCGGCCTGGATGACCGGCTCAACGATCCCAGCGTCAAACTGTTTGCCTTTACCCATGTTTCCAACACGCTGGGCACGATCAATCCCGTGGCCGAATTGTGCGCCAGGGCCAGAAAGCGGAAGATTGTCACCTTGGTGGACGGGGCTCAAAGCGTCGGCCATCGCCCGGTGAATGTGCAGGAGATTGGTTGCGATTTTCTTGCGTTTTCCGGCCACAAATTGTGCGGCCCGACCGGCATCGGCGTCTTGTACGGCCGCCAGGAATTGCTGGAAGGGATGCCGCCATTTCAAGGAGGCGGCGACATGATTGCCAGCGTAGATTTCCAGTCCAGCACATGGAAGGAATCCCCCCATAAATTTGAAGCCGGCACGCCGGATTTCGCGGGCGCGGTCGGCTTGCATGCGGCCCTGGATTATCTGTCGGCCATCGGCTGCGACAAAATTGCGCGGCACGACCAGGAACTTTCAGCCTACGCCTACGAGCAAATGTCCCGCCTGCCCGGCATCCGTCTTTTTGGCCCCAAAAAAGAACGATCCGGCGTGGTGAGTTTTCTTCTGAACAACATTCACGCCCACGACGTTGTCACCGTGGCGGACCAGCACGGCGTGGCCCTGCGCGGCGGCCACCACTGCAACCAGCCCCTGATGAAAAAGCTCGGTGTGGAATCCACCGCGCGCGCCAGTTTTTATTTTTACAACACGGCGGGCGAAGTGGATCGTCTGGTGGAAGTGGTGAGGGAAATCCAGAAATTTTTCGGCGAGTAACCCGCCTCCTCAACGCGCAGAGTTTCCGCGATCGAACTCAAGACCGCTTATTTGTTTTCCGCCACCGGCGCATGGATGCCGGATGGGAAAAACACCCCATGGCAACAGGAAGATCTCCGGCGTTACTCTTTGGCTCGATTTATATTTTTATGAAAACCGAGAAGAAGCGCATCCTGGCCGTGGACGACCAAGCCTGTAATACCCGGTTGGTGAAGCTTTATCTGGAGTAGACCAATGAATACGTGGTCAGGGAGGAAAATAACGCCAACGCCGCGCTGGCCGCAGCGGTGGAATTTCTGCCTCACTTGATTCTGTTGGATGTGTTGATGCCAGGCCTGGACGGCTGGGATTTGGCCACTTGTTTTCAGGCAAACCCCAAATTGAAAGGTGTGCCGATTGTGTTTTTGACGGCATCCATCACGAAAGGAGAGGTTGAGGCGGAGGGCGGGCGGTTCTGGGGATACCCTTTCCTGGCCAAGCCGGTTGTCTTGAAGGAAATGGCCGCCTGTCTCAAACATTGTTTGGGCGGCTGACACCTTTAAAATATGGAACCCACGGCTATTCCTGACAGTGCGCCTGTGCCGGTTGAAATCGTGACGGAAGTCCGGCGCGAGGAAGCTTTGCTCAAGGCGGGCGCTTTGCAGAATGCGATTTTTAACAGCGCCAATTTCTCCAGCATCGCCACCGACGCCAAGGGGGTCATTCAAATTTTCAATGTCGGCGCGGAACGGATGCTGGGCTATGCCGCCCGCGATGTTGTCAATAAAATTACTCCGGCGGATATTTCCGATCCGCAGGAGGTGATCGCGCGCGCCAAGGCGTTGAGCGTCGAGCTGGCGACTCCCATCACGCCGGGGTTCGAGGCGCTGGTGTTCAAGGCTTCGCGCGGCATCGAGGATATTTATGAGTTGACCTACATTCGCAAGGATGGCAGCCGCTTTCCGGCCGTCGTGTCGGTCACGGCGCTGCGCGAAGAGCAGGGCGGCATCATCGGCTATCTGTTGATCGGCACTGACAACACGGCGCGCAAACAAGTTGAGGAAGAGCGGTTGAAGCTTGATCAGCGGGTGCGCGATCAGCAGTTCTACACCCGCTCCCTCATCGAATCCAATATTGATGCCCTGATGACGACCGATCCGCTCGGCATTATCACGGACGTCAACAAACAGATGGAAGGGTTGACCGGCTGCACGCGCGATGAATTGATTGGCGCGCCGTTCAAGAACTACTTCACTGACCCAGATCGGGCCCAGGCAGCGATCAAGCTGGTGTTGAACGAGAAGAAAGTCACCGACTACGAATTGACCGTCAGCGCCAGGGACGGCAGGAAAACAGTCGTGTCCTATAACGCGACCACTTTTTATGACCGGGACCGCAAGTTGCAAGGCGTGTGCGCCGTCGCGCGCGATGTCACGGATCGCAAACGTTACGAGCGGGCGCTCCAGGAATCGAATGTCGAGCTGAAGAACGCCAAATTCGCGGCGGAAAAAGCCAATGCCGCGAAATCGGATTTTCTGTCCAGCATGAGCCATGAACTTCGCAGTCCGCTCAATGCGATCCTCGGCTTTGCCCAACTGATGGAGTCCTCCTCTCCGCCGCCGACGGCTTCCCAGTCGGAAAGCATCGCCCAGATACTCCAAGCGGGATGGCATTTGCTCAAGCTGATTAATGAAATCCTTGATCTCGCGGTGATCGAGTCCGGAAAGGTGTCGCTGTCGCCGGAATCGGTGTTGTTGTCCGAGGTGATGTCCGAATGTCAGGCCATGATGGAGCCGCAGGCGCAACAGCATGGCATCAGCATGACTTTTCCCCGGTTTGATGAAACCCCCGCGCTCTTCGTGAAGGCTGATCGGACCCGGTCGAAACAAATCGTCATCAACCTCCTTTCCAATGCGATCAAATACAACAAGGAGCACTGAACGGTGACCGTGGGGTGCAATGTGAGCGCCCCGGGACACATTCGCATTAGCGTGGCGGATACCGGCATGGGATTGCCTCCGGAAAAGTTGGCGCAACTGTTTCAGCCGTTTAACCGGCTCGGTCAGGAAGCCGGCGGCGTGGCCGGCACAGGCATTGGACTGGTGGTGACAAAGCGATTGGCCGAACTGATGGAAGGCGTCCTTGGCGTAGAAAGCACGGTTGGGGTGGGAAGCGTGTTCTGGTGCGAACTGATCTCGGCTGAAGCGCCGCAACTTAAAATCCAAAGCGGCGAAGTCGAGGCTTCTGTCCGTCCGCAATTACCGGATGGCGCGCCCCGGCGCGCCTTGTTGTATATCGAAGACAACATGGCGAACATGAAACTGGTCGAGCAACTCATCGCGCGTTGCCCGGACATTCAACTCCTGTCCGCCGTGAACGGAACCCTCGGCATCGAGATCGCCCGCGCCGCTCAACCCCGGGTGATTCTGATGGATATCAACCTCCCTGGCATCAGCGGTATCGAGGCCTTGAAAATCCTGCGCGAAGACCCGGCCACGACGCATATCCCCGTCATTGCCCTGAGTGCCAATGCCATGCCGCGCGACATTGCGATGGGCTTGGAATTGGGGTTTTTCCGCTATCTCACCAAACCCATTAAAGTCAAAGAATTCATGGACACGCTGAATGAGGCGTTGGACTTGGCGGACAGAACCGTTGACCGGGCGCATAACGCAGCGTAGTCCGCGCCCATAATGGGGGGAAGGCCGCTGACACTTCTGACGCCAGGACAGACAGAGTGGGGAAACAGGCCGGCCGGGACGGACCGGGACGGGGGGATTTGATGTCGCATACCCAACACCACTTGACATCCGTAAGGTTTCGCGCAGACTACACCCATGCCTCAGCCAGCGCTTTGCGAGTGTGCCGAAAGGATTGCCGGATGCTTGCACAGGGCGGGGGGATGCATTATCAGCCTGTCTGGCCGGGAGAAAGCATGAAGGTTAAGACCGTGAAAACCAACAATGGTTCCTGTTCTCTGCCGGAAAATCCGGGGGTTGCCAAAAGTCGCGTGTCGCAATTGATCGGAGTCTTCTTCGTTCTGTTTATGT
>Ga0181535_10002868_pt1 | contig 20528 bp, 14 predicted proteins | sample PEATcosm2014_Bin_44_FD_119774 | JGI IMG/M metagenome (GOLD analysis project Ga0181535, IMG submission 119774) | Peatland microbial communities from MTU Mesocosm Facility, Houghton, MI, USA - PEATcosm2014_Bin17_30_metaG | ecosystem: Environmental > Terrestrial > Soil > Wetlands > Peat | place... | reverse complement strand
TGACAACATTGTTCTTCGCTGGCAAAGCGTTGCTCAAGGTCAAGCAGGGATCTTGGATAATCTTCCAACACCAGGCGACACTACAGCTTGTGCTTGGTTGCGTCAATAGGATAGCCAGACCGGTCAGATGTCTCTGCGCAGAAATTACAGTGCCATTTTACCTGAAACGGATTATGTATCGCCACGACATGCGATTATTTGCCAGGCACTTGTTGTTCTCATTGCTGCTCGTTTGCCTTTGCGCGGGCCGCGCGGCCGCGGCAGACGGCCCGGATTTCAAATCGGGCTTTTATGCCGTTGCGTTTGACCAGACGTCACCCGCGTTCTCTTGGTTTTCGGTGGATTCGCTCGGTCATGGAGATCTTTCCGTCAACGCCGCCCGGACGGCGGGGGAGACCAGCGGGCCTTTTGCATTGGAGAGCGGCGCAAAGGGCCGTTTTTCCTACGTGTCCAACGGGCCGGACAACAAATCCCTGCCGGTTTGGACAATTGCTCTGACGGAGAAGGAAATGACGCTGGACTCCCGCTATATTGAAGGAGCGCCGTCCGCGCCGTTCACGCTGACGATTGACCAAAAAAAGAATCACGCCACGCTCCTCGGCCTGATGAATGCGGACGGCTCCATTGAACTCCCGGCCATCCTGCACCTGCCGGATCAAGGCACATGGCGAATTTCCTCCACGCAGGCCCGCCGGCTTGGTTACGAAGCCGCAAGCCGCGGTGGCAATGTCAAAATCACTTTCGCAAGCGCGACGCGCGAAAACCCCGTGGTTGAATATCGCTGGGAAGTCGTCTCGATTTACCCGAAGGTGGCCGGCATTGAGAAAGACGCCTGGTTCGACGGCTTCCGCCGCAATTGGCTGAACATCCTTCAACTCAGCCCGCACTGGCTTGTGCTGGCCAACCATGCCTCCAGCGATTGCTGCGCTTTTTGCTACTATGAATACGCCGACATGGCCCGGCGCGCCCCGCCTTTGGCAAAGGGTCTCACCGCGTCGGATTTGGTGCGCCAGAGCCTGGGCAGAATCATTGCCGGGGTTGCCGTTCCTTACGGCCTGCCCGGACATAATGACCTCCACATATTCACAGCCGACACGATTCCGTCGCTCCTGATCGCCGCCCATGACTGCGAGGAGGACGGCCAGGACCCGCGCTGGCTGGCCGCCAACTACGCCCATCTTAAGTCCTGGACCGAAACCCTGCTGGTGACCGATACGAATGGCAACGGCCTTGTCAAGTATCCGTTAAGCGGCAACTCAGGCTCCTGGCCCCAAGTCATGGTCAATCGCCCCGACAACTGGTGGGACACCATAGGCTTCGCTTATGAAGACGCCTACGCCAACGCGCTAGCCTATCGTGCGTTGCGCGGCATGGAAGACCTGGCCCGGGAATCGGGCCATCCCGTTGACCAGGCCTTGTATCATGAGGCGGCGGACAAATTGGGCGCGGCCTATTTCAAAACTTTCTATAACCCGGCCACCGGCGTTCTGGCCGGCTGGCGCAGCGCCGACGGCCAACTGCACGACTATTATTTCCCATGGCTCAGCGGCATTGCCATCCATTACGGGCTGGTTCCAGAAAAGGAGGCCAATGCCATCATGGATCGCCTGCTGGCCAAAATGAAGGAAGTCGGCTACACGCGCTTTGATTTGGGACTGCCGGGCAACCTCATTCCAGTTCCCTACAAGGATTATGTGGACCATAACCGCCGTTTTGGCGGGTCCAAGAAGGATAACAACGACGGCTTTCAGATCTACGAGAACGGTGGCGCCACCGCCTGCTTTGCTTATTTCACCCTGACCGCCCTTTACGATCTGGGCCGCATTGACGACGGCGACCGCATCCTGTTCCCGATGCTGCATTCCTTCGCGATGGGAGATTTTCAAGGCTTCGGCTCCAACCGCATGAGCAAGGATTGGAAAAAACGGGACGGAACTTGCACGGGCTACGAGGGTTTCCTGGTGGACAACTACTACGCGTTGCTGGCCGTGCTGGATCGCCAGGCGGCTTTGGAAAAGAGAAACCGTATCCCGCCGTCCAAGCCGTAAACTTAGTGGGCCGGTTCGCAAGTTCACTAACGTATTATCCCGGTCAGGCCGCCAAGGCTGATTGTGGGCGGTCTTGCCGGGCCGGTTTTTCCAGCCAATCGCCAAGATTGCGGCGCGTAAAGCGCCACTGGCACGGCTGCGCGATCTGTTACGTTGGCGTATTGAAGAAGTCGCCCGCTCGGCCGCAAATCAGGCGGATCGCCGCCCCGCCCCGGATGCTTTGCCCACGTTGATCTTGTGTTCAAGACAGTAGGCCGCGTTGGCGGAATATTTGGTCGCCCAATATTTCAAACCGGCGCGCTCCTTATCGGTGAGGGCGCGAACGACTTTGGCGGGAGAGCCAAGCACGAGCGAGCCGGCCGGGATTTTGATGTTTTGCGTTATCAGCGTGCGCGCCCCGATCAGGCATTGCGGACCGACTTCCACCCCGTCCAACACAATCGCCCCCATCCCGATCAGACATTCGTCCCCAATCCGGCAGGCATGAACAACAACCGAATGTCCAATGGTGACATGGCTGCCGATTTCGCACCCAAAATCGTCGGCCAGGTGAATGACCGAATTATCCTGGATGTTGCTGTGATCGCCGACCACGATGCGATTGATGTCGCCGCGCAGAACGGAGTTGTACCAGACGCTGGCGCCGTCGCCCAAAGTTACATCGCCAACCACCACGGCCCCGCGGGCGATGTAAACACCCTGGCCGAGGGTGGGTTTTTTGAGCAGAAATGTGTCAAGTTGTTCGCGTAGATTCTTCACTGGTCAAGGAGCGCGCCGCCTTGGGCGCGGTTAATTTGGGCGGATGAAAGCACAAACCGAGCGTGATGGTCGCCGCCAGCGCCACCCCGCACGGAACGAGAAACAATTCCCGAAAGTTTATGGTATCGCCTGTCTTGAACAGGTTGGTCAAATAGGGGCAGAAGGTGTTGGCCGCCACCACGCCGAAACCGAGAATCATGACGTTAAACAATCCCTGCGCGCTGGAACGGGCGTCCTTGGGAAAATATTCGTCCACGAATATATAGACCGTGGCAAAAAAGAAGGCGTAACAGATGCCGTGCAGGACGAACACGAGAACAATAAGCGTGGAGTCCTGCGGAAAAAAGGCAAAGACGGCGAACCGGATGACGTGGACAAATACGCCGAGCATCATGGTGACGCGCCAGCCGAGCTTTTTGAGCGTGAAGGCCAGGATTGCCATGGTCAGGATCTCGGCGATCTGCCCGATGCTCATGATGGGCATGATGTAATTGCCCTTGATGCCGACAGCGGGGCTGTTCAGAAAAGTCGCCGCCCAATAAAAATAGGCGTTGATGACGAAGGAATCCATGAAAGCCACAATCCAGAGGACAAGAACGAAAGGCCTGGCCAGGAGTTTGAGCGCCTCAAACCAGGCGAATTTGTCTTCCGCCACTTCCGCTTTCTTGGGCGGGGTGTGCGGCAGGACCAGACTGAAGGCGGCCAGGGCAAGGGAGCCGATCCCGGCGACGATATAAGTCCAGCGCGTGGCTCTTTGCAGGGCGTGGCCGTTCAATCCCGAACCGAGCACAGCGGTGATCCAGTCAATCATCCCGGCGGGATGAGCGGCATTCACCTTGCCCCAATCCACCAGGATAAACGTGAAAGGCCACGCCGCCAGAATCCACCCAATGGTGCCGCCCATGCGGACGATGCCAAAATCCTTGGAATCCTTGAGGTTGGCAAAAGCGATGGAGTTGGTCACGGAAAGCGTGGGGACATAAAGCAGGCAATGAACCAGCATCAGGACGAAGAAGACCCAGAAATTGCCGGTGAAAGCGAGGCCGATCATGGCGGCGCCGCCGACAAGCTGGCTGAAGCCGAGAAATTTTTCGGCGGCAAAATTGCGGTCGGCGAATTGATTGCTGAAAAACATCCCGATGATGGCCGCCACGGGAAAGGTGTTTAAAATCATGGCTTGCTGCCCGGGAGAGAAACCCAGGCTGGGCAGATAGCCGAAGATAAGCGGAAGCCATGCCCCCCAGATGAAAAACTCCAGCACCATCATGAGGAACAATTTAAAACGGACAGCGCGATTCATTATCGGGGAAGCGTAAATATTCCGCGGCCAAGGTTCAAGATTCCTTTTTCGCCCTGCCAGGCCGGTTGCATTTTTTCACTCGCATGCAAAGGGACAAGCCATACTATTCCTCCACGCCATGCAACCAGGGACATTACCATCAATCAAATTGCTGGCAAAAGCATGGGTGACCCTTCGTCTGATTGTAAGAGTTGGGATGATTCTTTTTATTCGTGGTTGTCCTTTCATTTTTCATTGTCCTCAAAAATGGCCTCAATCGGCCGCTTAAAGAGCCGGGCCAGTTTGAAAGCCAGCGGCAGGCTGGGGTCATACCGCCCGGTCTCAATCGCATTGACCGTTTGCCGTGAGACGCCGAGTTTCCCGGCCAGATCGGATTGCGACCATTCTTTGGCCGCGCGCAATTCACGCAGTTTGTTTTTCATTTGAAGCGGCGGTTGAAGATGAAATGGCCGAGAAAATAAAAAATATAAAGCATTCCAACTGTCAGCGGGAAAATTGGCTTGTCCAAAGCTTCAAGATGCACATGGGTTGCCTGTAAAACGGCCGCCGAAACGCCCGCTCCATCCAACAACGGCCAGATTGACAGGACAAAGAGAGTCGATATGGTCGCAAAGAACCACGCTTCAAGCGTTATGCGGCAATGCAATTCGTCCATACGACGCAACCATCGTGCCAGACTCCACGCCCAAAGCAGACTGGCAAGCAAGGGAACGAGTTCGACAACCGCTCGCAATCCAATCGGCCAATCTTGGTAAGAATTGCGTAACACACCGTAAGGCGACTTGCTGTGAAACAGGAGGCCATTCGCCGCGCCTGTTGCCATTGCGAACAACAGCCAGCCATTCACTTTCAGGTCAGCCCGGAAAGAATAATTTTCCCCCGGTATTATTTCGTCAGGAATACTGAGTTTGTCATTCATATTGGAACGCAATGTAAAGCATCCTTTCCATATGTCAAGCTTCCTTTACATTTATTTTTTAGAGGGGTTGGATGGTTCTTCGCTGTTTTCAGTGGAAATGGTGAACACCAAACCAATAACGCGCGTCCCCGGAACCCCGTCCACCTCCCCCTCCGCCAAACCCGCGTTTCCAGCCGGCAGCCAAGGCAGCCGGAAAGTGTTTATGTTGCTTGATCAAAGGAACCGTTCCTTGAGCACGATGGCAACGGCGCCGGTGCAGCTATGAACGTGAAGTTTGGCATAGATGTTGCGCAGGTGCGTATCCACCGTGTGATAACTCAAGGATAATTGGCCGGCGATTTCCTTTTTGCACAGCCCTTGCGTCATGAGATCCAGGATTGTCTTCTCGCGTTCGGTGAGTCTGTAGCCCTGTTTGGGTTGGGCCATCTTGGAAAACATTTGCAGGACAGAACTCGCCACGCGCGGCGTCATCGGCGCGCCGCCGGCCGCGGCTTCGTGAATGGATTCGATAATTTGCTCCAGCGACGAAGTTTTCAGCAAATAACCGGAGGCGCCGGCGCAAATGGCCTTGAAGATTTTTTCATGATTGTCAAAAACCGTCAGCATCACGATGCGGGTGGAGGGCAAAATGGATTTGATTTTATGGATCGCCTCAATGCCATTCTGGCCGGGCAATTCCACATCCAGCAAAATCACGTCCGGGACGCCGCCGCCCACCATGGCGTCCAACGCGTCCTCGACATTGGAAAATTGCTGCAAACATTCCACATCCTCGATGCGGTTCAACACGCGCGCCACGGTGTTGCGAAAATCGTGGTCGTCTTCCACCAGCCATACACTCACTGGCGCGCGCTGGCCTGGTATTGCCGCTGTTTCTTTGCTGGTTTTCGTAATGGTTTCCATTCCGGACGTCATTTGCTTTTGTTTTGTCGGCACTCCAAACCTGACATGCTTTTTCAATACCACCAATACCGTGTTTGCGTGATGGGGGCAGTCAGCGTGACGGTCGTCCCGTCTCCGTCACGGCTTTCAATTTCCAGCCGGCCACCCAGCTCCGCCGCGCGCCGTTTCATGTTTTTCAGCCCATTGCCCGGACTTTTCCGGCCGGGGTCGAAACCCGTGCCGTTGTCCCGAATGCGGAATTCGAATTCTTTCTGACGGCGGCTCACGGAAATTTCGACGGACGTTGCTTGGGAATGCTTGAGAACGTTGTGCAACGTCTCCTTGAAGATCGGCAGCACGTTGCGGCGGAAGGCGAGTGACAAATCCGCCACGCCGAAATCTCCGGTTTGATTAAATTTGAAGTCCATCGTTTGCAGCATCATGCGCGATGTTTCATGCAGGCGCACGACCAGATCGCTCAATTGATCGTTCGCCGGATCAATGAACCAGATGATGTCGCGCAGCGTGTTAATGGTCCGCACCGCAATGCTATGCATCTTGGTGACATCAGCATTGGATGGGCTTTGTTCCTCCATGATCTGCGATAGCAGCGAAATGGTGCCAAGGTTTGCCCCGACGTCGTCATGCAAATCACGCGCAATGCGGAGGCGCATTTTTTCCAGCTCCCGCAGTCGCGCGATGCGGATGGTGTAAATCATCAGCAAGACAGACGCCACAAACACAGCGGCGGCAAGCCTGAACCACCAAGTCTGCCAGAAATACGGCAGGACAGTGAGCATCACCGGCGCGTCCGTCTCGCTCCAGACGCCGTCGTTGTTGCAGGCCTGGACTTCAAACTGGTAGTCGCCCGGCGGAACGAAGTTGTAATTCACCGAGTGCCGGTTGCCGCCGTCCACCCAGCCGGGATCCAAACCTTTCATCTGCCACTTGAATCTCACCTTGTCAGGGGAGGTGAAACTCAACGCGGAAAATGTGAATTCAATATAATGCCGTCCTGCGGCAACGCGCACTAGCGCCGGCACGCGGGCGCCCGGGTGCTCGGGGGAAACCGCGTCGTCGGTCACGCGGGCGCCATCCACCAACACTTCTTCCATCTGCACCGGCGGCGGCAGACGATTGAAGCGCAGCGCCGATGGATCAACCCACACCGGGCCTTTGACCGTGGAGAACCACAACCGCCCATCGCGACTTTTCCAGCAGTCGGGCTGGTTGCCGCCGGAACATTCCAGCGTTGGCAGACCGTCAGCTCTTCCATAAGTGACGAAAGTGACCGGGCCGTTGGTGCCCCGCGCGGAATTGTTTAACTCCTCCCTAGCCACGCGGACGATGCCTGCGCGTGTGCCGAGCCAGAACTGGCCGTGCTCATCTTCCAAAATCTGGCTGACGTGTTTGCTGGGCAAACCGTCGCGCGTCGTGAAGCGCGTGAAATGTCCGTTCTCAAACCGCAGGAAACCGCCGCCAAGCGTGCCGATCCACAGGACGCCATCACCATCGAAATGCAGCGCCCAAAAACGTTCGCCGCCGGAGAGCGCGCCCCGCCCGCGTGATTGCATCGGGTCAACGCGGGTTTCGTCGCGCAGAAAAGTCATGCCGCCCGGCAAATCCGGCGGATGGAAAGACTCAAATTTCCCGGCCTGCCATCGCCTCAATTCTCCCATGGCGGTGCCGATCCAGATGGCCCCGGCTTGATCCTCCGCGATGGACAAAACGTAGGCCGCCGGAAAACCGTCCGCCAACGTGAAGCGTTTCAGGGCGCCTTTGTCCCAGCGAAACAACCCGAACTCGCTGCCGATCCACAGCGCGCCCGCGCGATCCTTGAGCAGGCAACGCACCACCGTGCCGATGTCTTCCCCGGGAAATGGCCGTTTGAACTGGCCGTTTTCCAAAAGCCAAAGGCCGTTTCCCACCGAGCCAGCCCAAATACGCCCCGGCCCGTCGGGCAGCACCGTGACATCACTGCTCCACGGCGCCTGCACCGGAGGCGTGAATGACGTGAACACGCCGTCGCGCCAGTTCAAAAGGTCCTGCCCCGCCGTGCCGAACCACATTGTCCCCTCGTCGTCCTGGCAAACCGAGTGCGCCGATTTATTGCGCAAATTTTCCATCGGCCAAACCGTGTGAAAGACACGCAAACGCACGCAGGCCAGCCCCCCATCCCTTAAACCCACCCAAATATTTCCCTCGCGATCCTCCAACCAGCATTGGACCAATCCGCTTGGCAAACCTTGTTGGTTGTCTACGAGCGACACATGGCCTTTGCCGTCAACGTGATAGAGTCCTTCACCGTATTGTGCGGCCCATAGGCCGCCGCGGCTATCGGCATAAAGCCCCGGATCGGGCAACGATTGAGGAAAGTTTCTGTCCCACAGGTCGGCCTCCGCCAACCACTGGCGTCCGGCGCATTTTCGCAATTTGTCGTCCGTCTGCACCCAAAACGAACCATTCTTGCATGGGGCGATTTGCCGAACGGCCAGATCGGTTTCGCCGTTGGTTGGCGTCATGTCGGTGAACCCGCTTCCGTTCCAGACGGCAATTTCTTTTTCTGTCACCACCCAGATTTTGCCGAAGGCATCTCCGAACACCGTCTTGACCTGCGGGCTGCGCAAGCCCGGCGGATTATCCAGTTGCGTCATGTTTGTTCCGCGCACCTGCGCCAAGTGTCCCCCCCCGGCGCGATACCAGATTACCCCGTCACGATCTTCACACGGATTTGATCCGCCATCTGCGTCGGGCGTCTGGAAAGTTTCCCAGCGATTGGTCTCGCCGTCGCGTATGCCCCGAAACAACCAACCGCCCGCCGATGACAATAGAATATTGCCCTTGCGATATGAAATCACATCGTTCAGCCAACTCGATGGCGTCTGCGGGTTTTCGAACTCAAAACGGAATTTTCCGTCGCGATACGAAACCAATCCGCCTTCCGCGGTGCCAATCCACAACGTCCCACCCGGGTCCACCAACAGATGCCTTATCTCAATGGACTTGAGTTCCGGCGTGTTGCCCGGATCAAACGTCACAAACCGCGACCCGTCGAAGCGCGCCAGGCCGCCATGCAGCGTGCCCGCCCAAATGTAGCCGTCTGGCGTCTGCACGATGCTCGTCACCGTGCTTTGCGGCAGGCCGGAATCCACGTTCCACACCTGCACAACGTAATCATCGGACGAGAAAGGAAGCCTCGCTCCGCCCGCAGACCCTGCCATCAGCAACAAGACGGGCCAAATCACTTTTCCGCAGGATGAGAGAGTGGTTTGCAAGCGTTTTAGGTCCACACCGGCGGGTTGGGGGTTGGGGCGCGCCCCATTCCTTGAGCTGCTGCCGGACCCGGCGCGCCGCCGCCGCGTAGAAACTGAAGAACGCCGGAATTTGGCGGGGGATCTTGCCTTGTTCGTGGAGAAGGGATGGCAATGAAGATGGCGCACATAGTGGAACCTACGTGGCCACATCATCGCCCTTATGTAAAGCCATAATTTATGGAAACTGCGATTCAGGCAGCGGGGAAGCCGGCAAGGCGTCATGTCTGTGTGTTTTACAATGAATATCCAACAGTCAAATATATTCGTGGCGGCGCGGAAATAATGCCGGGCAGCAAATATTGATTCAGGCCGCTGCCGGAAAAACCGGCGGCGGGCTTTTTTCAAACGGGCCTGCGTTGAAAATTGTGCCTGGCCGGTTCCGAACACACCACGCAATGGCGAATTTGTAAATATCTTCCGGCCAACCCGTTATGCCGGCTTGCAATTGCGGAGCCAGACCAACATCCCAAAAAATGGCCGTAAAAAGTGGCGGCGGACGGGAGCGGGCATCACGTATCTACGTGATACCGGGGGCAACGGGCTTTGTCGTAGTGTGACGTCATGAACCTAGTTGTGCCATCGCACGTTTTGGTGACCAAACCAGGAACTGCCGGAGATGTCCGCATCTCGCAGTGGCCATCATCCGCTTTCGGCATGGATCGAAAACCATTCCGAGAAAGAGAAATCAAATAACCCTCAACCATCGCTCGAACCATGCAAACAAAAACAGGCGGTATCGCGATATAAATGACATAACTTATGAAACTTAAAAATTATAACATGATGGCCCTCGCAGCGCTTGCGCTGGCGGTGGCCGTCCCCCAGACCCGCGCCCAAACTTACAGCACGCCAACCTTCTTTTTTAACAACCTCTCCGGCAACCCAGGCTTGCTGGGCAACGTGAATGGCGGCGTGACAGCGCAATTCCACAACCCCTACGGCGTGGCGGTGGACAGCACGGGCAACGTCTATGTGGCGGATACAGGCAACGACATGATTCGCAAGATCGACACCACCGGAAACGTGACGACGCTGGCGGGCATCGCCGGCGTGCCTGGCCCAGGGAACGGCAACGGCACTGCGGCGACGTTCAACGGTCCCACCGGCGTGGCGGTGGACAGCACGGGCAACGTCTATGTGGCGGATGCAGGCAACAACATGATTCGGAAGATCGACACCAACCAAAACGTGACGACGTGGGCGGGCAGCACCACGGCGGGCAGCGCGAACGGTAACGGCACTGCGGCGTCGTTCGACGATCCCTGGGGCGTGGCGGTGGACAGCGCAGGCAACGTCTATGTGGCGGATAATGCCAACAACATGATTCGGAAGATTGACACCGCCCAAAACGTGACAACGTGGGCGGGCAGCACCACGGCGGGCAGCGCGAACGGCAACGGCACTGCGGCGTCGTTCCACAACCCCTACGGCGTGGCGGTGGACAGCACGGGCAACGTCTATGTGGCGGATTTCTACAACGACACGATTCGGGAGATCGACACCGCCCAAAACGTGACGACCTTGGCGGGCACCGCCGCCGTGAAGGGCAGCGCGAACGGCAACGGCACTGCGGCGTCGTTCTTCGCCCCCAGCAGTGTGGCGGTGGACAGCGCGGACAACGTCTATGTGGCGGATGCAGGCAACCAGTTGATTCGCAAGATCGACAACGCCGGAAACGTGACGACGTGGGCGGGCACCGCCGACGTGGGGGGCAACGCGAACGGCAACGGCACCGCGGCGTCGTTCCGCGGTCCCTACGGCGTGGCGGTGGACAGCACAGGCAACATCTATGTGGCGGATACAGGCAACCAGTTGATTCGGGAGACCGACAACGCCCAAAACGTGACGACCCTGGCGGGTACCAGACTCGCGACGGGCAGCGAGAACGGCAACAGCACCGCCACCGCAGCGATGTTCAACAATCCGCGGGGCGTGGGGGTGGACAGCGCGGGCAACACCTATGTGGGAGATACAGTTAACGACCTGATTCGCAAGATCGACACCGCCGGAAACGTGACGACGTGGGCGGGCGCCGTCGGTATACCGGGCCACGCGAACGGCAACGGCACCTCGTCGACGTTCCTCGCCCCCTACGGCGTGGCGGCGGACAGCGCGGGCAACGTCTATGTGGCGGATGCGGGCAACGACATGATTCGCAAGATCGACACCAACCAAAACGTGACGACATGGGCGGGCAGCCCCGGGGTAGGCACCGCGAACGGCAACGGCACCGCAGCGAAGTTCCACAACCCCTACAGCGTGGCGGTGGACAGCGCGGGCAACGTCTATGTGGCGGATGAACTCAACTACGAGATTCGCAAGATCGACACCAACCAAAACGTGACGACATGGGCAGGCTCCGGCACGGCGGGTTACGCGAACGGCAACGGCACTGCGGCGTCGTTCAACAACCCCTATGCCGTGGCGGTGGACAGCGCAGGCAACGTCTATGTGGCGGATAATGCCAACAACATGATTCGGAAGATTGACACCGCCCAAAACGTGACGACGTGGGCGGGCAGCACCACAGCAGGCCACGCAGACGGCAACGGCACTGCGGCGACGCTCAACGGTCCCACCGGCGTGGCGGTGGACAGTGCGGGCAATGTCTATGTGGCGGATCACAACAACGACCTGATTCGGAAGATCGACACCGCTCAAAACGTGACGACCATGGCGGGCGTCGCTCTCACGCCGGGCACCGCGAACGGCGTCGAGAACGCGGCGACCTTCTACGCGCCCTTTGCCATGGCAGTGGACAGCGCGGGCAACGTCTATGTGTGTGATAATGGCAACGCCCGCATTACCAAAGGGATGGCGTCGCCCGCGTTCTCCGGTTTGACCGCCAGCCAGTCCGTCACCTACGGAACAACCGCCATAACTCTGACCGGCACGGTAAGCGCCACCGGATCGACAACTGTTTATCCGGCCAGCGGGGAGACAATCAAGGTCATCATCAACGGGAATGTGCAGACAACCACAACCAGCGGCTCCAGCGGTGGTTTTTCCATCACTTACAATCCCTCAACGATACCTCCCTCAGCCGGCGCCTACACCATCATCTATTCATATGCCGGCGATGCCTCGTTGTATTTAACAAACGACACCAGCACCACCCTGACGGTGAACCAGGCCACTTCGGGCGTGACGGTCTGGCCGACGGCCAGTGCGATCACCTACGGACAGACGCTAGCTTCGTCCACCTTGAGCGGCGGGACGGCGACACCGGCGGGCAACTTCACCTTCACCGCCTCCTCCACGGCACCCGCCGCCGGGACGGCCTCGCAGAGCGTGACCTACACCCCGACTAACCCCGACTACAGCGCTACCGTCGGCACCGTGAACGTCACGGTGCATCCGGCGTCACTCATAGAGACGGCCAACAACCAGGTTGTTTCCTATGGCACGTTGCCCGCCACTCCCGACATACAATACACCACCACTCCCTCCATCTTGCCAAACGGCGAAACGATTGGGATGGTGGCCTTGTCGGTCAGCGGCGGCATCGGCAGCCCGGCGTCGGTGAATACGATAAATGAGCCAGTGTCCGGCACGCCCTACAAAATCAACATCACCCCCGGCTCGGAAACGGGCGGGACCTTCAATCCGGCCAACTACACCATCAGCTACGTCGCCGGCAGCCTGACCGTGAACCCGCTGCCAGTGACATTGACGGGCAGTGTGCCTTATAGCGGGAATGCAACTGCGCCGGCGTCGGTCTTGTCGGTGGCGAATGCGGTCCCCGGCGACGTGGTGCGCTTGGCTTCGGGCAACGCCATCCTGGCAGGCGCAACCATCGGACCGGAGACGATAATATCGGTCGGAACGCTGGCGCTGGGCGGCGCGGCGGCGGGCAACTACACCCTCAGCGGGGCGAGCGGTTCGGTGACGGTGATTCCGGCCTTGGTGCCGTTCTCGATCACAAGTGCGTCCATTGTTGGAGGCAGCCTCTATGTGTCCTGGCAGTCCGGGCCTGGCACCAATTACACTGTGTTGACCAACGCCAACCTGAAGAATGAAGGACCAGGAACATGGATGGCCACAGGCACCATTACTGCGACCGGCACAAACACAGGCTTCACCTTGCCGTCAAGCATCGCCGGAACCAGCAATGGCTTCGTGTTGATCAAGCAGAACTCGAACTGACGGTTGCTGAATGTTGATACAAGAGAGACCGGGTTCGCCCGGTCTCTCCCTTGATCCTTAATTCAAACAATTATTTATAAGGCCAACTATGTCGATGACCATGCAAAGAGACTGCTCATTTGTTGAAAGGGCTTCCCGGCGGCAGCGTTCACCGGAAGGCTTCACCTTGATCGAGCTTCTGGTAGTGATTGCGATCATCGCCATCCTGGCGGCAATGCTCCTGCCCGCATTGGCAAAAGCCAAGGCGCAGGCCATGGCGACAAGCTGCCTCAGCAATCAGAAGGAGCTTTTGATCGCCACGAAAATGTACGCGGATGATAACCAGGGCCAGTTGACGCCGTTGTGGCGGCAATCGGGCAATCCGGATGAAGACCCATATACCTACGATCCGGGCACGTTCATCATCCAGAATGGCACCGCTCTCTTCTGGGAGGACGCTTTGCGTTTGGGAGGTTATGCCAAAAATCACCGTGTGTTTGATTGCCCTTCAATGACATTCTTGGCAGCCTTGGCGGTCGGTGGATCGGTCAGCACCAACGACTCTTTGGGTATCGGCATGAATTATCCGGAATTCGGTGTCACCGTGTTTTCCGCAGACGTGCCGCCCACAATGGTCAAAGAAAGCTGGGTCACCCAACCGTCCACCGCAATTATTTATGCGGATGGCGGCGCCGTGACTCTAGCCACGGCAAACCTGCCGGCCGACCAATGGGTTGCCGACGTTGAGTATGATGCCTCCGCGATGCAATACTCTGGCGGGGGCGTGAGCTATTTCCGGGATCCGAGCGACGCCGAAGGTTTTGCGAGTGGCGATTCGCGTTCACTGCCCCGGCACAACAAACGTTGCAATTTTGGATTTTTTGACGGCCGGGCCCAGTTGTTAATGAACAGCCAGGCTGGCTACACCTTTCCCCGCACCAACACGGCCGCTTGGTGGGCCAGGAGTCATAGCGCGGGCGACGTGGTTCAATGAACCGCCGCCCTCAGACCCGGCCGCTTGGTGGACCCGGAGTCATAACCAGGCCATGGAAATGGCACGATTTTGAACATTTGAATTTCGCACGATTTATGAATATGAGAAGCTGGCTGATGTGTGTCGCGATCATGGTTCCATTGCTGATTGCGGGTTGCGGCAAAACTCCCTCGTCAAAGAAGACTGTGACGATTGAAGAATTAAACCGGGTGTTGAGGCTGGCCAGCATATCACCCGGTGGCGTTCCCCAAAGCATTGACGGTCTGACAAATTTTCCGGCCTTCAAAGGCCGGCAATTTCCAGTCCCGCCCGACGGAAAGAAGTTCATCATCGATCCTGCCAGCTACCAAGTCATAATGGTGGATAATAAAGATGTCCCTGCACGGTGATATGCGATCATGCGGGACCTGTTTACAGGCAAGGCAAAGTGGCTGTGGCGCGCCGATTACGGCATGAGAAGTGGAATCGGCTGGCGTCCATCCTGGCGGTAAATCTGAAATCCGTCAGGCGCGTATGACAACGAATTCTTTCCGGGCAGCATTGATGCGGTGGACGCATGTGACCATGCGCTCTCAGCTTCGGCCAGTCAATAACCGGCAGAGCTGGAGGATTTGTTTGGCATTAGGCGGCCCGAACACGCCTCGTTGGGCTGTTTGTTAGCCGCTAAAAACCTCGAATATCCCTATTTTCGGCGGAACTGAAGCCACCAACAGGCGTTGGCTCCAGCGCGTCAATGTGGTGGTTCAGAAATATGGAATGAGCTGCCTGCTTGGTAGAATTTCATTTCAAATTGAAGTTGCCCGGCCACGTCGGTGTTGGATTGCTCCTCGGCCAAGTGCAAGGCAAGTTGTGCCGTTTCAACCGCTTCGGAAAGCCGCCCAGCCTCGGCGAAGGCGGCGGCGAGTGTGCCAAGAATAACCGGGTTTTTCCCGTGGGCCATTTCGTTGGCCTGTCGGGCTAGTTGCATCGCTTTGTCACCATTGCGCAGCGATGCCTGCGGGCAAGTGGCTAGGAGCCAGGCCAGATCATTTTGGACTTCCACGTCGGCTGGTTCGATTTGCAGCGCCATTTGGTATTGGGCGATTGCTTCCTCCGCTCTGCCCTTTTGCAAAAGAGCCCTGGCGAGGTTAAAGTGGAGTGACTCCAAAAGAGCTTTGATGGGGTTGTGGTGGGCTGACGCGTTGTCTGGAATGGTTTTCAGTGCCATTTGGTATTGGGTGATGGCTTCGTCCACTCTTCCCTCTTTGTAAAGAATGGTTCCGAGGTTGGTGTGGGCCACGTAATTGTCCGCGGTGCAGCCGAGCGTGTGGGTCCACAAGGTTTCGCTGTTTTGCCAGTATGCAGCCTGTTTCCGGGCGCAGACCATCAACACCGCGAGTACGCCGGCCATCAGGCTCCCAAGAACCGCACGGCTTACCCGCCACTCTGCCACCAGCCACGTCACGGCCACATAAATGCCAATCTGCGGCAGATAGGTGTATCGATCCGCATGGGGCTGGGGTCCGACCTGGACGAGTCCCACCACTGGCAGCAGCATCACCAAATACCAAAGCCATCCGATCAGCAGCCACGGCCGCGTCCGCCGCTTTCCCCATGCGGCCACGGAAAGACCGGCCAGCAGCGTCGCGGCCAGCGCCACTTCCCACATCGGCGGGCCGTTGTGAGGAAAAGGATAAAGCACCGCCAGTCCCGCCGGCCAGACCATTTGACCAAGATAAACCATGCAGACCACCAACGCGTTGGCAAAACGCAATGGCATCGAATACAACCCGGTCGATTGTATGGCTTTGTTTTGCGCCAAAAGCGTGACGACGCAGCCGGCGGCGGAAAGAGCCAGCAAGGGCAGCTTTTCAAAGACCACGCGTCTTGGAACTATCCGATCCGCCAGACATAAGGCCGGTTTGCCGCCGACATCAGTTCGCCACCTGGTCAACGGCCAGTAGTCCAGCAAAAGCAGTACCACGGGCAGCGTGACCAGCATCGGCTTGCACATCAGGCCAAACGCGAAGAGAAGCACCACCAACCCATAGCGAGCCAGCGACCATGGAAGGCGCGCGTAGCGGACATAAGCCCCGATGGTCAACATGAAGAACAGTCCGCTGAGCACGTCCTTGCGCTCAGCCACCCACGCCACCGATTCCACCCGCAATGGATGAATGGCAAAGACAGCCGCGACAAACGCACTGCGCCAAAAAGCGCCAGTCATCTGACGCAGAACCAGGAAGAGCGCGACGACCGTTGCGGTATGGAGGAGGATATTGGTGAGATGATGCCCGGCGGGATTCAGTCCGTACAACTGGCAGTCGAGCATGTGGGACAGCCATGTCAGCGGGTGCCAGTTGTAGGTGTGAAAGCCAGTGAACGCCCAGACAGTCCCCTTGAACGTCAGACCTTGGCGAACCATTGGATTGCCAAGCACATATTCATAGTCGTCGAAGTCAACAAACTCGTGCCGCAGCGTCTGGCCGAAAACAGCAACCGTGATTGCGACCAGCACAAGGCAAAGCCCCGGCGTTCGCCAACGCTGATCCCGTCCGGTTGCGGTTGGAGCGGCTTTTGGCGGAGGGCGTTGGCGGATCAATTTTTTGTGGGCTTGCGCCATAAACGGGTCATAACAGGATGCTGCCAGAAAGGCTCAAAAGCTGTCAATCCGCCTCACACCCAAAAAATCGGGCGGGTGTGCGCCGAAATTCTTGAAAGGTATAAAAATAGCTGCGCCGGGGTTAACACATCCGATGTCACCTCCAGGAATTGCCATAACTCTTGCACCGCTTGCAGGGTCTTGAGAAAACTGATCCCAGCACACTCACTTGTCCAACCGATGCGTCTTCCACGCAATAGTTCACCAACACGGCTGGGCCAGAATCAGCGCGGCTATCTCTAGAAAATGTTATCAACCCATAGGCATGGGCTGTTTTCATTCTCATTGATCGCAAGTCCCCGCTTTTTAAACTTTCCTCTTTTCTCTCGGGAATCCCCCCGCTCACAACAAGACGAACCGCTCCGGCACATTCAAGGCGCATCAACCGGGACATAAGCAGCGGTCTGCCGGACCCTTAATCCCCCCCATCTTCCTTCTCCAGAAAACCGGTGTCGAAGGCGGGCTGGACTTTTCCGTCTGGCAAGTCAAACTTGCCAAAGTCGGAGGTTTTGCGTGAACAACGGAGCTTGATCCAACGTCGAAATCACCTAACTTGCTTGAAGCATGAATTCAGAACAACCGATTAGTCGCCGCCGGTTCCTGCGAACCACGGGAGGTGCGGTGGGTGCGGCCTTGGCCGTGCCAAGTTTCGTTCCCGCCTCGGTCCTCGGGCGCGGCGGCGCGGTGGCGCCCAGCGAACGCATTGCCATGGGTTTCATTGGCGTCGGCCATCAAGGCAGCGGCCATCTTTTCGGCGGCGCGTGGACCTACGTTGCCGGCGGTTATGCCGGACGCAAGGAGGTCCAGGTTCTCGGCGTGTGCGACATCCAGAAGGACAAACGCGACAGCGCCACGAAACGCGTCAACGACCATTACCAGGAGATTTACGGCAACCAGTTTACCAAATGCCAGGCCTACAATGATTTCCGCGATTTGCTGGATCGGAAGGATATAGACGCCGTGTTGATCGTCACGCCGGCTCATTGGCACTCCACCATGGTCGCCATGGCGGCCAGGGCGGGTAAGGATATTTATTGCGAAAAACCATCCGGCGTCACCCTTGGCGAAGCCATCGCCATGCGCTCGGTGGTGCAACAGTGCGGCCGCGTTTATCAGGCCGGCACACAGCAGCGCAGCGAATACGGCGGAAAATTCCGCCTGGCCTGCGAATTCGTCCGCAGCGGTCGCATCGGCAAGCTGAAGGAGATTTATGCCTATCGCGACGGCGGCGGCGTTTTCTGGCCCACCCCGGGTGTGAACAAGGAGAAGTGGCCAAAACGGGTGACGGAAGGCCTGCCCGTGCCGGCCGGACTGGATTGGAATCTTTATTTGGGACCAGCCCCGTGGTTTCCTTACGACGGCATCATCACCGGCCATCGATTTGACATCGGTGAACTCAACTGGGGCCAGCACCACTACGACATCGTCCAATGGGCGGCGGACGCGGATGAAACCGGCCCGGTGGAAGCTTTCATGGAAGGGAAACATTCGTGCTACAGGTACGCCAGCGGCGTGGTTGTCTACGGAAAACCCTATCCGGGCGAGCCGGTCGGCGCGGATGGCGGGGTGTGTTTTGTCGGGACAGCCGGCCGCATCGCGGTGGACCGCGACAGCCTCGTTTCTGACCCGCCGGACTTGGTGCGCGAACCTTTGCGTCCCAACGAAGTTCATCTGTATCACAGCGAAAGTCATTCCGGCAACTTTCTGCAATGCATTCGCACCCGCCAGCGCACCATCTGCCCGGTGGAAGTGGCCGTCCGCTCCGCCAGCGCGGTTTTGGTCGGCGGCGTGGCCAAACAATTAAATCGAACAGTGAGATGGGATCCGGCGGCGGAACATTTCGTCAATGACGAGGAAGCCAACCGCCTGATGAACATTGCCAAACGCGCCCCGTGGAACATTTAATATTATTCTAAAGTGAAAACAACAAATCAACTGCCAGCCGTTGTGCTGGCCATGCAACTCTTCGCCGGCGGCATTTTGCTCGCGGACGGACCCGCCGCCACCAACGCCGCCAACGCCAATTCGGATTTGGTTCCCTTGGTGTTAAAACTGCCCTCTCCCGTTTTCTCCGGCACGCCCAAGGAAGCGCCGCCGGGACTCGCCATGGAAGCCACGCTCGACAAACCGGCCCCGCCCTTGCAGGTCCCGCGCGATGTCAGCAATATCGCCCCCGGCAAGAAAATCACCAGCAGCGATAAAAATGCCACCCGCGCCGACTTGGCCAAACTGACCGACGGCAACAAGGAAGCCGACGAGGAGAACATCGTGCAGTTGAGCAAAGGGCCGCAGTGGGTGCAATTCGATCTGGCTGGCAGCAAGGAAGTCTATGCCGTTGTCGTCTGGCACGCCCATGACACCGCCAAAATCTTCCGCTCCGTCATTGTGCAAATCGCCGACGACCAGGATTTCACCGACAACGTCCGCACCCTCTTCAACAACGACCGCGACAACAGCACCGGTCTTGGCGCCGGCACGGATCGTCAATACTTTGAAACCTTCCGCGGAAAAATAATCGACGCCAAAGGCGCGAAGGCGAGCTTCGTCCGCCTCTACTCCAGCGGCAGCACCGAGAGCAAGTTGAACGAATATACCGAAGTCGAAATCTACGGACGCCCGGCGAAATAAGACGGACGCCGGATGATTCAAAGGTCCAGCAACTTCCCAAAAGCCGCCTTTTGGACGTTGCTGGCGCCTTTAACCCCCAAATCCGCCACGGTCGAGGAGAAGACGGCTTTTCCTCCCGGCAGGCTGGCTGTGTACATTTGGTAATAGCCGATCCTTCCCTCGTTCTTTGGCTCTTTGAAATAATTCAGATACTGGATTGCCGGAGATTTCGCCGGGTCGCGCGGGATATTCAAAATCAGCAGATTCAGCGCGGAATTCGGCCGGGTTTTCTCCTTCAACAACGGGAGGACCTGCGCCACGCCGCCCGCCTCAAGAATTTGTTTGAAAGCCCATTCGCTATCCACCATCCGCTTCGGCAGAGTGCCGCAGTCAACCCCGCCGTTGTGGGCGAAAAACAGAAACGCCTCATCCGTCGAACCCGAAAAAGGATGCGCGCAAACATGCCCGTTGAGCGATTGGTCCGAACCGAGCCGCGAGTGCAGCAACGCATAAAACCGGCCCGTCGGATGCGGCAATTTATTCGCGTCCTCATAAACCGGCAGCGCGCTGCGATAATGGCTCAATCCCTTTTCATCCAGGATGGCAAATCCCCATCCGTCCTTGTGGGAAGTATGATTGATACCCGCCTTTTTGAGCCAGGGATCGCACTCGCTGCCCTCCGAAAAAACCTTGAAAAGGTTCTGGAGATCCTCCGCGCTGTCGCCGACGTAACCGGTAATTCTGCACATGGGCAACACTTTCGGTTTGATTCCCGCGCATTTCAATCCAAAACGCCGCGCTGCCGGACGTCGGTCCCTAGTGCAGTGTCGCAGAAAAGACTTTACTAATATAGGGTGTCTGTGCCAGACTTGGTGAATGGCGAGACCCAAACTTCCGTTGCAACTGACGTCCGGGCAAAGTCACGAGCTGCAGCGGCTC
>Ga0181535_10002867_pt1 | contig 20529 bp, 13 predicted proteins | sample PEATcosm2014_Bin_44_FD_119774 | JGI IMG/M metagenome (GOLD analysis project Ga0181535, IMG submission 119774) | Peatland microbial communities from MTU Mesocosm Facility, Houghton, MI, USA - PEATcosm2014_Bin17_30_metaG | ecosystem: Environmental > Terrestrial > Soil > Wetlands > Peat | place... | reverse complement strand
TCTAGTTACCCCTCAAGCGAGCTTCTTGCCACGAAGGATTCGCTTCCTAGCACTAAAGATACTAGCGCTGATTGTGAGGGCAAGTCCATCAAATTCAGTAAGTTCCATAAGTCGCCATCGCCAAGGGTACTAACGTAACATCACACCTCCGTAATCTGCCCTTCGGTACCCATGTTCGGGCCGTGCCATAATGCCATATTTTCTCGCCGCCGCATGTTAAAATGGACTCAGTGGAATTCGCTCAAAACCCACGTATTTCAAGCGCTTAATCCTCTCTCGACTCCCCGCCAATGGCGACCGGCAACCAGCACTTTCGTGGACCACGAAGCGAAAATCTCGCGAATGGACTTCTATGGCGACTCTTGCAGCTGACAATATCCCCGACAATGGCAACTACACCGGCGAAAACATCAAGATTCTTGAAGGTCTGGAAGCCGTTCGGCTCCGTCCGGCCATGTACATTGGCTCAACCGGTGAAATGGGCTTGCACCACCTCGTGTATGAAGTAGTCGACAACTCTGTCGATGAAGCTCTCGCAGGCTATGCGAAAAAGATCGATGTCATCATTCACGTCGACAACTCCATCACGGTCATCGACGATGGACGCGGCATCCCTGTCGACTTGATGCCGGTCGGCAACGGCCAAATGATGCCGGCCGTACAAGTAGTGCTTACGAAACTTCACGCCGGCGGAAAGTTCGATTCTTCCACCTACAAAGTTTCGGGCGGCCTGCACGGCGTTGGCGTGAGTTGCGTTAATGCTCTTAGCCAGGAGTTCAACGTCGAGATCTGGCGGGACAACCATACCTGGGAGATGGATTTTAGTTGCGGTCTCCCGACCAGCGAATTGCGCAAAGCCGGTACCAGCAAGAAGCGTGGAACAAAGGTTCATTTTCTGCCGGATAAGAGCATCTTCGCGGCCACCGAGTACAACTACGACACGCTTGCCCAGCGGCTGCGTGAGCTCGCTTTCCTCAACAAGGGTCTCGAGATAACGCTGACCGACGAGCGGACTGCCGACCCCAAAACGGGCGACTCCAAGCGCACCGAGTTCAAATACGCGGGCGGCATCGCGGAATTCGTGAAGCACCTCAATCGCGGCAAGACGGTTCTGCACGAAAAGCCGATCATGATGGAAGCCACGCGCGATGCTGTCGAAATCGAAATCGCGCTGCAGTACAACGACAGCTACTCGGAGACAGTCTTCAGCTTTGCCAATAACATCAACACGGTTGATGGCGGCTCGCACCTCTCCGGCTTTCGGACTGCGCTCACACGCACCATCAACGCGATTGGACAATCGCTCGGCCTCTTCAAGGACTTGAAAGAAAACCTGAGCGGCGACGATGTGCGCGAAGGCTTAGTAGCAGTGGTCAGCGTCAAGCTCTCACAGCCGCAATTCGAAGGGCAGACCAAGGGCAAACTCAACTCCGATATCGCAGGAACGGTGCAGGCTTTCGTCAACGAGCGCCTCGGTGGATTCCTTGAGCAGAACCCACCCATCGCCAGAAAGATTATCAACAAGGCCATTGAGGCGGCGCGCGCCCGCGAAGCTGCGCGCAAAGCACGCGACCTCACCCGCCGCAAGGGTGCGCTGGATGGCGGTGGCCTGCCCGGAAAACTTGCCGACTGCAGCGAACGCGATCCAAGCCGCTGCGAGCTCTATCTGGTCGAGGGTGAAAGCGCCGGCGGCACTGCCAAGCAGGGTCGCGATCGCCGTTTCCAGGCCATTCTGCCTCTGAAAGGCAAGATCCTCAACGTCGAAAAAGCTCGCTACGACAAGATGCTCGGTCACGAAGAAATTCGAGCCATGATTACAGCGCTCGGCTGCGGCATCGGCAAGGACGACTTCGACGCCACCAAGATCCGCTACGGCAAGATCATCCTCATGACCGACGCCGACGTCGACGGCTCTCACATCCGCACTCTGCTGCTGACGTTCTTCTTCCGCCACATGACGGAACTCATCAAGCGCGACAACATCTACATTGCGCAGCCGCCGCTTTTCAAGATCAAGAAAGGCCGCTTCGAGCAGTACATCAAGGATGAACGCGAGTTCGACAAGGTGATGGTCAATCGAGCTGCCGAAGGCATGGTCGTGCGCCATGGCGAAGCCGCCAGCCGCATCGACGGCGCCGAGCTGATTCGCTTCATGGGCACGCTGAAGGAGTATCTCGATTTTGTCGAGAAGGTCGATAAGCGCATCCGAAACGAAAAGCTGACCGAGTTTTTGGCCCGCGCCGAACTCACCCATCGCTCCGATTTCACCTCGAAGTCGGGGAACACCGTCCCCGAGAAGCTGGTCGAGCTGCACGCGCAACTCAAGGAAGTCACGGCCGAATTTGGTTTCAAATCCCTGGCCAAGCCTGTGGAAGACGAAGAACATCACACATGGTCGATCAGTCTTGTTGACTCACAGAGCGCCGAGCGCCGCATCGACTGGACCCTGGCGTCGAGCCCTGAATTCCGGCAAATGATGGCCAAATACAGCCAGATCAAGGAATATCTCGAACCACCATTTCTGGTAGAGTATGCGGCGAAGGCTGCGAGCAGTTCTGCCGCGGAAGAGCTGGAAGATACCGAGGCTGAAGAGGGCGAGATGCCAGCTGAAGTCAAAACCGAAGCCAAGGCCGCGCGCCGCAGCGCACGCGTGCTTCGTGAGCCCGTCGAGAAGCAGACCGCCCGCGAACTCTATGCCCACATCGTCGAGCAGGGTAAGAAGGACTACTCCGTGCAACGCTACAAGGGCCTGGGAGAGATGAGCGACACCCAACTCTGGGAGACCACCATGGACCCCGAGCGGCGCACACTGCTGCAGGTGAAGCTGGAAGACATCGTCGAAACCAACGAGATCTTCACTACGCTCATGGGCGAAGACGTCGAAAAGCGCCGCAAGTTTATCGAGGACAATGCACTCGATGTGAAGAACCTCGACATCTAATCAGTCCTTCACTTTCGCGCACGCCTTCAGGTTAAGAAGCTTCGACGCCATCGAACCCCGCGACCTTGCTCGTCAGGCTCGCGGGGTCTTGGTTGCATCCAACAGCGCTTGCCAACCGGCTTTGCTCATCTTCTGCTTGCGGCCATTCGAAAGCAGAACCCAGCCTTCGCTGCGGCCCTCCCGCAGAATCTCCCGCACATGATCGATGTTCACGATTGCGGAGCGGTGGACGCGAATGAACTTCCGCGGGTCCAGCGTTTCGGCGAGCTGCTTGATCGTCTCGCGTAGCATCAGGCTCTTCGGCCCGACGTGGATACAGGAGTAGTAGTCCGCAGCCTCGATCCATTCGATCTCATCAACATTCACAAAGGAGTCCTTGGCGGCGTTGGGAACAACCAGCCGCTTGGGATACTCCTTGCGCTCCGCCGTTCCAGTTCCAAGCGCAGCCAGCATGGACTTCAACTGTTCCTGGGTGATCAACGCGGCGTGCGCTGCAATCCGCTCTTTCACGCGGACAAGCGCTTCCCGCAGCCGCTCCGGCTCGACAGGCTTGGTGAGGTAGTCGAGCGCATGAACCTCAAAGGCCTTCACTGCATAGTGATTGTGCGCTGTGACGAATACAGTGATCGGCATGTGCGCTGCGCCAACCTGCTCCACCACCTCAAATCCGCTGCTGCCTGGCATCTCAATATCTAGAAAGAGTACGTCGTGGCGCCTTTGCCTGAGCGCTTCAATTACCTCTCGGCCATTCCGGCATTCTCCTGCGATCTCCACATCTTTGTCGTTTGCCAAAAGCAATCTCAGTCGCTCCCTGGCCAGTGGTTCGTCATCGGCAATCAGGGCACTCAGCTTCATCAGCTCCGCTCATAGGGAATCGCGATGGCAACCTCAAATCCGCTGCCCGATGGTTGCGCTTTCATGACAAAGCCATCCTGGTAAAAGTGTGCGAGCCTTTCGCGGGTGTTCTTCAATCCGATGCCGTTGCCCGGTTTGGCATGACCGTTGCGGCCCGCGCCGGTATCTCGCACTTCGAGGCGCAATAGATTTCCATCGCGCCGCGCCGTCGCCTCTACCAGTCCGTCGCTTTCGCAATGCGCAATGCCGTGGCGAATCGCATTTTCGACTATCGGCTGCAGTAGAAAGCACGGCACCAGGCTGTCGAGCGCAGCCGGCTCCACCTTGATCTCGATCCGTAGTCGATCCGCAAACCGCACTTGTTCGATAGCGAGGTAATTCTCCACCACCTCCAATTCCTGCGAGAGCGGAACCTTTTCCGGAGTCGTTCGCTTCAGGGTGCTCTTCAGAATCGCATTCAGATGGCCAAGCATCTCGGCTGCCTGCTGCTGCCGGCCAAGCTCAACCAACGTCGTGATCGCGTTCAGTGTGTTGAAGAGAAAATGAGGTTCCAGCTGCATTTGGAGCGCCCGCAATTGCGCTTCAGAAAGCTGCTTTTCGAGTTCGAGAGACTTCATCGAGTCCTTTTGCGCACGCATTTGAAACTGGACGATGCCGATCATCCCGAGCACAAATCCGTAGACAAGAATCTCAATGCCGAAGCGATTGATATTCATCAGGCTCATCCAGACAGCAGACGCCGTTGGATGCGCGGCGTTGATGAATCCAAGACTACCCAGCAGGAGAAGGTGCACCGTTCCCAGGAGACACCCAACGACCATGTGAACGGCAATCGCTGCCGGCGAAAAGCCGAGAATCAGCGGCTTGCGAAACCCTGTCGTCCAAAGCACGCCCGCGATGATCCCCCACCAGGCCCATAAAACGAGCCCGTAGTAGAGAGAAGGCCGGTGCAGCACAGATTCGCATTCGCTCGCCGTCGCAAGCGCGAGCGCCAGCGAGGTGAAGGCGATGACCGCCAGCCCAAACGCGTGGATCCGCGGAGTCGATCGTGCAGATCCGCTCTTCTCGATTGGAGGCGCCATCTTTCCCGGCGTGACGATTGCTGCAACTGCATTGGAGTTCATGGCCAAGCTCCTCATTGGACGATTCCGCCCAAGTTCGGGTATCCGAATTGAACGACCATACCCTGGCGAATCGATTCCAGCCGAGCGAGCCCGCACGGCATCGGAAACCCGATCGCTCTTATCAGAATGATCTTCTCGGCCGCCCAACGCCAGCCTTTCTCAGTTTACGCGGCGCCTTTTGCAGCCAACTGCTGCATTCCCGCAGTGTGTGAATCGCTCGGGTTCGATCAATTTGAAACCTGCTGCGACCTGCCCGCGCGAACAGAGAAGAGGGCGTGATGCGACAGGATAAAAAGCGTTCGGCCGTCAGTCCCGCCAAAAACGATATCGATCGGTCGTTCCGGCACATCGATCTCGGCAATCTGTTTGCCCGCCGGGTTGTATACAAAGACCTGACCATTCGCCACGTAGACATTCCCTGCTCGGTCGACTGCGACGCACTCACCACCGCGCTCGGCAAACGCCTTCATGTCCCTCAACGTTCCGTCCGCGTTGACCGTCGCGCTGTAAGTGCGGTCCTCCGATGCGCTGCTGACATAGACCCTTTGGCCCGGGGTCGCGCGGATGAATCCGTACGCATCGAGGTTATCCGAGAAGCGCCAGCCCGAAGTATCCGTTGCCGGTCCCTGCTGAAAGACGCGGCCCGCCGGCAAAACGACAGTGCCATCCGGCGAAACATATTCTTTTGGCTTTGGTGCCGTCACGTCTTCGGAGAACATCTCAGGGAGCGTCTTGAACTTCATCGTGTTCGGGGCGAGTTGGTCTTTGAATTCCCCATTGTTCCAATAATTGACGGGTAACAGAATCGCCGTATCCCGATGCGCAGTCGCCGCTCGCAGCGCGAGCACAGTGATCTGGGCGTCGGGCGATCCTGGTCGAAACGAATAAACAGTACTTTCCGGTCCAGCCGACGAAACCACCAGCAAGTCTCCGGCCCTGTCGAACCCGAGATTCACAGGATCGAGCGCATTGTCACGCTCAACAGTCAAGCCCTCGGCCGCCGACCAGCCATAGATGCGCTGCTGATGGTGATCGACAAAGTAGATCTTCCCTGCCGCATCGACAGCTGCGCCGGAGATCGAAAAGAATCCGTCCTCAAGCAATTCGACCTTCGCACCCGGTGCGAGAACGGCGGAGGCGTCACTAGGCGCAGGCTGCCCTGGCTTCGAAGGAATGTCCAGCACGGCGAACTCCCTCTCGCGTACCTCGAGATGATGCGTCACGTCCTCAATTGCATTTTCGTAAGGAAACTTGCTGACCCGCAGAAATGTGCCGCACCCGTTCTCATCGCAGACTCCGTATCCGCTCTCGGCATTCGCGTGTACGTTGCGGAAGTGAATGTCGCTTGAGTTATACAGGCGCACCGCTGCCGGAAAGGGAGCCCTCGAACGTGTCACGCGATAGCCGTGATAGTTGGCGATCGTGATGTTCTTTGACCAGTCAAATTCCAGAGACAAGGACTCAGGGCTCTCCCCCGCTTCCTCTTCTGTCTGCGGAGCATTCACATCCCAATTCTCCGCGTGATCGAACTTGATCTCGTTGCGCACATGATGTTCCGTTGAAAGTTCGTACACGTGACCCGGCGTCTTCGTGTTCGAAACAACAAAACCCGCCTGCGCAAAAGTATTCGGCGTCCAGATGTCGGCGAATGTGCCTCCCCCGCCATCGGTCACCCAAAGGCTTGGATATTGGCCGTCCCATCGCTTGCGCAGGTCGGAATCGGCCGTATGGTTATTGTTGTAGGGACTCGTTCCGCTGCCATGTCCGCCAAGAAAGCGCACATCGTCCACAAGAGAGTCAGCGCCCGCTTTCCAAAGCAGGGCGACAGCGCGCGGATTGATGCCGCCCGCGAAGATGCCAATGCCGCTGACGATGTTTGCGCCACCCGCGGGGGCAGAAAGTACCGCCTTCGGGTCCCCTACGCCTTGATAGCCCGGCGTTGAATCGAGCAGATCGATCTGCGTCAGGGCCGGATGCAGGCCAATTAACACGGTATCGGGCATGAGCGTAATCGCGTCGCTCACTACGTAATGGCCGCTCGGAAAATACAGCACACGATGCGCATCAATGGCCTTCTGAATCGCTGCCGCGTCGTCGGTTGCTCCATCTCCCTTCACTCCGAGACTGTGCACATTCGCCCACTCTTCTGTCGAGGGCAGAGCACCGATCGCCGGCGGCAAAGGTGGAGGCAGAGCGCTCAGCGGAGTCGCGTCATACCGCATTGCAACAGTGCCCATTCTTCCCTCGCCAGGCACGATGAGGCCATATTCGAATTCATTCACCTCATAGAGGCCGTCCCTGCCCCGTACCTTCTTCCCGCTGTCGCGAAGAAGCGCAAACGTCGGCACATCCTGAAACACATCTGTCTCGAATCCAATTTCCGTCAAAGGACTTGTCTCATTGCTGATAATGACGGACTGCCCGGAGATTCTTTCGAAAACGCAGTCCTTCACCCATAGTTCGTCGGAATATCCAGGATCGATATCGATTGCGGTCGGAACCTCGCGAAACGTATCACGAATGAGCGTGAGTCCAACTTCATGCTCGCGAATTGCCGCGTCGCGTTGCCCTTCAAACGTCGAATCGATCAGCGTGAATTGCCAGGCAGGCGACGTCTTCTCCGTGAGAATGCCGTAGCGCCCACCATAGAAATGCAAGTCCTCGACCTCGTTGCCGACCTGCGCGAGCGCGGCCAACCCTGATCCAACGTGAAAATCCATGTGACTGAGATAAGAGTGCTGGGCGACATGAAAGCGGATGGCGATTGCGGCCGGATCGCCTTCACCAATCTCAAAGTCGATGTTGCTCATTGCCGAATAAAACGTATTCGGATTCGCGTCCGCAACCGAATCATTCGGGGGCACACTTCCGGGCGGCGGAAAAGCGATGCGTGTGCCCGCTCGCGGAGTCTCACCCGGAGTGAGGCCAGCGAAGATCACCATGTCTGCTACGCCGGTTTGAAAACCGGGAGTGTGATCGGCGAGGCAAAAAACAGGTCGAGTCGCACCATAGCCGATGACGCGGACACCTGGCCAAACAAAGATGGTGCGTGTGATCCGATAACGCCCGGACGGCACAAACACGATACCTTCGCGCGCCGAGCTCCCTGCTTTGTCAATTGCCGCTTGAATCGGGCCGCTATCGTCGGCCTTTCCATCGGCGCGGGCGCCGAATTCCTGTGCGCTCAGATAGACAGCTTTCGGATCTTCTAGCCGCGTCGTAAACGCCGATGCGGCCGAAGCGGGAAAAGAGGCTCCGAGCAATAGCGTGATGAAAAGCAATTTCCTCATCATGAAAATGGCCCTACACGACCTCCTCGATTCTCCACCATCAAGCAGAGAATCGAGAAATCGACCGTTGAACAGCTGCCGTACTGAAACGCTTGCTTTATTCGTCGTGTGACTGCGGCCCACGCTGAAGACAACCAACTCGCTCGCCTCTGTCCTGTCCGACCGACCGGTGGTACGCTTCCACTTGAGTTCAAACCAGGGGGAAGCTGTGCACATTTCTTTGTGTCACTTTGCCGCAATCGCAGTCGCAGTAGGTTGGACAATGGGAAGCATGGCCCAGGAGCAGTTGGCGTCCGCGAATATCGATGCGACGCCCTTTTCTGCTTCAGAAGTATCCAGCACGGCAGGCGTTAAACCTTCGCGCGACGAAGCCATCAGCAACCCAGTCGCTGACCCGAGAGCCATAGTCATTCAGGGCAATGCGCGATTCACGGTGCTGACGCCGGAGCTCATCCGCATGGAGTGGGCCGCGGATGGCAAGTTCGAAGACCACGCTTCCTTCGTATTCATCAACCGTCGCATGCTGGTTCCGAAGTATTCGCACGAATTCGCCGACGGCAAGCTCATCATCAAAACGGACGCGCTCACGTTGACCTACGCGCCGAAGGCCGAAGGACGACTCTCGTCCGACAATCTCACCCTCGAGCTTACGGTTGATGGAAAGCCCGTAGTCTGGCGACCGGGGACAATTGATTTACAGAATCTGAAAGGAACCACGCGCACCCTCGATGGCGCGTTGGGCGACAAGACGAAGGAACCGATCGGCAACGGTCTCATCTCCCGCTCGGGTTGGGCTGTTGAAGACGATTCGAAACGGCCGCTGTTCGATTCGGCCGACTTCCGCTTTCTGCAAGGCGAAAACAGCCCCTGGCCGTGGGTGATGGAGCGGCCCGCCGGAGACCGGCAGGACTGGTATTTCTTCGGCTACGGACACAACTACCATAAAGCCCTCGGCGATTATGTACGCGTTGCCGGACGGATTCCGCTTCCTCCGCGCTTTGCATTCGGCGCCTGGTGGTCTCGCTATTGGGCCTATAGCGATCAGGAAATTGAAGAAATCATTCGCGGATTTCGCGAGAACGACACACCGCTCGACGTCTTCGTGATCGATATGGATTGGCACATCAATGACGAGCAGTTGAAGGCCAAAGGTGAAACCGACCAATCGAATCACGGTCTGGGATGGACCGGCTACACCTGGAACAAGCTGCTCTTCCCGGATCCGACGCAGTTCCTCGACCGGCTGCACGCAGACGGCTTGAAGACAAGCTTGAATATGCATCCAGCGTCCGGCGTTCAACCGTGGGAGGACGCTTATCCAGCGATGGCGAAGGCCATGGGCATTGATCCCGCAACAAAAAAATATGTCCCCTTCGACATCACAGACAAGAAATACGCTTCCAATTACATGGACCTCCTGCACCATCCTTTGGAAAAGCAAGGCATCGATTTCTGGTGGCTCGATTGGCAGCAGGAGCCAACCACGAAGCTGCCCGGAGTAAATCCGACGTGGTGGCTTAACTATGTGCACTTCACCGATCAGGAGCGCGAAGGCAAGCGGCCGCTGCTCTTCCACCGCTGGGGCGGACTCGGCAACCATCGCTACCAGATCGGCTTCTCCGGCGACACCATCTCTGTCTGGGATTCGCTCGCCTTTCAGCCATGGTTCACCGCAACTGCGGCCAACGTGGGTTATGCCTATTGGAGCCACGACATCGGCGGCCACATGCCGGGCGCAGTCGATCCCGAACTCTATACGCGCTGGGTGCAGTTTGGTGCGTTCAGCCCCATCCTGCGCACGCATACCACGAAAAACCCCGATTCCGAGCGGCGCATCTGGGCATACCCCGAGCCGTACTCATCGATTCTGCGCTCAGCGTTTCAGCTGCGGTACGCGCTGCAACCGTACATCTACACAGAGGGGCGGCGCACCTACGACACCGGCGTCGCATTCTTCCGGCCTCTCTACTACGACTGGCCCGAGGCGAATGAAGCCTACTCGAGCAAGAATGAATATTTGTTTGGCGATCAGATGCTGGCAGCGCCCGTTGTGGCGGCTGCAGACAAGATCAGCGGCCTGGCAACGGAACACGTGTGGCTGCCCCAGGGCGAGTGGATCGAATGGCCGACAGGAAAACACTTCACCGGGCCTGCCAGTGTCGATCGCAATTTCTCAATCGATCAAACACCGGTATACCTGAAGGCGGGCGCGATCGTGCCCATGCAGCCTCCCATGCTCTATACCGGTCAGAAGCCAGTCGATCCGCTGATCGTCAACGTGTGGCCACTGAACCCTGGTGCGACCTCGAGCTACTCTGTCTACGAGGATTCAGGCGCCTCGGAGGAATACCAGCGCGGCGTCTTTGCGCGCACGCCGATCAGGGCTGCGCAAAGTGGTGACACCCTGCGAGTAGAAATCGGCCCGATCGAAGGGAGCTACGCGGGCATGTTGAGAGAGCGCAGCTACGAACTCCGATTGCCCGCCGACTGGCCTCCAGCCGCAGTCACGGTGAATGGAGTTGCCGTAAAACACGCCGGGCCTATCGATAAAGGCGGCTGGAGCTTCGAAGGCAATTCGCTGACGACCGTGGTCCCGGTTGCGAGCGCGAGCGTCGAAAACAAGATCATCATCGAGGTACGCCGCCCCACCGGGCTCACCGCACGCCGCGACGATTTGGATGGATTCGCCGGCGCCATGACGCGATTGCGAGGCGCCTACGATGCGTTGCAAAGGACCTCGCCCGTATCGTCGCCGCCCGATGCATTAATTGACGCGATGCAGGCAGGCGACCGCCTTGGCTACCATCCCGAAAAAGCGACTGACGAAATCGAACATTTTCGGGCCGTGCTCCTTGACGCGCAGGACGCCGTCGATGCAATTCAGAGGGACTTTGCGCAACGCATGGACGCCTTTGCGAAACGTCTGAGCCAGGATGTGCTACGGAATGTCGATCTCGAAAACCAGAAGAAGATCCGCGTGGATGCCCTGGCCCGCGCGCAGAAACTGGTCGAGGAAGCGAGTAAATAAGCCCTCGGATGTTCGGTAGCGGGATCTCGGAATCACACCGCAGATCCCGCCGTTCAATCGCCTTGGTTCAACCGATGCTGATTTTCCCGTAATTCGAAGAGCTGCGGTCGAATTACTGTTTGTGCTCGCCCGAGCAGCACGAAGACGGTCCAGCAGCCACCTTCGGATGCTCCCATCCTGCTGCCGCGTCGACAAAATAGCCTTCGCTGTATTTGTCGTGATGCCGCACCCACGCCATGGTGTGCTTAAGTCCCGCCTCATCGCGCCCTTTTGGCACCAGGTCGAGAAAGTTATAGGCGCCGACGAGAATGTCGAGTCCGCGCGCATAGGTTGAGTAGGTATGGTAGATTCCGTCCGCGTCCTTCGCGAGGACGCTCAATCCCGGGCGTTCCTGGCTCGGGAATTCCGTCATTTCGTAGTTGTAATACACCTTGTCTTTGTCCGCTTCCTTCGGTGAAGCTGAGACTTGGTAGTCGTAGTTGAAATCGCTGTCGAACGACGACACCCAACGGAACCGCCATCCCATGCGTTTCTTGAATGCCTCGATCTCTGCGATGGGCGCGTGCGAAACCACCACCAGCGTCACGTCGCGATTCGCCAGGTGAATGGCCATGCCGTCGAAGTGATCGGAGATATAGGAACAGCTCGGGCAGCCCTCCGCCCATCCCGGTCCCAGCATGAAGTGATAAATCACCAGTTGGCTGCGCCCGTCGAACAGGTCGGCCAACATCAATTTGCCTTGCGGCCCTTCAAACTCGTAGTGTTTCTCGACTCGCTCCCACGGCAATTCGCGCCGCTGCCGGCTGATGTCATCGCGCAGTCGCGTGAATTCCTTTTCCTTGGCCAGGAATTGCTTTCGCGCGGTAATCCACTCATCGTGCGAGACCACTTTCTTCTGATTTACTTCTGTCGCTGTCGTTGCCATTCTGAATCTCCTCCGTATTGATCTGTTCGGGGAACCGATGCAAAGATTTTTTCCTCAAAAATGTGCCTGCAACCAGGGCTGTGATTCCCCCAGTCCCGGTTGCGCTTCCGGCAATCAATGCTGCGGTCGTAAGGCATAGTGGGCACATAGAGCAGTTCTCCAATTGATTTGGAGCGAAACCACAGACGCAAGCTGGCTTTTCCCCGCCGCAAATCTTACGCCGTTTGCGTATTCTGCATAAAGAGCGGTGGTTCGTCGGCGCTCGGGCCCCAGCTCGCGGGCACAGGAACATTTAGCAGCCGCAGGTACACACTGAGCTGGCCGCGGTGTTGATACCAGTGGCTCAGCATCACGTCGCGAATAAACGCAGCGCGTGGTTGCGCCAGGACTACCTTCTCGCCGGCGACCAGTCTCCACGTCTCGTGCATCGCCGCGTCATCGAATTGCGGCAGAAGATCCCGCACCGCAGCGACGCTTTCATCAAACGTCTTCAGAATTTCTTCCCGGCTTGCCGGCTGCGGGAAGTTCGCAAATTCCGGAGCCTGCACGGGACTGTTCTTGACAATGCGTATCACTCCACCGGGAACGAAGGCAATGTGATATCCAAGCTGCCCGGCAGTCATGGATTTCTCGTGCGGCTTCCAGGTCAGGCGATCCTCTGGAATTCTCTCCAGGAATCTCCGTGTGACCAGAGCTTGTATTTCAAACTCTGCCAGCAGCGCATTCGCGATGGACTCTACGGCAGCTACCTCTGCAACGGTCATGGCGTTTCTCCTCTCGTGGGGAAAGTTATTTTGTCTTCGTTCGGCGGCAGATACGGTTTATGCTCGTTCCGCGCGTTGGCGAACCAGTTCATTCATGTGTCCCCAACCACCGGTCACACCCTTCCTGTGCTCGTCCTGGATCAATCCGAATCCCAGGTGGCGGAACTTGATCAGTGTTACGCCGTTCTCTTCGCTCAGCCGGTACTGCACGTTGTTCGCGACCGGCTGCGACATGAAAAGCGGTCCGCTGAATTCAAGGAGTGTAGGATGCTTGATCGCTTGTACTGTGCCCCAGTAGTGGCCGTTGCCATCGCCAAGATCGCGGAACCACCGTCCGCCGGGCCACGCCTCAAGCTTCATCGGCATCGGTGTGCCGTTGGACATTTCATTCCCCGGCCCAAGCTGTTCCAACAGCGCTTCGAACGTGACCTCGAGCGAAGCGTTCACGCGGATTTCCTGGCTCACGGTCAGCGAGAGGCTGTCGATTTCCGAAAGTGTCGTCGTCATCATTTCTCCTTTTTTGTTGGATCGAATTCTGCAGTACGATTCATCTTTGCTTCGGCGCGTTCCTTCACACGATTCAACTGATGGCTCCAGTAGCGCTCAAAGGTTGACGCCCACTCGTGCAAAGGCCGAATGGCCTCCGCGTTCGTTTGATAAAGCTTCTGCCGTCCCTGGCATCGCATACGCACCAACCCCACGTCGCGCAACACACGCAGATGCTTCGAAACCGACGGCTGATCGATTCGCAACGCCGCCACAATCTCGCCCACCGCGTGCTCGCGGACGACCAGCAAGGTGAGAATCTCTCGCCGCCGGGGTTCAGCCACGGCATTGAAGGCATCGGAAGTTGTCGCGGCACGCGCCATGAAGAGAATAATGCATTCCGATATGGGAATATGTCAAGCTCTATTTTTAGACTCACGAGAATTTCATTTTGAAAGCGTTTGCAGCGGGCTCGTCCACCGATTTAGCATCCGTGCTTATGAAAAATCTGCTTCGTTGCATTGCTCTGCTGCCTTTTGCTCTGCTTTTAGGTTTGGCCACGCCTTCCTCCTTCGCGCAAGCTCCTCCATCAACCGATCCGCTTGCACCCACGCTCGGCGTGAAATCCGCCATCGAGGTCGATCGCGAATGGCAGCAATCGGTCAGCAAATATGACGCAGAGCGCAATCGGCTTCTTGCCGAGGCGGAGCGCCAGGCGAACGATGGTCCGTATCGCCCCGACTGGGCCACGCTCATCAAATACCAGCAGCCGCAGTGGTATAAGGACGCGAAATTCGGCATCTTCATCCACTGGGGCGTCTATTCGGTTCCCGCGGCGGAGAACGAATGGTATCCGCGCAACATGTATCGCCCCAACGAAGGCGCCTACAAAAATTATCGCGATCATTTCGCCAACGGCGATCCGGCAAAGGGCTACAAGGATCTGGTCCCCCTTTTTCGCGCCGAGCACTTTGACGCCGCCGAGTGGGCACGCGTCTTCAAGGAATCCGGCGCGCAGTATGTCGTTCCCGTGGCCGAACACCACGATGGTTTCTCCATGTATGACTCGGGCCTGAGCGATTGGACCGTAGTGAAAATGGGCCCGAAACGCGACACGCTGGGCGAGCTTGCAAAAGCGATTCGCGCCGAGGGCTTGCACTTCGGACTCAGCTCGCATCGCGCCGAGCACAACTTCTTTTATGATGGCGGGCGCGCGATCCGCTCCGACGTGAACGATCCAAAGTACGCTTCACTCTACGGCCCTGCCCACCAGTGGCTCGAGGCCGGCGGCGACGATCATGGTTTGATTAACGACTGGACCTGGGTGAGCCAAGCCTGGACGCGTGACTGGCTCGCCCGCGACACGGAACTCGTCGAGAAGTACAAACCCGAGGTCGTCTATTTCGACTGGTGGATTGGGCAGCCGAACTTCCGCCCCGCCGTGGCCGAATTTGCGGCCTTCTATTACAACTATGCCGTGGCCCACGGCTACACCGGCGTGATCGATTTCAAGGATTACTCGCTCAATTGGAAAGCAGGAGTGCGCGACTTCGAGCGCGGGCAGCAGGACCACATCGTCGCCGATCACTGGCAAACCGACACGTCCATCAGCAATGCGAGCTGGGGTTACATCGAGCACGACACATTCAAGTCGCCGGAGTTTCTCGTCCACCAGCTCATAGACATCGCGAGCAAGAATGGAAACCTGCTATTGAACTTCGGACCGCGCTCGGACGGAACGATTCCCGACCGAGTGCGCGCGACACTGCTCGAAATGGGCGCATGGCTCAAGGTCAACGGAGATGCAATCTATGCCACCACTCCGTGGAAATCCTTCGGCGAAGGTCCCACGCAGGTGATGGGAGGCGCATTCCACGACACCGATACGAAGCCCTACACACCTGAAGATTTCCGCTTCACCACAAAAGGCAGCACAGTCTACGTTCTCGGCATGGCGTGCCCCGCAGACGGAAAAGCCAACATCCATTCGCTGGGATGGGCGCATGAAGGCTCGTCCCTTCCGATTGGAAGTGTCGAACTGCTAGGGTCAAGCGAGAAGGTCACGTGGACCCAGGCAGCCGATGTGCTCAGTGTTACGTTGCCCGAGGGCGCAGCGTGCAAATACGCCTATGCGCTCAAGCTGACGCCGGCCGCAAAGTGATGTGAAGAAACTCCGCGCAGCTGTCCTGTCTCGCTTTTGCGCTTCAGTAACCAGGTCCCGGAGGAGGCGGAGGAGGTCCGTTGCGGAACACTCCCTGGTATCCTTCGCGGAATCCGTGCCGATAATCCTCAAACGCCGGCGGTGGCACTGGAGGATTGCGGAAGCGTGGATGCCGATCGACGTGCGGCGCTCGCCCCGCGGCGATATCGCGACGTGCCGCTTCGACGCCATCGTGATAACCGCGTTGCGCAATTTCCGTGTATCCAGGAGGTGGCGGACCATAGACGACCGGCTGCGGATGAGAGCATCCGGCTAATGCGAAAGGAAGGGACAACACGGCAAGCGCCATCAGTTTGCGCATGGATGAACTCCGTATGTTGAGATAACTCGGTCGCCAACTCGATCCGCAAGAAAAAGCGAGCTTGCGAAATTACTGCACCTCGACCTTGAAGATGGGAACCCCGATCCTACGAAAGTGTTGCACTTTTCGCGAATGCCGAAGGTAATGTCGGCCCGCATGCTATCCTCCGGGTCATGAAAATTCTTGCAATCTATGCCGAAGACTCTTCTGCGTTTCCTGCTCGGTGAAACTCCCATGCTTGACCGCCGCAAATTCATCGCAGCGCTCGGCTCTGGCGCCGCTGTTGTTGTTCTGCCGTCGGGAGCCTGGTGCGATGATTCTTCAACCGCGATAGACCTGGCACACGATCCATTGCGGCCCGAATACCACCTGCTCCCACCTCACAACTGGATGAATGATCCCAATGGTCCAGTCTGGTGGAAAGGAAAATATCACCTCTTCTATCAGCTCAATCCTCACGCTGCCGTTTGGGGCGACATGCACTGGGGCCATGCGGTCAGCGCAGACATGGTGCATTGGCGTCACCAGCCGATCGCGCTTGCGCCCACGCCGGGCGGCCCCGACAGCGAGGGCTGTTTCAGCGGCTCGGCAGTCGTGAACGATGGTGTGGCGACGTTCATTTATACCGGTGTGCAAAATGCGCAGCCCGATGAAGTGACGCTTCACGACGGCAACGGCATACTGCGCGAGACTCAACTGCTCGCCACAGCCGAAGACGATGACTTACTGCACTGGAAGAAGCTGCCCGAACCGGTAATTGCAGCACCGCCTCCCGGAATTGCAGTCACAGGTTTTCGCGATCCGTGTCCTTGGCGTGAGGGCAATGACTGGTATCTCGGTATCGGCTCCGGCGAGCGCGAGAAAGGTGGATGTGTTCTGCTTTATCGGTCGCGCGATCTGCGCCATTGGGAGTATCTGCACAAACTCGCTGAGGGTAGACCAAACGGAAAGCAAGCGGCCAATCCATGCGACAGCGGCGAGATGTGGGAGTGCCCCGATTTTTTTGAGCTGGATGGCAAGCATTGCCTGCTTTACTCCACCGAAGGCAAAGTCATCTGGTCCACCGGTGACTATGACCCGCGCGAACGCCGCTACACGCCCCAGCGTGAAGGTATCCTCGACCACGGCGCCTACTATGCGCCTAAGAGCTTTCTTGCGCCCGATGGTCGCCGCATTTTGTGGGGATGGATCCGGGAGACGCGCCCGCAAGCGGAGTATGCCGCAGCGGTATGGGCAGGCGCGATGGCGCTGCCACGCGTACTGACAGTCGACAATCAAGGGCAGCTTGAATTTGCTGTTGCTGCTGAAGGCGAGAGTCTGCGAGGCAAAGCCGAGCACACAAAACTGACGCTGGCTCAGCCTTTCCGCCTGAAACTTGCCACCCTTCGGCGCGAGATCTTTCTGCCCGTCGAAGTTTCAACCGGATCTATCACGGCGCGCCTTCTCACGAAGGGCGTCAAAGTCTGGGAACTGGTTGTCGATGTGGCCCGAAACGCGATACACTGCGGCGATACGACCATTCCGTTGCCACCCCTTCCCTGGCCGCAGCCATCCATCCGCCTGTTTCTCGATGGGTCCGTGATCGAATCATTCATCGGAGCCAGAGAGGCGATGGTCAGCCGTGTCTATAAAGTACGGCCCGGCGATTCGGAACTCCAAGTCTCATGCACCGGAAGAAAGGATCTTTCGCTTACGCATTGGCCGCTCGCCGCGATCTCTCCAGACCGTCTGACGACGTGACAAAGACAATTTGAGTGTTGGACTCCTCTATAGTGGTCGAGAAGGCACTCCCTACCCTAAGGACCGAGACCCCGTGAATCTTGATCGTCGAGGCTTTCTCTCTGCCTGCAGCCGCATCGGCATTGCTTCTCCGTTGTTCCCTGGCATTCTCTACGCGCTTGCAGCGCAGGCGCAGGAGCCTGAATCCACCGATCAGTCGAAGCCGCCCAAGATCACGCCCGAGATGATCGACGCAGCCGCGATCATGGCCGGCATCGGTCCGTTCACCGCCGAGCAGAAGGAGATGATGATCGACGGTCTCATCGACAACAACGGTTCGTATAAAGCGATTCGCAAACTGAATATGCCGAATTCAGTCGCGCCCGCATACGTGTTTCATCCGCTACCCCCGGCGAAGGCGGTATGCGATCCGAACTGCGAATCAGTTCCAAACTTGTTCAGCGAGACTGTCTCAATTGATTGCGTGGGCCGCGACTGCATCAAAGAGACGCAAACTCCGCCGCGCATGGAAGAGCTGGCCTTTGCTACGATCGCCGAACTGAGCGGGCTAATCCGCGAACGCAAAATCACGTCAATCGCGCTCACGAAGATGTACCTTGAACGGCTCAAGCGTTACGATGCCACACTGCATTTCCTCACCAATCTCACAGAGGATCGCGCACTCTCCCAAGCCAGATCCGCAGATGCCGAGATTGCTGCGGGCAAATATCGCGGCCCGCCGCATGGCATCCCCTGGGGCGCAAAGGATCTGCTCGCGGTGAAGGGCTATCCCACGACGTGGGGAGCGGCCGGATATGAGCATCAGACCATCGAAGAGGACGCGACCGTCGTGCAACGGCTCGACGCTGCTGGGGCGATCCTGGTCGCCAAGCTCACGCTGGGCGCGCTGGCCATGGGCGATGTTTGGTATGGCGGCCGCACGCGCAATCCCTGGAACCCTGAGCAGGGCTCGAGCGGCTCTTCCGCCGGCCCTGCAAGCGCTGTGGCCGCCGGCTGCGTCGGTTTCGCCATTGGCTCTGAAACACTCGGCTCTATCTCTTCCCCTTCGACGCGCTGCGGCACAACAGGACTGCGCCCCACGTTTGGCTTTGTGCCCCGCACCGGCGCCATGGCCTTGAGCTGGACGATGGACAAGCTCGGCCCGATCGCCCGCTCCGCCGAGGATTGCGCGCTGGTGCTGCAAGCGATCGCCGGCCCCGACGGCAAAGACACGTCGGTCGCGCCGGCAACATTCAATTGGGCTGGCACGGGTGACTGGCACTCGCTGCGTATCGGCTACTTGAAGAGCGAATTCGATCCGCTCCAGCCGCTGAAACTGGAAGAGCCCGAAGCCGGCGAGACTCCAGAAAAAAAGAAGGAACGCGAGAAGCGCAACGCCGAGCAAACCGCCGCTCATGCCCGCCGCGCCTACGATCAGCGCTACGATCTCGCAGCTCTCGATAAGTTGCGCGCCATGGGCGTCCAGCTCATCCCCGTGCAACTGCCTAAATTACCTTATGGCGCCATGACGAACTTACTCACTGCCGAAGGCGCCGCGGCCTTTGACGATCTGATCCTCTCAGGCCGCGACAAGCTTCTCACCGCCCAAGGGCCGGAAGACTGGCCCAACCTGTTTCGCACCGCGCGCTTCTATCCCGCGGTCGAATACATCCAGGCCAACCGCGCACGAACGCTCGCCGTCCAACAAGTGTCTGCGCTCTTCAATGAGGTGGACATCATTGTCACGGCGACGACGGGCCTGCAACTCGTCGCCACGAATGTCACCGGCCATCCAGCGCTCATCGTGCCCAACGGATTGCGCGGCGCCGACGCGCCCAATCCCCCGAAAATTGACGACGGCGACAATGACGACATCGGCGGTCCCGGCACCCCAGTTTCACTCACATTTCTCGCAGGCCACTATCGCGACGCACAGTTAGCGGCCTTCGGGCACGCCTATCAACAGGCATCCGGCTTTCACAAACTACATCCGAAACTCGACTGAAGCTGCCTGAACGCGCCGTGTACCATCGCTCTATGGCGCTCGTCGAGTTGGATGCAGTTTCAAAAGGCTATCCGCGCCGGGTTGGTTTACGAACGGAACTCCATACCGTCGTGGAGAATGTCTCGTTCACCATTGAAGCCGGCGAAACGCTGGGCTTGGTAGGCGAATCGGGATCAGGCAAGACGACGGTGGCACGCATGATTCTCGGCCTCATCGCTCCCAGCCACGGCAGCGTGCGCGTCGATGGCATCGATCTGGTTCGCGCCTCAAGTTCCGAAATGCATCGCATCCGACGCCAGATGCAGCCGGTGTTTCAGGACCCCTACGCCGCATTAAATCCGCGAATGAGAGTCTTGGATATTGTCACTGAGCCGTGGTCGATCCACGGTGTTGAACCCGGCATGGCGAATAACCGTGCTTCCCTGCGCGCACGAGCCACCCAATTGTTGACCGAAGTTGGCCTCGACGAGTCCGCACTCGACCGCCATCCGCACGAGTTCTCCGGTGGACAGCGTCAACGTATCAATATTGCTCGCGCGCTCGCACTTCGGCCGAAGCTGCTGATCCTCGATGAACCCGTCTCTGCGCTCGATGTCAGCGTGGGCGCGCAAATTGTGAACCTCTTGCGGCGCCTTCAACAGGAGCACGGTCTGACCTATCTTTTCATCTCGCATTCCATGCCCCTAGTGCGCTATCTCTCGACGCGCATTGGAGTGATGGAGCACGGCTGTTTGGTTGAATTGGACGAGGCGGTGTCGTTGTGCGACTCACCCCGCGAAGCCTACACACGCGAACTCCTCGCAGCCACGCCGGAGTTGCCTTCCGGCGCAGCCTGAGAGCTCTCGCAAACTCTTACTTCGTCTGCGGCTG
>Ga0181535_10002866_pt1 | contig 20545 bp, 13 predicted proteins | sample PEATcosm2014_Bin_44_FD_119774 | JGI IMG/M metagenome (GOLD analysis project Ga0181535, IMG submission 119774) | Peatland microbial communities from MTU Mesocosm Facility, Houghton, MI, USA - PEATcosm2014_Bin17_30_metaG | ecosystem: Environmental > Terrestrial > Soil > Wetlands > Peat | place... | reverse complement strand
TGGTCGAATCGCTTCAGGGGTTCGACGCCCTCGTCGGTGGTCACCTTGTTCATCAACTGATAGCTCTCACGGGGGAAATCTTTGAGGGCTTCGCCGAGCATGGCAGGGGTGGAGTAGGACTCAGAGGTCTCAAAGAAGCGGATGCCGCGCTCGTAGGCGTAGTGAATGAGGCGTGAGAACTCCTTCTGTCCGAGGGAGGACTGCACATAGCCGTTTTTGCTGCCGGTGCCGAAGGCGAGGTGCGTGACCTTCAGGCCTGATTTGCCCAGCGTGACGGTGTCGGTGGCTTTGCCGGTAGCGGCGTTCAACGAAAGCGAGCCAGCGCTGGCGATGGCTCCGGCGGCAAGCGTAGCTTTAAGGAATTCACGACGAGAGAGTGGGCTCATGATGACCTCCTTGAGGGGTCCGATTGGCGGGCGGGGAATGCCCTTGGCGAAATGGTATCACGAGAACGTGTGCCCGGTGGAATTCCCCGCATGATGCATCATCGCCATGACCCGCGGATGGAGGAAAGATTATACGGCGATGGTCTTTATTCGTGCATCGGCTGCCGCAGGCGGCTTCAATCCCCTGAAGAGAAGCCAAATACTCAAAGCTATATCGAAGAGACCCATGGGCGAGTCGAACCACCCCAGGCCGATGATTTTGTCGAAGTGGGGATTGATGAAGAGCGCGAAGGAGCAGAAGGCGGCAAATGCCGAGGTGAGCACGCCAAAGGCAGCCAGCGCGCGAGGAATATAGCGCGACTTGAACCACAGGCAGGCACAGACGGTGGATGCCAATCCCCAGAAGAGCAAGCCCACGTAATAGATGTCAAAACCCATTTTTAGATAAAACATCGCCCAGGTTTGCAGCCGCTCCGGCTCAAAGGACCGCAGGTAATCCGGGCTTTTGAGAAGCAGTAAGGCGTGAAAATAGTTGAGCGACATGAACAGCCAGGTGAAGGCATTCACGACCCACCAGAAGGCCGCCAACAGGGCCAGGCCCTTGTTGACCGGCTTGAGCACTACGTAGAGCGCGGTGAGCAGCACGAAGATGCCCGCGCTGTACAGGACATTCAAAGCGATGCCGGTGCGAAAGAATTGTTCGTGCGCCAGGATATTGCGCGCGGTTTCGGCAACATTCTCGGTGGTCAGACGCCAGAGTATTCCGTAATGAACGTAGACCACGAGCGCGAAGCTGAGCAGGTAAGTAAAAGCTGTCACTCTGGCGGCCGTTCGTTGTGAGTTGTCGATAGGGCTGATAGTCATTTCATTGCCTCCGAAGCTCTTACGCAAGATGAAACGGTGTTGTTCCCAGGAATTCTCGACCCAATTATAGTAAACGGCTGACAAGGAAAAATATTGTATGGGATGGGTTGGAACGTGAAATTGTTTCGCTCGAAGTATCCGGCCTGCCTCCGCGAGTAGGTCACGATGGGCAAAGGAATATTACGAGTCTCAGATGCTCACCCTGCATTATGGATGGTATTGTAACGACCGCTTTCCACAATACGGAAACCCTGAAAATGCCGTACAATTCAGGCAAAACAAATGATTGGAAATTCTCATGAGTGACGAATCTTTGCGCCTTCTTGTTATCGGAGCCGGAGTTAACGGTTCCGTCTGTGCCGCCGAATTGCGCCGGGCCGGTTTCAATGTCACAGTTCTGGCTCGCCCCGCTCGATACAAGGAACTGATTGAACGGGGAATCGAAATCGAGAACCCGCTCAACGGCGAACGAACCGTGACCAGATTGCCCATCATCGACCACCTGGATCGAACGGATATCTATGACTATATTTTTGTCGTCGTTCGCAAGAATCAGGTGGGGGAACTTCTGCCGACGCTCGCTCAGAACGCTTCACCATCCGTGGTATTCATGGTCAACACAGCTCTGGGTCCTGAAGAGTGGATTGCAAAACTGGGTGCGGATCGCGTTTTGCTGGGCTTCGACTTCGCGGGAGGCCGGCGTGAGGGCAGCCTGGTGCGGGCCATGCGCGTCAAAGGAGCTTCCGCGCCCTTCGGCGAAGTCAACGGCGCTGTCACGCCAAGGCTCACGCGCCTGATCGGCATTCTCAACCGCGCTGGACTCAAGTCAAGATTCGAGCCGCACATGCCCGACTGGCTGGCCAACCACGCGGCGATGATCGCGCCTTTCGCGGTGCTGGTCATCAAACATGGATGCGATACCCACGCCCTGGCCCGCTCCAAAAGCGATCTAAGCCTGCTCGTTGATGCCATGCACGAGACGCTGAAGGTGCTGCGCGCTACAGGACGCCGCATTGTTCCTGGCTCCCTGGTGATGTTCGTCAGACTTCCGCGATTCGTTCTGGTTGGGCTGTTCCGGGCATTTCTTAATACTAAATTTGCCGAGATAGGCGGAGGCTGGCATTGTTCCCAGGCTCCCGATGAAATGAATCAATTGGCAAGTGAACTCAAAGAGCTTGTGGAGCGATCCGGAGTCCCCGCGCCTGCTCTCCGGAAGATCCTCGCGGATTTTTAATTGATGCGAGCGGCGATCTACACTTCGGAACTTTTCCCGGCCGTTCTCTGCGGCGGAATGTAGACAGCACGTTCCCGGCCTGTGTTACTCCTGCTACAGTGGATTCGACCACACTTTCTTGCCGGAGCCTCTTCTTGCTGGGTATTCGTCCGTTGCTCGTAGTACTTCTCGCGCTTCCTGTTATTGCTCACGCGGCAAACCGCGTGCAATCCGCTCCGGTTCCGCCGGAGATGCGTTCGACGGCTTTTACGGTCCGCGTTAACGGCCAGCCCGTGGACGTGGCGCACGCCGCGGCGAACTATGAGTATGTCAGCTTCGACGTGACCGGCCCGGTGACTGTGGAGATTACCGCTGCAGAGCCAGGCTTCTGGGACAAGGGCGTGGACATTCAGCCCTGGCGGTTGGGATTGCGTCCGATTCGTCAAGGCCAGACGATTCGCTTCCGGTTCAGCGGGCCGGCCAAGCTCTCCATCTCCCGGCCAGAAGACTTTCTGCAATACGCCAAGATGCTATTTCTCTTTGCCAGCGCGCCGCCGCCGCCTTTGCCGCGCAAGCAGGTGATTCACGCCTACCAGCCGGGGGTTTACCACGAGAGCCTGAATCCCAAGAGCGGCGAGACGCTTTATCTTGCGCCCGGCTCATATTTTTTCGGCAGCTTGAATTTATGGAAGGTGGAGAATGTAAAAATTCTGGGCCGGGGGACAATTATTTATGACGGGCCGCAGGATCCCAACAGCGACGAAGGCTGGATGCAAAAGCCCGACTGGCACTGCATCGGCGCAATGGAGGCCAAGAACGTGGAGATCGACGGGCTGACCTGCATTGTGAGGTCGCGAACGTGGTCGATCCAGATGAAGGATTCCTTTGGATTTTTATATGATGATCTGCGGGTGATCGGCGGCAACCCGGGGAACGCCAACCAGGATGGCATGGATTGGCTGGGCGGCGGCGACGCCGTGGTGCGCAACGCGTTCATTCGCTCCTCGGACGACGATTTGGTTATGCAGGGCAACTGGGACGGCTACAGTGACGAGGCGATGCTCACCCCCGGCCACGATGTGCGCAACATTCTGATTGAACACAGCGAGCTATCGACCAGTATCTCGAACATAGTGCGTACTGGCTGGCCGCGCAAGACCTTCAACTCGAGTAACTTTACGCTGCGCGACAGCGACATTCTTCACGGCGGCATCGGGGCATGCGGGCAGACCTATGCATTGTTTGGGCTGTGGGGCGCAAACGGAGCCAAGGGGATTCATTCCGATTACAAATTTGAAAATATCTTTTTGGACAACTGGTATTCGCTGGTGCAGATGGAGCAGGCTTACCCGGGCTTGCAGGGATTTACCTTCCACAACATCTGGGCGCTGGACCAGCCGCCGCTGGCCGAGTCCTCGATGACCGGAGATGTGGCAGGCGTGACCTTCGACAATGTGAAGTATGAGCAGACTCGCGCGACAGCCAATGCCGATCTTCCGCTGGAAACGGGAGACGGCGCACAACCGGCGCATTTCGCGGCGCCACACGGGCCGATGGCCGCGTTCACCGTGGATCCGCCGGTCTTTTCGCCGGGTGAGCAGGTCACCTTTACGGCGCAATCCTCGCCTGGGGCGCATTACACCTGGCTATTTGGCGACGGTGTGCAAGCTACGGGCCGTCGCGTGAGCCATCGTTTCCCGGATGCAGAAGGAACCCAACTGGATGGTGCGGCAAACGGCGCGGGACGATTTCGAGTTTTGCTTCATGTGAAAAAGAGCGACGGGCAACCTGACTCGGCTGGCGAGGACTGGGCGGCGCAGGGATTAGTGGCCGTGGCCCACTGGCACGAGGCAGCCAACCTCGCAGGCCCCATGACCGCGGGACTCGCATGGCAGATCTATCCGGGAGAATGGACCGAATTGCCGAAACTCGACAAAGAACGCGTGATCTTTGCCGGTGAAGGACCCGGCTTGAGAGCGGACGCACAGGGATTTACTCATTACGCAGCGGTCTGGGACGGCTTCATCGACGTTCCCGCTGACGGCGGCTATACCTTTCACCTGCTGGCTCGCGATGGCGCGCGACTGGTAATCGACGGCTTGGAAGTAGCTAAGACTGGACCTTCGTTTGCCCAGGTTTGCAGTTCACCGGGAAACGCGATGCGCTATGATCGCGGCTCGCTGGGTCTGCGCGCCGGCAAGCACACGATTCACCTGGAAGGTTTGCACTCGGCCAGCCAGGGTTCGCCCCGCCTGCTGTGGGAGGGCCCCGCGCTGCCCATTACCGATGTGCCCCCGGCGGCTTACAGCCATCCACGGCAATTTGAGGTGAGGCAGGGAACGAAAAAGACAGGGAATAGGGAATAAATAAACGAAATGAAGATAGGGTGGATTTCCGGTTGTGTTGTTGCGCTCTGCTCGGCTTCGCTGGCGCTGGCTGAGGGCCGGGAGCCAGTTGTATTGCGTACGTCGACGCAAATCCTCGTGGTTACGACTCAGGATTGGAATGGAGTTGATGGGACGTTGCAGGCGTATGAGCGGCCGCATGCGCATAAGAAGTGGAAGGCAGTTGGCAGTCCTATTCCTGTTGTGGTGGGCAAGAACGGACTCGGATGGGGCACTGGAGTTGCGCCGGATGATAGACGGCGGGCAGCGAGTGGGCCTATTAAGCAAGAAGGCGACGGTAAATCGCCGGCGGGAATCTTTCGATTAAGCACGGCCTTTGGCTATGCCGAACAGGGACAGCTGGGATGGAAGATGCCCTACCTGAGCCTCGCGCCTTCAGTGGAATGTGTAGATGACGCGCGTTCCAAGTTCTACAACCGCGTAGTGGATCGCGCGACGGTTGTGGCTGACTGGTCGAGCTCCGAGCAGATGTTGCGGCCCGATGGACTGTATCGCTGGGGGTTGATGGTCGATCACAACGCGGAGCCGGTGGCAGCGGGTGGAGGCTCATGCATCTTTATCCACATTTGGATGGGGCCTGGCGTAGGAACAACCGGATGCACGGCCATGGCGCAGGAGCATCTTGAAGAGCTACTGGCGCGACTTGATCCGGCGAGAAGGCCGCTGCTGGTGCAGTTGCCACGCCCGCAGTACAAGAAGCTGAGACGGCGGTGGAAGCTGCCGGTTTTGCCCAAGCAAAAATGAAATGTCAAGGTGCTGAAGGAGCGGTGTAGATGAATGAGCAAAGAAAGCTGGTGAAACATTTTCTGGCGGCGCTGGCCTACCGGACGCAGAAGGCGCTGCGCGATGCTCCACCGGAGTTTGCGGAATTTCGCGTGGCGCCGCTAGTGCGCACGCCACATGAGTTGATTCGCCACATGGATGGCGTGCTGGGTTCGGCACGCAGTTATTTCACCGGGGTCAGATACGAGGTGCCTTTCTTTCCGGAGTTTTCCGATGCCGTGGCGCACTTTCACGAGACGCTGGCGGATTTGGCGCATCATCTGGAGATCGGAACGGAGCTGCACGAGATTACATTGGAAAGAGTCTTGCAGGGGCCTTGTTCCGATGCGATGAGTCACGCGGGACAGATTGCGATGCTGCGGCGGCTGGCGGGCTCCGCGGTTCCGCCGGAGAATTTTATTTTTGCTTCTGTGAGTGCGGCCAACCTTGGCCCGGATCAGCCGCTTCCGGTTGCCCCGGATAAGGAGTGGATAGACAGGCCGTGAAGTGTGGCGCTGTTGCTGCCCTGATTGCACAGGAGTACCATTCATTCTATGGCTAACTATCGCGTCGTTCTCCGCCACTCCGAGGAAGGTTACAGCGTTTCGTGCCCCGGCCTGCCGGGCTGCTGGTCGCAGGGAGCAACTGAAGAGGAAGCACTCGCGAATATTCAGATCGCAATTCAAGAGTATGTTGCGGCGGCTGAGGAATTGGCGCGTGAGGATGAGAGCCGAATCGTGGAAGTTGCGATTGCCTGAGCGAAAATAGCATTGTCTCCCATTTTACCTGATCTATGTATTTTATTATTTCAGCATTTTATTGATCTAACTTATAAGCTATCCCTTATCACTGCATCGTGTACTATCTGCCAGAGAGATAATCTTAATAGTGCCGTAAAGTAGAAGACTTGGCGCAATTGATGTTACTGGAGCAACTTCCAACATGACCGTGAAGAAGTTGTATTCGGCAAAGAATGTCGAAGGAAAAATATGGCTAGAAATGTGCTCGTAGCCGCCCAATACTCCTTGACAACCTGCCATAGCATAAAGTGTCAACGAAGCCTGCAACGCAAGCCCTGTGCGGAGAAAGATCATACCAAACTTATGTCTACCCATTGCTCCCAACCAAATTGGTACTATGGCTAGGAGTGTAGCTATCAGAGAAGTTATAAGTATAGGAAATATCTTTTCCGAGTAACTTCTAAGGGGAAAATCCGGATTTGTCCAGTGCCAGTCAAAAAAATATATTAAGGCCAAAGCGAAAACAATGAAAGTTCCAATCATTGTGATTATGATTGCCGTGAATTGAGAAAGTACATTCTGACGATTCACCATAAATCCCCCCGTTGCTTCCATTTCACATGCAATGGCCCTACTTCGGCAACTGACTTGCATTCCAGCCGCCGCTTGTCCCGATAAGGAATGGGTGGATTGGCCGTGAAAAATGGCCGTAGCCGCCTTCGGCCATTTGAACCAAGATTGATTGCAGTGGAAATGCCGGACTACTGATTATCACTCTCAGAGTCCGAAGGCATCCGGGTAACGAACCCTGCCGCGAATCCCTTCGAGAGCGTTGGGCTTGAGTTCTAGCGCCATGAAGGATTTTGGGTTGAACGGGCTCTCGATAAAGCGAGACTTATCGACCGAGAAGCCGAAGCGCTGATAGTAATCCGGATGGCCAAGAACTAAGACAATATGCTCGCTTTGCGCACGGAGCCAATCAAGGCCGTGAGCCATCAACATTGTTCCAATGCCCTGGCGTTGAAACTTCGGTATTACCGCCAGTGGTGCCAAGGCTACCGCCGCAATGTTCTTATCGGTTGTCTCAATCGACATCCGGCTGAAGAGAATGTGGCCAACAATCAGGCCTTCAGCTTCGGCAATGAAAGAAGCACGCACGACTCCCTGAGCGCGCAAACGATCAACGAGATCAGACTCATCAGGCCGGCCAAAGGCCTGCTCGTTGACGAGGCGAATCGCGGAGCAATCTTCAGGTTTCTCACTGCGGACGAGCATCATAGATTCCGATCATTTCGGCAACTGGCTCGCATCCCAACCGCCGCCGAGGGCGCGGACCAAGCCGACGCTGGAGACGAACTGGCGGGTTTGGAGATTGATGGCGGTGCGCTGGTTCTGGAGCAGCGTGGCCTCTGCCGTTAGCACTTCGAGGTAGCTGGTGACGCCACCCTTGTAGCGCTGGTTGGAGATGTCGTAGGAGTGCTGGGCCGACGCTACGGCCTGCAGCTCGGCGGTAGATTCCTGCTCAAGTATTCGCAGGCCGGAGAGCTGATCTTCCACGTCGTTGAAGGCGGCGAGAACGGTCGCTTTATAGCCCGCGGCCTGGGCTTCGTAGCTGTGGCGGGCGGCGTCGGTGAGGGCGTGGCGCTGGCCTGCGTCGAAGAGGAGCTCCGATGCTTGAGAGCCGAGGGACCATAACGCGCTGGGACCTTGTAGCCATGTGCCGGCGTTCATGCTTTCAAAGCCGCCGGTGCCGCCTAATGTGATGGTGGGATAGTAGGCGCTTTTGGCAATGCCTATTTGGGCGTTGGCGGCCTGGGCGCGGCGTTCGGCGGCGGCGATGTCGGGACGGCGCTCGAGCAATTGCGAAGGAATACCGAGGGGAACTTTTGGCAGCGCGAGATCTTGAGAGTGATCAGAAGAAAGGGCAAGCGGCGTGGGCGGAATGCTGAAGGCTGAGAGATTGAGGTTGGCGATGGTTCCGATGGCGTGTTCGAACTGGGCACGGGCTACTCCCACATCGATTCGTTGCGCGCGCACGGTATCGAGTTGCGTGCGGGCCTGAGCTACATCGGCCTCGGTGCCGATGCCTCCGGCCAAGCGGCGCTGGGTCAAATCGAGCTGATGTTCGAGATCAGCGACGGTCGAGTCGAGCAGCTTGATCTCGGCGTCGAGACCGCGCAACTGGAAGTAATCCGCAGCCATTTCTGCATGTAGGCTGAGGTCGATGTTTGCCTGATCGGCAGCACTGGCCTGCGCGTTGGAGCGGGCGGCTTCGACGGTGCGGCGAATGCGGCCCCAAAAGTCCGGCTCCCAACTGGCCTGGCCAGTGATCGCGAAGTCGCTGTATGTGGTGGGTTTGCCGGCCGAGTAGGAGGGACCGTTCGCCGAGATTTTCTCGCGTTGGGCGGAGGGTCCGGCAGAGAGAGTTGGAAAGAATGCGGCGCGAGCTACAGTGATCTGGTCGCGGGCGGCGAGATAAGTTTCCAGAGCCTGGCGGAGGGTCTGGTTGTTGGCGGCGATGCGGTCTTCTAACTGATTGAGTTGCGGATCCTGGTAAATTTCCCACCACTTGCCGTGCAGCAGGCCGTCGGAGGGATTTGCGGGTTGCCATGCACCGCTGGTGGGAGCAGGCGGCGGGACAACGGCAGTGGTTGCACCTGTTTCCTTATAGGCCGTGGGAGCTTGGTAGCCGGGACGATTGTAGTTGGGGCCAACTGGCTTGCAGCCAACCAGAAAAGCAAGGGCGAGGAAACCGGCAAATCGCGCGGCACGAGGCACTGACATCATCATTTACCTCCCTCGCGAGACTGGCTGGCGGGGCTGACCACCTGGACCTTTTCGCCTTCGATGAGGGAGTCGGGCGGGTCCTGGATGACCTGGTCGCCGAGGCTGAGCCCGGTGACGATTTGCACACTGGCCCCGTCGTCTTCGCCGATGACCACCGGAGCCAGATGAGCGGTGTTGCCGTTGACGACGACGCCCACGCGCAGGCCTTCCTTACGGAAGATGAGCGCGGCGGCGGGCACGATGAGTGCGGGCCCGGCGGAGGGCGTCTTGAAGTGGACCTGAGCCAGCGAGCCGGGGAGCAACTCACCGGCGTGGTTGTCCACGTCGATTTCAACCAGGAGGGTGCGGCTAGCTGGGTCAATAGCGTCGGCGGTGCGGACCAGCGTGCCCTGATATATTTTCCCGGCGTGTTCGGCGAATGTCAGGTCGATCTTCGCGCCCGGCTTCACGTTGGCGGAGTAAATCTGCGGCAGGTTGGCGTAGACGCGCAAGGTCTGGATGGCTTGGAGGTGAAAAAGCTCCTTGCCCGCTCCAGAATCTATGAGCTGGCCGTTGTCGATGTTGCGGGCGGTGATGACGCCGTCGAAGGGCGCATAGACTTTTTCGAAGGATTGCAGTTGGCGGAGGCGCTCGACATTGGCCTGGGCGGAGCGGACTTGCGCCGCGGTGGAGGCTGCTTGGTTCACGAAGGTATCGGTGTCCTGGTGGGAGACGGCGTCAGTTTGGACGAGGCCGGTGTATCGCTCGGCCTGGATGCGTGCGTTGTTGGCGTTGGCCTGGGCGGTGTTCAGGTCGGCTTCGGCCTGAGCCAATTGCTGATCCAACTCGGGAGTGGCGATCTCGGCCAGCAGCGCGCCCTTCTTCACTTTGGCGCCGATGTCGAAGTACCAGCGTGTCAAATATCCGGAAGTGCGCGCGTAGATGGGCGAATCGGTGAAGGAGGACACGTTGCCGGGAAGCACAAAGCTGTCCACGGGCGCGCCAGCTTTGGGCGCGGCTACGATCACAGTGGGCGCGGCCAGCTCGTTGGTGCGCTTGACGAGTACGGTGTCAGCATGAATGCGGCGCAGAATGCCATATCCAGCCAGAGCGGCTGTAAGGATGACGACGATGACCACGCCGTTGAGGGCCTTGCGCGGAGAGATGGCCGCCTGCTGGGGCGCGGATACGTTGTCATATTCCTGTTGCTGGTTCGGATTGGTTTCGTTGCTCATAGAGAATTACTCCGAAATCTCGTCAAACTCGTCGAATGTACCGGCCATTGCCGCGCCGTGGGCCGTCTTGCGGCGGCTTTCCAGCCAGCCGTGAGCGATGGAGAAAAATGCAGGAACAAAGAAGAGCGTGGCCACAGTGGCCAGCAGCAGGCCGCCGATAACGGCGCGGCCCAGTGGGGCATTTTGCTCGCCGCCGTCGCCCAAGCCCAAGGCCATGGGCACCATGCCGATGATCATGGCCAGGGCGGTCATCAGCACGGGGCGCAGGCGGACAAATCCGGCATTGAGCGCCGCCGTGCGCGCGTCGCCCACCAGAATTTCGAGCTGCTCACGGGCAAAGCTGACTACAAGAATCGAGTTGGCGGTGGCCACGCCCATGCACATGATGGCGCCGGTGAGCGCCGGCACACTGAGACGGGTGCCTGTGAGGAAGAGGAACCAGACGATGCCTGCCAGAGCCGCGGGCAGCGCGGAAATAATCAGAAACGGATCGAGCCAGGATTGGAAGTTGACGACGATGAGCAGATAGACGAGAAGGATGGAAAAGGCCAGCCCGCCCAGCAGGCCGATGTAAGAGGATTTCATGGTCTCGCTCTGTCCGCGCAGGATGAATTGCGAACCGCGCGGCAGCTCGGCCCGGTGTTTGTCGATGATCTTGTCTATCTTGCGCGTCACCGTGCCCAGGTCGGTTCCATCCACGTTGGCGTAGATATCGATAACCGGCTGCACGTTGTAGTGGCTTATGGTTCCCAGTTCGACACCGGGGGTGATGGTGGCGAGGTTTCCCAGAACCTGAGTGGAAAGCGAGGCGCCGGGAGCGTCTGTGGAAGCCGCGCCATTGGACTTCTGAGCGGGAATCGATCCTGTGATGGGAAGACTATTCAACTTGGCCAGCGAGTCGGTGCGATACTCCGGGGCCTGAATAGCCACGTTGTAGGTCACTCCGTTTTTTGGGTCCATGTAAAAGCTGGGGGTGGTCTGGAAACTGCCGCTGAGCGCCACCAGCAGGCTGGTAGCCACGTCTTTCTGCGTTAGGCCAATGGATTGGGCGCGAGTGCGGTCCACGTCCACCGTCATATTCGGTTCATCGAAGGGCTGCTGAATGCGCGCGTCGGCGGCGCCGGGAACATAGCGAACCTCATTGAGCATGCGCTCGGCAAGGGCGCGATTGCCATAGAGATCGGGGCCGACAATCTGGAGGTCGATGGGTGACGAAAGGCCGAAGTTGAGAATCTGGGTGACAATGTCCACCGGCAGCACATAGAAGGTAACGCCTGGATACTGTCGGGCCAACACCGCGCGCAGACGCTCGACATAGGCCGCGGTGGAATGATGGTTTTCTGCCAACTGGACTTGAATGTCGGCATCGGCAGTGCCGACCGGCGCCGAGGTGGAGTAAGAGAGGTTCAATCTGGAGTTGGGCAGGCCAATGTTATCGACAATGGAGACGACCTCGTTGGCCGGAATCTGCTCCCGGATGGTCGCATCGACACGATCGCAGAGCGCGGCGGACTCCTCGATGCGCGTGCCGGTGCGGGTGCGCACGTGAATCTTAAACTGGCCGGAGTCCACCGAGGGAAAGAAGTCCTGGCCGAGGTAGGGCGCTAATCCGAATGATCCGACGACGAAGAGGAGAAATAGGAGCAGGAAGACGCGCGCATGGTCCACGCACAAAGTCAGCAGGCGCAGGTAGCCGTGGCGAAAGCGCTCAAAGCCGGACTCGAAACCCTGTTGAAAGCGAGTGAAGGGGTTGCGGCTGGCGCGCTTCCTTTGGGTTTCGGCGTCGTCATGCTCTTTGAGCAGGTACTTGGCCATGGTGGGAACCAGCGTTCGGGAGAGGAAGTAGCTGGCCAGCATGGCGAAGACCACCGCCTCGGCCATGGGAACGAAGAGGTAGCGCGCCACGCCGCTGAGAAAGAACATAGGCACAAAGACAATGCAGATGGCCAGCGTGGAGACCAGCGCCGGAACGGCAATCTGCGCCGAGCCGTCCAGGATGGATTGCTCCAGTTCCTTGCCTTCCTCAAGATAGCGGTTGATGTTTTCGATGGCCACCGTGGCATCGTCCACCAGGATGCCGACGGCTAGCGCAAACCCGCCAAGGGTCATGATGTTGATGGTCTCGTGCAGCATGGAGAGCACGCTGAGCGAGCAGAGAATGGAGAGTGGAATGGAGACCGCGATGATGATTGTGGAGCGCCAACTGCCCAGAAAGACCAGAATCATGATGGCGGTGAGGCAGGCGGCAATGATGGACTCGCGAACTACGCCGTTGATGGCGCCGCGAACAAAGATCGACTGATCGGCGAGCGCATTGATCTGCGTCTGCGGCGGGACGCTTCCTTTCATCTCCGGGCTCTCCAGCTTTTGGCGCACGCTGCGGATGATGTCCAGCGTGGAGGCCGAACCGATTTTCATGACGGCCATCAGGATGGCGCGCTTGCCGTTCACATGCACGATGTTGGTCTGCGGCGGGTAGCCGTCGCGCACGTGAGCCACGTCGCGGATGTAGATCACCGCGCCGTTGACCGCCTTGATGGGCATATTGTTCAGCTCATCGACGATCGGGGGAGCGGAGTTGGTCTCGACGGCATACTCGAAACGGTCGATCTTCATGGTGCCGGAGGGCGCTATCAGGTTCTGCGCGGAGACGGCGTTAACCACGTCAGCCGGCGAAAGCCCCTTGGCCTGGAGGGCGTGCAGGTCCAGGTCCACCTGAATCTGGCGCAGCTTGCCGCCGTAGGGAAAGGGCGTCTGCTGTCCCTCGATCGTGGCCAACTGGGTGCGGACGTTGTTGGTGGCCAGATCGTTCAACTGCTGCTCGTTGAGCCCCTGCCCGGAGACGCCCAGCATCAGGATGGGCACGCTGGAGGCGTTGTACTGGATGATGAAGGGCGGTACAGTGCCGGGCGGCAGGGAGCGTAACTGCACTTGGCTGATGGCTGTAACCTCAGCTACCGCTTCGCCGATGTTGACATGCGGCTGAAAGAATATCTTGATAAGACCAACGCCATTGAGCGATTGCGACTCGATGTGCTCGATGTCGTTGACCGTGGTGGTCATGCCCCGCTCGCTGTTGGTCACGATGCGGTTGGCTATCTCCTGCGCCGACAGGCCGGTGAAGTTCCATACCACGGTGACGACAGGGATATCGATGTTGGGGAAAATGTCCGTGGGCATCGTTTCGATGCTGAAGACGCCGAGGATTAAGATTAAAAGCGCAAATACGACGAAGGTATAAGGCCGCCGCAGCGCTAGCCGGACAATCCACATAAGGCAGGTACTCGCTCCTGAGCCGGGTCATCAGTGACCAGGCCATTCCAGAAATGCTTGACGTATATCTGGTCCGGGCCTGATTTGGTTAGGGCTGGTTCGCCGGATACCGGGACAGATGGCTCTCGGCCCCCGATCCACTCCAACAACCTGTTGAAATTACTATGGTAGACGAAGCAGCGCGATCATGGCGCATAAGCTGCAACAGGGAACGTCCCCATACCTATTTAGGACGTTCAATTAGGCAGAAAAGACGCTCTGTTCAAGCGATGATATTCCTAAGCCGTTCTATTCGCTTACAATAGTTCCGTCTTGCTTCCATGGGGAATCTGTTGCCGGGTTGTGAGGAGACGAGTTTCCGCATGGGATGCGCCGGGACGCGCGAAACCTTTGAGGCAAGTCAAACGTCCCTAGAAATGAGCACGGGCAGAGTGTCTTCCGCCCGAAACGGCAGTCTTTATGCCCATTTAGCGGGCATTCACTCAAGAGAAACGACGGGAATCGACACCATGTCCATTGAAGACGCTTCGGAGACCTCTATGGCCGCTGACGGCATCAGGCAACATCCCTCCGCCCCCAGGAACTCCTGGGTGCGCATCGTCATTTATCTGGTGCTGGTAATCGCTGCAGGTCTGGTTGTGTGGAAGATTATTCAGGGCCAGAAACAAACTGCGGCAAGCACCGCCAGTCAGGCGGCAGCGTTACAGAGCCGGCCGGTCCCAGTGCAAGTCGCAGCTACCGAACAGAAGCCTATGCCCATCTTTCTGACCGCGCTGGGTACGGTGATGCCCTACATGAGCGTTACGGTGAAAGCGCGTGTGAGCGGAGAACTGGAGCCGGTCAAGTTCACCGAAGGCCAGCAGGTGAGGCAGGGTCAGACCATCATGGTGATCGACCCCCGTCCCTACCAGGCAGCGCTGGACCAGGCCAAAGGCACGCTGGCGCACGATGAGGCGCTGCTCAAGAATGCCCAGGCGGAGTTTGCGCGCTACAAGGCACTCTATGACGCCGGCGTAACCTCCAAAGAAGTCATGCAAACCGATGAAGCGGCGCAGGGCCAATACCTGGGCGCCATCGAGGCTGACAAGGCCGCCGTAGAGACCGCCCAGTTGCAACTCGAATGGTGCACTATCAAGTCTCCCATCGACGGGAAAATCGGCCTGCGCCTGGTGGATCCCGGCAACATCATCGCTGCTGGCACTACTAACTTGGTCGTCATCAACCAGATGCAGCCAATCGCCGTCTACTTTACACTGCCCGAGGACGAACTTCCCCAGGTGCTGCGCAAACTTGCAGCGGAAAAGCGCCTGGCCGTGGACGCCTACGATCAGAACGACACGCAGAAGCTGGCTACGGGCTACCTGCTCACCGCTGACAACCAGATCGACACCACTACAGGAACCGACAAGCTGAAGGCCGTTTTCGACAACAAAGACCAGGCGTTGTTTCCCAACCAGTTCGTCAACATCCATCTGGTGATGGAAGAGCGGACCAACGCGCTTGTGATACCCTCGGCGGCTATCCAGACCGGCACACAGGGTTCGTATGTGTGGGTGGTCGATCATGCCGATGCGCAGGGAAACGGAAGCGCCAGAATTCAACCGGTGAAGGTGGCTTTGGCTGAGGGGCAGATAACCATTTTGGACGGGGGCCTGCAACCCGGCCAGAACGTGGTGGTGGACGGCGCCGACCGGCTGAAGCCCGGACAGGCAGTTACCTCCAGCGTAGCTAAACAACGTGGCGGTCAGGGCGCGAAGGGGCAAGTATCAGGCCAGAGTGGGGGCAGCCCATTCACCGCACCAGCTGCGGCATCCGGTCCCGGCTCACCAGCAGGCAACGGCAAACAAGATAAGAGGAACAAGCAGTGAGCCTAAGCCCTTCCCGGCCATTTATTCTGCGCCCGGTAGCGACCTCGCTGCTGATGGCGGCCATCCTGCTGGCAGGCGCGGTGGGCTACTTGCAGTTGCCGGTATCCGCCCTGCCCGAGGTGGATTACCCCATTATCCAGGTGCTCACCTTCTATCCCGGCGGAGGGCCGGAGGTGATGGCCTCGTCGGTCACCGCGCCCCTGGAGCGTCAGTTTGGCCAGATGCCGGGATTGAAACAGATGACCTCGGTCAGCTCGGGCGGCGGCTCGGTTATTACTCTGGAGTTCAATTTAGACGAGAATATCGACGTGGCCGAGCAGGAAGTTCAGGCGGCCATCAACGCGGCCAACAGCTTTTTGCCCACCGACCTGCCCAACCCGCCTATCTACAGCAAGGTGAACCCCGCCGACGCGCCCATCATGACGCTGGCGCTCACCTCTGACTCGCTGCCGCTGGACAAGATCGAGGACGCAGCCGACACCAATCTGGCTCAAAAAATCTCTCAAGTCACCGGCGTTGGACTGGTTTCCATCGCCGGCGGACAGAAGCCCTCGGTGCGCATTCAGGCCAACCCGGCGCAACTGGCCGCCTACAACCTGAGCCTGGAAGACCTGCGCACTGCTTTGGCAGCGGCTAACGTTGATCAGGCCAAAGGCACGCTGAACGGTAATCGCCAGTCGTACACCATCGGCGCTAATGATCAGTTGCTTTCCAGCGGCGATTACAAGCCTGTCATTGTGGCCTATCGCAACGGGGCCGCGGTGCGCGCCTCCGACGTGGCGTTGATCGTCGATGCAGCGGAAAACTCCCAGCAGGCCGCATGGATGGATCGCCAGCCGGCGGTAATCGTCAACATCCAGCGCCAGCCGGGCGCCAACATCATCGCCGTAGTGGACCGCATCAAACTGCTGCTGCCGCAATTGCAGACCAGCCTGCCGGCCACTGTTCAAGTGAAGATACTCACCGACCGCACCACCACCATTCGCGCCTCGGTCAAGGATGTGGAATTCGAGTTGATGCTCACCGTCGCACTGGTGGTGATGGTCATCTTCCTCTTCCTGCGCAATCTGGCTGCCACCATCATCCCCTCGGTTGCCGTGCCGCTGTCGATTGTGGGCACCTTTGGCGTGATGTACCTGCTGGGCTACTCGCTCAACAACCTCACCCTGATGGCGCTGACCATTTCAACAGGATTTGTTGTGGACGACGCCATCGTGATGATCGAGAACATCTCGCGCTTCATCGAGGAAGGCTTGAGCCCGATGAAGGCGGCGCTTAAGGGCAGCGAGCAGATCGGCTTCACCATCATGTCGCTGACCGTCTCGCTGATCGCGGTTCTCATCCCGCTGCTGTTCATGAGCGACGTGGTGGGGAAGCTCTTCCGCGAGTTCGCCATCACCCTGGCGGTTACCATCCTGGTCTCCGCCGTGGTCTCGCTGACGCTGACGCCCATGATGTGTTCGCGCATTCTTCAGGACAAGGCCACCGCCAAGCAAACGCGATTCTACTATTGGTCGGAGAAGGTCTTCAACTCCATCATTGCCGCTTACGGGCGCACACTTCAGGTCGTTCTGCGCTATCGCTTCATCACGCTGATGGTCACCATTGGCACGCTGGTGGCCACCCTGCTGCTCTATGTCGTGGTTCCCAAGGGCTTTTTTCCGGTGCAGGATACGGGCGTGATTCTGGGCATCAGCGAGGCGCCGCAGACGGTCAGCTTCACCTCCATGGCCGAGCGCCAGCAAAAGCTTGTGGAGCTGCTGTTGCAAGACCCCGCCGTCGATAACATCTCTTCGTTTATAGGTGTGGACGGAACCAACACCACGCTGAATTCGGGGCGCATTCAGATTACGCTGAAGCCGTTGGAAGATCGCAAAATCTCCGCTACCGAAGTGATTCGCCGCCTACAGCCCAAGCTCGCGAGCGTTGAAGGCATCCAGCTCTTTTTGCAGCCGCTCCAGGATCTGACCGTCGAAGACCGCGTCAGCCGCACGGAATTCCAATACTCGCTGGAAGATCCCGATCCGGTGGAGTTGGCCAAGTACACCCGGCAGATGGTGGCTAAGCTGGGCGAGGAAGCCGTGGTCACCGACGTGGCCAGCGATCTGCAGGATCAAGGCCTGGGCGCAAAGCTGGTGATTGACCGCGACACCGCCGCGCGGCTGGGCATCGCCATGGCCGATGTGGACAACACTCTCTACGACGCCTTCGGGCAACGCCAGGTCTCCACCATCTTCACCCAACTCAATCAATACCACGTGGTGATGGAGGTGGGGCAAAACTTCCAGACCGACCCCACGGTGCTGAACGATCTCTATGTCAAGTCGGGCAACGGGACGCAGGTTCCGCTCAGCCAAGTGGCCCATTGGGAGCAAACCACCGCGCAACTATCCATAGGCCACCAGGGGCAGTTCCCTTCCACCGTGGTCAGCTTCAACCTTGCGCCGGGCAAGGCGCTGGGCGACGCCGTCAAAGCTGTTAATGCCATCGAGAAGAATATCCAGATGCCGGCCAGTATCAATGCCAGCTTCCAGGGAACTGCGGCCGCCTTCCAGACTTCGCTGGCCAACGAGCCGCTGCTGATTCTGGCCGCGCTGATCACTGTTTACATTGTGCTGGGTGTGCTCTACGAGAGCTACATCCACCCCATCACCATCATCTCCTCGCTGCCCTCGGCGGGCGTGGGCGCTCTGCTTGCGCTGCTGATAACGCACACCGAGTTCAGCGTGATTGCGTTGATCGGCATCATACTGCTGATCGGCATCGTGCAGAAGAATGCCATCATGATGATCGACTTTGCCTTGCAGGCCGAGAGGCTCGAAGGCAAGACCGCCGAGGCCGCCATCTTCCAGGCCTGCCAGTTGCGTTTCAGGCCCATCATCATGACTACCATGGCAGCCATGCTGGGCGGCTTGCCGCTATGGCTGGGCGGAGGCGTAGGCGCCGAGTTGCGCCAGCCGCTGGGCATCACCATCGTCGGCGGACTAATTTTTTCGCAGATGCTCACCCTCTACACCGTGCCGGTCATCTATCTCTACTTTGACAAACTGGCGCAGCGTATGAGGCCGCGCGAGCTTTCCACTCACGAACAGCAACCGGCCAACGCCGACTGAGGAGAAGGATCAATGCATCTTTCCGCACCCTTCATTCAGCGGCCGGTAGCCACCTCGCTGCTAAGCCTGGCTCTATTATTGGCCGGCTCTGTGGCTTACTCGCTGCTGCCCGTGGCCTCGCTGCCCAACGTCGATTACCCGGTCATCGGAGTGGGCGCGGGCCTGCCCGGTGGCAGTCCGGAGACCATGGCTTCGTCGGTGGCCACCCCTCTGGAGCGCCAGTTCGGGCGCATCGCCGGCGTCAATCAGATGACCTCGTCCAGTTCGCTGGGCTCGGCCTCGGTCACCATGCAGTTCGATCTTAATCGCAACATCGACGCTGCAGCCCGCGATGTGCAGGCCTCGATTAATGCCGCGCGCAGTCAGTTGCCCGCGTACTTGCCGCAGAATCCCAGCTACCGCAAGGTCAACCCTGCAGAATCGCCGATTCTCATCCTCACCATGACCTCCGACGTGGTGACCAAGCGGCAGATGTACGATATGGCCGACTCCATTCTGTCACAGAAGATCTCCCAGATTGACGGCGTGGGCCAAGTCTTCGTGGGCGGCAGCTCCAGCCCTGCGGTGCGCGTCGAGCTGAACCCTATGCAACTGGGCGCAAACGGAGTGGGATTGGATGCGGTGCGCACAGCATTGGCCAACGCCAACGCCAACCGCCCCAAAGGCGCTCTGCAAGACCCTGACCATCGTTGGCAGATCAGCGACAACGACCAGATCTTCCACGCCAGTGAATATGCACCCATCATCGCCGGATATAACCGGCAGACCGGCGCGCCGGTGCGCGTCTCAGATCTGGGCACCGTTACAGACAGCGTCGCCAACATCCTCACCGCTGGAGTTTCGGGCATCAATACCGATGGTCAGCACGGCCAGTTGAAGGATGCCATACTCATCGTCATCTTCAAGATTCCCGGCGCCAACGTCATATCCACCGTGGACAATGTGATGGCCGAGATGCCACACCTCAAGGCCGCTATTCCGCCTACTATCCAGATCAATGTAGCGGTCGACCGCACCACCACCATCCGCTCCAGCGTACGCGACGTGGAGCTATCGCTCTGCATCAGCGTGCTGCTGGTGGTGCTGGTGGTCTTTCTTTTCCTTCGCGAGGTTTGGGCAACAATCATACCGTCAATCGCCGTCCCGCTCTCGCTGGTCGGCACCTTTGGCGTAATGTGGCTGCTGGGCTACACCATTGACAACCTCTCGCTGATGGCGCTTACCATCGCCACGGGCTTCGTGGTGGATGACGCCATCGTGGTGATCGAGAACATCACCCGTTACCTCGAGATGGGCGAAAAGCCATTCGAAGCTGCCATGAAGGGTTCCCGCGAGATCGGTTTCACGGTGCTGTCGATGAGCACCTCGCTGATTGCCGTTTTCATTCCGATCCTGCTCATGGGCGGCATTGTGGGCAAGCTCTTCCGCGAGTTCGCCGTCACCCTTTCTGTGGCCATCGCGGTCTCCATGCTGGTATCGCTGACCACTACTCCCATGCTCTGCGCCAGGTTTCTAAAGTCGCATGACGAGAGCCGCCATGGCCGCGTCTATCGCACCAGTGAGAGCGCCTTCCAGTGGATGCACAACGAATATGCCAGCGGCCTGCGCTGGGTGCTGCGCCACCAGTGGCTGATCCTGGGCATAATCATCGGCACCGTTGCCCTCAACGTCTACCTCTTCACCATCGCGCCCTTTGGTTTTTTCCCGCAGCAGGACACCGGACGCCTCACCGGACGCACCATGGCAGCACAGGACATCAGCTTCCCCGCCATGCGCGACAAGCAGCGCGAACTGGCACAGATGGTGCTGGACGACTCCGCCATCGCCACCGTCACCGCATTTGCGGGCGGCAGCGGTCCGGGCGGTGGCAGCAACAATACGGGCTTCATGTTTATTGCCCTCAAGCCGCTCAACGAGCGA
>Ga0181535_10002865_pt1 | contig 20547 bp, 20 predicted proteins | sample PEATcosm2014_Bin_44_FD_119774 | JGI IMG/M metagenome (GOLD analysis project Ga0181535, IMG submission 119774) | Peatland microbial communities from MTU Mesocosm Facility, Houghton, MI, USA - PEATcosm2014_Bin17_30_metaG | ecosystem: Environmental > Terrestrial > Soil > Wetlands > Peat | place... | reverse complement strand
GACTTCCTCTGCGGCTTGAGCCGTGTATCGGCCATCAGTGAAGAAGCGTGCGGCGCGGCGGGTGATGGCGAGAGCTGCGCTGGAACCCGTGAATCCGCTGAGATATCGCAGATCAGGGAGATGTGTGACAAGGAGTCCATGGAGGCCCGCGCGCGTCATGCGACGGCGCAATTGGCCGATGCGGCGGTTGTGGTCCATCAGGACAGAATAAATGAGGGAGGCGGGGCCGAAGGGAACAGGGATCAGGGGATGACGGACTCACGGAGTGCAGAGGTCGGTTGCCCAGGCTTCTAGTGCGGGAAGGCCGACGGCATTTTGAAACCCGGCGTCGTTGCTGATCAAAACGGCTCCGACGGCGATGGCATGAGCTGCGATTTGCGTGTCGAGAGGGCCGAGCGGCTTTCCGATGGTTTCCTGTCTCGCACGAAACGTTCCGTAAGTGGCGGCTTCTTCCCTGCCCCATACCAGGACCTGCAGCCGTCCGAGAAAGGCGCGCAATGCGTTGCGGCGGCGATCTCCGCCGGAAATGCGATCAAGCCCGTACCAAAGCTCGGCTTCGGTGATGCACGAGATGCAGGCGGCTTCGTTCGGTCCGAGGGCGGAGAGGCGCGATCGAGCTGCTGGGGATGTGTTTTTGAGGATATAGCTGACGGTGTTGGTGTCGAGCATGTAGAGCCGGATCACAGCCGCTCGCGTTCTTCAGCAACTCCCTGTTGGCGGTCGTTCAAGAATTCCGCTGGGAACCCAGCCTCGTCGAGTGCTGTGAAGATCTCATTCCATGTTGAGGGAGCCTGGGAGAGAATCAGGTCACCAGTTTGCGGGTCGCGGCGAACGAAGACCTCTTCGGTACGAAAGCGGAACTCAGCCGGGATGCGGACGGCCTGACTGCGGCCAGTCATAAAGACACGCGCTTTTTCTGACTGGGTCATGGGGGCCTCCGAATCTGATACCCATCATGCTATATATCGGAGGAAATGTCAAGCCGAGTGCGAGCACGCCGCAAAAGCAGTTCGAGACGGATCAGGGATCAGCGGCCAGTCTGGGATGGGTTCGATGATTTTGACTGCAATTCCTCATGTCGGGATTTCCAGTACCTGGATTTCAAACGACTTTCTTCCGCGACGTTATAAAGCATCTCGCGATCGCAGCAGCCACCTTTCGACTGTGCTCGACGAGGCCATCGCCATCGGAATCTTGACTGCACATGAGTGCCGATTCTCCTTCGGCGGCGCTCGGGCTCGGTTTTGTAATCCCTGACACCTGAGCCCTGTTTTTACATTGCTGGTCGAACAGGCTTCTTCTGGTGCGGATCGAGCTCGGCATCCGCAGCATGGATGTCCGATTGGCGGTCCATCCACTCATCGAGCCGCGAGCGCTTGAAGCGCCAACGATTGCCCAGCTTGAACGCAGGAACGAAGCCTTCCGAGGCGTATTTGTAGAGAGTGTCTGGCGAGATACCAAGGTAGTCCGAGGCCTGGCGAATATCCATGACCTCGCGAACTTCAGGAACGAGCAGATTGGAGCGGGCAGCGGCGTTGCGCATAATTCCCCTAGCTGAAAGGCAAATAGCCCCAGGGTAGAATTCCGGCAGGCAGGCCGGTACTCCTGTATATAACGCGGTTTCACCTGTCGCTTCAAGGTTTTTCAGGAAGTTATGGTAAATTTACGGGCTTTCAGGTCACAAAAAAGCTGATCGATCATCGGACGCTGGCTGCAGAACCCAGCCTGTTGAGCTGCCCAAGTGAACCGATCACAAGGGCTTGTGCCGTTGAGCCGGAAGATGCCGGATAAAACTGGGGCAGAATCCAACCTGTGGAAAACTCGACGGACTGCGACCGGGATCGGGTCCGTGAGGAGCAATCTGCCAGCCCTCCCGGACGGGACCCTAGTTCGTTGCGAAATTTTGATCGTCGCGGCGATGCAAGGTCGGCCGATCGTCGCCGTCCGAGCTTTTGTCGCTGGCCTGGGTATTGCCGCTGTCATCCGGGGCATTGCTGGCCCGACGAAGCGATGGTTTCTTGCCATCCTTGTTATCGATCAGGCGGCGCTTGTTTTCAATGCGCGCCAGGCGAGCTTTCACGTCATCGAACTCGGACGTCGTGACCGTGTACTCGTCTTTCGCTGGCAGAATTCGGGCGATCTCTTCCTGCGAATGCAGGATGCGATCAGGTGTTTGCGGATGGTCGGAAAATGCCTTGGCGACGAGCCCTGGCTTCCGTTTTTCGAGAGCCTGAATCTTCTCAAAGAAGCTGATGAAAGCCTGCGGATCGTAGCCGGCGCGATACATGTACTGCACGCCAAGGTAATCGGCCTGCGCCTCAAAATCGCGCGAGAACTGGAGGAAGGTGATGGGCACGGCGAGCGATGCGGCTTCGTAGATGCCATAGCCTGTCCAGCCGCCGATAAAGATCAGAGGAATGGTGCCGAGCTGCGCGTAATTCATCCGTGTCATTTCTCGCGCTGCGTGATGGGCGCAAACATGGGCCGTCTCGTGGGCCATCACACCGGCAAGTTCGGCTTCTTCGTCGGCGTTCAGGATGAGGCCGGAATTGACGTAGAAGAAGCCGCCGGGCAGCGCCATGGCGTTAATTTCGTCGGAGTCGATGACCTTGATGGTGAACGGGACCTTGCAATCGGAATTCTTCACGATGTTCTGGCCGATGCGGTTCACGTATTCCGTCACCGTGGGATCGGTGATGAACCGCGTGCTCTTCTCAATCTGGTCGGCGTAAGACTTTCCCATCTTGATTTCGGTATCGGTTGAGTACCAGTTCCCCAAGCCTCGCGCGCCGATATCGCGATTGCCGACGGCGTTGACGTCCTCGATGCTACCGGGCTTGACCTTGACCGCCTGGCTGCCGGGCTCAACCACCTTCTCCGGGTCCACGTCCTTCGCAGCCACATCGCCCGTCACTGGAGCCGTGCCTGGCGCTGGGTCGTTCTTCGAATTCTTGTCCTTCTTTGAGTCTTTCGCGGAGGGCGGAGCTGGAGGTGTATCCCCGGCCACCGGAGCAGTTCCGGGCGCGGGTTGTGCCGCGGGAGCATTGGCCGGCGCGGGAGTGGTTGAAGCCGGAGTGGACTGAGCAGGCTGATTCGCCGGCGTGCTCGGCTGACCCGAGGACGAGCTGGACGGAGCGTTCGCCGTGCCGGTTTGGGGTGTGGATTGTGCGCACAGCGTGGTGGTGACGGCCAATGCCAGTCCAGCCAGCACGCCTGCCTTGAGCCCGTTGAAAGGTGCTCTCATGTTGAATCCTCCGGCCCGGACAAGTCGCGTGAGGGATTTTTCGCTTCGCTCGACCTGTTAGACGTTAGTATCCGCCCATATGGCAGCCGGAAGGAAGAGGAAATCGAGCGAAGTTGTGAATGGGATCAAAATTGAACAGGGCGGACTGCCAGAATTCTCAGACCCGCTGCAGAGCGAAGCCGTCGTTTGGACCCGCCACCGCGTTGAATTAGAGTGAAGAACACGTAGAAACCTGGAGGTTTCGTGCGCAGGGCGTTCCTTTTGGCGGTTCCGCTTCTGGCGGGTTGGGCGATGCATGGCTTTGCGCAACAGGCCCATCCGTCGCCGGCATCCACGGCAGGCTTGCTGGGAGTCTCATCGCCTCACGGTCATGCACGGCCGGTGCCTGCCAACGCTCCGAACCTACCAAACGTTTTCGAGGATGCGAGAAACCTTGGTTCGCCGCTGATCCTCGACAAGAATTGGCGCGTCGGGGTGACGGAAGATCCGGCTGCGGCCATGCCCGATTTCGATGACTCCACCTGGGATTTGCGCAATGCGCAGAGCGCCATTGCGGATGTTGCGGACGAGGATCGCCGTGCAGGCAATGCCGGCAGCGAAAGGATGGATTCCTCGGAAAATCTGCCCGCCGGGCGCAAAAGGCCGTACGCCTGGTTCCGCATCCATCTAAAGCTTGCGCCCCATCACGGCCCGGTTTCTCTGTTGATCGAGCTCCCCATCACGCAGAACACGAATATGACCCTTGGCGCGTCGGGGCCCGGACTCGATGTCTTCGCAAACGGCCGCAGGATTCTGCCCGAGGGACCGCATGGCGACGCGACGTTCAGGTACGAGGAAATCTCGCGACTCTATCATTTCGGCCTGGATCCCAATACGACCGACCTCACACTGGCGATTCGAACCCTTTACATTCCCTTCGGCTATTACTCCTATACCTCGTTCTTCTCGAGACGCACGTTTCGGATTGGCAACCCTGAAGACCTGCAACGCGGGTGGGACCTGTGGTTTATGCACAGCCTCTTCGAGCGCTTGCCGCGGCTGGTCAATGCGATCCTGCTTACGGTGCTGTCGCTCTTTCTGCTGGCCTTGTATTTCACGCAACGAGGCCATACGGAGTACCTCTGGCTGGCTCTGCACGAGATCCTGCAGGCCCCCATCGGCTTCATCGATCTGGCAGGCAGTCTGGCGCGGATTGACCAGCTCTGGTACGCAGCCCTGGTTTTGCAGTTGGTGGCAATTTCAGCTTATCTCTACTTCGAGTTCGTGGTCGCGTTTCTGTCGCTGCGCAAGCGGTGGACCATCACGGCACTCCGCTGGACTGCGCCGATACTCGCTGGCGTAGGTCCAACCCTGTTTTTGCTGGGCGGCCATGGTTGGCTCGTTGTTGGGACACTGGTTTTTGTCGGTCTGGGCACCGCGCTGTGGATGATCGGTTGGTCGCTGTTCATCTTTGTCACCTTGATTGCGGCGACGATTCGACGCAATTTTGAGGCCGGTCTGCTGCTCATTCCCCTCGTGCTGACGATCATCGGGATCGCTGAGCCGATCATGACCAGTCTGTTGAGCGACTCGTCGGGTCACCCCTATCGCTCTCCGCTCACGATTCAGGCGGGCCCGGTTCCGATTCACTTTGCCACGATCGCCGACTTCACCGGACTGCTGGCCATCGTACTCATCATCTTTGTCCGGTTCCTGCGCATCCAGCATGACCGCGAGCATGCCCAGAGCGAGCTCGCCGCCGCACGCAGCGTGCAGGAGTTGATGATTCCCCGCGAGAAGCTGGATACGCCGGGCTACGAGGTGGATTCCATCTACAACCCTGCGAACGAAGTGGGAGGCGACTTCTTCCACGTACAGCCCTTGAGCGACGGCAGTCTCCTTGTTGTGATTGGCGACGTCGCGGGCCACGGCCTGAAAGCAGCGATGAATGTATCGATGCTGATGGGTGCTCTGCGGCGCATCCCCGAAAGGAGTCCAGCGAAGATTCTCGAAGCGTTGAACCGAGTGCTGACGGGCAGCGAGAGCCTGACGACATGCCAGGCGATCTTGTTCGGCCCCAATGGTGAGCTGGTGATTTCGAGCGCCGGCCACCTGTTTCCCTACTTGAACAGCCAGGAGATCGTGCTGCCCGGAGGGCTTCCGTTGGGCGCGGTGCCGGAAGTCAGTTACGACGAAGTGCGTTTGTACCTGCATCCCGGCGACCGGCTTCTCTTGCTGTCCGATGGTGTGGTGGAAGCGCGCAGATCGACAGGGGAGCTCTTCGGCTTCGATCGGGTGCACAACTTGAGCAACCAAACGGCCTTTTATATTGCCGATGCGGCGAAGGAGTTTGGGCAGGAGGACGATATCACTGTGCTCACAGTGCGCAGGCTGGCACAAGCTGTGGCTGCTTGAGGGAAGCTTGTGTCAGTTACCTAATCTAGTGCGATACTCACCCACCAAAATAAAGCGAACAATTTGCGGAACGGGTAAGCTAAATCGCGCTAGGCCTTTTGGAGAAGATGTGGTGCGCCGATTCGACGATCTCGAAAGCAAAGAAAAATCCGGACAACTCCCTGACATTATCGAGGAGGGCAACGAAACCATGATTGCCCGTGCCGGAAATCCCGATACACCGCTGGTGCCGAACCCTGGAATCACAGAGGAACAAAGAGAGGCCGCGCAGGCTGCGGCGCACCGCATACGGGAACGGGCGGCGAAGACCAAAACCGGCCCCTTCAACTGGGAAGAATGGAAAGCCTATCGGGATGAAGGACGCCGCTAGAACGGCTTTCCCCGAAACAGATATAAAAGCTCGATGAGCAAAATCAACACTACCGTCACCTCCAGAAAGAAGGCGCGGCTCTGGTTGAATTGCTCCACCATGTCGTGATACAGGTCTTCGGCCGTCTTCAGTTTCTGCGCCACCAAGTCCTTGTAGTCCGGCACTCCGACCTTGGCTGCGGCCAGCTTGTAGAAGCGCGCGGCGAACATATCGCTGAGAAACTTGATGGCGTTGTCGGCGCGCTCGGTGAGCTCTGCCACATCCAGCAGCACCGTGTGCAGGCTGGTTGCGGAGCGCGCAAGTCCCCACCGGGCAAGGAATCCCCTCTTCTGGCCGAGGCGATCGTACACGCTATCCAGGATGCCGGTCAGCAACTCGTCATAATGGCGAAACTCCAGCAACTGGGAATTCGCATATTCCAGCAGCTGAATCGATGTCTCAGCGCCGGCGGTGCTGTCGTAGAGGAATGCCGCGTTCCATCCAATCACCGCCACGTCGCCCGCGTAGTAGCTAATCTGCGACTGCAGCACTTCCCGTGTTTCCCCATCCGATAACAGGAGCCGGTCGCCTCGGACGACTTGCGCAATCCGCAGTCCATGATCGCGAGTAAGCTCTCCGGCTGTGGGTGCGCCCTCCGCTTCGCGGACATGAAAGATGAAGTAGTCCTCGCTCAGCCATCGCTTGTAGGGCTTGATCATCGCGCTTGTGACGTTTTCCAGTTTCTGCCGTACGATCGGTTCCACCCGCGAGGCAAAATCGATGTCCCAGACCCACCGACTCGCCAGGTTCACAAGGCTCTCCCAATCACCGGAAAACGGCAGTTGGTAGATCACGCTTGCGACGCCATAGTCGTAGTACTTTACTTCGCCCTCCAGGCGCTCTCCGCTTTCGAGCAGGATGGGTTCGAGCGGCCCAATAACAGGCGGCCTCTGGTACCGGACATAGGCTGGCGCCGCATGCTTCATGCTCGGCTGCGCCTGGGTGCGCGCATTCACCGACTGTTGCAGCTGATCGAGGCGCAACTCTTCACAGACGTCGAACTGGATGAGAACCAGCACGGAGCCGCTTACGAAGGGCGAAGTCTTAGTCATCGTACTCAGGCATGGTACTTGATCCCGGGCCTAACAAAACTGTGACCCAACATCTTTCATCCGCTATAAATACAACAAAATCAAGCAGAAACCGCATCGTAGCAAACATGAGCCGAACGTTGCTGCCAGGAAAGCCCTATCCTCTGGGCGCTACCGCTCTCAAAAAAGGGACAAACTTTGCAATCTTTTCCGAAGCTGCTACGCACGTCGAGGTGTGTCTCTTCGACGCCGACGGCAACCAAACCGACTGCGTTCATCTTCGCGAACGCACTGCCTTCGTATGGCACGGGTTCATTCGCGACATCAAGCCTGGCCAACTCTACGGCTACCGGGTTGACGGCCCGTGGGACCCGGAAAGAGGTCACCGCTTCAACTTCCACAAGCTCCTCGTTGATCCGTACGCCAAAGCAATCTCCGGCAAGGTCGATTGGAAAGCTCCGATTTTTCCCTACGATCTGGCTTCTGGTGACCCGTTGAAAAGAGACACGCAGGATAGCGCTGCGGGTGTTCCCAAGTCGGTCGTGATCGATGGCAGATTCGACTGGGAAGGCGATTGCGCGCCCGACACACCCCTGCCCGATTCCGTCATCTATGAGGTACACGTCAAGGGATTCAGCATGCGCAACCCCGCAGTGCCGGAGAATGTGCGCGGAACGTACGCCGGCCTCGCGCATCCATCGAGCATCGAGTATTTCAAGAACCTCGGTATCACTGCCGTGGAGTTGTTGCCTATCCATCATTTCATTGATGAAGGGCACCTCGTCGAGAAAGGGCTCAGCGACTATTGGGGCTACAACACGCTCGGCTATTTCGCCCCCATGTCGCGTTATTGTTCCTGCGGCGATCAAGGCGGGCAGGTCGGGGAGTTCAAGCAGATGGTTAAGGCCTTCCACGCTGCGGGCATCGAGGTCATTCTCGACGTGGTTTATAACCACACCTGCGAAGGGAATCATCTCGGACCGGTTCTGAGTTGGAAGGGAGTCTGCAACACGACGTATTACCGGCTCGTTGAGGAGCAGCCCGAGTTCTACATGGACTACACAGGCACGGGCAACACCCTCAATGTGCGCAATCCGCCAGTCCTCAAAATGATCATGGATTCGCTGCGCTATTGGGTGACCGAGATGCATGTGGACGGCTTTCGTTTCGACCTCGCAGCCACGCTGGCGCGCGAACTCCACGACGTCAGCAAACTTTCTTCGTTCTTTGACACCATTCACCAGGACCCGACGCTGGCCGAGGTGAAGTTGATCGCAGAGCCCTGGGATGTGGGCGATGGGGGCTATCAGGTCGGCCAGTTCCCTGTTCTCTGGGCCGAGTGGAACGGCAAATACCGCGACACGGTCAGGCGCTTCTGGAAGGGCGATGGCGGCCAGCTCTCGGATTTTGCCTATCGACTCACCGGCTCCAGCGATTTGTATCAGTTCGATGGACGCAAGCCATACGCGAGCATCAATTTTGTAACGGCACACGACGGCTTCACGCTGTGCGACCTCGTGAGCTACAACCAGAAACACAACGAAGCCAACCTGGACGACAACAAGGATGGCTCCGACAACAACGACTCATGGAACATGGGCGCCGAAGGTCCCACCGACGATCCTGCGATCGACGAACTGCGCGAGCGCCAGATTCGCAATTTCCTCGCAACCCTGATGCTCTCGCAGGGCGTGCCCATGCTGACCGGCGGCGATGAAGTGGGGCGGTCGCAGCGGGGCAATAACAACTGCTACTGCCAGGACAACGAACTGACCTGGTTCGATTGGAACCTCGACGAATCACGCACCCGTCTTCGCGAATTCGCATGCAAGCTGATTCGGCTTCGACTCGCCCATCCGAACCTGCACCGGCGTAAATTCTTTCAGGACCGCGAAATTCGAAAGAAAGGCGACGGGTCGCTCGTCCGCGTGGTGAAAGACGTTGCATGGTTTAATCCCGACGGCATCGAGGTCTCCGACGAAGCGTGGAACGCCGAATGGAGCCGCGCCATCACCCTGTTGCTCAACGGGCAAACGCTGCAGGTTTCAAACGAAGACGGCGAGTGGATTATCGATGACAGTTTTCTTCTCCTGGTTAATGCCGCGCACGAAGGAGTTGAATTCACTCTTCCTGAATCTCCGAGCCGGAATCCATGGACTCAAGTTATCGACACCGAGAACATCGAGGATCCCTTCGTGCAACCGACTGTGGGCGAGAAGGTCATTTTGGGCGGCCGATCGCTGAAGCTGCTGAGCGATGGGCTGCAGAAAATCGCGCCGTCAGTGCCTTCTCAGAATTGACATCGATTTGTCGGACGCTGCTCGCAAATACACCGAAGCCCCATCCTTTGGGGGATAGGGCTTTGCTTTTGCCGACCAACGGGAGGCAGTTGGCTCCACCGCAGGTGGTCAGTCGTAGTATTCGAGGCCCAGGTGGGTGATGAGGTCCGCGCCCATGATGTGACGCAGCGTGTTCTTCAGCTTCATGGACTGGATAAACAAGTCGTGCTCAGGATAAAGTCCTTCGCGCGTCTGCGGCGACTTGAGATAAAAGCTCAGCCACTCCTGTATACCGATAGACCGCAGCTCCGGCGTGCGCTTGGCGAGGTCTAGGAAAAGCACGAGGTCAAGAGCGATGGGCGCGGCCAGAATCGAGTCGCGGCAGAGGAAGTCGACTTTGATCTGCATCGGATAGCCGAGCCAGCCGAAGATGTCGATGTTGTCCCAGCCCTCTTTGTTGTCGCCACGCGGCGGATAGTAGTTGATGCGAACCTTGTGAAAGATATCCTTATAAAGGTCCGGATAAAGCTCGGGCTGAAAAATGTATTCCAACGACCCGAGCTTCGATTCTTCCTTTGTCTTGAACGACTCGGGGTCATCGAGCACTTCCCCATCTCGGTTGCCCAGAATGTTAGTCGAGTACCAGCCGGAGACTCCCAGCAGACGCGCTTTGAAGGCCGGTGCAAGTACGGTCTTCATGAATGTCTGGCCGGTTTTGAAATCCTTGCCGCAGATCGGAGCAGAGTTTCTCTTCGAAAGATCGATCAGAGCTGGAATATCGACCGTAAGGTTCGGCGCGCCATTAGCGAATGGCACGCCTTCACTGAGGGAAGCGTAGGCGTAAATCTGCGAAGGTGCGATGCCGATGTCATCCGTTTCGAGGCCTTTCTCGAAGGCTTCAATGGACTGATGAACAGCCGTGGGTTCGAGGAAAATTTCAGTAGATCCGCACCAGATCATCACTACGCGGTCGACGGTCTTCTTGAACGCCTGAATGTCGGCGCGCACCTGTTCGGCGAGATCGCGCTTGTTCTTGCCCTTCTTGACGTGCGTGCCGTGCAGGCGCTTCACGTAGTACTGGTCGAAGACCGCAGGCAGCGGCTTGATGGTTTCGAGGAAAGGCTTCAACTGCTCAACCAGGTCCTTGTCGAGCACTTTGGCGTGCGCCGCGGATTCGTAGACGTTGTCCTCGAAAATGTCCCAGCCCGTAAAGACCAAGTCGTTCAATTGTGCAATCGGCACAAACTCCCGAATCAGCGGCGAGTTGTTGTCCGTGCGCTTGCCTAGCCGAATCGTTCCCATCTGCGTCAGCGAGCCGATCGGCTTGGCGATGCCGCGCCGCACCGCTTCCACGCCTGCAATAAAAGTCGTTGCGACAGCGCCGAGGCCTACGACCATGACGCCAAGTTTCCCCTTAGCCGGTTCGATTTTGCTTGCGGCGGTCGTTGTGCCGCCTTGTTGCTCATTCCCCATTGTTCTTCCTAACCTTCCTTCTGAGTACCGCGAACCTCGAATGAGTCCGAAAACTTGCATTTCCTGAGACGGATCAGTGTACGCCCGCGCGACGGCGTCAATCCTCTTGCGGGCCGAGCGCCGAGCCTGCCTGTCGCCCATGCTTGATGTGGGACCAGACAAACCATATGATTGCCGCCAACAATGCGATTTCAACGGCAAGATGAAAGCGATGAAAAGCCTGTTCAAAGCGGGGATCGGTGTGCCACCGTTCGCCGAGTTTCAAGCCGGCGTAAGCGAGCGCGAAGCACCAGGGCCAAGACCCAAGAAATGTGTATGCGTGAAAGCGGAGTTGCGGCATTTTTGCGATGCCTGCGGGGAACGCGATGAAGGTGCGAACGACCGGCAGAAGACGAGCCAACAGCACCGTGATCGATCCGTACTTCTGAAAGAAGTAGGTCATGCGGTCCAGGTCGTGATGACTCATCAGGACCAAGCGGCCATAGCGCTCGACCAGTGGGCGTCCACCCTTGGCGCCGATCCAATATGCAACCACCGATCCCAGATTGCAGCCGATCGCGCCGGTCGTCGCCGCCCAAAACAGGTTGAAACGACCGAGATACACGAGGTAGCCCGCGAAGGGCATGATGATTTCGGAGGGAAGAGGAATGCAGGCAGATTCGATGCCCATCAGTGCGGCGATGCCGGCGTAACCGCCCATGTCGATGACGTGCGTGATGAACTGAACAAGTGCTGCAAGAATTCTTTCGCTCATGGGCAGAGATAAGTATATAGGGCGGTTCCGGCACCGCGATTCGACCAAACTGAGATGCTTCCCAAAGTCGAAGGCGCGCCACTCCCTTTGCTAGCATGAAGGGTGTTCACATAAAGCGAGAGGTGGCAAAGTTGTCCGATATTCCCCCCGTTCCGTCCTTCCCTCCGGTTCCATTGACGCTTGAAGGGTCTGCTGTTCTGCACCAGTTCTTTCGCTTCGATTGGGCTAAGTGGAAGTCCTCTGCGGACGGCGAACGCGCCCGCATTACGGGCGAAGCGATGGAGGTGCTGACGAAGCTAGAACGCGCGAACGCTAGTAGCCCGGTGCAGACGGCGCTGTTTTCGCAGCTTGGGCATAAGGGCGACCTGATCCTCGTACACTTTCGCGAGTCGCTGGAGGCGTTGAATCAGGTCGAGCTCGAACTTGCGCAGACTGAATTCTTCGACTTCCTCGAACAGCGCCATTCCTACGTCTCCGTCGTCGAGCTTGGACTCTACGAATCAAGCCGCAAGACGTATGAAGCTGCTTCAGAGAAAGGTTTTGCGGCACATACGCCAGAGTGGAATGCGGAGATTGCCGCATCGCTTGAACGCGGGAGTGAAGCGATGAAGTCGCGCCTGTTCCCTTCTGTGCCGGACGCGAAATATCTCACCTTCTATCCCATGGATCGGAAGCGCGGCGAGCAGGTGAACTGGTACACCGTGCCCTTCGCCGAGCGCCAGCGGATGATGCACTTGCACGGCCTCATCGGTCGCCGCTACGGCGATGTGGTGAAGCAGATCATCAGTGGATCGATTGGCATGGACGATTGGGAGTGGGGCGTTGACCTCTTTGCCGATGATCCGGTCGTGTTTAAGAAGCTGATTTACGAGATGCGTTTCGATGAAGTGAGCGCGGTGTATGCGCTGTTCGGGCAGTTCTTTATTGGGGTGCGGCTACCGGTGGAAAAGCTGGGCGGATGGCTGGGGGGAAAGCTCTACACATGACAGCGGTGGAAATCTCGCCGGAGAATTGGGCCGGAAGACAGCTTTCGTTGCTCTGGCTCTCAATTGCAGCTACCCGCATGACTCTTCGAGCCGGTGCCTCCGAAAGATTACTTTCGCCCATAGCGTTAGATTTCACATATCTGATTTTCGCCCTGTCGGTTTTTGGCTCCGAATTTGCGATCCTAAGGATCGCAGCTCGCAGATTCAGTGACGCACTCGAATCGTCGCCACTTCCAACCGCGTTCGACTCAACGCAGAGCGTTTTGCGGCGTATTCGGAATCTCAGGCTCCTCGCAATCTTGATGGTTTTCTGCTTGGCATTCGGCCTTTAGACAACCCGTTGGGATCGACAAGCGATTCTCCCTTGCCTTGTTGGGGCCGCTGCCAATTTAGTATTGACACACTTCTGGGCGTGCTCGGGGTTTCGCTTGCGGAAAAGGGCTAGGACCTTTCCTGTTACTCAATGAACTAGGGGAGTCGGAGAGCATATCACTTACCAAATCGTCGAACTTGTCCAGCGAATTGGACACCACTGATCTTCACGCGGCGTCAAGGATAAGCCGCTTCCCGAGCGCCCGCAACGCGGCATCAATACGATCGATCTTGGTGGCGTGTCTTAGGTCCGTGAGCCGGTTGACTTCCTGCTTGGTTGTTCCAATGCGGCGCGCTAACTCGATGGGCCGCACTTTCTGGCGCAGCATTTCGTTCAATAGCAGAACCTTTGCCGCGACGCTGGGCGCGAGCTCCACCAGCGCCTGGCCGCGCTTGGGTTTCGAGGGCATGGGAACCAGACGGCGATCTTCAAAATAGAAGTCCATCGAGACTTCCAGGGCTTCCTTAGCCATTTCGAGCGCGTGAGCACGATTGTTGCCCTGTGTAATCGCTTCGGGAATGTCTGGAAAGGTGACGAGGACGAACTTTCCATCCTTACGGAGGTTTACCGGATAGCCGCGCATAGATTACTCCTGATTCTTGAGGCCGAGTTGCTTCTTGATGGTTTCAACCAAACCTTTGCCGAGCTCTTTCGGGTGGATTGGCAGGATCGACTGACGGCCGTTGAAGGAGAGCTTGAGATGCGAGCCTTTCTGGGTTCCGAAGGTCACACCCTGTTTTGTCAGCCACCGCTTGAACTCCGCGCTCTTCACTTGCCAAGAGTACACAATTTTGATTACCACGGCAAATTCCCGGAGCCCTCATTCGAGCTCGGCGTTCGCCGCGCCGATTGTGGCCGGGTGGGATAGCATAAATCTGAGAAAACATGGCCACAATTGCAAAACCTGCCCGCAAAACTGTCGCGAAAGAGTCTGTAACCAAACCAGCTACCAACACGGCGAACCGCTCGCAGCGCGGCGATCTTGCGCCGGAGCGGATTGCTGCGATTTTGAAGGCGCTCGATGAGGCGTACCCCGACGCAGTTTGTGCGCTGACGCATCGCACGCCGTGGGAGCTACTGGTGGCGACGATTCTCTCGGCGCAATGCACCGATGTGCGCGTGAACATGGTGACGCCGGAACTGTTCAAACGCTTCCCTACCCCCGCGGCAATGGCCAAGGCGAAGCTGCCGGAGCTTGAAAACCTGATCCGCACCACTGGCTTCTTTCGCAACAAGGCGAAGTCCATCCAAGGCGCGGCGAAAAAGATCACCGAGGAGTTTCGCGGGAAGGTCCCGGAGACATTGGCCGAATTAATCACCGTACCGGGTGCCGCGCGGAAGACGGCGAATGTGGTGCTGGGAGTGAGCTTTGGCAAGGCCGAAGGTGTGGTTGTGGACACACACGTCTTCCGCATTTCGCACCGGCTCGATTTGGCCAAGGGCGACACAGCGCAAAAAGTGGAACAGGAGCTGATGCAGGTATTACCGCAGGATCGATGGATTAGCTTTTCACACCAGGTGATTCATCATGGGCGACAGGTGTGCATCGCGCGCAGTCCCAAGTGTGACAAGTGCAATCTCGAAAAGCTTTGCCATTCCAAAGATAAGACCTGGGAGTCGTGAAGAGAAGTTACCGGCCGAGGACTCTCGTCACGGCCGCGATGAGTCCGGTGATATCGTGTGGGTCGGCTTCGGCAGCGGGCGGCCAGCTGAACGTGCGGAGTGTTTGCGTGGTGATTGGCCCGATCGAAATGGCACGAACATCCTTGAGAGGGAATGCAAGAGCTGCGGCCTTGGCGGCGCGGGCAAGGTGCGTGACACTCGACGAACTCGTAAAGGTCACTGCGTCGAGGCCGCGTGCGTAGGCGTGGCGGAGTTGTTGGGGTGCGGCCTCCGGGATTACGTTCTGATAGGCGTCGACCACATCGACGATGGCTCCGGCTGAGCGTAGTGCATCTGGAATCACGTCGCGCGCAATGGCCGCGCGGGCTAGGAGAACGTGCTTTCCCGCCGTCTGTTCCTGCAAAGCCGCGACAAGGCTTTCGGCGACGTATGCATCGGGGACGACGTCCACGGTTATTCCGGAGTCCCGTGCTGCCTGGGCCGTAGCTGCGCCCACAGCAGCCACCCGTAGACCGGTTGGTGGTGCAACGACTCCCAGAGATGCGGCGCGCTCGCCGAAGGCCTGGACGGAATTCGTACTGGTGAAGATCAGCCAGTCATAGGCAACGAGGTTGCGTAGAGCTGAGTCGAGAGGCTCGTAGCTCTCCGGCGGGTGAATCTCGATAACGGGGACCTCGACCGGCATTGCGCCCAGTGCGCGGAGGCCGTCACTCAGCTTTGCGGCTTGATTTGTGCCTCGAGTCACAAGTACGCGGCGGTTGGCTAGCGGGAGCGGCATTACTTCACAACTCCGCCTGCGGCCTCCAGCAACGGACCCGCTCCTGCATCCATTAATTTTTGCGCGGCGACCCGACCGAAGATAACGGGATCGCTTCCCCTGCGCGGCGCGCGATGGAGGATACGCACCGATTCTCCGCTCTCAGGAGCGGCGACGACGGCAAAGACTTCATCCCAGCGGCCATCGAGGACTCCATCTTTGGAGCCTGGAACAACGCGGCAATAGACGCCGATGGGCACCTGGCAGCCCCCGCCGAGAGCAGCGAGAGCGGCGCGTTCGGCAGTCACGGCGAAACGCGTGTCCGGATCGTCGAGGAACGCCAGTGCAGCAATCGTCTTCTTGTCGCCTTTGCGTGTCTCAATGGCTAGCGCGCCCTGACCGGCGGCGGGACAGAAATCGGCGGGATCGAGGCGCTCGCGAATCCATTCGGTTTTTTCGAGACGATCTAGTCCTGCGGCGGCAAGCAGGATGGCGTCCACCTGTCCCTCGCCAAGCTTGCGCAGGCGTGTATCCACGTTACCGCGAAATTCGACGGCAACGATGTCGGGACGAAGAGCCTTCAATTGCGCGCGTCGGCGCTGGCTGCTTGTTCCAACTTTCGCGCCTTCCGGAAGTGCCGACAGGCTTGTGTACTTCGTCGAGACCAAGGCATCGCGCGGATCGACGCGGGCTGGCGTAGCGGCAAGGGCGAAGGGTTCGGGTAGCTCGGTTGGTAGGTCCTTGAGCGAGTGAACGGCGAGGTCGATTGTGCCTGCGTCGAGAGCTTCTTCGATTTCTTTGGTGAACATGCCCTTGGAGCCGACTTGCGCGAAGGTGACTTCCTGCAGGCGATCACCGGTGGTCTTGATGATCTGGATATCGACGGTGTGGCGTTTCGCGCGGAGGAGAGCGGCAATGTGATTCGCCTGCCAGAGAGCGAGCTGCGAGCCGCGGCTGCCGATGCGGAGAATCATTTGCCACCTACGGCGCTGGCTTGATTTTCGCGTCGCTCCGCGCCTTCAGAATCTGAAGAAGCTGCGGTGGGAGCAGCGGACGCGGACGGGATTTCGGTCAGATTGGATGGGCGGTCGGCCAATGTCGGCAGCGACCATGCGTCGCAGAGCGCTTCGACACGCGTGGCATCATTTTCGCGGGCAGCCTGCTTGAGGGCCTGCATGGGCACGTGGAGAAATTTGTTCACTAGACCCCGGGTGAGAGCTTCTACGACAGCGAGTTGTTCGTCGCTCAGCGTGCCGAGCTTTGCGTGCATGCGTTTCAACTCGGCGAGACGCATTTCCTCACCCTGGCGCTGGAGAGTGACGATGGCCGGGGCCACGTTGACGGTACGGCGGCGCTGGTGGAAGCGCTCGACCTCGGCTGCGATGAGGGCTTCGGCGTCCCCAGCCTGACGACCGCGTTCTTCCATATGCGCGGCGGCCACCTGTTGCAGGTCGTCAATGTCGTACACAAAGATGCCTTCGATCTCGTTGACGGCGGGCTCGACGTCGCGGGGCACAGCGATATCGATAAAGAACATGGGCCGGTTGCGGCGGCGATGCATGAAGGCCTGACCGTGTTCGCGACGGAAGATGGGATGCGGCGCGCCGGTGGAGCTGATGACGATATCGGCTTCGCTGGCTGCGTCGTAGAGCGATTCGAATGGAATGACGCGGCCGTTGAAGGGTTCGGCGAGCTGGCGTGCGCGTTCCTGGGTGCGATTGGTGACGAGGATGGCGCCCGCGCCCTGCTGCACGAGATGCCGGGCGGCGAGCTCGGACATTTTGCCTGCGCCAACAAGGAAAACGGTGCGACCATTGAGCGAGCCGAAGATTTTGCGCGCGAGTTCGACAGCGACCGATGCGATGGAGACGGAGTTGGAGCCGATTTCCGTCTCGGAGCGGACGCGTTTGGCTGCAGCGAAGGTGCTTTGGAGAAGATGTTCGAGCTGGCCTCCGATGGTGCCTGCCGTGCGGGCCACGCCGTAAGCTTCCTTCACCTGGCCCAGAATCTGCGGCTCGCCGACGACCATGGAGTCGAGGCTGGCGGCGACGCGGAAGAGGTGGCGGACGGCGTCCTGGTCGTAGTGGCGATAGATGTGGGGTGCAAGGAGCGCGGGATCGAGACCGAACTGGCGATGGAGGAAGCTGGCGAGATCGGTATCCGGAGATTCGCCTTCGGGCGAATCGAGGACGGCGAGCAGCTCCACGCGATTGCAGGTAGAGACGATCATGCACTCCGAGACCCCGGGGACATCGGCCAGCGCGCGGGTGGTTTCGGGTAGTTCGTCGCGCGAGATTGCGATGCGCTCGCGCAGCTCGATGGGTGCGGTTTTGTGATTGATCCCGATGAGAGCGAGGGTCATGGGGCACCGAACCTGTGGACGTGGCTAACGAGGTTGGCGGCCCAGACGGCCAGCATCACGACCAGTACCGCGCCTGACAAGTAGGCGGCTCGGCGGCCGCGTAGCCCGGCAGACTGGCGCAGGAAAAGGAGAAGCACGTAGAGACCCCACATCGCGAAAGAGGCGAGGACCTTAGGATCGAGAAAATAGGCTGCTCCGAGGGCTGTCTCTTGCACGAGTACGGCGCCGAGAAGCAGGCCGACTGTCATGCAAGGGAAGCCGAAGAGCAGCATGGCGTGAGAGACGCGCTCGAGGGTGTCGAGGGGTGGGAGCCAGTCGAGCGGGGCCCACCAGGAGTCGTCGGTTGCTTTTCTTTTGGCCTTCAGGCGGCGCTCCTGGGCGAGATAAAGGACGGAAGCGAGCAGGCTGAATCCTAAAGCGGCGTAGGCGGCCAGCAGAGACGAGATGTGGGCCACGAGCCAGCTGGTGCGCACGCCCTGCGATGGGAACGTGTAGGGGGTGAGGCCGAGCGCGGGCACGAAGACCAGGAAAAACGTGACGGGGAGCGCGAAGACGCCGAGGGAGATGGCGTCGTAAAGCCACCAGGCGAGGAAGAAGAGGCCGGCCACGACGAAGCCGAGCAACGACTCCACTTCGCGCGCGCCAACGGGGACGAGGCGGTGGGCCGCAGCGAGCATTTCGACGGCTGAAACGAAGTGAAAGAAGAAGGCCAGGCCGCCAAGATGGACGCAGATTTTCCGCCAGCGCTCAAGCGAGTAGAGCACAGCGGGGAAGATCGCGACACTGGCCGCCGCGTAGAGGACCGCCGCGACTCGGAGCCAAAGCAGATGCATGCCGTACTCAATCCTAAGGCCTTATGCACCAGTATACTGTGATCCAAATCACCAGTTGGGCCCGTGTCGCAGCGGGTTGGATTCGCTTTTGCTGCTGATTCCGACGGCTTATTTCTTCGTGGCGACGTACGTGGAGGTGCGGTCGGTGAGCTTGTTGGTTGCGACCACGGTCATTGTCTTTCCGTTGGCGGAAACGGTCATCTTGTCGACTTCCACCACCTGCCCTCCGCGCTTGTCGGTTTCTTCAATGGTGTGGGCGTCAATCTTTTTGACCGAGACAGTATCGGTGGAGTAGCTACCCTTAAATGGGGAGTCGGTGCCGTCGAGTTTGGCGGTGTAGGTTGCGCCCGTCGGCTCGGTCATCGTGATTTCATCGCCGTTGGTCTTGTACTTGGTGTCGAGGCCGTTGTCGCTCTCCTTGAGCTTGTCGATTGCCCATGAGCCCGAAGTCGCGTGAACTCCCGAAGGCGGCGGACCAACGAGCTTGGCCGTCACTTCCGAGGTTATCGTTTGATCGCTGTTCATGGGATGGGTGGTTATCTTCACGGTCAAAACTTTGCCATCGGCCGAAACGGACCGGTTTTGCTCGGAAATAACTTTGCCCGCCTTCTTGGTGGTGAGAGCGATGGTCTTCGCATCCACTTCAGCGACGCTGATGGTGTCATACGACTGGCCGGTAACGGGCTGATCCTGGCCGTCCGCCTTGACGTCGAAGGTGGGATTGCAACTGACACAGTGATACCAGCCTTGGCTCAGATAAAAGACATTAGGTTTGGGCGAGAGCTTGGACTGGGCGATGTTTGTATGCCAAGTGCCGTCGAACGGCGATTGGGCAAGTGCGGCCTCGGATGTACACAGCGCCGCGAGAAGAAACGTGGCGCAGACGAGAGAATGCCGAGTCTTGTTCATGGGAATCTTCCTCCGGGGAATTCGTCGATCTTTCGGACCGCAGCGATTGTATACGGCGATATCAACTGTTTGGCGATCATTCTTAGTGGACTGTGCGCATCAGGCGGCAAACTTCAGGTCGCAGAGCAAAAGTATCCGGGTCGGAACTTGAAGCGGAGTTTATTCGTCTTTTCGGCGTCGAACGATTCGCGGTGCTGGATTGCAAAGGTGAACTGGGATTCCACAGGCGAATTGGAGGACGACCGCGGATGACAGGAGAGACGGTTTAATCTTGAAGCCAGCGTGATTCGAGAAGACATGGAAACGGCCCCCGAGTTGATCCCCCTTCCCGTTGTGGGCTCGGTGGAGTTGAACTCGCCGTGTGCGTCTCCCGAAGCCACCCCGTTTATCCACCCCACAGACAAAGACCCGTCTGCGGGGACCCCGTTTATCCACCCCACAGACAAAGACCCGTCTGCGGGGACCCCGTTTATCCACCCCACAGACAAGGACCCGTCTGTGGGGACCCCGTTTATCCACCCCACAGACAAGGACCCGTCTGTGGGGACCCCGTTTATGCGGCAATGGTCGTCGGCCAAGCAGCAGAATCCTGACGCACTCTTGTTCTTTCGGATGGGGGATTTTTACGAGCTCTTCTATGACGATGCTGTAGTGGCCAGCCGGGAATTGCAGCTGACGTTGACGGCGCGGGATCGCGAGCGGCTCGTGCCGATGTGTGGCGTCCCTTACCACTCGGTTGAGAGCTACCTGACACGGCTTTTGCGGAAGGGATTTCGCATCGCCATCTGCGACCAGATGGAGGACCCGAAGCTTACCAAGAAGATTGTCCGGCGCGAAGTGACGCGCGTGCTTTCGCCGGGGACGGCGTTCGACCCTGGGCTGGGGCAGGAACAGAATAATTTTCTGGCGGCGTATTTCGAGGTCGCTCAAAAGGACAAGCGCGACAGCGCGACTGTGTGTGCCATTGCCCTACTCGATGTGTCGACTGGCGACTTCAGGACCGCGGAGTTTCAAGGTGCGGCAGCACGGCAACAGGCGGCGGACGAAATTCTGATGTCACGTGCGAGCGAGGTGCTGCTGGCAACGAGCGCCGGGTCTCCGGCAGCGTTGGAGCGGATCG
>Ga0181535_10002864_pt1 | contig 20556 bp, 10 predicted proteins | sample PEATcosm2014_Bin_44_FD_119774 | JGI IMG/M metagenome (GOLD analysis project Ga0181535, IMG submission 119774) | Peatland microbial communities from MTU Mesocosm Facility, Houghton, MI, USA - PEATcosm2014_Bin17_30_metaG | ecosystem: Environmental > Terrestrial > Soil > Wetlands > Peat | place... | reverse complement strand
CGGGAACGCCTTTTTAATCTCCGCCGTGTATGTCCCGTCGCCGCAGCCTATGTCTATAAGGCTTTTAACCCCGCCGTCCAGGTTCTCAAGCGTGGCCCGGGTCATCCTTTCATTGGCGACAATAGATGAATACGGGGCGTTGGAGGTGTATTTATACCCCTGGTTGTTAACGACGTCGTTGTTGAATTCACCGACGTTCTTCTTGAGTTTTTTCGACATCACAGACCCCTTTTTATGTTGCCTATTATTTTTATGATATTTTCCTCGTCTTCGTAAGCCTTGCCGTTGTATATTATCCTGTCCCGGATGAACTTCGGCCGGTTCTTCACCTCTTCGGTTATCTTGCCGATGTAATCGCCTATTATGCTCAGGGAAATGAGCTGTATGCTTCCCAGCCCGAGTATGAGCATCACGAGCGTCATTATGCCCTGTGAAGCCTTATACGGGTTCATCAGGTAATAAAAAAGATAAAAAATTATGAGCGCTATTGTGACAAAAAATATTGCGATACCGAGCCCCTGTATGTAATAAAGGGGCTTCATGCTGAATGAAAATATCCCCTTTTTTGCCCACCACACATTTTTCCCGAAATTGTTCGTCGACTTCCCGAAGAGCCTCTCCGGCCGGACATAAGGCACTCCAACCTGTTTAAAACCGACCCATGCCCTTAAACCCCTTAAAAATATGTCCTTTTCGGTGAATTTCAGGATATGGCTGACCGCCCTTTTATCGATAAGGGAGAAATCACCCGCATCCACCGGGACATTGATATCGGAAAGTTTCCTGAATATCCTGTAAAACAGCTTGTAAAAAAACTGCATGTAAAACGGGGCTTCCCTCTTTATGCGCTGGCCGTAAACAATGTCGAACCCCTCTTCCCATTTTTTCACAAATTCCGGTATAAGCTCCGGCGGGTCCTGCCCGTCCCCGTCCATCAGCACGACGGCGTCACCCGAGGCCACTTCCATGCCGCTGACAAATGCCGACTGTGACCCGAAGTTGCGCGAGTGCGAAATTCCTATGACGTGGGTGTCCTTTTCGCAAAGGACCCTTATGACCTTTTCATCATCCGCCGGGCTCCCGTCGTTGACGAATATTATCTCATAATCGTAGCCTGTCGTCCTGAATGCCGCGGTAAGCCTTTCATGCATGACCGGGATGGAAAGGTTGTCCCTGTAACACGCCACGACCGCCGATATTTTCTTTTCTATCTTCGGCACGGAAACGTATTTTAAGACGTCGGCCGCATTTTTTTCCCACTCTGCGTTCAGCCTCAGCCCCTCCTCGAACGAAGTCGAGCTTTTCCACCCCATAAGCTTCTCCGCGAGGGCCGGGTTGCCGAACCATTCCGAAAGGTCCCATTTCCTGTTTGTCATCGTGCCGAACGACGGCTCTTCCGCTATGCCGAAAAGTTTTTTTGCAATTTTTGCGGCGTCCCCGAGGGTTGTCTTGATCCCCGAGGCTATGTTGACCGATATGCCGGGATTGGTCCTGCATATCGTAAGCGCGGCTTTTACCATCGCGCCGTTGCAGTCGTCAATGTAAACAAAATCCCTTGATATCGATTTGTCCACAAAATTCGGGTACCTGCCCGCAAGGCCGTTTGATATAAGGTTAGGGATAAGCCTGTCTTTTTCCTCCCACGGGCCGTAGACAGAGTAAAGCCTCAGGTTAACGCACGGAAAATTCAGTATCCTGCCGTAATATTTTATTATGTAACCCGCCGAAGCCTTGGACACCGCGTAGTTGCTGTTCGGGATAAGTTCGCCGTTCTCATCGGGCCCGGCGCAGTTCAGGCCGTATTCCGACGATGTGCCCGCGTGAACAAAGGCCCTGCAGCCGGTCTCGGAGAGCGCCCTTAAAAGGTTTAGCGTCCCGTTGTAATTGGTCATGTGTATCTTTTCCGCGTCGGTCTGGCGGGAATAGGCGCCGTAAGCCGCAAGGTTGAAAACCGTCATGGGCTTTATTGAATTGATCAATACTTTCAGTTCATCGTAATCGGTTATGTCGCAATTCATGATGTTCGGCGTGTTGACGTTGATAAGCCGCCAGTTATTCATGGGATTTCTCGAGCAGGCGTAAACGTCGTCCCTTATCCTTCTTATGGAAAAGAAAAGTTTGGCCCCTATAAAACCCGAAACGCCCACAATAAGTATGGGGCCCTGCAGCATCTTTACCTCTTCGATCGTCGCGGAGCCCCAGTTGTCCGAATACAAAGCCTCATTATCCGTCATAAAAGCTCCTTTATTGTTTTTAAGAGCGATTCCGGGTCAAGGCCGCTCATTTTCTGGTGGTATGCCTGGCTGCCGTAAGTGCCTCCGGGATAACCGGCCGCGTGGACATGTGTTGTCCCCGCAAAAACGGAATTTTTCGCCAGCAGCAGCGATAAATTCTCGCCGAGGCCGCCCCTCGAGACATGCTCCTCCACTATCAAAAGCTTGCCGGTCGACCTTATGCTGTTCATGAGCTCGTCCCCGGCCCCGTTTAGCGGCATTCCGGAAACCGCAAAAAGGTCGATGTCAATCCCGCCTTTTTCCAGCGCCTTTAATACGTTAAGGACCGCCGGGCCCAGCGCCGCGACCGTAAGCCCCGCGCCTTTTTTCAGGCTGCGGATGTCTCCGAATGCCGGCAATTTAATATCGCCCGGCAGGACGCCGGCCCCGAGCCTCATATATGCCGGGCCCTTCCTGGCCATCATGGCTTCGAAAGCCCCCTGCACGTCCTCTCCGCAAACCGGAACATAGCATTTCATGTTCTGGAACGAAGACAGGACCGCCAGGTCCTCTATTGCGTGGTGCGTCGCGCCCATTATTCCGTATCCGTAACCTCCGCCGTTGCCTATAAGTTTCACGTCCATGTCATGAAGGCAGACGTCCAGCCTTATCTGTTCGGCCGGACGGAACGCGATAAACGGGGCTATGCTGTAACAAACCGGCCTTAATCCCCGGGAAGCAAGCCCCGCGGCCAGCGATATCATGTTCTGTTCGCTCACCCCGGCGTTTATGAAGCGGTCTTTCATCGTATCACGGACATTTTCAAGGGCCATGAACCCGAGGTCTCCGGTGATAAAAATGACGTTCCCGTTTTCAGAGGCGTATTTTTCCATCGCGAGGGAAAATTCCTTACGCATTTCCCCTCCCCGTTTCACCGTCGGCTTTTTTATACTGCTCGTCTGTCATTGAAAGATAATGCCATTCCAGCCTGTTTTCCATGAACGAAACTCCGCTGCCCTTAACCGTCCTGGCTATAACGCATCCCGGAGAGTCCCTTTTGACGAACGCGCCGCCGTTAAAGGCGGCGTTTATGCTTTCAAAATTATTGCCGTTCAAGGCCGTTTCCACCGCAAACCCGAATGACCTGAATTTATCCGCGAGAGGTTCCAGGTTCATGACCTCACTGCTCCTGCCGAACCCCTGCAGTCCGTTATTATCCACGATCACCGTCAGGTTCTTAAGCTTGTGCTGGGATGCAAAAAGAAGCGCCTCCCAGGTGGAGCCCTCATTGAGGTCGCCCTCGGAGACCACGCAGTAAACGTCGAAATTGCTCCCCGTAAAAGCGCACGACAAGGCGATGCCGGCGGCAAGCGACAATCCGTGGCCCAGGCTTCCAGTGCCGAAAGGGATCGCGCTTATCTTTCCGGAGCACGGAGGGTGCGCGGCCAGAAGCGTCCCGTCCCTGTAAAATGTCTCCAGCTGTTCGGCCGGTATCTTTCCGGCCCCGGCAAGCACCGTATATAAAGCCGCGGCGGCATGGCCCTTGGAAAGGATAAATTTGTCTTCCCCGCCCATTTTATAAAAGAAAAGATATATGAGTATTTCCAGGCAGGACAATGAGGCCCCGATATGCCCTGCCCCGGCTTTTTTATAAAGCCCGAGAAGCGTCCTCGCGCATCCGGCTCTTATACCATCAAGTTCGTTTAGTTCGGCCATGCGGCTCCTTTAAAATTTAATGTTCTTCATTACCAGGGCCTCATATACGGGGACCACAAAAAATCCTTCCCCGCCTCCGCAGATCCCGGCCGGATATATAATGGCTGATACTCCGTCCGACGCGCTTTTAAAACGCCCCAGATGCCACCCGGTGTCGGAAAAAACATCCACAAAACCGCCCTGCAAATCGTTTATGTATAATTCGCCCTTCGGGGTTATCGCCAGCCCCTCGTAATGCATGAGCTGTTTTGACTGCATTACCTTGAATTTCCTGATAAATTTTCCCGTTGAAGAGAATATAACGGCGTATATCTTTTGCCCGGAAACATAATCCAGGACATAAACCCTGTCATCAGGCCCCGCATATATCCGTTCCGGGGCGTTTAGCTCCCTGGCGCCGAATTCCGAAATAATCTTCAAGCCGGGGCCATACTTTATCACCGACTTTGCGGCCGCGTCCAGGACGAGTATGTTGTCCTTTGAGTCGACGGCCATCGAAGCCGCGTTCCCGCATCCTGGCAGGGTTTCCTGTACGGGGCCGGCCGCGGAGCCGCCGCCGAAAACCATCAAAAAGTTCTGCTTTGAGAGCGCCAGGACGTCGCCGTTTGCACGCTGACCCATGCTTATGATGCCCTGCGGCACGGCATATTTGGCGTAATAACGCCCGGTCATGACGTCGTATTTATCCATTTCTCCACGCGTAGAATCCATATAATAAAGGTTGTTTCCGTAAAGATAAACGGATGTCACCCCTTTTGTCTGGGGGCCGGTTTTCCAGCGGGTAATAAGGTCCGGCTCGTGAAAAACCATCGAACTTTTATTGATGGGCCCGATTATCTCCACTGCGGTAAATACTGCAAGCAGCGCCGCCGCAGCCAAAATCATCGCCACATTGCGCGCGCCGCCGTTATCTTCCGGGACGGCGGAAACAGCCGCCGGCGCCGTTTTTCGTATATCTTTGTTATTTATATGTTTTTTTGCCATTATTCAGCTCCCTTTTACAGGCCGGGGGTGAGCATGTCGTATGTCACCGGCGTGAAAAGTTTTTGTGCTTCGGGCTTATACATAAGCCTGTAAGAATCGTCGTTCGAGGCGAAATAACTTTCGACCTGTATCGTTTTCTTTCCCGGGGTCAGGAAATCGGGTTTTTGGTGCTCAATGCCGTCGACCCTGTTGAAGACCGTTTTTCCGTCGATCATTACCCTGCAATTATATTTTGATTCCAGCTGGAAATCATAGGTTCCCGGCGCCTTTATGTCTATATTTCCCTTCCACGTGATATTAAAGCAATTTTCCTGCACCTGCCTGAACGGCGGCCTTGGACGGTACCAGTATTCCCTGTAATCTATTGCCGGTTCAAGTTCCTTATAAATAGTCTGCGCGCCCTGGCTGTAAGTCGCCGTTAGGCCGTATATCTTATCAGAATTTATGAGGTACTTTCTCGGGATTTCCGCAAGTTCGGTTTTCGACGGCTCCTTCCATTTAATGACCGCTGTATCCGTTGAAGTATCCCTCGATAGGACCACCTTTATCCTGTTCAGGCCTTTGGACAGCTGTATGGACGGGCCCGCCTGGCTGTTGTTGATGTATATATTCGCCCCGGCTCCCGACACCTTGAATTCGTATTTGCCGTATTCCGGGACGTCGATCAGGCCGGTCACGACTATGCGGTCGCATTGTTTCGGGAAAGTTACGCGCGTTCCCCTTATGCTGTTCGTGAACAATGTCCTGCCCGCCGCCATATATTCGGCATTCAGGGAGAACGCCGCTTCCAGGTCCTTATGCGGTATCTCCAGAAATACCATTTTTACAAGCGGAGCTTTGGGGTCGTAGACATAATACCAGGAATATAATTTGTTCAGTACAAGCACCTTGTCCGGGTCGAGCCATTCATAGCAGTATTTAATATTGGATGCCGGGTCAAATTGCCAGAAATTATAATCCCAGACTATCCTCAGTTTTGCGTCCGGGAAATAGGTCCGGTATGCCTCCATGAACCTGCTGTATATTCCCTCGCCGATAATGGTCGCATCGCGGTCTTTCTCATCATAGAGGCCGGACAGCTCGAAGAGCGATATGTCGCCGCCCTGTATGTAATCATCCCATCTCTTGCCCGAAAGAATGTCTATGCGGCCAAAATAATAATTGCTGTTAAAGAACGGCGAAAAAATGACCCGCCTGTCCCTGTTTTTTATCACATAGTCCGCCAGAAGCTTGTCGCTCGAACGGTAATACACCTGGGTGTGCGGGTCGTTCTTGTAAAGAACAAAGAAATTATGGAGGTTATAATAGGCGTACCATGAGAATATGTAAATGGCGCAGAGCGGCATGATATACCTGAATATGCGCGGCCATAGGTCCTCTATTTTCGACCAGGCGCGCTCGATTCCAATGGCGATCGTAATAATAATCGCCGGCAGGGCGAGAACCACCCTGCTCGGGAAAGGGTCCTCCGGCCCGAGCCCGGAAAGGTATGAGGCAAGCATTCCAGTAAAAAGCCATATGTTTAAAAATCCGCTTTTTGCCCTTTTCCATGTAAAAAAGAGATAACCCAGCCCGGCAAGAGCCCAGAACCCCGTAAGCGGGTCAAAGAAGGGCTTCTGGGGCAGGTTATGCGCGTAGCCGTTGGCGGAACGGGTAAAGAACATCTGGCTCTGTTTCAATATGTTCTCAAAAAAGAAATAATAATCGTTCATCATGGGCGGGAATGTCTTGAAAAGGCTTACGGCCTTGACCCTGCCGAAATATTCATGGGCGTGAAAAGCCGAGTAATATATGACCGGCAGCTGTATCAGGATAGCGGAAAAGAAAAGCAGGGCCATACTTTTCCAGTTTGAGACCATGAGCGCCCTTGTGTCCTTTTTGACGAAAAGGAAGGCCGTAAAAAAAACAAAGAACAGCGGCGCCAGCCTGGACGCGCTGTAAAAGTAAAGGTCAAAACCCAGCAGTAATCCCGAAAGGATGAAATAAACCGGGTTCCCCTTTTTCAGCCCCCTGTAAAGCATGTAATAGCCGACCACAGCGACCGCCGGCACATGCATCCAGTTTATGGCATGCCTGCTGTAGAGCAGGACAAGGAAAAAGCAGGATAAAAAAAGCGAGGAGAGGACGGCCGCGCGCCTGTTGAATATGTCCTTCATCATCAGGTAAACTGCCGAAAGGAGGGCGGAAGATACGACTATGGAAGCCCATCTTGCCACCGTGATATTTTGCCCGAATATTTTGCAGACGACGGCCAGAAGCCAGAACGTGAACGACGGGAATATTATCTGCGGATTGTCGATGAAGAACGGGTATTTTGTACCGGAATTTATTGTTTTCGCAAAGTCCAGAAAGAGCGTTTCATCGCCGTGTATGCCCGGGGGTATCCCCGAAAGGTCGCGGCTGAAAATAAACAAACCGGCAATAAAAATAAATACGGTAAAAACCAGGTCGAACATTCCGGCGTTTTTGGCGCTTATCGACACCGGGGCCCTCTTTTGACGCGGCGCCATGCCGAACAAAAAGCTCCCGAGCAGGAAATATACGAGTGAAATATGCACGGAATTCAGCTTGAGGTATTTAAGGCAAAGATAATAAAAAAAGAACGCGGCCGTTATCATGGCAAGCGATATAGTCTTTTTACCCGCGGTCAGCTCTTCCCCGTCCGCAGGCTCTTCCGGAAACGCGGTCCCCGCCGGTTTGAACCTGAAAATATAAAAAAGCTGGAAAAGCGCCGCCGCGTAAAATATGGTCCCTATTATGTCGTGATGAAAGTTATAAAAAAAGACCCCGATGCATGCCGTCACAAAACACGCTGCGGCCCTTAATGTGACCGGGCCCGCCGTTTCCTTTTCAAATTCGGGGGGCGAAAATGATGTGTCCGTGGCCGCGCCGTCCAGGGCCGCAAATCCGGCAAAGATGCCCGCGATGCCCGGCAAAAGAAATACCATTGATTTGCCTATGGCGCCCATCGAGTACACGTCGAAACCGCGGTTGATGAAGGCCATCGACGCCAGGAGAATGAAAGCTTTCCATAAAAATCCCTCGGGGATGTATTTTGACGCAAATTGATGGCCCCTGTTTTTTACAAAGAACGCCGCGCCGATCAGGATCGCCGCCGACAATATCGCCGCGAGGTCGTCCCAGTTGAAATGCGCCGGCCTGCAGGCGAACATCAACAGGATAATAAAGATTATTACGGCTCCCGCGGGAATGAATAAACTGTTTTTGCGCATCAAAACTTCTCCCTTTTCCAGTATATTTTAATGGTATATTTAGATATCATATTAACATTTTTTGACCAATATTCAATATCAAATTAAGCGCATCCGCCCCCTATTTTGCCCTTTGCCAATACATTTTTACTGTGATAAAATGTTTCTCATGTAACTGAAAATAATTCAGCGGAGGCCCGGATGGAAGTCTTACTGCTTAACCCTGGATGGATGTCGCGCGAGGGCAATATATGGAAAAAGATATCAGGTTCCATGCCGCCCCTCGGCCTGGCTTATATAGCGTCCTACCTCGAGAAGAACTCGATAAAAGTTTCGATCATAGATATCCAGGCCGAAAAACTCCCGGATACCGCCCTGATAGGGGCGGCGCCGGGCAATCCCGGCTTTATAGGCATAACCGCCACCACAATGACGGTCAAATCCGCCCTCGAGACGGCCTCGCTTTGCAGGGCAAAATTTCCCGGCGCAAAGATAGTCTTCGGAGGGGTGCATCCCACAATTATGCCCGAGGATGTGTTAAAAAGCGGCGACGTGGATTACGCGATAAGGGGCGAGGGTGAACGTCCGTTCCTTGAACTAATAAACGGCATGGACCCGCGGTCCATCGAAGGGTTGTCTTACAAAAAAGACGGCGGCTTTATCCATAACCCCGTGGGACCGGTCATATCCGACCTTGATTCCCTTCCTTTTCCCGCCTACCACCTCCTGCCGGTCAAAAATTACATACCCGCGCTCGGATCCTACAAAAGGCTTCCCGCAATAAGCCTTATAACGACGCGCGGCTGTCCCGGGAAATGCACCTTCTGCCTGGGTTCCTATCTCGGCGGCAAAGTGCGCATGCATTCCACAAAATACATTATCGGCGAGATCAAAATGCTCATACGGGATTACGGCATAAGGGAAATATCCTTCTACGACGACACATTTACGGCCTACAAGAACAAGGTCCGCGAATTCTGCCGGGTCATAATCGGGGAAAAGATCGACATAACCTGGTCGTGTTTCGCAAGGGTGGATTTTGTCGACGAGGAAACCCTGCGGCTGATGAAAAAATCGGGCTGCCACCAGATAATGTACGGCATCGAATCCGGCTGCGAGGATATACTGGAGAATATCAAAAAAAAGACGTCGCTTTCAAAGGCCGTTGAAATCGTCGCCCTGACAAAAAAGATCGGCATTGAATGCAGGGCCGCTTTTATGCTCGGAAATCCTGGTGAAACGCGGCAGACAATGGAGACCACTCTGGCATTCGCAAAAAAACTCGACCCCGACATAGCCCTGTTCAACATTACCACGCCCTATCCGGGCACGGAAATGTACGAATGGGCCGACAAGAACGGCTATTTAAAGACAAAGGACTGGTCCAGATACGACCTTTCCAACGCCGTAATGGAGCTTCCCACGGTGGCCTCTTCGGTGGTGGAGGAATTTTATAAGAAAGCGCATCATGATTTTTACGGCCGCCCGTCGTATCTCATCCACAGGCTGTTCATGATAAGGTCGTTTAACGACCTGTTTGTGGCCATAAAAGCCTTTTTCGCGATATTCCTTAAATAACGGCCATAAGGGCCCGGCGGGTTTAAGGCCGCAGCATGTCGTATGTGACCGGCATGTATTCCCTGTGCGCGCCGTCCTTATACATAAACCTTATTGTGGAGCCCGGGTCCCATAAATTGGCTATATAAAGATAGGGCGAGACTATCCTGAATTGTTTTACGCCGCCCGCGAGCCTCACCGGGGTTATATGCTCAACGCCTTTTTCCTGCCTGTAAACAACGGCTCCGTCAAGGGTGATGACCGCGTCGTAAAGCGTGTGCAGTTTGAATGTGTAGGTATCCGTTGTTGGTATCCTTATTGTCCCGTTCCAGTCTATCGTATACGTGTTGTCGGTGCTGTATTTATAAGCCGGCCTGCGGTTGCCCACATAACCCCTGTAATCGATCGAAGGCTCGAGTTCCTTGTAGGTAATTTTTCCCTTGTCCCTGTAAGTGGCAAGGACGCCGAATATCTTGTCGGAATTTATCAGGTATTTCCTCTCAATGACGCTGAAATTCCCCGTAATATTGCTCTTCCACAGCAGGGATATTTCCCCGCCGTTTACCCGGCCCAGCGTCAGCCTTATCCTGTGCAGCCCCTTATAAAGTTCGACTCCGCCGTTGACCTGGCTGTTGTCAATATATAATGTCCCTCCGGCTCCATCGACCCTGAATTCATAGCGCCCGTACTCGGGGACCTCCAGCAATCCGCTTATTACACCGCCGTCAAAACCGCCGGCCTGCGCCTTTACCGGGAAAAAAACCTTTTCTTCGGCCGCCTTTGAGCCGTTCTTATAAAATAGGCCCTTTAGCGTGAACGTATTCTCAATGTCCTGCGCGCTTATCTCGGCCCTTGCCAGCCTCACGATCTTCACGTCGTTGTCGTATACGGAGAACCAGGCGTAAACGTGGCTCATGGCAATGGTCTTGTCGGGATATTTCCATTCATAACAGTATTTGATATTTGAGGTAGGGTCCAGGAACCAGAAATTGGGGTCCCAGAATATCTTTATGTTTGCATTAGGGAAATATTCCCTGTAAATCGGGAATAACTTCGAGTAAATGCCCTCGCCGATGAGCGTCACGGCCCGCCCTTTTTCGTCATAAATGCTCGAAAGCTGGAGCAGGGAGACGTCTTCTATGGAAATATACCGCTGGTATATCGGCGAGGAGAGTTCCTTGATCAGGCCGAAGTAATAATTCTGGGTGAAGAACGGCGATATCATTATTTTCCTGTCGGTGTTCTTTGCCATGTAATCCGCGTTCATCTTGTCCACATACCTGTAATAGGTCTGAGTGTGCGGGTCGTTGGCAAAAACCACAAAATAATTGCGCAGGTTATAGAAAGAGAACCACGTTATGAAATAAACGGCGCAAAGCACCGCAGCCGGTTTGAAATATTTCGGCCAGAGGCTCTCCACCTTTGCTATCACCCTTTCCACGCCGAGCGACACTATAAGTATGACGGCCGGGATGGCAAGCACCGTCCTTGCCGGGTAAGGGTCCTCGACGCCCAGGCGCGACAAAAAACCGGGCAAAAGGCCGAACAGAGCCCACAATATTACGAAGGAGCTTGATTCCTTTTTCCATGTGTAAACAAGGTATCCGGTCCCGGCCACGGCCGCGAACGCGGTAAAAGCGTCAAAAAACGGCTTCTGGGGCAGGTTGTGCGCGTAGCCGTTGGCAGACAGCGTCATGAACATCTGCAGGTTCCTGATTATATTTTCCGTGAGCGCCGTGATCTTCTCGGAAACGGTGGGTATGTTCTTGAGGTAATTCATGTTGTTCATGCGCAGGAAATAATAATTGGCGTGGTGGATGATGTAATTGATGACCGGCAAAAATATCAGGAACATGGTAAAAAGCATGAGCGCTATGCCCTTCCAGTTGGACGTTATGATGCCGCGGGTTTCCTTTCGCAGGAACATCAGCGCGATCCAGAGGAACAGCACGAACGGAGCCGCTTTAGCCGCGCTGTAAAAGCAAAGGTCCATGCTCAATATGACGCCTGCGGCCACGAAAAAACCCGGCTTCCCGCTTTTTATCCCCCTGAAAAAGAAATAATAGGCCGCCGCCGCGAACGCCGGCACCTGTATCCACAGAATGGCGTTCCTGCTGTAGAATACCATCATAAAAAATGTGGAAAGAAGCAGGGACGAGATTATTGCAAGCCGCCTGCTGAATATCTCCTTGATAAGCAGATAAACGAATACAAGCCCGGCGGCTCCCGTAAATACTGAGAACCACCTGCTCGTGATTATTGTGGTGCCCCAGACCTTGCCCAGGACGGATAATATCCAGTAATAAAGCAGGGTCATGCCGTTATACCCTTCCGAATCAAGGACGACCGGCATGACATCCCCGCGCCCAAGGGAAATTGCCATATTGACGCTCAATGTCTCGTCGCCGTGTATGCCCGGAGGGATGTCCATGAGCTTGTAGCCGAAGATGGCCAGCCCCGCGGCGAAAATAAATACGGCGAATATAAGGTCGAAGGCCCGCGACAGCTTTCCGTCTTCCGGCGTCGTCTCATATCCGGGGCCGGAGCGCGCCCATCCGAAAAGCAGGGCGCCGGTGAACATGGACAGCATCGCTATCCTTATGTCGTAGTTTTGAAGGTAAATAAAGGACTTATAAAAGAAATAAAGGGCAAAACCTATCATCGCCAGCGATATTAGCTTTGCCGTGGTTTTCAGCTCCCTGCCCGGCGCTCCCGGCTCAAGCGGGATTTGTCCGGCCGGGGCGCTCTTGAATATAAAAAGAAGCTGGGCTGTCAGGAAAACATAGGTGGTGACGGCGAACATAACATGGCATGTTTTTACAAAAAACACCCCGAGCAGGCCCAGGGCCATGGCTATCCCGGATTTTACTGCCAGCATTTTATTGGATACGGGCGAATAACTTGCGTATGAGTATGTGAATTGCCGGTTCCTGTCCGTAAAAGCGTAAAAAGCCGCGGCCACAAATGCCAGGCCGGATACGAAGAACAGGAGCGCTTTCAGGACCGCCGCCGCGCGGTAAAGCTCAAAGCCTCGGTTCATGAGCACCATGGCGCAAATGAAAAAACTCAGCCTGTAAATTGCGTCATAAACGATAAAAGGCAGGCCCGAATCCGCCCCGGACCCGCGTTCTTCATCCGCGCATTTTTTTAGGTATAAACCCCCGGCCATAAGCACCGCGGCTTTAAGCGCGGCGCCGATATCTCCCATATTAAATGGCTGTTTAGTGATAAAAAAGAGAACGCTTAGAAGTATAACGGCCGCTATTGCCGCCATGATCTTTTGTTTGTTGTTCACTTGTCTCTCCCCGGATCATTTTTTTTGCGTGATAATTTCATGTATTATACACCATGGCAAAATATTTGTAAAATATTTTCGCCATGTGAAAACATTCCTGTGGAATGTTTTCGGCGTTTGACTTTGCCCCCCCCTTTTGTTAAAATAACCGGGTGATCAAAAAAAACGGGGGACCCCGAAATGAAAACGCTTTCAATTATAATACCCGTATATAACGAGAAAAATACCATCAAAGAAGCGGTAAAAACCGTTTCCTCCTGCCCGCTCCCTGGATTCAAAAAGCAGATAATAATCGTTGATGACGGGTCCAGCGACGGCACCAGGAATATCCTTGAAAAGATATCCCGCGCAAACAGGAAGCTCAAGGTTGTTTTTATGGACAAAAACCGCGGCAAGGGTCGCGCGGTCAGGGAAGGCATAAAATATATCAAGGGCGATTACGCGGTTATCCAGGACGCGGACCTTGAATACGACCCGGCTGATTACGCCGGACTGCTTGCGCCCATAACTGCCGGAAGGGCCGACGTGGTCTTCGGTTCCAGGTTCATGGGCAGCGCCCACCGCTCCTTCCTTTTCTGGAACTATGTGGCCAATAAGTTCCTTAACATGACCGTAAACCTGCTCTACAACACCCTTCTGACCGACATGGAAACGTGCTATAAGATGTTCCGGGCTGAAACCCTGGCCGGGCTCGACCTTAAGTCCGACGGTTTTGAGATAGAACCCGAGATAACGTCGAAGATTCTGAAAAAGAAATGCAGGATATACGAGGTGCCGATAAATTTTTACGGACGCGGTTATTCCGAGGGGAAGAAAATAAAGGCCATAGACGGATTCAGGGCCCTGTGGGCCCTGATAAGATACCGCTTTTAAATATCAAAAGTTCTTATATTATTTAGTGATTCTGCAGTGTCATCTTCAGTGTCTTTATGGTAATGCTTCCCAGCGTATCCTTCACCTTATAGACCACAACGTACAGGCCGCTTGCCGCGTCGATCCCATCGCCGGTCTTCAGGTCCCATGCTATCGAAGCAGACTGGAGGTCGACGGTCCATTGCCGCACGAGCTCTCCGGCAAGGTTGTATATGGCCACGTTCATCGCGCCCGTGTCCAGCCCGGGGACCCAGACAAATTTCACCTGTTTTGCCACGGTCTTTCCGCCCACATATGGGTTCGGCCATATCTCCACGTCGCCGGTGAACTTATTCGTCTGTGTCAGGACTATGACGGTCTTTGATGCCACGGTCGTCCTGCCCTGGTTCGTGACAAGGTTCACCTGCACCTCGTATGTCCCGCTCTGGACAAGCACTCCCTGGTCGTTTAGCCCGTTCCATTGCACGTAATCAGTCAGCCCGGTGCCGTAATTTATCGTCACCGTATTGCCGTTGCTGTCTATGGGTATTACGTCCGGAGCCTTCAGGGTCAGCTGTGTATTGGAAACATCCTTATACACATACATGGTCCTTACCTTTTCCCCGGCGCTGTTGTATATGTCAACCTCGGCGTACTGGTTGGTATTAAGGACGTCTATCTCTTTTATGACCACATTTGTGTGTCCGTAGCCGTCGGTCTGCTGGAATTTTATGTAATAAACCCCGGAGGCAACCTGCTGGTTGGCGTCCGTGGTGGAGTTCCAGAAATACGAGGTGTCAAGCTGTCCCAGAGGCGTATTGGGCGTCTGCAAACCGGGCAGAAGTATCTGCAGGGGGTTGTCGGTCGTCATTGACCCGTTGTTGTCCGGCTGGTTGTTTATCAAAAAGTCTATGTTCCCTATCATTTCTTCGGTAGGCGTATCGGCCACCGTCCGGACAAGCTCGCCCGCCTCGTTATATACCCCTATAGTGAGCATGTAGGGGAAAGGCGGCGGCGTTGGCGTTATAGTCGGCGTTTCCGTGTATGTGTATGTCTGCGTGAAAGTCGGCGTATATGTCGGCGTATCCGTGAATGTCGGCGTATCGGTCTGCGTATAAGTTTCGGTGAAGGTCGGCGTGTCCGTGTATGTGTAGGTGTATGTAAAGGTTACGGTATAAGTCGGGGTCGCGGTATATGTGGGCGTGTCCGTAAATGTGGATGTAAAAGTCGGGGTAAATGTCGGGCTTGTGGTATTGGAGACTGTATATGTCGGGGTAAATGTCGGGCTCGCGGTAAATGTGTCGGTAAAAGTCGGCGTATCCGTCGGGCTCGTGGTGTTGGATACGGTATAGGTCATCGTATAGGTCGGCGTCGCCGTCGAAGTCGAAGTTGCCGTATATGTCGGCGTGTCCGTCGGCGTATCAGTCGGCGAGGTCGTGTCCGTGTATGTGGGCGTCGGCGTGTAAGTCGGGGTCGCGGTGTATGTCGAAGTCGGCGTGTCGGATGATACTGTGTTGGTAAAAGTGGGCGTCGAGGTCCTTGTGTATGTCATGGTATAGGTCGGCGTTGCGGTAAATGTCGGAGTATAAGTGTTCGTGTCCGTCTGCGTGTATGTGGGAGTGTAAGTCGGAGTCGGAGTCCTTGTGTTTGTGACCGTATATGTGGGTGTGAATGTCGGAGTGGCGTTCAGGATATTTACGCAAACAATTGCGGTTGCGCCATACATGGCCGAGCCGGTATTGCAAAAGTGGGGCGCGGTCGTGGGTGTGAATGTGGGGGTATCAAGGGAACATTCGGGCAGTGTAATTGAAGCCTGTATGAAAGAATTGGTGTAAAATTGCCCCAGCGTAACCATGGAGCTTGAATTTCCTATTATTACATAAAATGTTTTCGGTCCGACAAGTGTATAAGACGCCGGCACAGGAACTATCATCTGGTAGCCTGCCACAGCCACGCCAGAGGCGCCGCCAGTTGCAATAGTGGCAGTAGATACCCAGGAATTTGAGTTGTTTGGCGCGTTGCCTGTTGTTCCTGTCAGCCCCCACAAACAATCATCCGGTTCAGGGGCTGGATTGGTATATACAAGCGGCCCTGACGACCCGATAACAAGCCCTGACATGGGCGCCCAAGCGGCTCCGATGCTGGCATTTATTGTTATTGTAAGGTTCTGACCCGCAATATAACAATTTCCCTTTGCGCTGGTGGCGGATACTATGGTTACCGTATCCGCTGCGTATGTAAGCGAAGCGACCAACAACATCATAAAAGCCGTTATGAATGTTTTTATCGCCACTGCCCTGCTCTTTACCTTTTTTATCCCGGCAATTTTATTCATATATTCGCTCCTGTTTTATTCCTTGTCTCCGAGAGACGCATCCGCCACAATTTTCCTTTTCACTGGATACGACGCAAAATAATCCCTCATGTTGATCATACAACCGGCCGCGCTGTTCACGGTCCCCCACCAGGTCACATTGCCCGTGCATGCGCTTCCCGAAGGCGATCCTCCTCCCGGTGTCAGCGCCGGGAACGTCCAGTTCAGCAGGCTCCCTGTTTTTGTAAATGCTCCCGTGGCGTTAATATATGTGATGCAGGACGGTATCGTGTCCCATATTGTGAACGGGTTGACCGTAGTCGTCGATGTTGAGTAATTGCACGCCGACAATGTGAATGTCACCGTGTCTCCGACCTTTACGGGCGTCGACGGATTGGCAGTCTTTATCAACTCTATTACCGGCGTAGGGCATACCGGGACGGCAACCACTATATTAGAGGACTGTGCCACCGCAGGCGATGCTCCATTAATGAACGCCTGGTTTGTTATATTGTTGCAAGTATTCACCGTCCCCCACCATGTGAATGTCCCGCCTTCGTTCGATATGTTTCCAAGGTTCCATTTAGCCACACTAGCATTACCTACATAAGGGTATGGCCCCTGCTGTCCCACATAAGTGATTGAACCATCAGAATTATTAGGCACGGTATCCCATACAACTGTAGACGACGATACTCTCGGGTTGAATATCTGGAAATTGTTATATGAATCCTGGACCCATCCGGAGGATACATCGCCGCCCTGTTCGCCGAATCCAGCCTTCCACTGAGTGCCGTTGTTGCAGTCCATTCCCTCGGCTGCGCCGTTGGGGTCTGTCCAGTCTATCTGATAACCGGCCGGTTCAGGGTCGCCTCTTGGCCAGGCCTTTGCCTGGAAATGATACTGGTTTGCCGGGTCTATCCACACCTTCATGCACCACCACTTATTGCTGGTAATTGCTGGATTGGCGCCTATTGGTGTGGGATTCGGCCATATGCAACCCGGAACGCATGCCTGGAAGTCAATGTTGCCGCCTGTGTATCCGCCGATATTCTTGTCGACCGATATTACAAGGGCATATGCCTTGCCTCCGACCGCGCCGTCGTTCCTGAAGAACATAAGGGCGTCAGCGCCTTCGTATGTCCCCGGATTAATATAAGCTTCTCCATATACTATGCCGCTGCAAAGGGCGTTTCCAGTAATGCCCTGGTATAACAACCCGGGATATGTGGATGCCGTATCTACCTGTCCGGTTATTATCCTGTCACCCGTATTACAGGCGTCTGATATTGTCCACTGTCCATTAACACCGTTTTGCGGATCAAACTGCCAGCCTGTCGGAGGAGATCCAGTCTCTCCGGCCATGCTGCCGTAAACCCCGGTCGCCAGGTCGTCAAACGACTGGTAAGCAACAAGCTGCATTCCGTTGACGTTGTATGTAAGGTAATATGTCAGCACATCGCCATAATTCGGGTTTGCCTCGCTTTGCGTCTTTGTGATGGTAATTGCCGCCTGGCCAACTATGCAATTCGCCACGGCGTTCAATGAGGCCGGAGTTCCTCCGGGCATTGTTCCATGCGCGTTATTCGCGTAATTGGTTCCCATCGTAGGCGGGTTCTTTAGTTCCTTATAAAGCATCCATACCGTTCCCGCCGCTGTCCCGGGCATACCCGTCCTGTTAGGCAGGGTCCAGGTGAAATTACCCGTTGTCGAGCCTAATGCGGGCCCTGTCACGGTGCCTCCCGTCATTCCAGTTGGGCCGAAGGCCACCAGCTGAAGATCTCCAACAGGGGCCGGTATTGTATCCGTCAGGGTAAGAGTGCCGTTCCAGTATGTGTAATTTATCGAATAAAGCACGAGGTCGTTTTGAGCCTGGACTTCGCCCTCTGTGGTCTTGCTCATTGTGAATCCCGCGGCCTGCGTTCCCATTGTCCAGCTTACAGGCGACGGCTCGGAGTTGCAGGCTCCGGTATCCCCGGCTGCAAGCCAGTCGGGAGCGTTCATGTTTGCGTCCTTTAAGGCGACATGAATATATAGCTGGCTTATGTTGCAACCCGGATAATCCGACGCAGGCGGGATGTGAACGCTGTATGTGTTCGTGAATATCTTTCCGTTCTGCGGCTGGCAATCCTGGCAATTGGTCGCCCCGCCGTTGGGGTTGGCGTTGGCGAGCCAGCCTATGGCGCCTCCTGGATTTCCGCCGTCGGGCAATGCCGTGGCAACATCCACGCCGGCCACGCTGACCACAAATATCTGTCCGTTCGCCGAAAGGTCGGCGCTTGATTTGGTCGGGGACGAGCTTATTGCTATGGCTATGTATTCCGAATTGTATAATTGCGCGCAGTAAGTTACGGTTATCTGCACAAGGTCGCCAAAATTTGCCGTCGCCGGGTTCATGGTAACGCTTATTACCTTGCCGCCACCCGCCGCATGTATTAATGAAAACGACGCCATCAATGTTATTATTATTAAAAACCTCTTCAAAATAGCGAAGCGGGAATTTTTCATACTCCACTTCCTCCTTAAATTATTTTCTATATTTAAGACAATGTTTTCGTGGTAAAGTTTCGCAAATTTTAAATATTTTAGCACATATATGGCCCTATGTCAAAGCATTCTGCCTGATAAATTATGCAATATTTACCCTGTTTATCGTGTTTTTAGGTGAAAACTTTAGAAAAAAAAAGGGGAGGCTCTTTTCAAAGCCTCCCTTTTAAAAAATTACTGCCTTAACCCCTGAAGAACCATATTTTTAAGGCTTATTTGTTATGGCGAATTTCACAATCTTATTGTTGACATATCCCTGGTCGTCCTGGGATGTAAGGACCGCAACGTAATATCCCTGGCTTACGAGGCTTCCGGCGCCATTGGTGCAATTCCAGGCGAGGCTCCCGGCCCCAAGGTCGCCGCTTAAGGTGCGGACAATCTCGCCCGACATATTGTAAATCCTTATCGTTATCTTTCCGGTGTATGCGCTTGTCCAGGCAAATGTGATGTTGCCCGTGCCGGTGTAAGGGTTCGGGTATGCCTTTATGTTGTCCAGGTATTTGGACCCTTCGCTTAATACTATGACGGTCTTTGAGGCCGTGACTTCGGACCCTTCCAGAGTCCTTGAAAGTATCTTTATTTCATATGTGCCGCTTTCAACGGCCACTCCGTTGCTGTTCAGGCCGTTCCAGGTGATGTAATCGGTGAGCGCCGGCCCGTAAATTACCTGGATGTTGTTGTTCCCGCCCTTTTGCACCGGTATGATGTCCGCGAGCCTCAACGTTACGTTATTCGGGGCGTTGGTATACTGCTTGTGGTCGTAGACTATCTCTCCGGCCGAGTTGTAAACAATAAGCTCCACATACTGCTCCACCTGCATTACGGAGAAATCCCTTATAAGGACCGAGACGTGGTTGTATGTATCGACCTGCTGTATCTTGATGTAATAGCTTCCCGAGGCGGCCGGCTGCATGGCGTTGGTCGTGCCGTCCCACGTGAAAGCCGTTCCTGTCTGGCCCATATCATCCGGCGTTATCATGCCCGGCAGATACATGGTCAGCGGCTGGCCCGGTATGACCGTTGTCGGGTCGGTATTGCTCCCCTCGGAAAAATCAACCGTGGTCAGGAGCGTGGATGCCGGCTCGACCGCCACGGTTTTTACAAGCTCGCCCGCGCTGTTATATACCCCGATGGATATCGTATACGGGAACGGCGGCAGCGTCGGGGTTATGGTGGGCGTATTCGTCCTCGTGTAGGTCATTGTAAATGTCGGCGTGTTGGTCGGCGTATCCGTCGGCGTGAATGTCATGGTAATGGTCGGGGTCGCCGTCGGCGTGTCCGTTGAAGTCGGCGTATCGGTCATGGTAAATGTGAAGGTATAAGTCGGCGAAGCCGTGAATGTGGGCGTATAAGTAGGCGTGTCCGTCGCCGAATTGACCGGGGTGTCCGTAAAAGTCGGGGTATAAGTCGGCGTGTCCGTCGCCGTATATGTCATTGTAAAGGTGTCCGTGACCGTATAAGTCGGGGTGTCGGTCGGCGTGAAAGTGGGGCTGGTCGTCGCCGTATATGTGGGCGTGGACGTCACGGTGCTGGTCTGCGTGTAAGTCGGGGTGTCGGTCGGCGTGAAAGTAGGGCTGGTAGTGGCCGTATATGTCGGCGAATCCGTTACCGTGCTTGTTTCGGTATCTGTCGGCGTGTCTGTTTTTGTCACCGTAAATGTGGGGGTATTGGTCGGCGTCGCCGTGTATGTGGGTGTGTAAGTGGGCGTGTTCGACGACACGGTATTGGTTTCCGTCACGGTCTGGGTGTCTGTTTTTGTATCGGTAAAAGTGGGTGTCGCGGTTTTCGTCGAGGTCTGCGTATATGTCGGAGTATATGTGGGCGTGAAACTCGGCGAAGGCGAATCAGTGTATGTGTAAGTGGGCG
>Ga0181535_10002859_pt1 | contig 20576 bp, 16 predicted proteins | sample PEATcosm2014_Bin_44_FD_119774 | JGI IMG/M metagenome (GOLD analysis project Ga0181535, IMG submission 119774) | Peatland microbial communities from MTU Mesocosm Facility, Houghton, MI, USA - PEATcosm2014_Bin17_30_metaG | ecosystem: Environmental > Terrestrial > Soil > Wetlands > Peat | place... | reverse complement strand
CCCGACAAGACCGAGGTCAAGGCGCATTGCCATTTGAGCCGCAAACAGGCGGCGCTCTATGCGCAGGCCGTGGCCAGCCTCGAAGACGATCTCGACAGCGCCGGCGGCATCGCCCGCAAGGGACTGGTGCTGGCCTCGTTGATGCGGCTGAAGCAGATCTGCAATCATCCCTCGCAATGGCTCGGCGACCAGGCATGGAGCGAAGAGGACAGCGGCAAATGGGCGCGTCTGCGCGATATCGCGGAGGTGATCGCGGCGCGTCAGGACAAGATGCTGGTCTTCACCCAGTTCCGCGCGGTGATCGACCCGCTCGCCCGCTTTCTCGCCGGTATTTTCGGGCGGCCCGGCTTGACGCTGCATGGCGAGACGGAGGTCAGACGACGCAAGACTCTCGTCCGCGATTTCCAGGACGACGAGAAGATCCCGTTTTTTGTTCTGTCGCTGAAGGCCGGTGGGTCGGGCCTCACCCTGACCGCCGCGTCCCATGTCGTGCATTTCGACCGCTGGTGGAACCCGGCGGTCGAAAACCAGGCGACCGATCGCGCCTTCCGCATCGGTCAAAAGCAAAATGTCCTCGTCCATAAATTCGTCTGTCGCGGCACGGTCGAAGAGAAGATCGACGCATTGATCGAGTCGAAGCGCGGCCTCTCGAACGAATTGCTGGACGGCTCCGCCGAAATCAATCTGACGGAACTGAGGAACGAGGAGATCCTGCGGTTGGTCGCCCTCGATCTCAACACGGCGATGACGGAGTGAGCGGCATGGCGTTTGGCTATTACGGCGGATGGGCGCCCTATGTGCCGGTCGCTGAGCGGCGCAAAAAAGCCGCGCGCGAAATTGCGAGGTTAAAAAAGGCCGGCCAGAATGTGGCGCCGGTCGTAATCGAGGGACGCAAGATCGCCTCCAATTTCTGGGGCAAGGCCTGGTGCGACAATCTCGAAAGCTACCAGGATTACGCCAATCGCGTGGAGCGCGGACGCAGCTATGTCCGCAACGGCGCGGTGATCGATCTGCGGATCGGTCCGCGCGAGGTCCGGGCGAAGGTCATCGGCTCGGAGATCTATTCAATCCTTATCACGATCAAGCCATTGCTCGCCGCGGCCTGGACATCTATCTGCGCCGATTGCGCGGGCCGCGTCGACTCCCTGGTCGAGCTGTTGCAGGGCCGCTTGTCGAAAGCGGTGATGGACCGCGTCTGCCGGCAGGCCGACGGCCTGTTTCCGAAACCGGCCGACATCAAGTTCTCCTGCAGCTGTCCTGATTCCGCCTCGATGTGCAAGCATGTCGCGGCGGCGCTCTACGGTGCAGGCGCGCGTTTGGACGCTGAGCCGGTATTGCTGTTTCGCCTGCGCGCGGTCGACGCCGGGGAGATCTTCGCCAATCTCGACGCGGCCTTGCCGGCGTCCCGCGGCGGCGGCGCTGGAACGCGGCTCGATGCGAGCGACCTTTCGGATATCTTCGGCATTGATATGGCGGCGTCAGCTCCATCGCCCAAAGCCAAAGCCAAAGCCAAAGCCAAAGCCAAAGCCAAAGCCAAAGCCAAAGCCAAAGCCTCGGCGTCAGAGTCAACGTCCGCGAAGTCTTCGTCGGCGGCCAGGATTTCGCGATCGAAAGGCGGCGGCGCCAAGACGGCGAAGCCGGCCGGACCGATGAAGACGGCAAAAGCGCAGGAGCTGCGCGCCGTCGCGGCGAAGCCGGGCCGCACGACTCGAAAAAAGAGCGGCGCCGCAGCCCCCCGGTCTGGCGCCGTCGGCGTTCGGCCGCGAAAGCCGCCCGCGAAAAAGAAGTGATGTCTCAGAAGCGTTATGTTCCATCGCGGAAGGGGAATCTCTGTTCGCGGTGGATGCCGTCACCTGGAAAGAGAGCCCATACCAACGCCACCAAAGCGCATCCTTTGATTCGTGCGATAAGAATGCACCATCAAAGCCTGGGATCAAACAGAGACAAAATGTGCTGGATCGCGGCGAGATAGTGTACCAGTTGGGTTAAGAGAAAAGGGCTGCGAAGCCCTGGTTTGGTGTTGGGCTGGCGCGTGCTTCGAGACGCGCCTCGCTACGCTACGCGAGACTCGAACCACACGGGGTCGATTTAGAGGGTTGACTTGACAATCCAAAAATAAGCGCAGAGTCCTATACAAAAATCGCTCCATAAAATGTCGCCGTCCACGCGCAAAAAGCAAGAGGGAGGAGCAGCATGAAAATACGGGGGCAGGACGTCCGAATTCCGACGAGTATGGTCGGCAACTACCCGAACCCGAGGTGGTGGGATGCAGGGTGGGCGCGCCATTTCCATGGCGACCGAGAGCCGCCGGATTCCATGAGTCGCGAAGCGCTCGAGGATGCGATTGGGGCCATCGCCGTCGACCAGGAGAACGCGGGTCTCGACATCATCTCGGATGGCCGTGTCCATGGCGACAATTACGCCGACAACGCGGTCTACCACTATTTTCGCTGCATGGGCTACAACCCGCGAGGCGCACATCTCGGCTTCCCGATCTATAGCCGGCTGCATTCCGGCACCGTCGAGCAGGAGATCAAGCGGCGCGGCGCCATGATGGTCGAGCAGGCGCGGGCCCTCAAGCGGGCCACGAGCAAGCCTACCAAAGTCCAATACACGGGCGTCCAAGTCCTCGCGCAATGCACAAACGATCTCTACTACAAGAGTTCCCGCGACCGTGCGCTGGCTATTGCGAAGGCCATGAACGAGGACATTCTGGAGGTCGATGCAATGGGCATCGATTTCATCCAGCTGGATGAATTCACCTGGCCCTATTTTTACGAGGACTGGGCCATTGAGGCATTCAACACTGCTGTCGAGGGCGTCAAGCACGCACGCATTGTCGTCCATGTCTGCTGGGGCAATTGGGGCGGAACTCCGGCTTACTTTGCGGACGATACCGGGAAGCCCGGCGAAATCTATGACTTGACGAAACGTAAGGAAAAAGCGAACGCGCCGGCGGCGACACGTGCGATCGTGCCGAAAGCTTACGAAGCGCGCATCAACGTCCTCAACCTGGAGAATTGCGGCAGACGCGTCGACGATATGTCGGGTCTCGACGCCTTCAAGGAATTTCCGCTGCCCGACAATATCGACTTCTGGGCCGGGGTAATCGATGTGAAGAGCACGATCACCGAAACGGCCACTCAAGTGGCAGACCGAATCAATGCACTGCTAAAAGTCATCCCGGCCGATCGATTGGGCGTTACCACCGATTGTGGCCTGATCCTGTTGCAGAGATACATCGCTCAGGACAAGATCCATGCCCTGGTCGAGGGGACCAACCTCGTCCGCGACAAGCTGCGGCACGCTGTAGCTGCCGAGTGACTTAACGGTATGGCGGGGGTGCCGGAGGGTCCCCGCCACACCTGCCACCGGGGGAGTTGAAATGCCAGTTTACACAATCGTCTGTCCCGACTGCGAGCGTGTAGCGAAGAGCCTTGTACTGAAGGGGTCCCGCATGCCCACCGAATGGACGTGCTCGGGATGCGGCGGCCGCCGCGCGCGGCCAGATCCCGAAAAGCGTCCAGAGCCCCATCCTTGGGAGAGCGGGCATGGCGCCGGTTGTCCCTGTTGCGGCGGCTGACCAAGAGGACATTTGTAAGAACAAGGGCGATTTCGACGCCCCGATGAGGCGAGACGAACGATGGATCAGTTCGCCACGAAAGGGTCCGATCCGTCCTTCCTGACAATCGAGCAGTGGGCGAGGAAGATCGAGGAGGCGCTCGAGAGGCCAAACGTCGTAGGGCCCATTAGGAATATCCGGGACGACGACCAGCGGGAATTCGACGCCATCTTTATCGGCGGCGGAGCTGCGGGGCGATTCGGATCGGCCTATCTACGCGCATTAGGCGGCCGTCAGCTTATCATCGATCGCTGGCCTTTTCTCGGGGGCTCCTGCCCACACAATGCTTGCGTCCCCCACCACCTCTTCTCGGATTGTGCGGCGGAATTGATGCTAGCCCGCACGTTCTCTGGAACCCTCTGGTTTCCGGACATGACGGGACGAACGACCTCGATCAAGGAGGTGGTCGACCTGTTCCGGCGTGGCCGAACTGGGCCGCATGCCGTCATGAACTACCAGAGCAAGGAGCAACTCGACATCGAGTTCGTGCTGAACGCATCGGCCCGAATCCTCGACGCTCACACCATCGAGGCGGCCGGCGAGATTTTTCGGGCGCGCACCCTGGTCCTGGCCCTTGGCTCCAAGCCGATTCGCCTCAATACGCTCGGCCGCGATCTCCATGGCATCCACGATTACGCGACTCTGGTCGAGACGCTCGACCGCGAGCCGGGCGAGGCCATAGTGGTCGTCGGAGGCAGCAAGACAGCAGTTGAATATGGTTGTTTTTTCAATGCCACTGGTCGTCGCGTGATCATGCTGGTCCGCGATCGCCTTCTTAAGTTGATTAGCGATGGCGAAACCCGCACCTACGCCATCGACCGGATGCGAGAGCAAGGAATAAAGATTCTCGAAGGCGCGACGGTGTCCGCCATCCTCGGGGATGCTGAGGGCCGAGTCGCCCGGGTTGTCGCCGATACCCCCTCGGGTGAGCTCGAAATCGCGACGGACTTCGTGTTTCAGGCGCTTGGCGAACGGCCGCGGTCGCGGCTGGCGGTCGAGGCGCTCGGCGTCGCCATCGACGACAGCGGCGCCGTGGTCGTCGACGAGCAGCTGCGGACGTCCATCCCCGATGTTTATGCGGTAGGCGATCTCATTGGCGCGCCCATGGAGATGTTCAAGGCGCGCAAGAGCGGTGCTTATGCCGCGCGCGCCATAATGGGCGAGAAAGTCAGCTATCGGCCGTCCGACTGGCCGGACTTTCTGCACACTCACTACGAGGTGAGCTGGCTTGGCCTTGGCGAGGAGGAGGCGCGTGCGCGCTATCGGAGCGTCGTCATCCTGAAGATGCCTCCCGACAACCCCAATGGCCTGGACATCGGCCTGCCAGCGAGCGACCGGACGATGCTCTACGCCATGGCGCATCCCCACATGTCAGGCTTCCAGAAACTGGTCCTCGATGGCGAGACCCGGCGGGTGCTTGGAGCCCACCATGTCGGCTACGGCGCCAAGGACGCCTTCCAATACCTCAACGTCTTGGTCAAAAAGGGCTTGACCATCGATGAGCTGGCCGAGATGGACGAGCTTTTTCTTAACCCGACGCACTTCATCCAGCTGTCGCGACTGCGGGCTGGCCATCGGGAGTTGCGAAGCCTATGAGTCGGGTGGTGATGGTGACCGGAGCGGCGTCGGGAATTGGAGCTGGGCTGGCCTCGCACTTCGTCAGCCTGGGAGACCGCGTGATCGCCCTCGACATGGACAGGGGAGGGCTCGCGTCGCTGGCCGATCAGCTTGCCAGTCCGAATCTTTTGCCGGCTGTCGCCGACGTCACAGATGATGCGCAGCTGGAAAGGGCGTTGGCCGAGTCTACCGCGCACTTCGGCCACCCGGAGGTCCTCGTCAACAACGCCGGCACGACCGGCGGCCCGCAAGCGACAACCCTGCACGAAACCCCGCCCGAAGTAGTCGATCGCGTCATCGATGTGAATCTGCGGGCCGTCATCCGGCTCACCGCCGCCGTGCTGCCGGCCATGCTGGAACGGCGCCGCGGCGTCATCGTGAACATTGCCTCGGTGGCCGGACTGGTAGCGTTCCCGGCCAGGGCCGCCTACTCAATCACCAAGGCCGCAGTCATTCAGGTCACCCGGGCCATTGCCGTGGACTACGGCCACCAGGGCATCCGGTCCGTTGCCTTGTGCCCGGGAATGATCGACACGCCGATGACTCATTGGCGGCTCGCCCAGCCCGCATTGCGGGAGGAGGTGCTGGCCCGCATTCCCCAAAGGACCATTGGCACGGTTTCAGATGTCGTCAGCGCGGCGGCCTTTTTCACCAGCGACGAGGCCAGGTACTGCAACGGCGTCGCCATCCCCATAGACGGCGGCTACCTAGCGATCTGATCGACACAAGCACGTGGTCTTCTATCGGAGGTTCAAGAATGTCGAAGCGGGTGGAAGGCAAGAGGGTGATGACCACTGGCTCCGGCCCCGGGATCGGCCCTGGTGGCGTCGCGCAGGTATGCGCGTGATGGAAGGAGTCATGTTCGACTACATCATTGTCGGTGGCGGATCAGCGGGGTGCGTCTTGGCAAGCCGATTGACGGGGGATCTTGCCTGCCGGGTATTGTTGCTCGAAGCCGGCGGCGAGGATGCCGAACCCTCGATCCGGATACCGGCATTCTATGGACGTCTCCAGGACAGCCCCTATGACTGGGCTTACAGAACTCTTCCCCAGACGCATTTGAATGGGCGCCGAATCTTTGTCCCTCAAGGCCGGGTGCTCGGCGGATCGAGCTCCATCAATTACATGATCTACATCCGCGGAAATCGCGGTGACTACGACGAATGGCGTCGCTGCGGCAATGAGGGCTGGAGCTACGACGACGTCTTGCCTTACTTCGTGAAAGCCGAGGGCAATAAGACCCTTTCCGACCGCTATCACGGCGCGGACGGTCCCCTTAGGGTCGAAAGCCATTCGCCTTCTAACCCTCTCGTCGAACGCTATCTCGCCGCCGCGCAGGAGGTGGGCATCCCGTTCAACCCAGACTTCAATGGAGAGTTTCAGGAAGGTTGCGGTCCTTTGCAGGCCACGCTCGCCAACCGCGCCCGCTGCAGCGCTGCTGATGCATATCTTCACCCCGCGCGCTCGCGTCCGAACCTGACCATCCTGACCCACGCCCAGGCGACCAAGCTGATGTTCACCGGAGTGCGCGCAGTGGGAGTCGAATATCTCCACTTCGGAGCCTCCGAGCGCGCGCGCGCGGCCTGTGAGGTCATCGTTTCCGCAGGCGCTTTGCGTTCACCGCAGTTGCTGATGCTTTCCGGAATCGGACCAAAGGGCGAACTCAAGCGGCAGGGGATCGATGTTCGCCTGGATCTCCCGGGTGTGGGAAAGAATCTGCAGGATCACCTTCACACGAGAGTGCGTTGCGAGATCACGCAATCGCTCACCTTCGCCCCGCTTCCCGATGAAATGAAGGCGGCCGAACTTCAGAAGTACGAAGCGTATCGAGGCGGCGCGCTCGGCTCGAACTTCCTGGAGGCAGGAGCTTTTGTCAAAAGCGAACCAAAAGAGGCGAATCCCGCACTGCAGCTATTCTTCCTGATGACTCTTTCTCCCGATTACCCCGAAGCCGGGCCGCCAAACCGGCATGGTATAACCTTCACCTCCTATATCAATCGGCCGCTTAGCCGCGGCGAGATCACACTCGCTTCTTCCGATCCTCTTGATCGGCCGATGATCAACTTCAACTACTTGAGCGTATCCGACGACATGAGATGCGCCGTTTCAGGTGTGCGTTGGAACCTCAGAATTCTGTACGCCAAGCCATTCGATGACATCCGTGGCGAGGAGATAGCGCCGGGAGCGAATGTGAGGAGCGACACGGATATCGAGTCCTTCATTAGGCGCACCGCCTCCACCACTTGGCACCCGGCTGGCACATGCAAGATGGGCAATGACGAGATGGCGGTCGTCGATCCCCGTCTGAAAGTGCGCGGAACTGAAGGATTGCGGGTCGTGGACGCGTCGATCATGCCGAGGATCGTGAGCGGCAACACGCACGCGCCAACGATCATGATAGCCGAGAAGGCGGCGGATCTGATTCGCAACCCCTCCCGGTAGGGCGTACTATCTTCTTTTTTCGGCCGGTCTGAGCCCGGGTCTCGTCGTCTCGCCATTCGGCAACTTAATGAGTTGCCGCCCGTTACGGTGGGTAATCGTGATTTTCCGAGAGAGGTCTGAGAATGTCGAAGCGATGGGAGGATAGGAGAACAGCACGGATCACCGGTGCTGTTTTTGTCATAGCGGTCGATAGCGGCATGGCGGCGATTTGACAGAAGGCGGCAAGATGGCTCGGACCCCACGCCCCGTATATACCAACCACGACAAGCGGACGACGCTTGATGATCTCGCAGCACGGGTCGCCGATGGCGCCCTTGTCGCGGTCGGCGGCGGCTTGTCCTCGCGTGAGCCCATGGCCTTGTTGCGGGCCATGCTGCGCCATGGCGTCAAGGGTCTCACCGTGGTGGGCTCGGCGCATGGCATTGATATCGACCTGCTGAGCGGCGGCGGCGCCATTTCGCGGTCTTCCGAGAGCTATGTCGGTTTCGAGCAGGATTTTGGCATGGCGCCGAATTACCGGCGCGCGCTGGAATCCGGAATCGTCAGCGTTGATGACAGCTGCTGCTACACTCTGGTGCAGCAGTTGCGAGCCGCGATCCAAGGCTTACCTTTCATGCCTGTGCGGTCGGTCCGAGGCACCAGCTTTCTCTCGCTTCACCCGGAGTATAGGCAAATGGTTTGCCCCTTTACCGGCGAAGAGCTGCTTCTGGTGCCGGCAATCGAGCCCGACGTTGCCCTCGTTCACGCCCAGTATGGGGACGCTCAGGGCAACCTACTGATCCAGGGACCTCCGGTTGCCGACATTCTGTTCGCGAAGGCGTCCCGCGCTGTGCTGGCGACCGTCGAAGAGATCGTCCCGACGGAGCGGCTCAGCGAACTTGGCGGTGTCACCATCCCGTATTTCTATGTGACTGCTGTGAGCGAGGTCCCGTTTGGCGCGCATCCCACCGCCTGCTATCCCCTCTATGCCTACGACCGGCGCCATACCGCCCTGTACTACGAGGCCGCCCGCAAAGGCGCCGGCACCTTCTCGGTCGAGTATCTCTCTGTTTTCGTCCACGGCGTGCCAGACCACGCCGATTATCTGGCGCGGATCGGCGGCGAAAAGACCCGCGCCCGTCTTTCCTCCTGGTGCGACGGTCCCGAAGCCTGGAAACGGCTCTACCTGGATGAGGCGGTGGCATGACGACAGGCTGCACCCTGGGCGAGATGATGATTGCAACGCTCGCCCGCACGATAGAGGATGGAACGCTGGTCTTCCACGGATTCGGATCGCCGCTGATCCAGCTCGCCATGCATGTGGCTAAGCGGACCCATGCGCCCCGCATGGTCTTGGTGGCCGGTGCCACCTATGGCGTCAACCCCGAACCGCCCTTCCTAGCCCCAACGACTAATGACTGGGTGATGGACCGCGGTGCATCCTCATCGCTCGCTATTGGTGAGCTGTTCGACCTCGCAGCGGCAGGGCGCATGGGACGGATGTTTCTCTCCGGCCTACAGATCGACAGATGGGGCAACTGCAACGTTACTGCGCTGGGTTATCCGAATATTACGCTCAAATTGCCAGGCGGCGGTGGTGGCTGCAATCTGTCCTGCGACGCCGCCTACGTCACCCTTTGGACCACGGCCCATCGTTCCCCGGAAGACGCCAAGGGCCAGCGCCGATTCCGACTGGTCGAGGACTGCGATTTCATCACCAATCTCGGCCATCGCACTCGAGACGGACGGACGGCAAAGGAGCTCGGCCATCGCGGCAATGGCCCCCAATGGCTTGTGACCGAACTCGGCTTGTTCGACTTCGATGCTGAGGGAAAGGCTCGTCTAATTGCGGTGTACCCCGACACCTCAATCGACGAGGTTCTAGAGAACACGGGCTTCACGCCCGGGCTCGCCGCCCAGGTCGAGACAATTCCGGCGCCGGAGCGCTCCGTGGTCGAACTCATTCGGCGGCTCGATCCGCTCAAGGTCCACGAGAAGGAGATCCGCGCAGAGGATATGCGGCGCGGATATGCAATCGCCTAGGGGCGAGGGAGGAATGTCTTATGCCCGCATCAGCCGGCCCGCTCCGCTCCACCGCCAAGCCTGTCCGCCCACTGTTCAAGGACAAGCTCAACGTCGTTCCGCTGCCATACCGCGGGGTCAGCGTCCAGGGCTATGACGGCCCAATGACGCAGCATGGCATTGCGAGCTTCTTCCTCGGCCGGGAGACGTACCGCCGCACCGAGTTTATCGTGCTTTGCGCGCCGGACGGAAGACACGCGATAATCGCCGTCGATGCCACCGACCGTGAGCCTCTTTTCGCGCCGATCGTGCATGTGGAGGTCTTGGCTTTACCGGATTCCTGCGATTACGTGCGCGAGCCCCAAACCGACTGCGCAAATCGGTCGGCCCTAGCCGCACTGGCGAGGCGCCACGGCATCGGCAAAGACCGGACGTTAATATGTGAAGGGAAATACGACCACGTCAACTTCATCCATCATCCGAGTCCCTTCGTTCTTAAAGTCGTCGAAGTAGCTCCTCCCGAGCCTCCGAAGCTCTTCGATCTCGTTTGCCACGTTCTCAGTTACGCCGACCTACCTCCGATCATCCCGATCCTTGAGCGCATAGAACTAAAAGATCTTGTGCGGGACATCTCGGTGCCGGCCTTCCTGGTCCCTTGCAGATCAGGGGGCCTCGACGACCTCGGCGCCCCGGTTCACTACCTCGACGAGCGGCCCGCCAAACGCCAAGACTGGACTCTGATAGGCTGCGAACGCAGCCTGCAGTTCCACCGCCACTTCTATGGCGATGAGCCGCGGCGAGTAGAAATGTGCCCGCGCATTATTGCCGGCCGCCGGCACGAGCCGACTATCCTGAAATGCTGTCTTTGGGAATTCGACATCGAACGTGAAGGTGAGGTCATGGTGGTCCCGTGGGGAGCAAACCTGGCGATGATTGAACAGGCCTTGAGGGAGCTGTCGCGTGACATCGACCGGGTTTAGATCGCCCTGGCAGGGCGTGTGGTCCCTCGACGTGATCGTAAACCGCAGGATCCGCCGGCCGCGGACGATCGGTATCACGATGATCATTGACACCGGCGTCGGTGCTGCCGCCTTGCGGGACATCTTGGCAGTGGCGGGCGAGCATATCGACCATTGGAAGTTCGGTTTCGGCACCTCAGCCTTGATGCCACTGGCAATTCTTGAGGAGAAGCTGGCACTACTCCGTGAGCGCGACGTCTTGACTTATCCCGGCGGCACATTGCTCGAAGCGGCCATCGTTCAGCAACATTGCCGCGTCTTCATGCGACACGCGAAGGAGCTGGGGTTCGGGGCGATCGAGATCTCCGAGGGGACGATCGACCTGCCCGGAGACCGTCGTCGACGGGTCATAGACTGCGCGCGCGACGCGGGGCTTGTCGCCATCACCGAGGTTGGCCGCAAAGATCCTAAGCGGCAGCCGACGGCTGAGGAACTGGCCGAGCAGGTCTTGAAGGATCTGACCTGGGGCGCCTCCTGGGTGATCATCGAAGGCAGGGAGTGTGGCCAAGGCATCGGCATTTACGACCAGAAGGGCGATATCCGCACCAGTTTTCTTGACGAGATCATCGGATTGGTGGGCGATTCCGCTCCTCGCCTGATTTGGGAGGCTCCCCTCGGCACCCAGCAGGCCTATTTAGTTTGCCGCTTCGGCGCCAATGTTAGCCTGGGCAATATCCGACCGCAAGAATGCCTTGCTCTGGAGGCCCTGCGCTGCGGCCTGCGTTTCGAAACGTTTTCGACGGTCGCCAATCAATCCATCGAGTCTGGCCGCTGGGATCCGGCGCGGGTGGAAAAATGAGGCCGACCGTCCCCTTCCAAGAAATCCCCGGCGCCGCCGTTCTGGAGGTCGGGGAACGGTTGATGGAGGCGCCGTCGAGGTGCCTCACCGACATTGCGTTCAGTCGCGAGCTGCAAGCGCAACAGGTCCTAACCCGGGCAATGGGGTGGGTCGATCTCGCGCATACGATGACCCTTGCCGAGCGAGGCACCATCCCGCGCGATAGCGCCCGCGCCTTGATCGCAGCTCTTCTTGCGCTCGACAAGGCGCCATCCTCCTTCTCGCCGATCGGCGGTTACGGCGACCTGTACACAAATCGGGAGGCATGGCTCGCCGAACGCACCGAGGCGGTCGGCTGGCTGGGCGTTGCACGGGCCCGGCGCGAGGCGCTGACAACGGCCTATCATCTGACTCTCTGCGACGAACTGCTTGGACTCGGCGAGACCCTGACCAAGGCGACCGAGGCCTTCAATGCAGTCTCCTTACGGCACCGAGACACTATGATGCCCGACTATACCTATCTGCAGGCGGCCCAACCGACCACATTTGGCCATTACATTCAGTCCTTTGCTTGGCCGATGCTGCGCGACCTCGATCGGGTCCGCGCCCTTTACGACCGGGTCGACAAGTGCCCGGCTGGCATCGGCAGTTCCAACGGCTCGGTAACGATCCAGGATCGGCGCAAGCTGGCCGACCGGCTAGGTTTTCGCGAGCCGGTTCGACACGCCCGCGATGCCATGTGGCAGGCCGACATTGCCCTTGAAGCATCTGCCGTTGCCGTAATGGCAGCGGTTAATTTGGATCGCTTGGCGGAGGATCTGATGATCTTCGCCTCGGCCGAATTCGGGTTCGTCAGGCTGGCCGACCGCCACGCTCGGGCTAGTAAAATCATGCCGCAAAAGCGCAATCCATTCGCACTGGCCTTTGTCAGGGCTGTGGCAAATCGACTGATTGGCGCGCAGGCTGGGATCGCCGCTGCTGCCCGGACACCTTCGGGCCAGATGGACAACCGCTTTTTCGCCTATGAGGCCGTGCCGGACGCCGTGCGCTCCGCTGGCGAGGTTGCGTCCTTGGTCGCCGAATGCGTGGATGGGCTGTGCATAAACGAGGCCCGTGCCCTCGCCGCCTTGGACGATCGGTCGACATGCGCTTCCGATCTCGCCGAGCGCCTGATGGGGGCAACCGGAATCGATTATCGCTCTGCGCACGGACTTGTTGGCCGTCTCGTCGGAACGCTGGAAGAAAGCGGCCGTAGTTTAGCCGAGGTGACCGCGAGCGATGTCGGCGACGCCTTGCGGGCTGCTGGCCTGCCCACCGATGGCGTCACTGATGGATTGGTCGCCGCGGCGCTCGATCTAACCGCCTGCATCGCAGTGCGGACCGATGTTGGTGGCGCTGCGCCAGAAGAGGTGACGGCGATGGCTTCCGTACTTGCTGAGGCGGTTGGTAAGTGCCGCCACACCTTCGAAGCCATGCGTGCGCGCCGGGAAACTGCCCTCCGCCGCCTCCACGCCGAGGCCGAGACGTTCGCGGGAGATGCCAAATGACGGAATGGTCATTCGGCTCGGCCATCTACGGCGATGCATGGGCTACTCAGGAGATGAGGGCCCTATTCGCCGATGCGCCGCGAACTCGGCGATGGCTCGATCTGCTGGGCCTGCTGGCGGAAGTCCAGGCTGAGCATGAGCTCATTCCAGCGGAGGCAGCCCGAGACATTCACACGACGTGCCGATCGATCGTGGTCGACTCTGGCTTTCTGGCGGAGTGCCGGGAAGGATACCAAGCAACCTGCCACTCAATGGCCGGCCTTATTGCGGCCGTCGGACGCCGATGCTCCGCGTCCGGTAGCGAATGGTTCTACTTCGGGGCCACTGTCCAAGACCTGACCGACACATGGCTCATGCTGACGCTGCGCGAAGCGCGCGGCCAGCTTGTCGCCGACCTCGAGCGCGCGATGGCGACGACGGCTGAGCTTTGCCGCCGCCACCGCGACACGGTCATGGCCGGGCGAACCCATGGCCAGCAAGGCTTGCCGATCACCTTCGGTTTCAAGGCTGCAGGGTGGCTCGCCGAGCTGCGACGTCACCGGCAACGTTTCGACGAGTCCAAAAAGCGGATGGACATCGGCCAGCTTTGCGGCGGCGTCGGTAGTCTTTCGGCCATGGGCGCCCAGGCGCTGGCGATGCAAAAGCAGTTTTTCGGACGTCTCGGCCTGCGTGAGCCGGACATGTCATGGACGGCGAGCCGCGATATCCTATCCGAATGGGCGCATCTTCTCGTGCTCTCCACCGGCACCGCCGACCGGATTGGCCATGAAATTTACAACCTGCAGCGCGATGAGATCGCCGAACTCCGCGAACCATCCCTAGCCGGCGGGGTGGGCAGCATCACCATGCCGCATAAACGCAACCCGGAGATGGCCGAGCATCTCGGAACCCTGGCCCGAGTGGTGCGGGCCAATGCTGGGCTTCTTACCGAAGGCTTGGTTCACGACCACGAGCGCGATGGCAGGTCGTGGAAGGCGGAATGGCATGCCGTGCCGGAGCTGACCATGGCGGCAGGCAAGGCCCATGCCTTGCTCGCGTCCCTACTCGCTGGGCTAGAGGTGCGCGCCGACCGCATGCGCGCCAATGTGGAAGCTTCCGGAGGGCATCTCTTGTCGGAAGCCCTCATGCTCGCCCTCGCCCGCCACATCGGTAAGCAGACAGCGCTTCGTGTGGTTCAACGGCTGGCCGCCGCGGCGCGGAGCGAAGACAAGTCCTTCGCCGTCATCGCTGCGGAGGATCCGGACATCCGTGTTCACCTGAAAGAGGAGGAAATCGGCCGACTGTTTTCCATTGAGGCCCACACCGGGCAGTGTCAAGAGCTGGTGGACCGGGTCCTAAATGGGAGCCCGCCGTGACCTCCTGGACCGCCGACCTCGATGCGCTGCCGCGTCTGTCGCTCGTGACGGAACCGACGCCGCTCGCCCCCGCCTGCCGCCTTTCGGCTGCGCTTGGCGGCCCACAACTGTGGTTCAAGCGGGATGATCTCCTCCCGTTTGCATTCGGCGGCAATAAGGTTCGTTCCTTGGATCTCATCATCGCCGAAGCGCTGCGCCAAGGCGCCGACACTTTGGTTACCGGTGCCGGTCCGCTCTCGAACCACGTACGGGCCAGCGCCGGAGTGGCGGCCATGACCGGATTGCGTTGTGTCGCCATCTACTGGGGCGTGCCGCCGTTGAGGGCCGAAGGAAACCATTGGTTGACCCGAATGCTCGGGGCGGAGATTGTCTTTACCGGCGATGCGGACCGCGGCTCTGTGGATCGCGGCATCGAGGCCTCCGCGGCCGAGGTTGTTGCCCAGGGCGGCCAACCTTTTTGCGTTCCTCGCGGCGGCGCTTGCGCGCTCGGTGTCCTAGCCCACGTCCTGGCCGTACGCGAGACCCTAGAACAGTGCGCGGTTCTTGGCATCATGCCGCGAGCAGTGGTTATGGCGGTGGGAGGGGCCGGAACGCTGGCAGGGTGGCTATTAGGCACCGCGCTGTTCGGCGCTGTTTGGCGGCTGGAAGCGATCACCGTTAGCCGGCCGGCGGTCGAGGCTTTGGCGCGAGCTCGGAATTTAGCGGCCGAAGCAGCCGCTGTGCTCGATTGTCCTGCGCAGCTCAGTAGCGTCGAACTCTTTGTTCATGATGGCTTCCTCGGATCGGGGTACGGCGTACCATCGCCACAAGGGCAACGCGCGATTGTGGCAACCGCGCGCGCCGAAGGCGTATTCCTCGATCCCACCTATACTGGCAAAGCCATGGCTGGCTACAGCGCGCTCCTATCGCAAGGCCGCTATGCCGGTGCGGATGACGTTCTCTTTCTGCATACCGGTGGGGCACCGAGCTTGTTCACCGCGGCCGTGGAGGGGATGTCGTGACTAATTGGCAAGACGCCCTGTTCACCCCGCGCCGAGTGGCAGTCGTCGGAGCTTCGGCCTCCGCAGGCAAGGCTGGGGCCCTGTTCCTGCGTAACCTGACAGCAGTTGAGGCGGGCTTCGCCGGCGAGGTCGTTGCGATCCATCCGTCGGCCCGCGAGATCCTGGGTTGTCCAGCCTATCCCAGTCTCAAAACTGTTCCAGCGCGGGTAGATTTGGCGATCATTGTTACGCCGCCGACGGCTGTACCGGACATAATTGCCGACTGCGGCGCTGCAGGGGTTCCTGTCGCTATCATCATCAGCGGGGGCTTCGCCGAGACCGGGCCACGTGGCGTCGAGCTGCAGCGCGAAGTGGCCAGGATAGCGGCTGCACATGGAGTGCGGATTCTCGGCCCGAACTGCTTTGGTGTCATCAACACCGTGTCCGGCCTCAACGGTTCCCTATCCATCGGCTTGCCGGAACGCGGGGGCATTTCTCTGCTCACTCAGAGTGGAGCCTATGGAATGGCGGCGTATTCGCGCTCGGTGGATGACGGCATTGGCTTCGCCAAGATTGCTGCCCTTGGCAATAAGATTGACCTCAATGAGGTCGAGCTACTCGAATTTATGGGGCGAGATCCGGAGACGAAGGTTATCGCCATACTGCTAGAATCGATCTCTGATGGCCGCCGGCTCTTCGAGGCAGTGGCGGCGGTTGTGATGACCAAGCCCGTGGTTGTGTTGAAGACAGGGCGCCATCCCGACGCCCGACGGGCAGCAGCCAGCCACACGGCCGCGCTCTCCGGCGACGCGGCAGTCATTTTTGCGGCGCTCCGTCAGGCAGGTGCGCATCTCGTCGAAGATGGCTTGGCCCTTCTTGACGTGGCCGCTTCCCTCGATCGCCAGCCGCCGCTGCGCGGCCGTAATATCGGCATCATCACCAATTCGGGCGGCGTGGGCGTGGAGTTGACAGATCTGCTCGAGTCGAGAGGCCTCGCCGTTCCAGCTCTATCGTCGAAGCTGCAAACTACGATCGCAAGCCAACTGCCGCCCCAAGGATCGGCCATCAATCCTATCGACGTCACGACCGACTGGCAGCGCTTCGCCGCAATGTACGGATTTACGGTTGAAGCTCTGATGGCGTCCGACGAAGTGGACGCGGTGGTTCCCATCCTTCTGCAGCGCTCGGCGCTGATGCCGGAGGTCAGCGACGCCATCATTGCGGCGACTGAGCAGGCACGTGAGAGGGGCTCGCTCAAGCCGATTCACGTCTGCTGGATGGCGCCGCGGGCAGCCGATGCCAACCGCGAAAAGCTGCAGGCAGCGAAAGTGCCTTGCCACGCTTGGTCCGCCGCGACGGCTGCCGTTCTTGCCGCCACCGTCTCGCGACGGCCCCGGCCGCCTGCGCATGTGTTGGCGTGGAAGTCAATTCCCTTGCCCGAGGCTGTCAACCACGCTGGATGGGTGGCCTCAGCGGCTGCATTTTCTCTGCTGCAGCAGGCGGGCTTCCCAGTGGCGCGCTGGGCCATGGTCACAGATCCCGCCGGAGCGGCGGCGGCCGCCGCCAAGATGCAATTTCCGGTAGTCCTCAAGGCCGAGCGTCCCAAGCTGACGCATAAAAGTGACGCAGGCGCGGTGCGCCTGGGCCTCATCGATGGCGCCGCCGTCGCCGAAGCGTTCGAGGATTTCTCTCGCCGACTAGGCGCCGGCCCGGCTCTTTTGCAGCGGCAGGCAGGACCGGGCGCCGAACTGATCCTCGGGGCTCGGCGCGATCCGCTCTTTGGGCCGATCGTAATGGCCGGTCTCGGCGGTGTATGGACGGAAATTTTGGATGACGTGGCCCTGCGCTTGGCGCCGATCGAAGCCGAGGAAGCGTGGACCATGCTGGATGAGCTGAAAGGCCAAAAGGTTCTTTCCGGATTTCGGGGCGGTCGGCCAATCGACGTAGCTGGGTTCGCCCGATTGATCGCCGACCTGTCGCAATGGTTTTGCGCCACCATCTGGCTGGACGAACTGGACCTCAATCCCATCATTGCGCATGGCGATGAATTCACTATCGTCGACGCGCGCATGCGCGTCGTCGATTTTTCGACGACCGCTTGAGCAAGAAGGACGACGAGACCATGGAGACGCTCACAAAGGCTCCCGCTGTTGTCCCCGCCGAAGACGAGGCGCGCTGCGAGATAGAAGCGATGGTGGGACGGGCGCGCATTGCGCAGACAGCCATAGAAAACTATGCCCAGGAACAAGCGGACGCCCTGGTCACGGCGGTGGGGTGGCAGGTCTACAAGTCGCGCGAGGCGCTGGCCAAACTTGCGGTCGAAGAGGGAGGCTTTGGTAATGTTCAAGACAAGATCGCCAAGTTCGCCAATCGCGTGATGGGAACCCTGGCCGACATGGCTTCGATCAAGACCTGTGGCATCGTCGAGGAAGACCCGGCGCATGGCTTGGTCAAGATCGCCAAGCCGGTCGGCGTCATAGCCGCTCTCGTTCCCACCACGGGGCCGGACGCCACGCCACCGGTTAAGACGCTAGGGGCGCTAAAAGCGCGCAATGCGATCATCATCGCGCCCCATCCGAGGACCTGGAAGACGTCTGCGGCGGTTGTCGAGGTCATGCGCAAGGGATGTCTGCAAGTCGGAGCGCCAGCCGACCTTATCCAGGTCATCGAACGTCCGTCGATCGCAAAGACCGAACTGCTGATGCGCATGGGCGACTTGATTGTTGCGACGGGCGGCGCCGGCATGGTGAAAGCGGCGTACAGCTCCGGGACGCCGGCCTATGGCGTCGGAGTCGGCAATGCTGTGCATGTCGTCGATGAGTCGGCCGACCTCGACGACGCCGCGCAAATGATCGCCAACGCGAAGACCTTCGATTACGCGACGAGCTGCCTCGCCGACAATTCCGTCGCCGCCCACTCCTCCATCTACGAAACACTGAAGGGTAAGCTCATCGAGCGCGGCGGTCATGTTTGCACTCCGGTCGAAAAGGCCCGCCTGCAGGCCGTTATGTGGCCGAAGGATGGGCACATTCCGTCGATCGAGGTCGTCGCTAAGCCCGCTGCCCGGATTGCCGAATTGGCTGGAATCGAGATTGGTCCTGATCGCAACTTCCTCGTGGTCGAGGAGGAGGGCGTGGGCGGGGCGCATCCGTTTTCGGGAGAAAAGCTGTCGGTGGTGCTGGCACTCTACAGATACAGTGGGGGTATTGACGGCGCAATCAACCTAGTCAACCAAATCACACAGTACCAAGGCGCCGGTCACACATGCGGTATCCACAGCAGTCGCGACGACCACGTCCTGGCATTGGCCCTGGGCACCAAAACCGCGCGCGTAATCGTCAACCAGAGCATGAACGAAGGGGCAGGCAGTGTTCGCAATGGGCTTCCATATACCCTTTCGCTATCTTGCGGATCCTGGGGTGGAAATATCACGACCGAGAACGTCAATGTCCGCCATTTCGTCAATCTAACCTGGGTCTCCCGCCCGATGACGTCGCGCCGACTAGTGGCGGATGAGATATTCGGCGCTCACTGGGCAAAATACGGCAATGAGTGAGCGTGGTGCCCGCATAGTTAGGCGACGCGATTCGATCGACTCGTCAATTTCCGGCATTTCTATAGGCGCAAATGGGTGGCAGACACAACAAAGCGGAGGCTCCAGAAAAATGGGTAGGGATACCTCAAACCGGGCCAAGGAAGGGTTTGCCACCAGGGCCATCCACGTTGGCTACAGGCCCGCCGATGAGTCGGGCGCGTTGACGCCGCCCGTCTTCATGACCTCCACTTATGCCTTCGAGACAGCGGAGGCTGGTGAGGAGATTTTTCGGGGTGAACGGGAAGGCTATGTGTACGGGCGAACACGCAATCCTACACAGGCCCTCTTTGAGGAGCGTTTCGCCAGTCTGGAGAGTGCCGAGGCCGGTCTCGCCGTGGCCTCCGGCATGGCGGCCATCAGCTCGACCTTATGGACGCTGCTGCAGGCGGGAGACCAGGTGGTTATCGATCACACCCTCTATGGCAACAGTTTTGTCCTTTTTGTGCGTGGGTTGACCCGCTTTGGAGTGAAGGTGGTGGTGGCGGACTTCACAGATCTCAATGCGGTCGAAGCGGCCGTAAGCCTCGGCGCGCCAAAGCTCGTCTTTTTTGAGTCTCCGGCGAATCCGAATCTCAGGATCATTGACATTGCCGCCGTCGGTCGGATCGCGCACCAGGCCGGAGCCCTGGTTATCGTCGACAATACCTTCGCCACGCCCGCATTGCAGCAGCCCATCCTCCTGGGCGCCGACCTCGTTGTGCATTCAGCGACCAAGTTCATTGGGGGGCATGGCGACCTTATCGCTGGCGTCGTCGCGGGACCAAGAAGCATCGTCGAAACGATCCGGCGCCAGGGGCTGCGCTACCTCACGGGTGCCACCATTGCTCCGCTGACTGCGTTCCTCCTTTTGCGCGGCCTGAAGACGCTAGAACTGCGTATGGAACGTCATTGCTCGTCGGCGCTGGCCATCGCGGAGCTGCTGGAGCAGCATCGCGCGGTCACCCAAGTTTCCTATCCCGGGTTAGCGCACTCTCCATTCCACCAACTTGCACGACGCCAGATGGCGGCGTTCGGTGGTTTGGTCGCTTGCGAATTGCGAGGCGGCAAGAAAGAGGGCATGGCCTTCATGAACCGACTTTCCCTGGTGACCCGTGCCGTAAGTCTCGGCGACGCCGAGACGCTCGTCCAGCATCCCGCCAGTATGACTCATTCCACCTACACGGAAGAAGAGCGGCGGAAGCATGGCATCAGCGACGGTCTCATCCGCTTTTCCATCGGGCTGGAAACACTTTCAGATTTGAAGGACGACATCCTTCGGGCACTTGATGCCATCCAACTTTAAGAATCATACCAAAGGCTCTAGATGTTTGATCCCAGGCTTTGATGGTGCATTCTTATCGCACGAATCAAAGGATGCGCTATGGGACAAGTTCTGCACGGCTGCGCCTGTCAGGCGCCATTTTGTAGGGGTCTGCTTCTGTCGGTTGGCATTTTGTCAATCGGCTTCGAATTTTGACCCCCAATTGGAGTGCGCCCCTACGGGCGGGCAGGTTCAGGCTTCGATTTTGACCCCTTGCCGGGCGTGGTGATCCTCAAACTGTTGGGGGCTCAGATATCCGAGTGCCGAATGTAACCTGCGTTCATTGTAGACGTCCTCGATAAAGCGGGGAATATCTTCTT
>Ga0181535_10002858_pt1 | contig 20581 bp, 15 predicted proteins | sample PEATcosm2014_Bin_44_FD_119774 | JGI IMG/M metagenome (GOLD analysis project Ga0181535, IMG submission 119774) | Peatland microbial communities from MTU Mesocosm Facility, Houghton, MI, USA - PEATcosm2014_Bin17_30_metaG | ecosystem: Environmental > Terrestrial > Soil > Wetlands > Peat | place... | reverse complement strand
GCGGCCGTCGGGCATGTTCTCCGCCGCGCAGACCACGGCGACGACCTTGACCGCGGGCTTCAGGCGGGCGATGGCGTGCATTGCGCCGATCATGGCGGCGGCGCCGGCCATGTCGTACTTCATCTTCTCCATGCCGTCGGCGGGCTTGATGGAGATGCCTCCGGTGTCGAAGGTGATGCCCTTGCCGACGAGGCCAAGCACGGGCGCGTCCGCGGGCGCGCCTCCCTCTGGCTCGTAGGTGATGACAATCAGCGCGGGAGGCTGGGCCGAGCCCTTGGCCACGGCCCAGAGAGCCTCCATCTTCAGCTCGCGAATCTTTTCGGTCGAGTGGACTTCGCAGGCTAGGCCGGCCTGCTGGCACATGGCCCAGGCGCGCGCGCCCAGCTCGGTTGGCGTGAGGACGTTTCCCGGTTCGTTGACCAGCGCGCGGGTAAAGTTCTGCGCTGCGGCTACGACCAATCCTTCGGCGAACCCTTCCTGTGCGTCCAGCCTCGATTGCTCGTCCGTAACTTTATAGATAAGTGCCAATTCATTCAAAAAAATATCTTTGCGGTCGCTACGATAGGTGTTCCAGTCGGGTTCGGCGAGCTGTGCGCCCTCCACCAGCGCGCGGGCCGTCAGCTTGGGGGAAAGTACCGTCAGCGGTGGCACATCTCCAACCACATCCGCACCAGTCTCGGAAAAAGCAATGGCCAGCTCGCGCACGGCGCGCGCCTTGGCCGCGCGGACGGCCGTTCCCGCGCCCTTGCGCAGCTTGTCGAGCGAAAGGTCCCTGGCCTTGCCCAGGCCGACGATGAGCAGGCGCTCGGCGTGGAGGCCGGTTGTCGCGTTGACCAGCGCCGTCTCGCCCAGTCCGGCCTTGAACTCGCCCGGCCCCAGCGCGCGCGCGGTGGCATCGGCCAGATCGCTGGACGAGGTTAGCAGCAGGGGACGCGGCTCCGCGTTCCTGCCCGTGGCCAGGTCAACCGCAAAGACAGCGAGCATCGGCGTCGCAAATCCACTCGCATCGGCAAAGATCAGCTTCGTATTCATTTCTCTATGGTATCCCGCTTTGGCCGCGGAACGGGGGCGAACGGGGATTCAGCTGGTGGGGCGGGTGAGCATGATGTGCTGCTCAACGACGCTTTCTTCCAGGACCGTTTTGCGGGGGTTGGATTGTTTGTAGCGGATATTGACTCGCTTGTCTTTCATCAGGCGGACGAAGGCGTCGGCGCTGGCTTCGCTGGCGAACTCGTGGGTGTACTCCCCGGTGAGGTACTCGCGGACGAAGTAGGTGTACTGTAGGGTGGCGCGGAAGTGCGATGTTCTGCGGATGCGCGCAACGCTGCCGCCCAGGATGACGCCTTCGACGATGGGCCAGCTCTGCGCGATGCGTTCGCGATGGCGCTTGATCCATCGGCGGATAAAGAGCGCGCCCCAGGCGGCGGCGAAGTAGGAGCCGTAGCGAAAGATGGCCAGACAGAGACGCACAGTGCCCGTGGTCATACGTCGTACCTTAGCACGACGAGGGAGGCGTTTCGCCAGTTATTTAGTGGACGCGCTGGAGGCGGGCGATGAGTTTTTCGGCGAGTGGTTTGCCGGATTCGGTCCAGAGCAGGCGGCTGCTGATGCCGCAGTTCTTCTCGACCAGGAGAGTGAAGGCGAGGAGTTTTTCGACGTTCTGCTGGATGTGGATCTGGGCGGTCTCGTCGAGGGCCTCGTCCTCGGCGGTTTGCAGCGAGGGCGGGGCGAGCGAGGGGTCTGGCACCCAGGGGCTGTCGATACCGAAGTCGACCAGAAGATGACCGTTCTGCTCGTATCCGGCGACGTCGAAGCTGGGGCCAAAGCCAAGGATGCGGACGGTGTGGGCGCGCAGCCGCCAGAATGAATCGGAGTTGTCGAGGGAGGGTACATCGAGGTCGGCGTCGACCTCATCGGCGGAGTCGATGGCAAGACTACTGAAATCAGCTCCCTGGCCATCGGGGGTCCAGAGCTGCCAGCGCATCTCGAACTCGTAGGCCATGTCGTCATGAAGCTGTTCGGTGGCCTCGGCGACAGCGGCTTCGAGCAGGGAGTCGGCGGTCTCCGCGGCGGAGGGATCGATGGGAGCGAGGAGGTCGATCTGGGTGGAGTCGTCCACAGGGTAGATGCGCTGGTAGGTGGGCGGTTCCGTGAAGTTGATGGGGTAGGCGGTGGCTGCGGAGACACGTTTTGCGCCGACCTGGGCGAACTGGCGCAAGACGCCTGCGAGCGCGGCCGGCAGCGCCTCCAGACGGAAGTTTGGGTACCAGAGGCTGAGATAGAGGCGGTCTGCCATGGAGGTCATTCTAGAGCATTTTCCATAGGCTTAGGCGCGGAAAACGGCCCCGCGATCCCGGTCCGTGGGGAATGGACGCGCCATGCGATGGCCGCGGATGAGAAGATGGACGTGGCGGACGCATGCGCAATCGAGTTGAGAGACTGAGGATTTGGCTGCTGGGAAGCGCGGGCTTCCTGGTGCTGGTGATTGTTGTATTTGTGGGGAGTGCGCACTTCCTGTCGCGGCGCCGGTTAGCGCTGCCGGCCCGGCTGGGCGTGAATATCGTGCGCGAGACCAACGGGTATACCTACTACCAGACGATGCAGGGCAAGACCGTGTTCGCGATTCACGCAGCCAAGGCCGTGGAGCATACCGACAGCAAAATTACGCTGCACGATGTTTCGATCGCACTGTACGGAGAGAAGCAGGAGCGCAACGACCGCATCTACGGCGATGAGTTCGAATACGACCAGAAGGCGGGGGTGGTGCGCGCCACGGGACTGGTGCACATGGACCTGCAGGCGGCGCAGCCGGGCGGCGCTGCCAAGTCCAAGGTGCTGCATGTGACCACCAGCGGGTTGGTGTATCTGAAGGACCTGGGCGTGGCGGCCACCAACGAGTACATCGAGTTCCAGTCGGGGGCGATGGCGGGGCATGCGACGGGGGCCAGCTATAGCAGCGACTCGGGCCTGTTGATGCTGCACTCGGCGGTGAGCATGAGCGGGAGGGCGGGAAAACGCGCGCTGACGGTGACGGCGGCGACGGCCGATTTAGACAACCGCAACCAGGAGATTTTTCTGGCTGGCGCGCGGTATGACTCGCTGGGGCAGACGGTGGAGGCCCAGCGGGCAACGCTGCATACCCGGCCCGACGGAACGCTGGCGCGGGTGGAGGCGCAGGGCAATGTGACGGCGAATGCGAACGGCGCGACGGTGGTCTCGCAGAGGGCCGATGCGGTATTGAACGCAAAGAGCCAGCCGGAGTCGGCTGTGTTGACGGGCGGCGTGCAGTACACCTCCAACAAGCCGCTTCAGCAACACAGCGGGCAGGCGGATTCGGCGACGATAGGTTTCGATGCGAAGGGACAGGCGAAGCACGCGGAGTTTATAGGCGCGGTACGCATGACCGAGCGGGCCAGGGCGACCGGGGCGGCGACGGAGCCGTGGAGCACGCGCGAGCTGACCGCAGCCAAGGTGGAGGCTGAGTTGGTACCGGAGGGCGGCGGCAACGCGCAACTGCGGGATGTGGAGGCAACGGGCAATCCGCACCTGACGGCGGTGAACAACGGCAGCCTGGCGAGCAAGCGTGGGATGGGCCGGACGGAGCTATTGGCGGACGACCTGAAGGCGCACCTGATTGCCAGCGGAGACGGGAAGCGGCCGCCGCGGTTGGATACGGTCGCCGGGCGCGGCCATACGCTGCTGCGGCAGGTGGGTGCGGATGGGACCGAGCAGACCAGCGCGGGGGATTCGCTGGATGCGAAGTTCCGGCCGGAGGGCCCGGCGCACAGCGGCGCGGGCAGCGCGAAGACCGGAGAGGGGCTGGACGATCTGTTGAGCGCGGTGCAGCAGGGGCATGTTTCGATGACGCGGCGAGTGCCCGCGAAGAGCGTGGCGAAGAGTGGAGACAGGGCGGATGGACAAGGGAATGCGCAGGAGGATGTGCAGCGGGCGAGCGCGGAGCGGGCGGCGTACGACGGCGATCTGGACCGCGCAACGCTGACCGGCGGGGTGCAGATAAGCGATGCGGCGAGCGTGCTGTGGGCCAACCAGGTTGTTCTGGAGCGCGCGACGGGAGACGCGCACGCAGCGGGCGCGGTCAAGGTGAATTATGTTCAGGTCGCTTCGCCAACAGCTAACAAGACTCAAGCCACTCCCGCTGAACCAACCCACATCGTCGCGGAGCGGGCCGATTTGGTCTATGCCAGCAAAGTGGCCACCTTCTACGGCAGGCCGGTACGGCTGTGGCAGGGCGCCTCGCAGGTGCAGGCCCCGGTGATTGAGCTGGCGCGCGCGCAGCAACGGCTGACTGCGCGGGGCGAAGCTCTGGCGGGAGGGATGCAGGTGCATACGGTCCTGATGGGGGCCGGAAGAGGCAACTCCGGTGCGGGGAGGGTTGGCGCATCCAAGACGGGAACGGGAAGGCTAGGCTGTGCGAACCAGGCAGCAGCAAAGGCGGGACAGGGCAAGTCTGGGGAAGGTGCAACGGGGGCCGATGCGCAGACGCCGCCCATGGTGCGCATCGCCAGCGGCGAGCTGGTCTACTCGGGCGTCCTGCGCAAGGCGGAGTTCAGCGGCGGTGTGCGTGCGGAGACGGCTGATGGAACCATCCGCGCACACGAAGCCACGGTCTATCTGGTGCAGCAGGCGCAGGCAGGCGGGGCAGCAGGAGCGGGCGCGGCGTCGGTCCCTGCCGATGGTGTTCCTTCGTTCGCGGGAGAGGTGGAGCGCGTGGTTGCCACGGGGAAGGTTGAGCTTGACCAGCCGGGGACACGCGCCACGGGAGAGCGGCTGGTATATGCAGCGAGCGATCAGACCGCGTTGCTTACCGGCGACAACAACGCCGCGCCCAAGGCGGTGGGGGCGCAGGGCACGACGACTGGCGCTGCGCTGCGGTTTAATTTCTGCGATGACAGCATGGAAGTTCTTGGCGCGCCGGCGCAGCCTGTACGAGCCGATGCCCAGACCGGCAAGGATGGGGGAAACGAGAAAGGAACGCGGTAAATCCGATTTTTTGCGACGAAATGGCGAAACAGGGGTTATATCGAAGCATGAGACAGGCCACGGGAGCGGTAGAAAGGGCTGAGACGATTGTGACGGCACCGATACGGACGCTGGAGACGGAAGAGATTGGCAAGGCCTATGCCGGGCGGCAGGTGGTGCGCGGCGTCAGCATGCAGATTGCGCAGGGTGAGGTGGTGGGACTGCTGGGGCCGAACGGCGCGGGCAAGACGACCTGCTTCTATATGATCGTGGGGCTGGTGCGGCCGGACGTGGGACGCATCGTGGCCGATGGCGACGACATCACGCGCCTGCCGATGTACCTGCGCGCCAGGGAGTACGGTATCAGCTATCTGCCGCAGGAGCCTTCGGTCTTCCGCAAACTGACGGTGGAGGAGAACATCCTGGCGGTGCTGGAGGCGCAGCAGATGAGCCGCGAGGAGCGGCGCACGCGCACCGAGAAGCTGATTGAGCAGTTCAGCCTGGGGCATGTACGCAATACGATGGGATATGCGCTGAGCGGGGGCGAGCGGCGCAGGGTGGAGATTGCGCGCTGCCTGGCCATCGAGCCGGTGTTTATCCTGCTCGACGAGCCGTTCTCCGGGATCGATCCGATCGCTGTGCTGGAGTTGCAGGAGATAATCTTCGCGCTGAAGCGGAACGGGATCGGCGTGTTGGTGACCGACCACAATGTACGCGAGACCCTGTTGGTGACCGACCGCGCGTACATCATCAACGAGGGCAAGATCTTCCGTTCGGGAACGCCCGCCGAGCTGGGCGGCGACCCCGAGGTGAGACGCATCTACCTGGGGGAAAAGTTTTCCATGTAAGACGGTCTTGCCGAAGGCGTGGGTGGGGAAGGCGTACGGCGGCGCGGACGATTGCCTCTCAGTGGGTGTCTCGTGCGTCCATGGGTCAACCAGGACAGGAACGGCGGAAGCTGGCGTGTACGGCGTGGGTTCCTCACGCTGCAAGAATGCCGTGCGGCGTGTAGACTGTGGCCAAGTTCACAAGCAGGCGAAGCCGCGGCAGGTGGACGGCGATGGGTTTTCTCGCGTGAAGAGCGCGGAGCGATGAAGCAGGACGAGGTTGAATAATTGCTGCAGCAGAAGCTCAATCTGAGAGTTGCGCAGCGCCAGGTGCTGACGCCCGGCCTGGTGCAGATGGTCAGCGTGCTGGCGCTGAACAAGCTCGAGCTGAAGGAGATGATCAACACCGAGATGGTGGAGAACCCGGTGCTGGAGGAGGTGGAGGAGTCCGCGGTGCCGATCGAGGAACTGGCGGGCCGCGAGGCCGAACGCGAACGCTCCGCGGAGGCGGTTGCCAGCGAGCACGAGCGGGTCGACAAGGACGCCAAGGACCCGTTCGACGAGATCGACTTCGGCAGCTACTTCCAGGACTATCTGGACCCGGGATTCCGCACTTCGTCCAGCTTCGAGGAGTACGAAGGACCCTCGTTCGAGAACTTTCTGTCGCAACCGAGCACGCTGAGCGACCATCTGGAGTGGCAGTTGGGATCGATGAATCTGGCCGAAGAGGTGCGCCTGGCCGCGGACCTGGTGGTTGGCAATCTGAACGGGGACGGGTATCTCATGGCCACCGACGAGGAGTTGGTGGAGGCTGTGCTGGAGGCGAGAGCGCCGGCGCGAGCGGAGCCGATCCCGTTTGAGCGCGGAGTGAAAGGGCGGCCCGAGTGGGAGGCGCACCACTCGGCGATGGGAGCGGGGCTGGAGGCTGCCGTGCCCGGTCCAGGGGCGAACTGCAACGGCGCAGGCCGCACCGGCGAGCGTGAGGCGGCCCTGGCGACAGTGCAAGAGGCGCGCGCGATTGTCAATAACCTCGACCCGCTGGGGGTTGGCGCGCGCGATCTGCGCGAATGTCTACTGATCCAGATCGCGGCGCAACGCCGTGAGGCCGAGTTGGTGATGAGGCGCACGCAGGCCTTGCCGGCAGATCGCCACGACGACTTGCCCCACCAGCCGGTGGAGGACGAGGCGGAGAAGGGGAGACGGGAGGCCGCTGCGGAGGCCCATCAGCCTGGGCGCAGTCCGTCGCACGACGCGGCGTCGCACAAGGCCGGTGGCGACAGCGATGTCTTCGAGACCGCGTCCCATATCGTTGCCAACCACCTGGCGCTGCTACAGAAGAAGGACATGCGCGAACTGACGCACAGTTGCGGCCGCAGCGTGGAGGAGGTGCAGGCGGCGGTGGATTTCATCCGCACGCTCGATCCGCGGCCCGGGCAACGCTACAACCTGAGCGAGACGCGTCTGATCGAGCCGGACGTGGCCTTTGTCAAGCGCGACGGCGAGTATGTGGTGGTGATGAACGAGGAGGACATGCCCACGCTCCGCCTGAGCCGCGCCTACCGCAGGATGTTGCGTGAGAAGACGACGGAGAAGGAGGTGCGCGAGTACGTCAAGGAGCGGTACAAATCGGCCATTCAGTTGTTGCGCAACATCGAGCAGAGGAAGAACACCATCCTGCGCACCTGCGAGGTGATCGTGCGCCGCCAGGCGGAGTTTTTGGAACGCGGCGAACAGGGCCTGAAGCCGATGATGATCAAGGAGGTGGCCGAAGAGATTGGCGTGCATCCCTCGACCGTGAGCCGCGCCGTGTCCAGCAAGTATGTGCATACCTCGCAGGGCGTCTACGAACTGCGCTACTTTTTCACCGAGGGCGTGAATGGGCCGGAGGGCGGCGACCTGCCGCTGGTGCTGCTGAAGCGCAGGGTGAAGAAGCTGATCGAAGACGAGGACCCGCGCAAGCCGCTGACAGACGACCAGATTGCCGCGGAGCTGCAGCGCCAGGGAATTCGCGTGACACGCAGGACAGTGGCCAAATACCGGGAAGACATGCAGATCCCAAGCACGCATCAGCGGCGCGTACGCTAGACAGAAGAGGAGAAACTGCCGATAGTGCACACAACATGCCGGTTGGGCAAGCAGACGCAACCAGAAGGCCCCGGTGGGATGCGGTGAACCGGATTGAGCGAAAGATACATCCAACCAAGTGAACGGAACGAATGGGGTGAGCGGATGGTCATCGAGTACACAGGAAGACAGACGGCGGTTACGCAAAAGTACAAGGACCTGGCCGAAGCGGGGCTGAAGCGCGTCAAAAAGATTGTCGGCGAGGGGGCGGCCGCGCACGTTGTGCTGACGGTGGACAAGTACCGCATGATCGCCGAGGTCACGGTGACCCAGGGGAGCCAGAGCATGGTCTCCACCTGCGAGTCGGCGGAGATGACGACGGCGCTGCGCGATGCGCTGGCTACCCTGGAGCAGAAGGCCATCCGGCAGAAGCAGAAGACGGCTACCATCAAACGGCACCCGCGCCTGGGAGAGATGATGGCGGATGATGGCATGGGGCCGGGCGGATTCGCGGCAGCCGAGGAAGCTTGATTGGCCGCGAAGAAGAGGCGGTCAGCGGCCAAGCCCCACTGAGCCCGCGTTCATATGGGTGCGCGTGCGTACGTTGCCGCCAACGAGCGAAATCCAGGGCCTGAGCACCTGTCTAAACGGTTCTGCTGTGCTGCCGATAAGGCACGCAGGAGAGCGTGCATGAGTGTCGACAGACAATTCAAGGGTGCCATCGAGATCGAGGCCGAGCGCATCCTGCACACCCGGTCGCCCCTGCTGGCGCATGAGCGTCTGCTGGCAGTGTCCGCGGGCCAGTTCCATCCATGCAACACCCTGTATGAATGGCTGGAATCGCTTCCGATGACGGCCTTTTTGGAGCGTGGCAAAGAGATTGCCGCTGTCAACGGTCTGGCGCGGCGTCTTATCGGCAGCGCCGAGAGTATGAAGGTGGACCGGGTATTGCTGGGCGCCTATCCAAGCGTGGGAGACGCGCGCCGGCAGCGCTTCGAGTGTCTGCTCGCCCCTCCGGGCGGCCATGCCGAGAAGGTTTCGGGCGTTGTGCAGCCCTTTCCGGTTGCAGGCGAAGGGGCCCGGCTGGTGCTGCTGATGGAGCCGCTGGTAGAGGACGCGGAGGCGGTAGCAGGCGAGGACAGCGAGCGCAGATGCACCTTCTTGGAGGAGCTCTTCGACTCGGCGTCCGAGGCCATGGTCATCGTTCAGGACAACCGCATCCTGCGCGCCAACCGTGAGTTTCTGCACCTCTTCGGATACCCCCTCGAGGACTGCCTGGGAAGAACGCTGATCGACCTGATTGTCCCCGAGGGCCGGATGCACGAGACCGAGATGATGATGCACACGGTGGAGGTTGAGGGCCGGGCGTCGATTGAGACGGTGCGGCATACCAGCACGGGCGAGGTGCTGGATGTGTCCATCGTGGTCACGCCGGTGCGTCTTGGGGCCGGGCGGAGCGGCCACGCGGTGACCTATCGCGATATACGCCGGGAGAAGCAGATGCAGGCCAGGCTGCAGCATTCGGCGCTGCACGACCCGCTGACCGGGCTGGCCAACCGGGTGCTGTTTCTGGACCGGCTGACGTTGACCATGGCGCGGCTGCGGCGCAGGCCGGACCGCAACTTCGCCGTCGTCTTTCTGGACATCGACCGCTTCAAGCAGGTCAACGACACCTGGGGTCACGCGGCGGGAGACACCCTTCTACTGGCCGTGACTGCGCGCCTGCGCGCCTGTCTGCGGCCGCAGGACACCATCGCCCGCTTCGGCGGGGACGAGTTTGCACTGGTGCTGGACGAGGCCGGCAGCATGGAAGACGTCGATTGCCTGGTGCGCCGCATCCAGAACGAACTACAGCAGCCGGTGGATGTTGGCGAGGGCGAGGTCTGCATCTCGGCCAGCATGGGCATCGCGCTGGGCTCCACGGAATATAACGACGTGGAAGACATCCTGAGGGACGCGGACACCGCAATGTATTGCGCCAAGGAGAATGGCAGGGCGCGCCACGAGTTCTTCGTGGCGGAGGGGACCGCAGCGCCGCGGCGAGAGGTCCCGCCTGGCGGGAGTTCCATCTCAGAGGCGGCGTGAGGCGCCGATTCAACGGACTCTAACTTGAGGGATGCTAGGATTTCAGCATGACCGCGAAACGCGCTGCGATAACCGCGATGCCTGCACACAAACCGGCCAGCCACACGCAGGCAGGCGAACTGGTGGTCCTGACAGGAATGTCGGGCTCAGGCAAGCTGTCCGCGCTGAATGCCTTCGAGGACCTGGGCTACTACTCCGTGGACAACCTGCCGCTGGAGCTGGTCCCGCGCTTCGCCGACCTGGTGCGCCAGTCGGCGGAGATCGAGCGCGCGGCGCTGGTGGTGGATGTGCGCGAAGGGATGCGGCTGGAGCGGTTTCCGGCGATCCTGAAGCAGGTGCGTAAGGTGCTGCCGGCGCGCGTGGTCTTTCTGGAGGCCAGCGAAGACTCGCTGGTGCGCCGGTTCTCGGAGACGCGGCGTCCGCACCCGATGGGCCGCGACAAGACGGTGCTGCATGGCATTCGCGCGGAACGCAAACGGCTGGAACCCATCCGCAACGTGGCCGACATTGTGCTGGACACCAGCAAGTTCAACGTGCATGAGCTGCGCGCCCACATAGTCGCGCAGTTTGAGCGCACAGCCGGGGACCGCGGACTGACCATCTCAACGGCCAGCTTCGGCTTCAAGAACGGCATCCCCGGCGAGGCCGACCTGGTCTTTGATGTGCGCTTTCTGCCCAATCCGCACTTTGTGCCCGAGTTACGCAAGCTGACGGGGCGAAATCCCAGGGTGGCGAAGTACATCCGGCAGTTCCCCCAGACGCAGGAGTTTCTCGACAAGGTGACCGAACTGCTCAAGTTTTTGCTGCCGCACTACGTCGAGGAGGGCAAGAGCTACCTGACGGTGGCCTTCGGATGCACCGGCGGTCAGCACCGGTCGGTGTTCATCGCGGAAGAGATGAAGAAGCGGCTCCAGGCCGCGGGCTACCGCGTAAAGACGGCGCACCGCGACATGCCGGGCTGAGGGCTGACTTGATCCGGGCCGCTCCGTCTTACGAAAAAAACAATAGAATAGCTGGGTGCGTGTGAAGGGCGAAGAGAACCGGAGGTTGGCCGCATGAGGCGAGTCTGGCGTCTGCTGCACTATGTGCGCCCCTATGCGCTCTACCTGCTCGCGTCGGTGGTGCTGATGGCGGTCTTCGCGGCGATGGCCGCGCTGCGCGTGTTGCTGATCAAGCCCATCATCGACAACGTGCTCAGCCCCAGGGCCTCGCCCGACCAGGTGCTGGTCTTCACCATTCCGCACACCCGGCACACGATCGACTTGCAGTTCCTGGTCCCGCACCACTTCCACAATGCCTGGACGGTGGTTGCGGTCGCCTTGATCGGCTCGGCGGTGATCAAGTCCATCTGCGACTACTTCGGCACGCTGCTGGCCAGCAAGACCGGCTTTGGCATGGTCACCGATCTGCGCAACGACCTCTACAACTCGCTGCTTCGCCGCTCCACGGCCTTCTTCCAACGCCACACCTCGGGCACGCTGATCTCGACGCTGATCAACGATGTGGAGCGGGTACAGACCGCCATGGCCGCGGTGCTGAGCGACTTCCTACAGCAACTCTTCACGCTGGTGGTGATGATCGGCGTGGTCATCGTGACCGGCGGAACGATGGCATGGATCCTGCTTCTGTTCGTTCCCGTGGTGGTTCTTTCGTCGCGCAAGGTGGGCCACAGCGTCCGCCGGACCACGCGCCGCGGGCAGGACAAGCTGGCCGAGATCCAGAACATTGTGCAGGAGACGATCACCGGCAACGGCATTGTGAAGGCCTTCGGCATGGAGCACTGGGAGATGAGCCGGTTTCGCCGCGCATCCGACCGGCTGCTTACCGCCAACATGCGCTCCGTTGCGGTGCAGGCCATCAGCTCGCCGCTGATGGACGCGCTGGGCGCGGTGCTGCTGGCGCTGCTTCTGCTGTATGGCCGCAACATCATTCTGCACGGCGTAACGCCCGGCACCTTCATCACATTCCTCGGCGCGGTCATCATGCTCTACGATCCGATGCGCAGGATGCCGGTCTACTACAACAACTTCCAGCAGGCCGCGGGCGCCAGCCAGGAGATATTCCGCTTCATGGACGCGCAGGACGATGTGGTGGAGAAGAAGCGCGCGTTTGCGCTGAAGGGATTCAAGGAGTCGGTGCGCTTCGAGCAGGTGCGCTTTGCCTACGCCAGCGACGGCGAAGTGGCCGAGGTGCTGCACGGCATCGACCTGGAGGTGAAGCGGGGCGAGGTGATTGCAATTGTGGGGCCGAGCGGAGCGGGGAAGTCGTCACTGGTGGACCTGGTCCCGCGCTTCTTCGATGTGACCGGCGGGCGCATCACGATCGACGGGCACGACCTGCGCGACGTGAGCCTTGCCAGCCTGCGCAAGCAGATCGGCAAGGTGACGCAGGAGACGATCCTGTTCAACGACACGGTGCGCAACAACATCGCCTACGGCCAGCCCGATATACCGCTCAGCCGCGTGGAGGAGGTGGCGCGCATGGCGCTGGCGCACGACTTCATTCTGCACATGCCGGAGGGCTACAACACCATGATCGGCGAGAAGGGCGTACGGCTCTCGGGCGGCGAGCGGCAGCGGCTGGCCATTGCGCGCGCCATCCTGAAGAACGCGCCGATCCTGATCCTCGACGAGGCGACCTCGGCGCTGGACACCGAGAGCGAGGCGTATGTGCAGGCAGCGCTGGCCAACCTGATGCAGGACCGCACCGTGTTTGTGATCGCGCACCGCATGTCGACCGTGCGCAGGGCCACACGGATCGTGGTGATCGAGGACGGACGAATCACGGAGAGCGGCACACACGAGGAGCTGATGCAGCTGCCGGGAAGCTACCGGCGGCTCTACGATCTTCAGTTCGACACGTCCGAGATTGAGCAACGCGAGACGAGTGAGCCCGAGTTTGACGATTCAGAGGCTTTGGAAGGAATACAGTGAGCAAGCAGCAAACGAAGAAGCAGACATCCCCCATATATTCGATGACTGGATTCGCCAGCGCACAGTCGGCGACCGAGGACGGTCTTGCGTTTACGCTGACACTGAAGAGCGTGAACCACCGCTTTCTCGACCTGAGCCTGCGGCTGCCTGGCGACTGCGACGCGCTGGAGGTTGCGCTGCGCCGGCTGATCAAGGAGCGGGTAAGGCGCGGGCATGTGGATGTGACGCTGCATCTGGAGCGGCGCGTGCATGAGCAGGCGGCGACGATCCAGCTCAACCGCGAGCTGCTGGCGGCGCACATGCACGTCTTTCACGAGGCGGCCAAGCTGCACCACTTCAACGTGGAGCCGGACCTGAACGAGATGCTGCGCATGCCGGGTGTGCTTTCGCCGGAGGCCGGTGCGGCTGCGCCGGATGCGACGCGCGCGGCGGCGTTGGAGGCTGCGGTGATGGCGTTGGCGCCGTCGCTGATCGAACAGTTGAACCAGGTGCGCGCGGCGGAGGGCGCGACGCTGGCCGCGGAGTTGCGCGCGGAGATGTTGCGCCTGCGGGCCCTGGCCGAGGAGGCCGCGGAGTTGCGCGCGGGTGCGCGCGAGGCCCACTACGAACGGCTGAGGACTCGCATCGGCGAGTTGCTGAAGGCGGATGAGGCGAACGGCGAAGTTTCAGACTCGCGGCTGCTGGCCGAGGCCGCGCTACTGGTCGAGCGGTCGGACATCGAGGAGGAGCTGGTGCGCCTGCGCGCGCACATCGAGAGCTTCGTGGAGATGCTGGACACGGGCGGCGAGCTGGGCAAGCGGCTGGACTTCCTGCTGCAGGAGCTGAACCGCGAGGCCAACACCATGCTGTCGAAGACCACCGGCGGCGATCCGGGGATTGGCCTTCGCCTCACCGCGCTCGGCCTCGAAATGAAGGCCGAGATCGAACGCGCGCGCGAGCAGGTGCAGAATTTGGAGTAGGGCTATATATTGACTCATGTTCAGAAAGGTCTATAAATAATCAAGAGGGGGTTTACCATGACAGAGCCCGCCGGAGTCTTTACAGAAGACGAAGCCAACAAAATAATTCGATTCCTGATCTCTCAGTTGTTCTATGTTATAGAGCGTTTGGCAATTCAAGCTTCAACGGCTCCCACTGAGCGTGAGAGATATGCCGTACTGCGATCTCAGGCAATTCAGGCAGTTCAAGAGAGTAATCTGACACAACTTGCATCGCTAACTGGGGAATTAGCAGGCATGTCTCTTCAAGGGCGGTCAACGGATCAGGGTTAGCTAAGAATATATTGTCTTTTGTATCGCCTTACCTCTCCCTCCGGCTAACTCTCTGGACGATGTTTTCGATTAATGGCGAGACAATGCTCATCTCCGATTAGGATCTGACTGCAAGTGACGCACTGATAATCGTTTTCGGCTCCTAGACGCGGGGCTATAAGGAGAAACCGGGTCTCTTTACACGGCCTACCAGACGAATCTTTGTGTCGCGCACATTCAGGCTGATATTGTACGACTACTTGTTTTGTCATATATTTCTCATGGACATGAAGCAATCCCTCCGTCTAACTTTGTGTATGAGGCACCAGGACTCTGCTGGCAATAGATGTCCTTGATACCTGACCAAGTGGGCGTCAGGTCATCTGCGACAGTTCCCAAGAGGCTGTCGTTTGTCGATTTCGCGACGCGTATTGCCGAGCCTAATTCCATTATCCAAGCAAAGGATTTCTGTGCAAGGGGCCAATTGTCAAAACACGCTGAAGACTTTGCATCAACGATGCACTTACCAACGCCGTTCGAGGCTGTATCGTCTATCTTTGATAGATACAAGTTTCGCGTATTGGCGAACGTATATATATTTTTTACTCCGACTTCCGCATTGAGCCAGAGCTTGTCGTAATCACTTCCCGTTGTTTGGTCTGTTATTGATTCTGATTTGGGCGTTCCTTCTAATAGCTTCTCTACGCCTCTATTCTGTCTTTGCTGAGGCGGCATAGAATTAATTCTGGTTACAATATCTTCCAATAATCTTTCCTTGATGTTTATCGAGAACAGCCGCGCGCCAATGTTGTAGCCGAGTGTATTCGCTGCATCCCCACCCTGCCGAAAGGTTTCAGAGCGTTGTGCCGATCCTATCGACTTGCCCTCTTCGGTGTACGCATTTGCATAAAGCCCGAGGGTCGTGTCTGTGTACGGTAGATTTGCTTGAGTGGTGGTCGTTGTAGTTGTCGCGATCGTGCCCTGATATGTATAGTTCCAGTCCGAGCCACTGTTATTAGTAATTGTGCCGTTCCCCGATGTAGGGCTTATAGTAGTGTTCGTGCTCGTCCGAAAAACCGGGTAAAGCCCGTTGAAAGCACTACTCTGAGTCGAAAGCACGATCAAATAATGCTCGTTACCGGTGGCGGAAGATTCTCCAAACTGAGAAAAGCAGAGATTGGGGAATTTCTTCTGAGCTTTGCTAAACCATTTGCTGGAAACGTTTGGCAATCGGTAGTCTAGGCTACCATTGCTTGCAACTGCAAACGTGATGGACTTCTTGCAGTCGCTTTGTGTGGCTTGCGCTTCGGCGACGCTCATGGCCAGTACTATCAAGACCAAATACACGTATCTCATCGAAGACTCTCTCTGAACGGATTTGCACGGTAAAGTTTGCAAGTTTGGGCGGCCTAAAAGATTTTGCCGCGCAATTCTCCTGCGAGCTGACAATCGGGGCAACCACAACCCTGTCTGGCATCACGTTCTTCGTCGCTCATTTGGTTCCACTCCGCAAGCCATTCTGGATCGGACTCTGCGAACTTGCGCTGGTCTTCAAGAAAGGCCGAAAGAGCATCCTGTAATGCGCTGACAACATGTTGATTGTTCGTCTTTCTTCCCATGGCCGACAATTGTACCTCATGGGGCACCGGGAAAACACTGCATGACGCCGGATGCTCAGGTCTCGATTCAGTGACCAGCGATGAACGCGCATCAGTTCTCATGCTCTGTATGGATTCCGGTTTACACTGCTTGTAAGCATGGCGGGGATACTGTTTATCATTTCGGCGCCTTCGGGTTCGGGCAAATCGACGCTGGTGGCGCAGGTGCGCACGCTGGTGGAGGGGCTGGAGTTTTCCATCTCGTACACGACGCGCGCGCCACGCGGGTCGGAGACGGACGGGCGCGAGTACTACTTCACCGACCGCGCGACCTTCGAGCGGATGATTGCGGCGGACGAATTCCTGGAGTGGGCCGAGGTCTTCGGCAACTACTATGGCACGGCGCGGACGGCGCTCGACCACGCGCGCGCGGCGGGCAAGGACCTGCTGCTGGACATCGACGTGCAGGGCGCGAAGCAGGTGATGCAGCGGATGCCGGGGGCGGTGTCGATCTTCATTCTGCCGCCCAGCCCCGAGGTGCTGGAGATGCGGCTGCGCCACCGCAGCGAGGCCGAGCACATGAACAACGAAGCGGTGATTGAGCGGAGGCTACAGCAGGCGCGCAAGGAACTGGAGCAGGTGTGGGAGTACAAGTACGCGCTGGTGAACGATGTGCTGGACCAAGCCACGGCGGAGATGCGCGCGATTGTGTTGTATGAGCGGGGCGTGCGCGACGGCGTGGAGGCGATGGCGATCAGTTGCCGCACGGATGCACACTCGCCGCGACTGCGCGCGGTGCTGGAAAGTTTTCACGTTGGGCGAACCGGCTGACAGGTTAGGGGATTGTCGGCCGGGCTTGACAGGACAAATGGGCGCGGTTGCGGTAGATTGAAAGCATCTCCCGAGGTGCGAACGATGGCGAATGAGGACCCTCTCCACAATAAGTACAGCCTGGTGAAGGGCGCGGCGCGCAGGGCACGCCAGTTGCAGTCGGGCGCGCTGCCGCTGATGGCCACCAAGAGCATGAAGGCCTGCCGCGTGGCGCAGGACGAGATCAACCAGGGTTGCGTGACCTTCGTCGTCACCCACAAGCCGGAGCCTGTTGCGCCTGAGCCGCTGGCTGAGGAGGAGCAGTAGTCGGCGCGATGCAGAGCGAGGCTGGGCCGCAGGTGCGCGCGTGGGTCGAATACTTCCGCGACATCGGAGTGCATGATTTCTATCGGCGCGGCGAGCCTGCGCCGCAGACCGCAGGCGAGGCGGACGCAGCCTCCTCAACCATGATCGTGGCCACAGTGAAGACCGAAGACGATGCTGCGGCCGCAGTGGGGCGCGGCGGGCAGTTGGCTGACGAGGCGACCCCAACGCCGCAGATTGCCGGGACCCAATTTATGCCGCCGCCAGAAAGACTGATTTCGTTCAACGACCTTGCGCCACTTCCCACAGCGGCGGTTCCAGCTGCCCAGCGCGAGTCTGCGCTGCGCGCGATCCAGCAGGAGATTGGCGACTGCACGCGCTGTCCGCTGGCCTACGCGGGGCGGCACAAGATCGTCTTCGGCGACGGGTCGCCCACGGCACGGCTAATGTTTGTGGGCGAGGGGCCGGGCGCGGACGAGGACGTGCAGGGGCTTCCGTTTGTGGGCAAGGCGGGGCAGTTGCTCAACAACATGATCGGCGCGATGGGCCTGGCGCGTGCGGAGGTCTACATTGCCAACATCGTGAAGTGCAGGCCGCCGGGTAACCGCGTGCCGGAGCCGGCGGAGGCAAACACCTGCGCGCAGTTTCTGCTGCGCCAGATCGACGTGGTGCGGCCGGAGGCGATCGTCGCGCTGGGAGCGACCGCGGCGACCTATCTGCTGGGCGTGAAGCAGTCGCTCAGTTCGCTGCGCGGGCGCTGGCACCGCTGCCGCGGCGCAAAGCTGGCGGTCACCTATCACCCGGCGTTTCTGCTGCGCGATCCGCGGCAGAAGGCGGAGGCGTGGAAGGACCTGCAGATGGTGATGCGCGAGCTTGGGCTGACGCCACTGGCGCCGAAGAAAAATGCTTAACCGCAATCCGCGCTGGCAGGCGCCCGTCGCATTGTCAATCGTCGTCAGTATTTCCACTGCCTTTCTGCATCCGGGCGCAAACAAGTATCATTAAAATTGTTCTCATCGTGTCTGTGGTTCATCTGAGGAGAGTCGCTTTGCGTTTGTCTAAGAGCCCATGCAATTTCCGGTCAGTGTCATGGAAGGTCCTGGCCGCAGTGCTGGCCGTCTCACTTGCTACGCTGCTGGCAGGATGCAGCAAGAAAGCGGCCCCGGCTGCCGCTCCCGCAATGCAGGCGATGCCGGTGCTGGCGCAATCGGTGACGCTGACCGGCGTGCCCAGCACGGAGAGCTATGTGGCGACGATCAAGAGCCGCCGCTCGGCGACCATGCAGCCGCAGGTGGATGGCAACCTGACCAAGATCATGGTGAAGTCGGGTGACGTGGTGAAGGCCGGCGCGGTGCTGATGCAGATCGATCCGGCGAAGCAGGAGGCGACGGTGGCGGCGCAGCAGGCGGCCGAACAGCAACAGCGGGCCGTCTACCAGTACAACGAGACCGACCTGGTCCGCCAGTCGCAACTGTACAAGGACGGGATTATTTCCAAGCAGGCCTACGACCAGTCGATGCAGGCGTTCGCCAACTCCAAGGCAGCACTGGATTCGGCGGTGGCGCAGACCAAGACGCAGCGCGAACAACTTGCGTACTACGAGATTCGCGCGCCGTTCGACGGCATTGTGGGCGACATCCCGGTGCATCTGGGCGACTACGTCTCGTCCACCACAACACTAACCACGGTGGATGAGGTGAAGGACCTGGAGGCGTACATCTACGTCCCCACCGAGCGCGCGGTCGAGGCGCGGACCGGGCTTGCGGTGGACCTGCTCGACGCCAGCGGAGCGGTGCTGGCGCATACCAGCCTCGACTTCGTCTCGCCCGAGGTGGACAACAACCTGCAGGGGATTCTGGTGAAGGCGCCGGTTCCGAAGTCGTCGCAACAACTGCGCAATGGGCAGATATTGAATGCGCGCATTACCTGGAGCACCTCGCAGACGCCGACCGTTCCGGTGCTGGCAGTGGCGCGCATCGGCGACCAGAGCTTCGTCTACGTTGCGGCGGCGCAGGGAGCGGGATTTACGGCGCATCAGGTCTCGATAAAACTGGGTGAGCCGGTGGGCAATCTGTACCCCGTGCTGGGTGGGCTGAATGTGGGCGACCGCGTGATTCTGTCGGGGACACAGTTTCTGCAGGAGGGCATGCCGGTGGTTCCGATGCAGGGGCCGGGACCGGCGCACGCGGGGCATTGAAGGGTTGAGGCCTTGCTCACAAGCAGGGCGTGAAAGGTAGAGATTCTTGGTTGAGTTTTTTATTCGCCGTCCCATCTTCGCCACGGTGTGCGCGCTGTTGATCGTGCTGGCCGGTGCGGTGTCGTTGCCGGGCATTCCGCTCTCGCTCTACCCGCAGCTTGCGCCGCCGCAGGTGGTGGTGAGCTGCAACTACATTGGCGCGAACTCGCAGGACGTGGAGTCGGCCGTCACCATCATTCTGGAGCAGGCGATCAATGGCGTCGAGGGGATGCGCTACATGTCGTCGTCCTCGTCGAACGACGGCAGCTCGACCATTACCATCACCTTTCAGACGGGATACAACCTCGACATCGCAGCGGTGGATGTGCAGAACCGTGTGGCGACCGCGCAGGGGCGGCTGCCGGCGTCGGTCAATAGCACCGGCATCTCCATCACCAAGGCCAATTCGAACTTCGTGCTGCTGGCCGGATTCATCTCGCCCGACCACTCGCTGTCGCCGGACTTCATCCAGAACTATCTGGACGTGTACGTCTCGGACGCGCTGAAGCGCGTTCCCGGCGTGGGCAACGTGATGAGCTTCGGTGGGGCAAACTATGCGATGCGCATCTGGCTCGATCCGTCGAAGCTGGCAGCGCGCGGGCTGACGCCGCTGGACGTGACTAACGCGCTGGCGGAGCAGAACGTGGAGGTCCCCGCCGGGCAGCTCGGCGTTCCGCCGGCCGACCCCAAGCAGTCGTACCAGATGGCGGTGCGCGTGGCCGGGCGGCTGAGCGATCCGCAGCAGTTTGAGAACATTGTTGTGAAGTCGAACGCCGCGAACGCGCCGACCGGGTCGGTGTCTGCTGCTGCGCCTGGCAGTGGCTCCGGTGTCGTTCTGTTGAAGGACGTTGGGCGCGCGGAGCTGGGCGCGGAGAGCTATGGATCGAGACTGAAGTACTCCGGCGGCGATGCGGTGGGACTGGGCGTGCAACAGCTCTCCAACGCCAATGCGCTCGATGTGGATAAGCGTTGCCGCGCGGTCTTCGCGGAGTTGCAGAAGTCTTTCCCGCCGGGGCTGGAGGGCTTTGTCGCGGTGGACACCACGACCGTGGTGCATGACTCCATCGTCGAGGTAGAGAAGACGCTGGCCGAGGCCATCGTCATCGTAATCCTGGTGATCTTCCTGTTCCTTCAGGACTGGCGCGCCACCATCATTCCCGCCATCACCATTCCGGTCTCGCTGATCGGCACCTTTGCCTTCATCCGGCTCTTCGGCTTCTCCATCAACTCGTTGACGCTGTTTGGGATTACGCTGGCGACCGGGCTGGTGGTGGACGATGCGATCGTTGTGATCGAGAATGTGCAGCGCCACCTGGAGGGTCAGACCGTGGCGGGCACGGACGACTGCGTACACGATCCGCACAAGGCGACCATCATCGCCATGGCCGAGGTCACCAGCGCCGTGATTGCGACCTCGCTGGTGCTGATCTCGGTCTTCGTCCCGGTCAGTATGTTTCCGGGAACGACGGGGATT
>Ga0181535_10002856_pt1 | contig 20584 bp, 21 predicted proteins | sample PEATcosm2014_Bin_44_FD_119774 | JGI IMG/M metagenome (GOLD analysis project Ga0181535, IMG submission 119774) | Peatland microbial communities from MTU Mesocosm Facility, Houghton, MI, USA - PEATcosm2014_Bin17_30_metaG | ecosystem: Environmental > Terrestrial > Soil > Wetlands > Peat | place... | reverse complement strand
GGCATATGATCCTGGGCCAGCTCATGGCCGCAGCGGGTGCAATATTGGTCGGTGGAGCGCACGGTTCTGAAGCAGTTGCCGCAATTGGCTGTGAGTTGATAATTGCACTGCGGACAGAAGTGGAAATCGCTCTGGACGTGAGTTCCGCAGGCCGCGCAGTGGGTAACCTCCGGCTGGCGAAGCAGGAAGTAGAGGACAGCGCCGATGCCGGCGGGCATGACGAAGCAGATCAACATCCAGAAGCGCGTGCTCATTCCCCGGCGCGGCGAATCCTTGCTGATGTAGCCGACCATGAGGAAATAGAGCGAAACCACCACACCCCAGGAAAGGTTGAAGTAAATGCGGAAGCCGATGGGTGGCGGCGCGTGGTGACGTTGTTCGGGTGCGATGACCCAGAAATAGTACTCGACAACTACAAACGCCAGGCAGGCAACAATAATCGACCACAGCGGAATCATCCGTTCGTCGTCGTTGACGGTGATGGATTGTGGATCGCGCATAAGCAATCCCTCCCCTGGAGGACTTTCAAAGGCTCGGAATCAGGTTAACCCTTCCTTATGAGGACGGGAAAGATAACGAAGAAGTTGCGCTCAAGGGTACTTCGGTTTAAATCTGGTCAATTTCGCTGATGTTAGGCCTGAATCAAGGCTTTTTGCGCGACCAGCCGGCAACGAGGGCCGCTGCCAGCAGGGCTGGGCACAGAAGTATGCCGACCCAGAGGCTTAATTGCGTTGCCGGATCGCCGAAAAGCTCGCCGCCAATTAATTCGTCGGCAACCCGCCAGAAAAAGGGTCCCATGACAATTCCGACCAGCAGAATCGCGGCTAAGGCCAAGGCCAGTCCACGCTTGCGCCCGGCTTTCTGTTCCTGCATGACGCCGAGGGAGGCCATCACCACCCGGCGCGTCTTGTGAGCCACAGCCCGGTCGCTTGCTGCCTGGGTACCGGACAGAGCCGACAGCAGGTCGCGATGAACGCCATCGCCCGAGCCCTCGTTTGAGGGAGCCTGACTATCGAGAGTGCCCAGTTCAACGGTCTTCACACCGCCTCCTGAAAGTGCGCGTGGTTGCGCTCCAACTTGGGCCGGATCATCGCCATGCCGCGATAAAGTCTTGATTTAACGGTAGAAAGCGGAGCTCTGGTGACCTTGGCAATCTCTTCCAGGGAGAGCTCTTCGTGGAAGCGGAGCACGAGAACCTCTCGATGAAGGGTATCGAGCTCGAGCAAAGCTCCTGAAATCCGTTCGCGATCCTCCAGGTTTGCAAAGTGGTCAAACGGCGTCGGATCACCATCGGCAACCTCGAAGGCCATGGGCCGGTCGTCCTCGGACTTGCCTTCGAACAGTTCATCGAGGCTGCTCATGGTCCGCTTTCTGCGCTGGTCGATCAGCAGATTGCGGGCGATGGTAAAGAGCCAGGTTTCGAAGCGCGCTTGACCGTTGTATTGAGCTCCGCGCACCAGAACCCGCATCCAGACTTCCTGGAAAAGGTCTTCAGCCTGCTCGCGATTGCCAGACAAATACAGCAGATAGCGCAATAACCGGTGCTGATAGCGGACGATCAACGCATCCAGAAGCCCAGCATCCTGTTGTTTGAGCCCCGCGGAGATCGCGAGATTCTCCTGGCGAACCAGCTCATCTGCCGCCGTGGCGGCGCCCGGCACAAAAAAGGAAGACAGGACCGATAGAGGTTTGGTACTCATCGCATTTAATTAGACGACAAAAATCCGGCCTGCGACCAGTGGAAACGGGCCGGGATGCGAAAAAGGTTCTTATTCCGGTACGCTGGTACCCTTGGCCGCCAACCGGAGGGCCTGCTCGATCGCCTTTGCGGCCCGCTTTTGGCGTGCTTCGACAGTCTCGTAATAGAAGATTCCCATCAAATGGCCGCGTCGCTGGACGGGCGTCATTGCCCTCCAGCCGGCGAGCGCGCGAGGCTGGCGTTGGAAGGCGGCGCGGAGCACCGGTGGCGGCTCCTGTTCGCCTTCCATGGCTTGCATCAGCCGTTCCGCCATTTTTTCTGCACGCTTCTGGCGCGTTTCTGCGCCCTTGGGTTCGCCGACCCATTTGCCGATTTCTCTGCGCATGGACGGGCTCATGGCGTCGAACCACTTGCGCAGCTTGCGGTCGCCTTTCAGTTCCCTTTCGAGTTCTGTGGGTATGAGGGCGGGGCGCTCTTCGAGGTCGGGTTCCAGCTTGATACGAACTTTCTCTCCGATGCGGGCTTTCGCGCCGGCTTGCATCTTTTTGTTGACGAGCAGAAAGTGTCCTGTGCCGCTGCTTTTGCCGAAGAGCGAAGTCCGGAACGGGAAGCCGCTGGTCCTGGTGTTAGCGGAACGGATCTCGCCGCGAACACGGAGCCGGTTCCGGTGGGGCCACGCAGTTTGCACGTGGAAAGGAATTTCCGCAATCACCCAGCCGAGGCCGTTCCGGAGCGGCTCCAACGTGGCCGTGAATTCCTTCGCCGCAGACATGATCATCGACCTCCAGCAAATACCAGTATGCATCCCATCAACATTGAAATGGAAAACTTCAATTTGGCGAACAAGACCTGCGCGTGGGCTCCTGATTGACGGAACCGTGAGATGGGATGGGGAATCTATGAGAAGGGAATAAGTGAGTTCGCAGGTGATGATCAACGATCTGTTTGGAGGTATGGGCATGGCTCGCAACCTTGTTGCCGTTGCATTGGCGGCTACCATTGCAACTCAGGTTCACGCGGCAACGGAGCTGGCAATTGGCGGCGGACTGCCTAAACTCCAAGGAGAGTATCTTAGCGGGCGAAAGGCGACGCTGCCTGGCGACGCATCCGGCCGAGTGTCGCTATTGCTGTTTGGCTTCACCTACCAATCGAGGTTTCAGGTTGAGCCCTGGGGAAAGCGGTTTCGCGGTGAGTTTGAAGGGAATCCTAAGGTTACCTTCTACGAGATTCCGATGATTGGCGGAATGGCTCGCATGGGGAAATGGTTCATTGATAGCGGGATGCGCCGCGGAACGCCGAAAGCCGATCAGGAGAATGTGATCACTGTTTACGGCGGTACGGATGCCTGGAAGGCTTTTGTTGGTTTCAAAGCTGAGGACGCGGCCTACCTGGTGTTGCTCGATGCGAAGGGAAATATAGCGTGGGATTACGCCGGACCGCTCCATGAGGCTGAGTTTCAAGTTCTCGCCGCGAAGGTTCGGATGCTGGTCTCGAATCAATAAAGCGATGTGGTTATGCGAGGGGAAAGAGGCAGCTCTCCTCGACTGCTAGACGTAGTTGGACGAGAGCATTTCGGCGACGGCGCCATCGAGTTGCTCACGTCTGCGGACATCCTCAAAGGCTCTGAGCAGATCTTCGGGCCGTACGCGCGCCCGGTTGCTCTCTTTGAGGTCGCGAAGGATCCTGCCTCTGTGCATCATTACGATGCGATCACCCAGATTGACGGCCTGTTGCATGGAGTGGGTCACCATGAGCGTTGTGAGCTTGTCGCGCTGGATGATGTCGTGCGTGAGGCGGATGACCTGGTCGGCGGTCTTGGGATCGAGTGCCGCGGTGTGCTCGTCGAGGAGCAACAGCTCTGGCCTAAGCCAAGAAGCCATCAGCAGCGTGAGGGCCTGGCGCTGCCCGCCGGAGAGGCTGCCTATGGCATTATCGAGCCGGTCTTCAAGGCCCATGTTTAATGGGCGAATGCGGTCGCGGAGTTCACTCAATATACGGCGGCTGACCGCCAGGCCAAGGCCGCGCGAGCGGCCGCGGCGTGATGCGAGGACAAGGTTTTCGGCGATGGTCATGGTGGGGGCGGTGCCGCGAAAAGGATCCTGAAAGACGCGGCCGATCAGTTTTGCGCGGCGATGCTCGGGCCATTTGGTAATTGTGTGGCCGGCAATGGCGATGCTTCCCGTGTCGACCAAAAATGTGCCCGCAACTGCGTTCAGGAGAGTCGACTTGCCGGAGCCGTTGGTCCCGATCACGATCAGGAAGGAACCGGCCGGGAGCTTGAGCGACACGTCGCAGAGCGCACGCACTTCGTTTGAAGTGCCGGGATTGAAGGTCTTCGAAATTCGATTGATCTCGAGCATGGTCGTCAAGCCGCCTTCGCGGCAATACCGCCCTGAGTTCTCATGCGGCGGGCCAGGTTGGGCATGACCAGCGCGGCAAAAACAAAGACCGCGGTAATGAGTTTAAGATCGTTCGGGCTCAGGCCCCAACGCAATGCGATGGCCACCAGCAGGCGAAACAAGACTGAGCCCATCACCGTTCCAGCGATAAGGAGGCCGACCGTTCGCGTGCCAATCAGCGCCTCGCCAATGATGACACTGGCAATGCCGAGCACAACCATGCCGACGCCCATTTGCACGTCGGCGAAGCCTTGATACTGGGCAATCAACGCGCCGCAGAGGGCGATCATGCCGTTTGAAATGGCCAGGCCGAAGATTGTGGCTGCGTCTACGCTGACGCCAAGTGCGCAGATCATGTGGGGATTGTCGCCAGTGGCGCGCATGGCCGTGCCAAGATCGGTGCGGAAGAAGAAGTACATGAGAACGCAAACCGCGATCACCAGAAGCAGAATGCTCAACAGCATCGACATGTCGCGAACGCTCACAGCCCAGCCAGCCACGTTCAAATCTGCGGCTCCGCCAAAAATCCACGCACCGAATCTCTCGGCATAGGTTGCCAGAGTCGTGACTTCGAGCAAGGGGATGTTGCTCTTTCCCATGACGTGAAGATTCACGCTATAGAGGCCGGTCATGACCAGAATTCCGCTGAGCAGCGGATTGATTTTGCACTTGGTGGCCAGAATGCCAGTGACGGCACCGGCGACTGTTCCAGCGACGGCTCCCGCGACCGTTGCCAGCACTGCGTTGTGCCCGCTTACCATGAGGGCTGCTGCGACTGAAGCGCCTAGAGTCACCGAGCCTTCGGCGGTCATGTCGGGCATGTTGAAGATGCGAAAGCTCACGTACACACCGAGCGCGAGCAAGGCAAGAATCAATCCCATCGTCAAAGCTGAAATCAGCAGTGTCATGAAAGTCTCATCCTCGTGCGATTGCCTGCAACGGAGCTGCCCAACAGGCGCCGCGCACCAGATCGGTTTCTCCCACGCCCTCAAACGGGCGCGTGTCGGCCATTAAATGCAGCACGGCGTTGGGCGTTGAAGCGGCCAGAACTTCAGTCAACGTTTTCCCGAAGGGCAGCTCTCCTCGCGGCACCGGCCGATAAGGAAAGACGGCCCCGTGAATATGCGCCATCACCGGCGAATCTGAATTGGAAGAATCATGCCTGAGGGGACGCAGAAAGGCGGCAGCTTCGGCCGGCATCTTGCGGCCTGCAACGCCCACCAGCAGGCAGAGGCTTTTCTCGGTTGTGCGTTCTGTCGTAAATGACAGCCAATCGCGAACAGCGGGCAGATCGTGCGCAAGAGGCTGTCCCGAGGGCGACTTTCGCAAGCACGCGCCCACGAGGCCTGCGGCCTCCGCGAGAACGACAAATGCAATTGCCCCGGCATCGGCAATGTGAATCAGAGTATCGATCAATTCTGACAGGGCGATCTTTCCCTGGAACTCGCTCAGCGCGTCGAACCGCACCATTCTAGAAAAATCGCCTTTGCCTGCCAGGGCGTAGAGCGCTTCGATCTGCGGGACCAACCCACCCTGTTCCACAACGTAGTCAGGCAGCGCCTGCGGCTCATTGGTGGGCAGCGTAATGGCGCATCCTCCGGCCGCAAGAAATTCACCGAATCGGTCCTGGCAATCGGCAAAACCCTCTCCAAATGCGCCCAGACCAAGGCCAAACGACCCGTTGGCAAAGGTGAGCGAACGGCATTCCGCCGGGCTGAAGCCAGAGGTTCCGAGTAGCTCGGGCTGGCCAATCAGTGTGCATGAAAGCGGTTGCGCAGACTTCTGCGGATAGATGTCGTAGGTTGCTCCGCCCCGTTTGAGTTTTTCCTGCGATGCAGGCGCGACGTTCGCAGGAGGTTCTGCAACTTCGCTTGCCAGTATCCCGGTCAAACCAACGGTGGTGAGCACTGTTCTGCACATCTTGTTGGGGTTGGTGATCGTCAGGCTGCCGTTGACTGACTGGAGCAGCTTGAACTGCTGAAAGAGCACGCTGATTCCCAGGGAGCTGATGTATTGCACCTGGGCAAAGTTCAGAACGATTCGATGCGATCCAGCGCGCACTGCGTTCTCGATGGTTGCGCCGAGGTGTTCTCCCCAGGTGGCATCGATCCGTCCCGAGAGGCGGAGTTCGAGCGAATCAGCGCCGGGATGCTGGGTGATCTCCATCAGCGGCTCCCGTTGGCAGCGATGGCGGGCGCGGGCTGCGCGACTTTCACATGGCGGCCGCTTTGGTCCACGACAACATTCGCTTGCTGGACGATGGAGTCCGGCAGCTCCCACGGATCGCGCAGACCTTTCAACGCAAGTTGATTCACTTGCAGCTTGACCAGCGAAACGTTGACGACCGGAATAGTCGCTGGATTTCGCCCGTCCAGCACATCGGCCACGATCTCACCGCTCTGGTGGCCGATGGCGGCGTAGTCTGCGCCCAGGTCAAAAAGCGAGCCGGTGATAGCTTCCCCCGGCATGGAGGTGAAAACCGGTATCTTCGCGGTCTTCGCCTTCTGCAGAATCACGCCGATCCCCTGCCCCGTTACAAGATCCGGACTGACCCAGATGGCCTGGACGCCGCGCGCCAACAAAGACGAGGCAGCTTCGTTGACCATGGTGGGATTTTCCGCTGTGGCTTCAACCAGCGTGATCCCCAGCCTGGCGCAGGCGGCGCGGCCGAGCGTGGTGGCAACGACAGAATTGCTTTCGGATGGATCCCACACCAGGCCAACCTTTTCAAGCGAAGGGCGCATGGCGAGGGCGAGGCGAAATGTTGCTTCAACCGGAGGCTCGCTCCCGATTCCGGTCATATAAGGCGGATGAACCGCGTGATTCTCGCGACTGACGCCGACGCCCACCGCATAAGGATCGGTGACAATGGCAAACACGTGTCGACGCGGTGGCGTGGCAAACTTGTTGGCGTTGGCGACCGTCTGCAGGCTCACGGTCGAAGCGGAATAGATGAGGTCAAAGTCCCCGCTCGTCACCTCCTTGGCGATGGCGTTGGCGGTGGCAATATCTCCCTGGGCGTTGTACCTGTGGACAATAATCCGGCCGCCGTCTTCGTAACCGCGCGCCTTGAGGGCCGCGAGCATTCCTTGAACGCCATCGTCAAGCGCTGCGACCGAAGCCTGCTGCACGATTGCGACCTTGAAGGGTCCTGCCATTTTTGCGCCGACCGCGTTGTGGTTGCGGGAGTTGAGATCGGAAAAAAGCAGCAGAGCTGCCGCCGCCGCGATCAGTGACAGCCCGAGAGCAACCTTTTTCAGGATGGCGCTGATGGGGAACATCCTGTGAACGATAAATGCAGGTTGGAGTGCATGGCAAGATTTCTTTTGGAGATTGGGAGAGGAGCCCGAAACGCGTGCGCAGCTCGAGGACGGTTCGATTCCTGACGCGACGAGCGCATATAATCGCTCCCAGTCTGAACGGAGTGCGGGTGGGCGGAGTGCGGATGGTCGAAGTTGAAAACCTGATGCTTAAAGTTAGAAACTCTGTTGCCGCGATTGTGCCGGCAAGCGAGGCTGCGGAGGCTTGGCTCAAGCGATCCGATCCGTCGCCTGAAGCGGAGTTCTTTCTGCTCCTCGCCATTGAGGAGCTGGTGACCAACTGCATCAAATATGGATACGACGATACCGCCGAGCACACGATTGTGATCGTTTTGTCGACCGCCAACGAGATGTTGACGATAACCGTAACCGACGACGGCCATCCGTTTGACCCGCTCTCGGCGCCACGCCCGAATCTCGCTCTCGATATCCAGGATCGGCCGATCGGCGGACTCGGAATCTACCTGCTGCGCGAGTTGGCAGATGAAGTGGCCTACGAGCGACGGGACGACAGGAACCACCTTGCCCTGACGAAGCACATCCACTAGGGCCGCGCAAGCTGCCTGGAACGCCGCCTACTGCGTCGATCTTCTACACTATTCTTTATGGAAGTTTTGTACGGTCTGCATCCGGTGGAAGAGGCACTGAAGGCCGGGCGTCGCCGTTTTGAACACGTTCTGGTCGCCCAGGAACGCCACGATGCTCGCCTGGAACAGTTGGTGGCTCAATGCCGGCAGGCCGGCGTTCGCGTCCGCCAGGAATCGCGCGAGCAGTTGAATCTCGCGGCCCAGACTCCTGCGCATCAGGGCGTGGTCGCATTCGTTCACCCACAGGAGTCTCTTTCCATTGAGGATCTTTTCGAGCCCGGGCCGGGCGCGCAATCCGGCGCTGCCCGCCTGCTGCTGGCCCTGGACGGCGTTGAAGACCCGCAGAATCTGGGCGCACTTCTCCGGGTTGCCGATGGCGCGGGGGTGGACGGCATCATTCTGACGGAGCGGCGCTCTGCCCCGCTGAGCCCCGTTGCTGTGAAAGCCAGCGCCGGCGCCGCTGAACACCTTCGGATTGCCCGTGTGGTGAACCTGGTGCGCGCACTCGAGGAGCTGAAGCGCCAGAATCTCTGGATCATTGGGCTCGACGAGCGCGGTACATCGGACTACGACCAGTTCGACTTCAGCGGTAATTGCGTGCTGGTCCTCGGCAGGGAGGGCGCGGGGCTGCACGATCTGGTCCGCCGCACCTGCGATCATCTGCTGCGCATCCCGATGGCAGGCGGAGTCAGCTCGCTGAACGTTTCCACGGCGGGGGCGGTTGTGCTGTACGAGGCGTTCCGGCAGCGCCGCGTGGCCGCCGGCGCCGCTCGCCCCGCCGCTGCTGGCGCGTCTAAACCACGCAAACAGAAAGGTTTGGGCTCATGAAGTCTTCTCTTGCGCGGACCATCTTTTTGTCCGTGACCGTCGCAGGCTTCGCGTCCGTTGCTTCATCGGCGCAAAGCCACGACCTGCCGCAACCTCCAGCGCAGGCCGCGCCGCAGCCTGCGCAACAGCCTGGCGGCAAAGTCATTTTTTCCCGCTCCACGGATGAGAACGGAGAGGGGACAACGCAGGCACCGGCGGACGCGCCCAAGTTGGCCGCCGCACCTATCGCAACGGACGCCGAGCGCCAGGCCGTTACCTTTATCGCGTTTGACATGGATGTGCACCTGCACACGGCCGAAAAACAAATTGCCGTGCGGGCGCTGCTGACGGTGCGCAACGATGGCCAGTCTCCGTTGGCCCGCATCCCGCTGCAGATTTCCTCTTCACTCAATTGGGAGCGCATCCGCGTGCTAGGCCGCGACGTCACTGCTCCGGTCGCGACGCTCAACTCCGACACCGATCACACCGGCCAGTTGCACGAAGCCGCCGTTCCGCTGCCAACTCCGCTCGGTCCAGGGCAGAGCATTCAGCTTGACGTGACTTATTCCGGCACAATCGCACAGTCTGCGCAGCGCTTGCTGGTCATTGGCACGCCTAACAATGTCGCACTCCAATCGGATTGGGATGAAATTGGTGTGCCGTTCACGGGACTGCGCGGCTTTGGCAATGTGGTCTGGTATCCGGTTTCCAGTGTCCCCGTGATTCTTGGCGACGGCTCGCGGCTGTTCGATGAAATTGGCGAGCACAAGCTGCGCGTGTCCGGCGCGCAGTTCCGGTTGCACTTGACCGTCGAGTTTCCTCGCGGCCAAGTGCCTACAGTGGCGCTGATCAACGGACATCCGGCTCCGCTTACCATCACCACCGTCGACAGTGTCGGCGAGGAGATCAACGGGGTTGCCACGGCCGGAGTGGAGAGCTCGGTGCTGGGATTTGAGGCGCCGAGCCTTTTTGTCGGCATGCGCGCTTCTCACGCGGCGGCCAACACCACTCTCTGGACACTGCCGATTGACGAGCCCGCCGTGCAATCGTGGACGGCCGCGGCTGCCGCGGTTACGCCGTTCTTGCAAAGCTGGCTTGGGCAGCGGCCTCGCTCCCAGCTCACGATCCTCGACCTGCCCGACCCGGACGACACGCCCTTCGAGACCGGCGCCATGCTGGCTACCTCGATGCGCGAGGCGCCGCCTGAGCGGTTACAGGGCATTCTGGCCCATGCGCTGACCCACGCATGGATACAATCGCCGCGCGCCTGGCTCTCAGAAGGCGTGGCGCACTTCATGGGGACACTCTGGGTTGAAAAGTCTGCCGCGGCGGATGGACGCATGCACGCGCTTGAACAGCTTGAGGCGAATCGGCCAGCGCTCGCATTGGCCGAGCCAGCCAGCCCGGGCATGAGTGCCGGTCAGCCGCTTGCCACGGCCATCGCGCCCATCTACTACCGCACCAAGGCCACTTATGTTTTCTGGATGCTTCGCGATTTGGCAGGCGATGGCACGCTCTCTGCCGCTCTGCGCGCCTACGATCCCGCGGCAGACAGCAACCTTGGCTATCTTCGCGATCGCGGGCCGGGTACCTTCGAGAAGATTCTGGAACAGGCCAGCGTGCGGCGCGACCTGGCCTGGTTCTTTACCGACTGGGTGGACGCCGACAAGGGACTTCCTGACCTGACCATCGACAGCGTTTTTCCTTCCGTTGCGCAAGCCGGCAACTACCTTGTGGCCGTCAATATCTCCAACTCCGGCTACGCCTCCGCGGAGGTTCCGGTCACGGTTCGCTCCCTTACCAACTCGGTGACCCAGCGGGTTGTGGTTCCCGGCCGCGGCAAGGCTGTCCAGCGACTGCTCATCCTTGGCAGGCCCGCGGAGGTGCAGGTGAACGACGGCACCGTTCCTGAAACCGAAGCGAGCGTGCACGTCACGCGCCTGGACGAGGCGGGAGATACCCAATCGCCTGCCGCCGCACCCCAGCCATAGGATCGGATGTCCGATGCCGGAGACTCAATGCCGCTGACCGTTCGGGAACAGTTTGGCCAGATCGATATCTATGTCTTCGATCAGATTCTGCGCGGGAACATTACCGCAGGTATGACGGTGCTGGACGCCGGATGCGGCTATGGACGCAATCTTGTCCATCTGCTACGCGAGGGCTGTCGGGTTCTTGCGCTGGACGCAGATCCCAAGGCTGTTGACCATGTACGGCAACTTTCCGCCGCACTGGCTACGGGATTGCCCGCGGAGAATTTTCAAGTGGGACAAATTGAAGCCATGCCGTTTGCCGATGGGATTGCGGATGTTGTGCTTTGCAATTCGGTGCTTCACTTCTCGCGCGATGAAGAACATTTCCGTGCCCAAGTGTCGGAACTATGGCGGGTGTTGCGGCCGGGTGGAATGCTCTTCTGCCGTCTCGGCTCCAGGATTGGAATGGATTTCGAGCCGGTTCGTGCTGGAATCTATCGCGTGGGCGATGGTTCCGAGTGGTTTCTGGTGGATGAGGACATGCTCCTTGAGCTGATTGAGGAATTGAATGCTGTCCTCGTTGACCCGCTGAAAACAACCATCGTTCAGGATTATCGCTGCATGACTACCGTCGTCCTGCGGAAGCGCAAAGGCTAGTTTCCGGTTTTTACACTGCTTTGACGGATGCTGGCATTCCCATAGGGAATCGGGTTAGAACTAGATGCATAAATGCCGTCCGGGCGGCGTGGCATCCCGCAGGGGTTGAAACCCCCGCCATTAATGCGCCTTTTGTGGCCCGGCTAAAAGCCGTGCCCTTGTTACAAAACTATTTATGCAACCAGTTCCAGTCGTTCACCGGAAAAACAGAAGGGGATCGACGGAAGGGCTTTGTCCCGTCCATTGATCCCCTTGGGGAATATCGGCTTCAGACTTCGCGCGCCCGTTTACGAGCCGCCGCGCTCCGGTTCCGACTCATCATGCGGGTAACGGTCCAGGCGGTCTTCCCGGCTTTCCCGCTCTTCGCGTTCGCGCCGCTTCTGCTGTTCCTCGCGCTCCTCGCGCCCATCGCTCATGGCTCCTCCATCGTGCGACCGCAATGCAGGCCACGCATTATTTTGGTTGCTCGCCCGCTTCGCTTGCCGGCTCGCCGAAGTGGCCGCAACGATCACGGATTCCGTGGCGAAACCGCTCGCGCTCTTCGGGGGTCATGTGTTCCCAGCGCTCGGCCCACCGTCGCTGCATTCTGGACCGGCCATGCCCGTGCCCTCCGAAGCCACCAAACAGAATACGGCACAGAACCAGCAATCCAAGAGCCTGCCAGAACCCGATTGGGTGCCAGCCGAACAGCGACGGCAGCAGCCAATTCCACAGGTGCATCACCAATTCGCCGAAGAGTGCCACGAAGGCGACAAACGCAGGTGGAATCAGAAAGAACCATTTCTTTTTCATGTTGTGCTCCTCATTTCCTTGTAAGCTCGTCGTAAATTCTCTGCAGCCGCTCGCGGAGATGGCGTACGGCGTAGCGTTTGCGCGCCAGCAGCGTGTTGATGTTCACGCCACTCTCTGCCGCCAACTCCTTGAAGCTCCGGCCCTCGAATTCGTGGGCAATAAAGACTTCGCGCTGCTCGGCGGCCAGCTCACTGAGCGCAGCCTGCAATTCGTCGAAGAGCAACGAGCGCATGTAGAGCGCTTCCGGTCCGTCATCGTTGGACGGCAACATCTCGTCAATTCGCAGCAACTCGCCCTTTTCGTCTACTACCGCAAGATCCGCAAAGGTCTCCGGCTTCCTCTTGCGAAAAAGATCCGTAATGCGATTGCGCGCAACCCGAAACAGCCAGCCGGTTACGTAGTCGATCGGCTTGAGAAGGCGATAAGCCTCGACCAGTTCAAAGAAGACTTCCTGAAGCAGGTCTTCGACGTCCGATTCATCGGGAACCCTCTTACGGATGAAGCTGCGCAGGCGTGGGCGCTCTGCCGCGATCACTTCGGAAATCTGCCGGTCTTGCTCGACCATCGAAATCACGCTCACTGGTTCATCCACCCATTGCTGAAGACGGATGGGGGCCGCAGATATTGTAGAAGCTTTGGAATTGCAGGGGATTTTGGATCAAGGAAAGCAGAGTCTGAATGGAAGTCGTCGCTGCGGCAGGCTAGATTCTCTCGAGATTGGCGAACTTCTCAATAAGCTTCTTGAGGCCGTGGCGATTGAACATGACGGACAGCTTGGCGTCTTCTCCATCGCCCTCGCGCATGAGCACGGTACCTTCGCCGTATTTTGCGTGCCGCACGCGCTGCCCTTTCTTGAGGCCGGCAGCGCCGCGGGGCGCAGCGATCTCCATGGACGGCCGCGGCAATGAGCCAGGCCTGCCAACGCCCGTCTTGCCGCCGAAGAAGCGCGCGATATTATCGATCGAGTCCGGCTTGCCGGGAAGAACGGGTGCTGCCGCTCCTTTATTTATTGGATTGAGTTCGTTGCCGGAAGAGGCAGCCTTCGGCGTCATCCATGAAGCAACAAACGGCTTTGAACCCCCGCTCTTTTTACCCGCAGCCGCAGGGTTGTACGCCTCCTGGCTCTCGTCCTCATAGTTGTAGTGCTGGCCATCGAAGTCCCCGGAGTGCGCGTGGCCGTGCCGTCTTCCCGCTCCATAAGCGGGCGTAGACCACGCGGGACTGCGCCCGCCCAGGTTCTCAATCAACTGGTTCGGCACTTCTTCAAGGAATCGCGAAGGAATGCTCATCTCTGGCGCGTCGTTGCCGTAGCGGCGCCTGTAATGCGCGCGGGTCAGGATCAGCGAGTTCATGGCCCGCGTCATGCCGACATAGCAGAGCCGCCGCTCCTCTTCAAGCTCTTCGGGATTCTGGAGCGTGCGCGAATGAGGAAACAAGCCCTCTTCAAGTCCGGCGAGAAACACCAGCGGAAACTCCAGTCCCTTGGCGGCGTGCAGCGTCATGAGCGTGACGCGTGAATTGGGATCGTACTGATCGGTGTCGGAGGCCAGGGCCGCATGATCGAGAAACTCCGCCAGCGTCTCGCCGCGCACCTCCGCGTCATGGGCGGCGTTGGCCAGTTCTTTCAAGTTCTCAATTCGGCTGAACGCCTCCGGCGAGCCTTCGGCTTCGAGCGCTTTGATATAGCCTGTTCGGTCGATGAGGAAGCGGATCAGTTCGGGAAGCGTGGCTGCGTCGCCCGGCGCCCTGAATGCAGGTTTCTCTTCAGAAGTTTCTTCCGCACTTGAATCGGACGGCGTGTCTACCTCAACTGACTTCTTCGGCATGGTCAGAAACGGCCGCTTGGGAGCGACGGCGAAGGGCGAAAAGTTGGTGGCATCGAGCAACGGAATCTGGTTCTCGTTGCCTCCGAAATCGAAGTTGGTCGCGGAGTCGGCGCTGGCGGCGTCGGGGCTGGCTTGGCCCGCAGTCGAGGCACCGAATTCGAAGCCTGTGTCTGCGTTCTCATCTGGCGCTACGTCGCCGGAGAGCTTGCCGGCGAAGTCTGGGTCCATCATGGCCTGGGCGTCAAGAATGATCTGGCGAAAGGATTCGATAGCCATGAGCGCACGCGAAGAGATGAGACGGTTGGCGATGGCCGCGCTGAGAGCATCCCAGGTGGACTGTCCGGTTTCGAGTGCCAGGCGCTCCAGTGTTTCGAGAGTCGTCTTGCCGATGCCCCGCACGGGCGTGTTGATCACGCGTTGCAGCGCCATCGAGTCGTGGGGATTGCGCACCAGGCGCAGGTAGCCAAGCATATCTTTGATCTCGGCACGCTCGTAAAAGCTGAACCCGCCCACCATGGTGTAGCTGATGTTGTAGCGTCGCAGCGCCTCTTCCACGAGGCGCGATTGGGAGTTGGTTCTATAGAGGACCGCACAGTGTCCCGCTTCGGGGTTTGGCGCTTCAGGCGAGCTTGCCTGGCGAAGAAAGGTCTGAATGCGGTCGGCAATGAAGAGGGCTTCGTTTTCACCGTCGGGTGCTTCGTAATAGCCGATGAGACTTCCACCCTGGCGATCGGTCCAGAGCTTCTTGCCCTTGCGGCGCAGATTATTGGCAACGACAGCGCCGGCGGCCTCGAGAATGATCTGCGTCGATCGGTAGTTCTGTTCCAGGCGAACGATGTGCGCGTTGGGAAAGTCTTTTTCAAACTCCAGAATGTTGCGGATATCGGCGCCGCGCCAGGAATAGATGCTTTGGTCTTCGTCGCCTACGGCGCAAACATTCTTGGCCTCGCCTGCGAGCAGTTTCATCAGCTCGTACTGCGGGCGGTTGGTGTCCTGGTACTCATCGACGAGCAGATAGCGATAGCGGCGCTGGTAGCGCTCACGGACTTCGCTGGAAACCTTGAGCAGCCGCGCGGCTTCAAGCAGAAGGTCGTCGAAGTCGAGGGCGTTGTTCTTGCGCAACTCGGCCTGGTAGCCCTTGAAGATGTGGGCGATGCGCTCGCTGTTTGGATCTTTGGACGCGAGGTAATACTCCTGCGGATCGACCATATGATTCTTGGCCCAGGAGATGCGGCCGAGAACGGTGCGCGGCGTGAGTTGCTTGGTGTCTAGTCCCATGCGGCGCATGATCTGCTTGACGATGCCCTGCTGATCGTTCTCGTCATAAATGGCAAAGGAGCGGGTGAGTCCGTCGTTGCCCACCTTGAGAGCTTCAATATCGCGCCGCAGAATGCGCACGCAGAGGGAGTGAAACGTAGCGATCAAGGGCTTGGCCAGCGAAGAGTGGTCCAGCAGCTTGTCGACGCGCTCGCCCATCTCCTTGGCAGCCTTATTGGTGAAGGTGACGGCCAGAATCGAGTCGGGCGCGACGCCTTTCTCCTGGATGAGCCAGGCTATGCGGCTGGTAATAACGCGCGTTTTGCCGGAACCCGCTCCGGCGAGGATGAGGAGTGGACCCTCAGTGGCCTCGACCGCGGCTCGCTGTTCGGGATTCAGATTGGAGAGGAGCGGCTGCAAGGCAAATGTCCAGGCGGGAAGCGTCCTTGTCTAGTGTATCGTCCGAGGCGGTTGGTGCGCCGAGGCAGGACGGCGAAGGGAGAACCTCTCCTGCATGAGTTTCTGAGAGTGCAGGGAAACGAATTGAGTCGGCGGGTTAATCTGGATGCACCATGTTAAGTGAACACCAAACGCGGCGTCGTGTGGCCGTCTATTGCGGATCGGCGAATGGAAGCAGCCCGGCGTTTCGAGCGGAGGCCATAGCGTTGGGCAAGGCGATTGCCGAGGCCGGAATGGGGCTTGTGTACGGAGGAGCGAATGCGGGGCTGATGGGCGCGGTCGCCGACGCGGCCCTGGCTTCAGGCGCCGAAGTCATTGGTGTTTTGCCCCGTGTGCTTGCGGGCAAGGAGATTGCTCACGTGGGCCTTACCACGCTGGAGCTGGTCTCCACAATGCATGAACGCAAGGCGCGCATGGCCGAATTGGCCGATGCCTTTCTTGTGCTTCCTGGCGGTTACGGCACGCTCGACGAATTGATGGAGGTCGTAACATGGGCACAACTGGGACTGCACGCCAAGCCTTGCATCCTGGTCAATACAGAAGGCTATTGGAATGGATTGCTCAAGTTTCTTGATTCCACGGTCGACGCGGGATTCTTGAAGGTGGAGAATCGCCGGTTGTTGCTTGTCGCCGTGGATGCACGTGAGGCGGTGAGGATGGCGAGCGGCAAGTAGGAGCAATGGAGGGATGAAGGCGCCGGCGCGCTGTATCATTTTTCCATGTCTGCCAAGCTTCGCTGGGGAGTTCTCAGCACTGCAAATATTGGAGTAAAGAAGGTACTTCCCGCGATGCAGCGGGGAGAGCACACTACCGTGGTTGCGATCGCGTCGCGCGATTTGGCAAAAGCCAGACAGGCTGCAGGCGCCCTCGGGATTCCGACGGCCTATGGCTCCTACGAAGAACTGCTTGCCGACCCCAATATTGACGCGATCTATAATCCTCTGCCCAACCAGTTTCATGTTCCCTGGACGATCAAAGCCGCGGAAGCGGGGAAACATGTTTTGTGCGAGAAGCCGATCAGCCTAACGGTTGCGGAGGCCAAGACGCTGCTCGAAGTGCGCGCCCGGACAGGGGTGAAGATTTGCGAAGCCTTTATGATCCGCAGTTCGCTGCAATGGATTCGCCTGCGCGAGCTGCTTGACGAAGGACGTATTGGAGAGCTGCGGTCGGTGACTGGCGTCTTCAGTTACTTCAACGCAGACCCCAGGAACATTCGCAACCAGGTGGAGTGCGGCGGTGGCGGCGTGTACGACATCGGATGCTATCTGATTCACGCTTCGCGCTACGCCTTCAAGCAGGAACCGAGGCGCGTGGTTGCGACTCTCGACCGCGACCCCGCGACGCAAACCGACCGGTTGGCCTCGGCGATTCTTGAGTTTCCAGGCGGCCACTCGATCTTCATATGCAGCACGCAGTTGATCCCCTATCAACGAATCCATTTCCTGGGCACGCGCGGCCGCATTGAACTTGAGATTCCTTTCAACGCGCCTCCGGACAGGCCAACTCGGCTGTTTATCGACAGCAGCGGCGATCTTACCGGCAGCGGAATCACGACGGAGACCTTCCCGGCCTGCGACCAGTACACGCTGCAGGGTGAGGCATTTGCCAAAGCGGTGCGCGAAGGCTCCGACGTACCCGTTTCGCTTGAAGACTCGATTGCGAATATGGCCGTGATTGAAGCCATTTTCAACTCTGCCCGCACGGACCAATGGGTCAATTGCAGTTAGCTCGTGAGAAAGCTGCGGTCATTCCTATTGAGCCAACGTCGCGCACTCCTTTAGATCGCGGCAGAACTGGTCGATGCGCGCAAGGTCGGTATCCCAGGCGAACATGAAGCGCGCGGCTCCGCCGATGAAGGTGTAGAACTTCCATCCGCGCTCGCGAATCTTATTGAGCACATTTTCTGGCGCCTCAAGAAAAACAGCGTTGGCCTCGACGGGGCCACCCAGGCGCACCCCTGAAATTCCGGCGATTTGGTTGGCGAAGTACTGGGCGCATTGATTGGCATGAGCGGCGTTGCGCAACCATGCGCCGCTTTCCAACATGCCTACCCAGGGTGCGGAGAGGAAGCGCATTTTCGAAGCCAGCTGGCCGGCCTGCTTGCATCGGTAATCGAAATCGATAGCCAGCTTGCGATCGAAGAACAGAACCGCTTCGCCCACCGCCATACCGTTCTTAGTGCCGCCGAAGCAAAGGACATCGACGCCGTTCTTCCATGTCAACTCGGCCGGCCGGCAGCCCAGGCTGGCGCAGGCGTTGGCGAAGCGCGCACCATCCATATGAAGAGAGAGACCGTGGACTTTGCATTCCTCTGAGATGGCGCCCAGTTCGGCAAGCGAGTAGACGCGGCCAGTCTCAGTTGATTGGGTCACCGTGACAGCGCGCGGCTTGGGGTAATGAATATCCTGGCGCTTGGTGGCGAGCTCTCGAATGGATTCCGGCGTCAATTTACCATCGGCGCTGGGGGCCACCAGGAGCTTTGAGCCGTTTGAAAAGAACTCCGGGGCGCCGCACTCGTCGGTTTCGACATGCGACTGGTCGCTGCAGATGACCCCGTGGTAGGACTGGCAAAGCGAGGCCAGGGCAAGGGAGTTGGCTGCGGTGCCATTGAAGACAAAATAGACATCGCACTCGGTTTCGAAGAGTTCGCGAAACGCATCGGAGGCCTTTGCCGTCCAGGGATCGTCTCCATAAGAGGTTGCATGACCACGATTGGCGGCCTGGCTGGCGTTCCAGGCTTCGGGGCATATTCCGGCATAGTTGTCACTGGCGAACTGTTGTAACAAGTCTTTGGCGTCAATACTCGTCATGGCGTGGTCCTTTGGTCCGAGGCGGATCATGGATGGGCAGAGATCAGGAAGTTGGACAGGAATGTTTGACTGCGTATGTCGCCGCCGCAGCGAATACCGGGTCGCAGAGCAAGTTGAGAGCGATACGCGAGATTGTCCGGCTCATCCCTGATGTCGTCTCGAGGTCTATTTTACGCCTCGTAAGCTATTGAAGCGATTGGTGAATCCCTCTTGACGCCGGCGAAGGTCCCGGAGTTTGGCGGGTTTCGAAAAGACAACCAGAGGGGATCGATTGAAGGAGCTTTTTGAACGAAGAGGACTTAAGGAGCCTTCGCCGTGCTCAGTCTTTGTCTCATCTTTGACCATCATATCGCTTGCAGAATCGCTGATTTTGCCCCGGCGTGAGCCGCGGACCGAGACCGCCGATCCGTAACTCCAAAGTGTTATTGTCCCGACTGATTCATTTGGTTAAGTTACTTGAGTCAGAGGTTTTAGGGATTTGGATCCGTATTAGGGACAGCAAGAACAGGCCAGAATTCACGCGAAAGCACATTCTTGGTCTGAGGAGGAACGATGATATTGCCTGTACTCCAGATTGTGGCAATTGCACTTGCCGCAGTTTTCCTAAACCGTTTCAGAGAAAGTGTACGGCGCCGGAATGCGCAGTCATGGGAATCTCTGGTAGGCCGGCTGCGCCTGGATGGCTCGACCCGCAGGCTCGGTGACCGGTCCATTTGGAACGGCGACATGAATGTGACGCCGGAAGAGAAGTGGCGACTGGTGCGTGGCGCCCAGGGCCTCTGGACCATCTATGAAAATGCCAGCGTTATGCTGGAGATGGCCGATTACGCTGCCCGCAACAGCGATACGGTTGATCGCGAACTACTTGCCAACTTGCGTAGCGACGCCATGCAAATCAGGGTGTCAGTCTTGACGGCGCTTGCCAAGTACGCGTTCAGTCAGGTGAATGAGAGCATAAGCGCGAATGTGTCCAACGCCGCCTCGATGTACACGGAGATGGCTCAGAGGACCGCTGAATTGCTGCAAGTGAACGGCGGAAACCTGGCTCCGAATTTTATACCCACAATGTAGATGGATTTCCTGCACTACGAAAAAGCCCCGGCTCAGGCCGGGGCTTTTTCGTGGAGGAACAATCGAGATCTGCTGGTCACTTCGCTCAAATACCTGGATAGGCATCCTTCGCGGCGGCATCCGCGAAGAGGCAGATTTTTCTGATTGAAAAGTTGGAGGCGCGGGCCGGGATCGAACCGGCGCATAAAGGTTTTGCAGACCTCTCCCTTACCACTTGGGTACCGCGCCTTGGCAGGGCAGCCTATAAACGGAATTGATACGCTCCGAACCGCCGTAGCCAACCCGGCTGAGACCGGAGGGCGGTTTGGAGCGGGAGACGAGATTTGAACTCGCGACCCTCGCCTTGGCAAGGCGATGCTCTACCACTGAGCTACTCCCGCTTGTTGCAACTTCGAGTATACCGGGCGGCCGAAATGTGGTCAAACCGCAGTGGAGGACGGATTTGCGCCGGTTCGCGCCGGAAGTCAGACCTGGAGGGGCTCACCGGAAACCGGCAGCGGATCATCCGCGTGCGCGCCCTTCTCTTCGCGGACAATTTGACCGTCGCGCATGTAGAGAATGCGGCTGGCCACCGAGGCTGCTTCGGGGTTGTGGGTGATCATCAGGGTGGTTTGGCCCAGCTCACGGTTGGAGCGCATGAGCATGTTCAGGACAGCATCGGAATTTTTGGTATCGAGGTTGCCGGTTGGTTCGTCGGCCAAAACGATGGCTGGCCGCGTGATTAGTGCGCGCGCGATGGCTACACGCTGCTGCTCGCCACCACTTAGCTCGGCTGGACGATGTTCGAGCCGCCCGCGAATCGAGAGCATGTCGCTGAGGTGGTCCAGATAGTGCAGATCCATCGGCTCCTTGCGGCCGCTGATGGTGTAGGCGATCTCGATGTTGCCCATGGCAGAGAGAGTGGGCAGGAGGTTGAATTTCTGAAAG
>Ga0181535_10002853_pt1 | contig 20602 bp, 27 predicted proteins | sample PEATcosm2014_Bin_44_FD_119774 | JGI IMG/M metagenome (GOLD analysis project Ga0181535, IMG submission 119774) | Peatland microbial communities from MTU Mesocosm Facility, Houghton, MI, USA - PEATcosm2014_Bin17_30_metaG | ecosystem: Environmental > Terrestrial > Soil > Wetlands > Peat | place... | reverse complement strand
CTACCTTATCGCTCTCGACCACGCGAAGGAAGATGTTCGCACCTTCGCCGTCGAGCGCATCCGCTCAGCCGTCGTCACGCGCAACCGCTTCGCTCCGCCACCCGCCGCCACGCTGGACGAACTGCAATCTACGGCCTTCCAACTCATCCACGGCGAAGCGCAACTGGTTCGAATCCGCTTCTCTCCTGAACAAGCACCGTATGTGGCAGAGCGTATCTGGCATGAATCGCAGAAATTGGAAGCGCAGCCTGATGGTAGCGTTATACTGTCGCTGACAGTCGCCAGTCTTTGGGAAGTCAAGCGTTGGCTGATCGGATGGGGAGCTGATGCGGTCGCTTTGGACCCGATACAGTTACGGCGCGATGTTCAATTCGAATGCCAGTCTTTGATGAAACAATTACGCTCGGCTGGCGACGGGAACCATCTATGAGGACCAATCTCTTTCGCAACTGTTACGAACAGCCGGAAAACAAACTGACCTACAGTTTCCTTTCTCTTCTTGAGCATCTGGATATCAACGTGTCAGTTAAACTTCTCGCTGCCAGCGGCATTCCCGAAGAACCGTATGGACAGCTTCAAATTGAGCTACTGTACGGAGGGGGAGAAGCAAACCCAGACGGTAGCATTGTGCTCAGAGGGTCTTCCCATTCTGTGACCATCTTTTTTGAGAACAAGACTCATCGGCGGCGACTCGATAGAAATCAGATCGAGCGACACATCTCCGTTCATTTGAAGGATTCCGCGCAGTGTCATCTACTCGTTGTCACCACCGAAGCCGGTGATCGCCGCGATCTCGACATGTTTCAAGATCAGCGCATTCACTTTATGACTTGGCATCAAATTGCCGAGTTAACGGAACGACTCTCGCAGACAGAGAGGGATTCCAAAAATCAGTTTCTGCTGAGCGAGTTTCAAGAGTACCTTGAGACTAGCGGCGAGGCGTGGAGAGCTAAAATGCTTGATTCAAAGCTCCTTAAGGCACATGCGCAGTTCCTCTCGATTTCTCCAGACGAGGATCATTTCCTGAAAGAATGCTGGCGCCTAAATGACGCCCTTCGCGAGGACACCATAGCTCTGTTTACCAATGAAATCGAGAGCGCGGAGACAGCGAACCATTGGGGTCGCCTAGGCAACGAATGCTCCCTGCGAAACGCTCCCTTAGGGCAGTGGGTCTTCTTTGGGGTCTACTACGATCCACAAGATCATAAAATCAACTTTAAAGTCCCTTTCCAAGCTGAGTTTGCAGTGTTTTTTGACATTGTTAAGGATAACCGGGAGCGTCTCCGTAAAGCTAAGAATATCTCGAATGCGATTTCCGAATTAAAGGCCAAGGGATTTGAGTTCAACTTCCCGGACAACGAATGCCGCAATCCTTGGCGCATGTGCTACTGGCGCGAACCGATGAGCCAATATGAACGTGCCAGCCTAGATGAGTTACGCACAAGGTTTCAAACGCAACTGCAGACTTTATTTGCTAGTGATTTCTATAAGATTGCAGGTAACCAACCCTAGTGGAACGCTGGCACAATTGTTGATATCAGGGCAGCAAAAAAGGATGCGGCGGTTATGATCTGTATCGCCTGTGGAACGGAACTCGACATTAGCACTAAATTTTGCCCTGAGTGCGGTGCGGCTGTGGCAAAGGCCAGTGTGCCGTCAGCGATTGGTATTCCTTCCCTACGGACAAGCCGATCAAGCGACGTTAAGAAGACGATTGGCTGGCTCCTCTTAGCTGCCGCAGTGCTGGTCATCGTACTAATTGTCAAAGGCACCGCATCGTCTCATAAAACCATTACTCAAAGCGGCCTCGAAACTTCACCACTTGAGAACACTACCTCCAACGATATGACGTCTTCACCACCTGAGGCCACGATACCTCAGGCCCCGGTGTTTTCTGGTCTCTCATTACATCCGTATGACCTACAGAAAAATCCGTATCAAGCAAAGGGCAAGCTGGTTACGCTCATTCTTAACACAATGCCTGTACTCTACAACGGTGCTGTGATTCAGTATTCAGGGCCAATAGACCCAACATTTGGAACACGCATGGGTCTGATGGCCCTGCGGCTGGATCGGATGGCCGATGAACATACGGCACTTTATAGCATCATGGGCACTGAGGCGGGCAGCAGCGGTGGCGAAACACTGGGTCAAATAGCGGTTGAATTGCCCGATGGCAAAACAGATCTGAAACTTGATCGGGCATGGATGGTTGAACCAGTGGAGCCTCTTCAAGGAACTAACTACCTGGGTGCAGAAATACAAATCCCTGCAGTACGTTTTTGGCGCTATGTGGGCGAAAATGATGGATCAGAAACAAATCAAGAAGCTACAGTTGCTGCAAGCAGCGGTTTCCATTACACGAAATACCCGAACGGGTACATGGTTGATGAACTCTGTTCGACTAAGATGCAAGGCTTCTGCTATCCGCAAAATTGGCAACAGTGGATAGTAGATTTAGAGATGAAAACTGTCGGGGAACAAACAGATGCCTTAAACGCTGATACTGGAGCCGCATCACCAGGAAATCTAGTTATCTCATGGGACTCAGAACAAAGAGTTGTGTTTTCGGGCTTCCGACCTCACGACAGCACATCTGCCTCTGCTTACTTCATTGTCGCACCAACAAAGCGAGAACTCGACATTATCTGGCAACGAGGAAATGAATTGACATACCTGGGGCCTAACGCAGTGATGTTGAGAAATGCTCATGCATACGAATGGCTACATAATATTGGTACCTGAATTATGCATAGCCTGAGTACGCAAGCGCGACTGGCTTGTTGAGCGGCAGTGTTGTGCTGGTTGGTTCTGCCTCTGTGTTCTCTCCGGAACGCTATTTTCAAGGCCATTGCTGCAAGTATTTGAAACGGTTCACCTACAGATGCATAAAAAGCTATGCGCCATTCTCGACGTCGAATCAGGTACATAGCGGCACAGGAAGTACGGGAGCGAATCCATCCGGCCCGCGAGCGACTTTGCGCAGGCGTTCCATGAGCCGCTGAAACGCTCCTTTCTCCTGGTAATGGTCGCTGTAGCTGATGCCCACTCTGCCTGCATGTCGCCAGATTCGGGCAGCCAGGAACAGGAAGCGCAGCCGAGCTGTGGCCAGCGTGGTGTGTTTCATGGTTTTCACGGTGACGTTCTCTTCGCGGCTGAACAGTTGCAGCCAGCAGTTCAGGTTGTAGGCCAGCATCACGATCTGGAACCAGTTGGCGTTCATCATCCAGCGGTTCGATGGATGCGCCGTCAGGCCAGCATCGTTGTTGGCTTCCTTGATGAGGTTCTCGGCCCCGGCACGCTGGTTGTAGAACCACACCAGCAGATCCAGCGGGTCATTCATGTCGGTGACGAAGACCCGGTAGGTGAACGCTGGCGTGTCGAACAATTGATATTGCTCGGGCTGTTCGGAGTCCTTGACCTCTGGCGGCTTTTCATAACGCAGCGCCAGAAAACGGCAGGCCTTGCCCCACCCCTCCGGCTGATAGATGAACTCGCACTGATCGTCGGCATCGGTCTCGGTTGAGCGCTTCCACTTCGCTGCTTGCAACTGGTCGACAAGACGCGAAGTCTTCCGCGCCACTACGATGAACCGCCAGTTCAACTTCGCGTAAGCCTCCACCGCATGCCAGCAGTAGAAGCCAGAATCTGCCCGCGCAGACACCGTCTTGATTCCCGCGGGCAGACCCTTGGCCACACTCTCCAGATGGTCGGCAATCTCCCGGCCGCTGGGCCGGTCGCCCGTGCGTAACGAGCCCGCTGCGTACTCCCGCGTCTCGGCGATAAAGCTCAGGATGGGCTGATAGCTCTTCTTCCCCTTGTTCTTCGGGTTGTAGCTTTTGCGCCCGCCCATCTGGTTGCCGAACAACGTGTGCACCGTGGTGTCGGTGTCCACCGTGACCTCGTCGAGATGCACGTTGGCCGCTGCCCAGACACGTTCGCGCATGCGCCACTCGACCGTCAGCAGTTGCCGCGCAATGCCCAGATGCAGCGATGCCAGAAAACGCCAGAAGGTGCACTGCGGAGGCAGTTGCACCACGCGCAGAATGCCGGTCAGCATGGGTTCGCGCTTCAGAAATCGCAGATGGTTTAGGCGCGAAAAACCTACATAGCAGGCCAGCACCATCCCCAGAATGAACCCGTACATCGGCATTGAACGTGTCTGCCGCTTTACCGTGAGGGTCTCTTCGACCAACTGCTGGAACCCGAGTTTCTCCAGCATCGTAGCCACCGGAAGCAGCCCTCCGTAGGCCGTCAGATTCCGCGCTGCAAAGTCATAGGGCGTGGAAGCCCCGATTTTATTAGGCTCCGAAGTATCTGCGTGAACCCCTTGATTGACGGGGCTGTCAGGCGTAGTCTGATTTGCATTGCTCACCATTTGGGTGACTCCTGAGAATCGGTCTGCGAAGCTCTGAACTTCGCGTCCCTACTGTTTTAAACCAGGATTCTCAGGGGTTCCCAAACGGCCCTGTGCATAATTCAGGTGGTATCTACCCTGAGAACATGTTATCGTTTCGGACAAAATAGGGTGATTCTTCCTGCTCCCGAAGCGGTTAGTTTGCCGAGGGCTTCTCAATGTGGTTGATGACGATGACGTCGACATGGGCTTTGGTGGGTTCCAGCTTCAGGCCGAGTTGCTTCTGAACTGCTTGAAAGATGTCCGGCGCTGCGCCTGCATCGGGCGCGAGGGGGTCGAGAGCGTAGGTCAGGTGAAAATCATACCTGCCCTTCAGTCCCGTCTGATCCACAACCTGCCGATCATCGACTGTGTCTGATTGAATCCTTTTGGCTCGAATGGGGCCGGCTGACATGCTGGCCTCATGAACCTACCACCTCTCACTTTCATCAGCCCCGCCGACCCAGGCGCCGCCCTGCCCGTCGTCGAAGGACATCTCTTCGCCCCTGGCGACCTCTCCTGCCTGCGCGCCTCCAGCTTCAAGATCAGCCTCGTCCCTGACGGCGCCAACCCCACCAGCACGATCATCGAAGGCGCTGCGGGCGATCAGTACGAGGTCTTTTCCTCCGGCGCCGGCAAGGTCTCCGTAAAGTGCCTGAGGCTGTTTGGCGACCACGATACCCAACAAGCGAAGGGATCCTCCGCGCCTGCTCATGTCCACGGGACTGGCCGCGCGTGATGACGGAACCATCATCAGCTTCAAGCGCTCTGCCCAACCGCCAGAGCCTCCTCCCAACCGCGACATCATGAAGGGCGCATGAAACAGATCATCCCGAGCACATCGCTGCCCAACGGGCTCCGCGGTATTTACGCATTGAATCCGATCGGGGACCATAGGGTCCGCGCTCTTGCTCATCAGGCCGCCAACCAGATTGCAACGGACTTTCCGGACGCCGCCGGGGTCGCGCCGCACATGGCAGGTACCGATGACCGCGCGCTCTTCATCGAGAACGAAGATGGCGAGATCGTTGCCCTGCTCGTCTGGCTCATGTGGGACGCCGGTTCCGGCTGGATCGGTACAGTCTGGACCCACCCCGACTACCGCAAGCTGGGACTCTATGCCCGCATGTACGAAGCCCTGAAGTCTGAGGCAAAGGAAGAGAACATGACTCTCCTTGGCTGCGGAGTCGAGATGGCTAACACCATCTCGCGTTCTGTTCATGAGGCCCTGGGCATGATTGCAAGCTCCATCACTTACTGTGAGGCCATATGAGCCGTCATCTCATTGAAATCGGATATGTTCTTCTAGCTTCCCTGGTAGCTGTTGTCGGACTGGCCTGCCGACCACGGAACCGTCGCGCGTGTCGAAAGCCAGCAGTATCTCCGCGGACTCCGGGCCAGTTCTTTCGTGGGTTTGGCGATTAGCTTTGGCTCAGATGCCACGTAGTAGCACATTGATCCTGGGAGGCCACTCATGGCTGAAGTAAAGTACACAACGCAGTTGGGCACGGAGATCATTCTTCGGAATGTTCAGTCCAACTCTTCTTTTGAGATCCTGAAGGCAGCGGTTCCGCTGATCGAGCAGGTCGAGCTGGCAGAGGAGGCCGGCAAAGCAGAGGAACTGATCGGGCGCGGGCTCGTTGCCTCGGTTGGGTCTTCAGCCAGGTTGGTTCTTGCCGGCAATCCGATCGAGAGGGTGCAGGGCCTGTCGGATCCGCCAGACGAGCTGGACGATGATGAGGATGACGAGGATGACCTCGTTGCCCTGCTCTATGAAGGCAATGTCATCGAGGTCATCGAGGCCTTGACTGACCAGGAGTGTGACAACGACGACTGTCCGATCCATCGAAATGGTGGCGTTCTCGACCAGTACTTCGCCGACGAGAACGATGAACTCACTGACGAACAGGTCATGCAGATGGTGGCCGATGCCCTGGAAGAGATCAACTGCCCGGAGTGCGCCGCGGAGCGGGAGATCAAGCTCATCCACGACGCCTACGATGATCTGGACGAGCTTATCGCCAGGTTTGTCGCTGTTCTGGAAGACATTCCCATGGAAAACATCCCCCAGTACATCAAGTTCTTCGGTGCGGATGTCTCGAAGCTGGCAGAGAAGATCGACCCGGATTGCTCGGCCGCTGGCAGCATCCTTGGCATCGGAACCGGTCTCAAGATGGCCATCGATCTCTTTACTCACGGCGTCCTGGCCGCTGAGGAACGGAAGAAGCAGGCATTGAAAGACGCAGCATAAAACAGCGGGACGTGGGATGCGGTACTTGGCCCTCCGAAGTCTGGAGGGCCATATCTTTGGCTCGAACCAGGCCCTAAGCCATAGTGGGGCCATGGAAGAGATACCTGTCATCAACCCAGAAACCTCGGGCCAATTCGAAGTCCTGTTCCAGGTCGTCGGGACGGTCAAGAGCCACTCCCTCGTAGTCAGCTCCTTCATTCCTAACGAGACCAAGAAGCTGGTCGAGTTCAAGGTCAATCTCGTCAAGACCACGCTGGTCCTGAACGGTGAGCTGCTCAAGGGTCGCGGCGTCATGCGATCCATACATGATTCAATCCGCAAGCTATTCCAGGAACGCATCTACACCGACCATCGCGATGTGATCCAGGAATTCGAACCACCTTCGAATGTGCCTTGGTGGATCACCCTCGACGACATCACCTGGACCATCCTCGAGAAGAAGGACGAATGGCCCTACCAGCCAGGAGTTTCAATCACTGACCTGAACCTGCGAATGGACTAAGTCTGATGCCCAGAAACTGCAGAACCACCCTCAGCCAGCGGAGGGTTCCACACCCGCCGCGCCAGACGAACAACCCACCTGACCGGCCCATCTCGATGAGAGCATGCCGTCCTGTGGCTAAAGGAACTCCATCTGCCTACAAGGGCGTCAAAAGGAACATTCCATGTTGAATCTGTCTTTCAGGGACCTCAAGTACCTGCGTGACCTCGTGTCCCAGAACTACAACGACAGGGCTGACTTCGTCCTGGCCAGAATCGACCAGGAATTGAATCGAGTCCCTCATTCCTTCCAGGTGGCCTGCCTGTTTGCAGCCAAGGGCAAGCCGGAGAAGGACATCCTCTACATCGGCGAGCGTGAGCTGCCTCTGAAGTTGCGCGAGCTCTGGTTCGATGATCATTTGCGCAAGATATGGCCCGATGGTGAAGCCAAGTCTGTGGCGATTCTATGTCCGAATGAAGGAGTAACCCAGTGTCTCTTCGAGTGTTTCATCCTCAATGAGACGAACCCAGCGAGGGTGAGCACAAGACCGTGGAACCGAGCTGAGTTTCGGAACGGTACGACGGTCGATGTGTTCTCTGACAACAGGGTTTCTGCCTGTCGTGGACGCTCCTATGACCTGGGCATCGTCTACACCGGCGCCGACCATCCTTCCGCATAAATCTCGGACAGAATTTTGGCAGTGGAGGAGCTGGCTTTGGCTCGATCCAGGGTGAGGGGCATGCTCGGCCTATGAGCGAACCTACCATCCCTGCTGTCACCGAAGAAGCCATGCTGCTCGATCTCTATTTCGACCTGGAGAAGATCAACACTCTCATGTCGGAGATCCACGATCGCATCGTGGCGGCCGGCCAGATCATCACCAAGATCTACGTGGCGGAGAACCAGGAGCTGGAGAAGGGGCGGCTGCCGGAACCCCGGCCTCCCTTTGACATCGCAACCCGAGCGGCCCTCTCCTCCAGCATCTCCCTCATGCTGCCCCAAATCGCGCAGATCGGCCTGTCGATCCACCTTTCACAACGGAGCTGCACCGTCTTCTGCCCTGCCTTGCAGAAGACCAACTCCACCGCACAGTAAGTCCGGAGTCCACATGCGCAACCACCTTGACGTCTTTCTCGTCGTCCTGGGCGCGGCAGCCATCCTGTCCGTGCCTGTTTACCTCTTGAGCGGCCTGTTCGGGCCGCGCCTGCCGGATGTCGATGCGACACCCTGCGAAGAACCCACCGAAGTTGAATTCAACACCACGGAGTAACCCATGAACAAGAAGAAGGTTGTCCTTCCCCCGAAGCCCGTCTCCAAGAAGCCAGCAGCATTGCCGCCGTCCCAGCCACCTGTTCGTGACCCGACGAACCTCCGTGGCGTGAAAGCCATCGAGTACACCATCAAGCTCAACGACGGAACCTACCTGCAGGCAGTTGGCGAACTGGCCGACCTGATGTTCCGCTACTTGAGCGAGTGCGAAACTCGCTGCGCCGAGAAGCAGCTCGTCAACTACCTCGCGCCGTCCTTCACCCGGTATGACATCGACGGCCGCGTCATCGCCAAGGCGGTGTAGCATGCTTGACCAGTTCAGCCGAGCTGAAGCTGTTGCTGCAGGACTGAGTGCGTTCACATTCTGTGTGCTCGCGCTCATCTTGCTCTATGCGTATACCGTTTATCTGGTTCACCACCATCCTGGCTGCAGGCCCTATGCGCTGGACCGTCTGTTCTCCGAGTCCGAGGTCGTCCTGGCCGCAACGCCCTTTGCGGTGATCCTGGAATCGCTCGTAGGAGGCTTTGTACGGGCCGCGACCCTCTTCGGGCTGTGCCTGTACCTCCTGATCGTCTTCGGCTCATACAAGGCCGCCCAGCGCGTCCTTCGGCGGGAATAATCGAAGCACCTGACCCCCCACCAGAGAGCCCGGCCGCGCGCCGGGCTTCTTTGTGCCATCAAGCGCATCTTATCCGACATAATGTACCGTTGATGATCCGCGGGGAGGGGTGGCGCGGAACTGGGGAGGGGTCTGAGTGTGGAGCTTCACTCTCCTTTCTCAGGTGTTTTACTGAGTTCCGGAAAGTGTTTTCACTTAGACCTTCATTATGTCTTTGGTTTGCCGGTAGGAGGGTGCTACCCTAACGCTGCGAGTGCACGAGCAGTATGTATTACTCAGAGTAATACATTACTCATGTATTTATTAACTTACTCAGAGGCTTGTCTTCGTAGAGTTGTTACTCAGAGTCTGGTGCCCACATTGCTTTAGGCAATGTGGGACTTACTATGTTTTTTATGAGTAAGTTACTCAGTATATGAGTAATAGTGAAAAAGCAGGTTTCTTTCGGAAAGACACCTTGCCTTTGGATCATGGGGATGCTTCCAGCACAGTGACAGTGGAGGCAACACCCATGGAAATGCACCCCACTCTCACCGCACCGACTCCGACCAGCATCATCGACGAGCTGATCCGCCGCGCCCGCTGGCGGGCAGACGAAGTGAAGAATCCCTTCGAGACCAAGTTCCCCGACGTCTCTGACGAACAGCTCCTGACGGCCGTCGACGCCATCCTGGCGCAGGAAGCGCGCGGCGCCAGGATCATGCCCAGCCACGGCACCACGGTGGCCTGTACCGTCTGCGGCCGGCTCAACGCGCCGGCGTACTACCTGAAGCGTTCCCACGGCCGCTACGCTGTGCTCTGCTTCGATGGAGGCCAGGGCTGCTGGGAACATTCAGCGAACTCAGCTTGCACCTACGTGGACCAGCACTCGACCCAGTGCATGGATCTGGCGGAGTGGGTGGTTGTCTACGGCCCGGACATGCTCAAGGAGCGTCATGTGTGCAGCATCCACGTTCCGGCAGTCCTCTCCGACGTCTCCGAACACCGGATCTATCCTCTCGAGGACTAGTCGTTTCCAACACGTCTACCCTCTCTTTTCTTCCCTCTTAATCAACCTTTGGTAAACGACGAAGACCCGAGAGAATCAACACAAGCTCACCTGTCCAGGACGCCACCACCCTCCTGCCTTAGTCCGGACGCAAACCGCCCTCATCCCGCACGATCGACCCCGAGTGTGTATCTCAACAGACTCGGGGTCCCGCCTTTTGCGGTGCCTATACTAGAAAGCCCTACATGCCCTCCCCAGATACACGAAGTGAAGCCATGGCGGTCCTCGATCCGATGGATCGGGCCGCAATGGAGAAAACGGCCTCATTTTCCTCCATTCTGGGAGAAAGTACAGACCTGAACCTCAGCGTGGAGGAGTCCAAGGAACTCCTGGCCTTCCAGAAGTCCCTGGTCATCCTGGGACCTGCCGGCGGTGCCGTCATGATGTGCCCCGGCAACCAGACGAACGCCCGGCCTGAGGACAAGTGTCCCTACTTCGCCAAATGCCCCCTCCCGCGCGCCCAGAAGGCGCCAAAAAACAAGATGTGCCCGATCGAACGCATGATCATCGAGGAGCGGTTCTCGGCCTGGTCCAGGGAGGTCGGCCAGGACCCGGAATGTCTCACTGAGGACGCGCGCGCTACCGTTTCCACCCTCACCTACATCGATCTGCAGGAACAGCGCTGCACGAACATCCTGTCTACCGGAGAGGCCGCCCGGCTGACTCAGACGAACGTCACTGAGGCGATCAACTTCACGACTATCGGCGCCGACGGCGCGCAAACACAGACCGTTCTGCCATTGACTTGGGAGCGCGTCCTGCACATCAACGCAGAGCTTTTGGCTCAACTGCAGGAACGGCGCAGGATGATTCTCAAGGACTGGATGCTTACCCCCGAGCAGAAGTGGAAGATCGCGAAGGCCGAGGGGAAGGCGAAGGGCAATGACATTGGATCTCAGCAGTCGGCGCGCGGTGACATTCTGCGCAAACTAGACCCTGACTTCTCATAGCATCGACTCCCCACACGGCACCGGACGTTATGTCCGACTGCACACCCTGACGGTCAGGAATGGCCGTCAGGGAACACTTTGGAGAACCTGGAATGGCAAAGCAAGTCGGGCGACCACGGACGAAGATCACCCCAGAGATGGTTGAAGAAGAGATCGTCAAGAACGGTCTCTCAGTCACGCAGATTGCAGTGAAGTACGACGTGAGCCGGGACACCATCGAGCGTCGCCTGAAGCAGGTGTCTCCTACCACCAAGTCGAAGAAGATGGGGATCAAGAAGGCTGCGTCCATATCGGACGGCCAGGCTAACAAGATCGCACGACAGGACAGCCTGTATGCGCGCGCCGTCCTGTCAGAGCGCACCCGCAAGGCTAACTGGAACACCACCAAGGATCAGTGCATCGAGGACCTGCGGAAGGTCCAGAAGGACCATCCGGACTCCTTCATCTCCCGCAACTTCTACCGGGTTCACGGCAATTACAGCGACTCGACCTGGAACCAGCACTTCGGAACGTTTCATCAGTTCAAGCGCAGCGCCGGCCTCGAGCTCTCCCGTTCGCAGCACCATCTCGAGAAGAAGATTGCACGTCATGCCCATCTGGACGTGTATCGCAAGTTCTTCACCGAAGAGGTCGCCCCGTGGGTCGGAAAGTACGAGGTGAAGCACGACAACGGCCGCATCAAGACTGTGCTAGTCGGTTCTGACTTCCATGACATCGAGGTGGACCAATTCGTTCTGTCGGTGTTCATTGACACCGCCAAGCGGGTCCAGCCGGACATCATCGTCTTCAATGGCGATACCTATGACGAGTACGAGTTCTCCCGATTTGACCAGGATCCACGGCAGGTCAACATCAAGGCGCGCTACGACTTCGTGCGCGACAACATCTTCAAGCCACTGCGCAAGGTCTGCCCGAAGGCGCAGATGGACTTCATCATCGGCAACCATGAACAGCGCATTCTGAAGCTGCTCGCCGATCGCTCGCCCGCCATGAAGGTCTTGGTCGACCTGATGGGCATTACGTTCTCCCAGCTCCTCGGTCTCGACGAGTTCCAGATCAACCTGGTCAGCAAGTCCGACTTCGCCGCCTACAACTCGAAGGAAATGCACGAAGAGGTCAAGAAGAACTACAAGATCTATTTCAAATCGGTAGTGCTGCACCACTTTGGCGATGACGGTTTTGCCATGTCCTCGGTAGGTGGCCATACTCACAAACCGAAGTTGACGGTACAGGTGAATGAAGTAATGGGTCCGATCTTCCAGCTCACGACGGGCTCGATCTGCAAGATCGACGCGGAGTACGTTCCTGGTAAGGCCAACTATCAGAATTCCTTCGTCCTGCTCCATATTGACACCTGGGAGCGCAGTGTTGTCCCGGAACACATAATGTTCGGCAAGAAGTTCTGTATCGTTGGTGGTAAGTATTATTTTCGACCGGAATGCGAAGAGGAAGAACAACTTGCCGCGTAGCGATAGTTTGATTCAGGAAAGACGCGCTTTAGGCCTCTGTCCTTGTGGAAACCAACCCAAAGCAGATGGTAAGACCTGCCAGCGGTGTTTGGATAAGACACGCCGGTGGGCAGACAAGCCAGAAGTCAAAACGAGAACGAATAAGCTGGCGCTGAAGCGGTATCACAAGAACAAGGCAACGATATCAGTCAAAATCAACTGCTCTCGTTTAGAAGTTAGAAAGAAGGTCATCCTTCACTACGGAGGCCGTTGTGCTTGTTGTGGTGAGGACGGTCTCCAGTTTCTGACGATGGACCACAAACACGGCGACGGCGCCAAACGAAGAAAAATAGGTGAGCCTGTATCTGGATATGGTTTATGTCTGTGGATCATTCGCAACAACTACCCAGAAGACATGCAGGTTCTTTGCTTCAACTGCAACATGGCTAAGAGAACCGGCATCGCCTGTCCACACCAGTCAGGAACCGTAATCCACCTAACCGTTCCGACAGCATAAGGCCTCGTCATGGAAGCAGCGTTCGATGTTCATATCCGCAAGAAGGACCTGGCCGCTTTCCGCCGCCGGGTCCTTTACCATTACCGCAAGAAACCGAAGCACGAGTACATGGAAGCGATCTTCATCCGGAAGGGTGTGGGCGAGTTCCACATCGAAAGCTTCCACAAGCTCCGCCTGACCAAGTGCGCGACAAGCCCCGCCGTTCAGGGCGGGGAAGGATAGCGCGGACGGCGCAGCCGTTTTTGGTGGTGGGTTAATGCGGTGTCTGCTGTTGTTCGATGTATTGGCGAATGATGGAAATTGGTGCTCCTCCGCATGATGAAGCGAAGTACGAAGGCGACCACAGCACACCCTTCCAGTAACGGTGTTGGATGTCGGGACGCTCCTTGCGGAGCAAGCGGCTTGAAACACCTTTCAGGCTATTCACCAAATTGGACACAGGTACTTTCGGCGGATATTCCACCAACAGGTGAGCATAGTCATCCTCACCTTCCATCTCTACTAGCTGTGCCTCGAAGTCGGCGCAGACCGTGGCGAAGATGGCGTGAAGCCGTTTGATGGCATCGGCGTCGAATACTCTACGACGATATTTTGTTACAAAGACCAAATGAACATGCATCCTGAATACGCAGTGGCGTCCATGCCGAATATCATTGTAATCGCTCATAGACCAAGTGTACAATAGAACTATGCGCCGCCTTCAAGCGTTCCAATACGAACTGATTCCTATCGAACAGCAGAAGCGCGACATGCGCCGCTTCGCCGGATCGTGCAGGTTCGTGTTCAACAAGGCACTGGCGTTGCAAAAAGAACGCTTTGCGCAGGGCGAGAAGAAGCTAGGCTATGCGGGCCTATGCAAAACACTCACGGAGTGGCGCAATAGCCCGGAGACCGCTTGGCTGGCCGATGCACCAGTTCACCCTTTGCAACAAACACTCAAAGACCTGGAGCGATCCTATTCTAACTTCTTCGCTAAACGGGCCGACTTCCCGCGCTTCAAGAAGAAAGGACGGCACGACAGCTTCCGCTACCCTGACCCGAAACAGTTCAAGCTCGATCAGGCGAACGCTCGTCTGTTCCTGCCCAAGTTAGGCTGGCTGCGTTATCGCAACAGCCGGGGCGTGCTGGGTATGGTGAAGAACGTCACCGTCAGCCAGTCCTGCGGCAAGTGGTTCGTCTCGCTCCAGACCTCGCGCGAGATCGAGCATCCGATCCATCCTTCTGAGTCCATCATCGGAATAGATGTCGGAGTAGTTCGGTTCGCCACACTCTCCGACGGAAAGGTATACGAACCCCTCAGCAGCTTCAGGATGAGTCAGGCGCGGCTTGCAAAAGCCCAGCGCCAGATGAGCCACAAGCGGAAGTTCAGCAAGAACTGGAAGAAAGCCAAAGCCACAGTCCAAAAGATCCACTCTCAGATTGCAGCAGCCCGGCGCGACTACCTGCACAAGACTTCGACGGAGATCAGCAAAAACCACGCGATTATCGTTATCGAAGACTTGAAGGTAGGGAACATGAGCCGGTCGGCGGCAGGAACGCTGGAAAACCCCGGTCGAAAGGTGAACCAGAAATCCGGCCTCAATAAATCGATCCTGGACCAAGGGTGGTACGAATTCCGGTGCCAGCTTGAGTATAAGCAAACATGGCGAGGAGGTAGCGTGATCGAAGTGCCGCCACAGAGCACGAGTCGAACCTGTCTGGCTTGCGGGCATGTGGCAAAAGAGAACCGGCAGACGCAAGCTCTATTTTCCTGCGTTGAATGCGGCTACGAAGAAAACGCCGATCTGGTTGGTGCAATCAATATTCTAAGGGCGGGGCACGCCCGGTTAGCCTGTGAAGTGAGCGGTGCGGTAATGTCGCCAGCAGCAGGAACCCACCGAAGCGACTCAGTGGCAGCTGTTTCCTGCGCCTGAGCGCCGTAGGAATCTCCGGCATTCATGCCGGTGAGGATGTCAAGAAGACTAGCCCGTACGTTGTGGAGTACAACGACGTCGAATACCAGGCGCTCAAGAACGAAGCGGTCGCGGCCGGTCTCAGTGTGGGCTCGATCCACACGCATACGGTCTGCGACAGCGCCGCCAGTTACCACGACCATTGCAGCGGGGTGGAGTGCGGCGACACCCTGATGGGTATCTGCGCGGTCGAGGCGGAGAACGGCAAGTTGACGACCAAGCTCGACTTCTGGATTCCTCAGTTCCCCTGCAAAATCAATCAGATCACTGACTAATCGCGATCTGCCTATACTAGCAAGCACCAAAGGGCGAACCTCGCCCAAAGAGGATTCGATGAGCGTTTTCAACCAGGCGGTCAATGGGTTTCGCTCGACCATGTCCCGAGCTGGCAAGTTCTACAACTCGACGAATGGTCTGAGGGGCCGCGCTGTCGCCAGCTATATGGCGCGCGCCGCTCGCGTAAACCCGCGGAGTATGGCGCCGATCGGCGTTGCCGCCGCGGTTGGTGCTGGAGGCGGAGCGGTCTTCAATAGCGACCACCGCGCGAAGGGCGCCATTGGTGGTGGAGTTCTTGCCGGCGGAGGCATGCTGGGCTACGGCGCCTACAACGTCTGGAACAAGATGACTCCAGCGATCCGGGGGCTTCTCCGGTAATTCATGGCATTTCCTGAGTCCATCGCTGGAAGCTTGACTGCCCGGCTGTGGGCTAACCCACTAGCCGGCGCTTCCGTTACGTTTGGAGTGGGCGCGGGCCTATTTGCAGGTGCCGACACCTTTCTGACCACAGACGGCTCCGCCAGCCAGAAGGCTGATGCCGGTGCCACTTCCGCCCTAAAGTGGGCTGTGGGCAGCTCGGCAGTTCTCGGCGGCGGATTCCTTGCCGCTTCCACCGCGTCAGCCTTCCGTGCCGGTTACGACCGCTACCAGCCGAGCAACAAGCCGTTCTGGCACCCCGGCCGCTACCGCTCCGCCAGTGTCGAAGCAGACATCGGTTATGGTGCTGCCAACCTGAGCAAGGACGCGTCCCGTTTCTGGTCTCGCACGGTCGGGGCCTACGCCAAGGACGTCATCAATGAGGTCCGGTCTCCCGGAGGCTGGAAGACTGCTCTGATGCGCCCCGGCGTATCTGGAGGTCTCGGAGCCATCGTCGGTGGATTCATCGGCAGCCAGGTCTCCGATGACAGCACCAAGGGCGCCGCTTTCGGCGCCACCATGGGTGCCGGCGCGGGAATCGCACTCGGCCGGGCAGTGAAGGCCTCACAGGTGTGGTCCAAGCTGGGTCCGATTACTCGGACTGGCGGCATCCTTGCTCTCTCAGCAGCTGTCGGCGTGGGCATCAAAGCCCTGTCTCCAGACCAGCCTGAAGTTCTTGACCGCGCTGAACCTGAAGACAACGGCTACAGGTCCTCCGGTATTCAAGACCGGATGCGCCGGATCGGTGCCTCTGGCGACCTGGTGTTCGGCCTGCATAACTCGAGATAGACATGACCTGGATCACACCTGCGGAGACACCCCCTACCTTCCCCCGCCAGATCGCCAACTCCTGCTGGAAGGGGATGCGGTTTGCTTCTGAGGGCGCGTACTGGGCCATGCCTCTGGTTGCCCTTGAAGCTGCAACGGCACAGCGCGGCGAGATGATTCCGACCATCGCCTCGCAGAGCATCAGCCTGGCCGCCCAACCCATGGCCGCTGGCATTGCGTCCGCCGCCCTGACTGCTACCTTTGCCCTTCCGCCGGCCGCGGCCGCCATCGCCGCCACCGTCCTGGTGGGATTCGCCACCGCCGAGTTCGAACACAAGATGGTTCGAGGATTCACAGAACTCACACACACGGGAGCCCGTGCCGACCGAGTCCGCTTCGGAGCGGGGTTTGTTGATACCCGATCCGCCCAACAAAGACGACAGCGCGCAGCCATTGAGCTTGCCGGGGCACTGCCTACCTCCAGACGGTGGCTGGGTCAAGAGGCCATCTTTCTTCACAAATAACAGGAGATCCAAATGGGTCGTAGTCCCTTCAGCACACATCCCTCAATGGGCTTGCCGCCAACCTGGAAGGTTGGCGATATGGCGCCTTCATACTCGACCCCGGTCTCAGTGATCACAGCAGTGACTGCTCCAACGACCTCGGCCGCTTTCAATCCCCAGGCCAACTCGATCGTTCTCAACTTCCTGTTCTCTGACGGCGCGACATCGTGCACCGCCGAGGTTCTGAACGACGACGGCACCGGCACGTTCAATCCCGTTGCGTCTTTCAATGACGTGAACCTATTCAACGAGAGCCAGTGCACTGTTGGCGAGTGGCCGACCGGTATTTCACTCGGCGGGCGTGCGATCAAGGTCGCCATCTCGAACATCGTGGGCACCGGAACCATCACGGTTGCAGTCCAGCGGCTCAACTAACAGGAGCATCCGTGCGTCCTCTCGATTCATCCGCGATGCGTGGTCTTTATCACAGCCAGGCGGCTGGCAGTATCGCCGGCCAGGCTGTTGCTTGGGATTGCGTGCACAACAAGAACAAGCGTAGCGGCTATGGCTTCTTCCATCGGATGGGCCGTCACCTTGGCTACAACATCGTCGGCGCGGCCGGAGGCACCATTGTCGGTGCCGCCGGATTCCTTGGCTATCACGCCCTCCGCCGGAGGTAATACCCAGCACCGCGCCCTGCGGTGCTCTTTCTCTTATGTCAACTGGCTTTGTGACTCTCCAGCAGCTGCTTACGGGCATGCCTGCCGAAGAGCAGAACTTCCTCAGAACCGTAATCAAGCGCGACTCGAATCCGGATGGCTCGGATAAGGGCATCGTGCGCCAGATGCAGAACGACATCTGCAGGAAGTGTCACGCCGAATACAAGGAGAAGTACCCGGGCCGGCCGTTCAACATTCGGTGCCACGGCATCAACGACGAGCAGCGATTCCTTCAGAAACAAATCCAGATGGAGGAGCGCGGGACGCCGATGACTCTGGAGGAGATCCGGGACATCTACGATCCGGTCTACTGGGTCGAAAAGAACATTGTCGTCAAGGATGCCGCCGGCGATTATGTCCTGATCCCGCTGCGCTGGTTCCAGAAGGAAGCCCTCGCGTGTACCTCACCCCGCAAGGTAGACCGCTGGGCTCGTGGTCTGGGCAAGACTCAGACCGGAATCGGTGAAGAGCTGCACCTGGCGCTCACGCGCAAGAAACTCGAGATCATGATCGTCTGCCCGCAGCAGACCCAGGCCGAAACGTGGTACACGGAGATCCTTGCGCAGCTGGACAACTCCCCTACTCTTGCTGGCGTCCTCGCTCAACAGAAGCAGTCTCCCTACTACCTCCTGCGCTTCAACAACGGCTCAATCATCAAGATCTTCACGGCCGGTTCAGGATCGGGCAAGAAGGGTGGCTCGATGCGCGGTCAGAACCCGCGCCGCATCCGCTTGGACGAGCAGGACTACCTGGCCGAGGACGACTACGACGCCATCATGCCGCTGTTGCGGCGCTTCAAAGACCTGACCTTCCACGGCTCGTCGACACCGACGGGTCTGCGCGGCATGTACTACAGCATGTGCCGGAAGTTCGATGAATACCGGGAGTTCTTCCACCCGATCACCGACCATCCAGAGTGGACGGAAGACCAGCGCGAGACCTACATGCTCGAGGCCAAGACCTTGGATCGATTCATCCATGAGTTCCTGGCTGAGTTTGGAGATCCCGTCGCCGGCGTCTTCAAGTCCTTCTTCATCGACAAGTCTCTGATGTTCTACCGTCACGTTGAAAGCCGCTGGTCGCCTTCCAAGCGGTACGTGATGGGGGTGGATTGGAACGGCGGCGGCACAGGCACCCGGATCTACGTCGTCGAGTACGACACCGAGACTCGCAAGCGCCGTACTGTTGAACGCTCTGTCATTGATGATCCGAAGGCGACCGTCGCCAAGTCGATCAACGAGATCAAGCGCCTCAACAAGAAGTGGATGTGCAACTTCCTCTACTGCGACGCCGGCTTCGGCTTTGCGCAGGATGAGCTCCTCCGGGCTGAAGGCGAAATGGCCGGCACGGCCGACCCGCAGACCAACAAACTCAAGGACTTCAAAGTCATCGACTTCGGTGGCACCCTCGAGTTCAACAAGCTGGTTCCCAACCGGAAGGTCGCCAACTCGAAGTACATCGACGACGAAGAAAACGAGATCAAGCGTCGCACCAAGCCCTTCATGGTGGAAGGCGCCGTCATGGCATTCGAACAGGAGATGGTGGAGATCTCCGCCGAGGACGATCGGCTGCTCGAAGCCCAGCTCCGCGGCTACCGGGTGAAGACCTGGTCGACTCACGGAGTCCCCGCCAGCTACGAGACCGACGCTGAATCCGGTGACCACGATCTCGACGCCTTCATGTTGGCCATGCTTGGGATAGAGATCGAATACGGCCTGTTCCGCACCCAGGAAGCAGTTAGGCGTTTGGCTCAGATCGTTCACGTGTCAGGCTGGGGTCTGGGGCCGTCCATGCCCGCTGTTATGCCCTCTTCCTTGCCGACTACACAGCCGGAAGAGGCCAAGAGTGAAATGGCGCGGCGGAGCGGCGTCCCGACCAGGACGCTTCCGCCGACCCAACAGGAGGGCAGGGTACTGCATAACGGCCGCGGCGCCATGATGGTGTCGCTGGGTGGGGGAGCCAGAAATCCCAGCCCCTCCGCCGGCCGCGTGCCTTCCCGTACCACCGGCTTCTCGCCTAGATCCGGCATGCCCGGTTCGCTCCCCGGTTTTGGAGCATCACCCTTCCAGTCCATTGGCCAGGGCATTCGATTCAACCGATAAATCATGAGCTCTGTCCAGACCAACATCAGCGCCGGTTACCTCAGCTCGTTTGAGCGCCCGATCGGCGTGTCCGTCATGTCGAAGCTCAGCAGCTGGCCTTTTTTGCAGCAGCTTGGATTCGCTGGAGCTCTGCCGCTCCACTCGGCCACCTTTCATGGCCTATCGGACTTCTCTACCCAGATGGCGAAGTACTCCTCCACCCACTGGATCCTGAGAATCGCCTGGCAAGTGATTCAGATGATGGTGCCGAACAACGCCAGCGTCGCCTCCATGATGTACAACGACGCGAGCCTCGGCCAGGTTGGCAAGCAGTTCCAGCAGCTCCAGAACTTCGGTCAGGTATTTGCCCTGTCTCCTTCAGAACTTCAGCAGCCATCCACCGTGGCGACTAAAGTTTCGGCTCTCGGATAAGCATGCGTTTTCTTCCCTGGCAGTTCGCGCGCACCCCGCCCCAGACGGTTCCTTCTCCAGCGCCAGTGGTGCCGCTCGCCGAGGCCGCGCCAGCGACATCCTCGACAGGGTCATCGACGAACACTTCCCGTGCCACCTGCCTAATTAGCCAGTTCGGCGATCTGGCAGGCACAGCCCAATATCTGCAGAGCATCATCCTGAGCCTGACCAAGGGTCTCGGGGTGACGGTGAACACCAGTTCGAACCCGGACTTCGGCCGCGCCCTCAGCTCGATCTACGGATCGGTTCCACCTGCCGTCTCCATCCAGATGTACTCGGCCCTGCTCGACGTGGAGTTCGGAGCCCAGCAAGTACTGCATGCTGCCGGACCTGATTCGTCGCTTCAGCCGAACCCATTCCAGCAGCAGGCTGTGGTTACCGTGAACAAGGCCGTCGAGTCGGCGCTTGCCGCTGCCGGCGACTTCAACACTCAGG
>Ga0181535_10002851_pt1 | contig 20608 bp, 17 predicted proteins | sample PEATcosm2014_Bin_44_FD_119774 | JGI IMG/M metagenome (GOLD analysis project Ga0181535, IMG submission 119774) | Peatland microbial communities from MTU Mesocosm Facility, Houghton, MI, USA - PEATcosm2014_Bin17_30_metaG | ecosystem: Environmental > Terrestrial > Soil > Wetlands > Peat | place... | reverse complement strand
GAGCATTATGGCATCCCGAATATCTATGGCTCGCAATTCCGCCGCGTCACTCTGACCGATCCGAACCGGGGCGGACTGCTGGGGCAAGGCAGTATTCTCACGGTCACCTCGTACCCCAACCGGACTTCGGTAGTGCAGCGCGGCAAGTGGATCCTGGAAAGTCTGCTGGGCACTCCGCCCCCGCCGCCACCCCCCGGCATTCCGGCATTGCAGCCGCAGAACCATGATGGTAAGCTGCTCACCATCCGCGAGCAGGAGGAGCAGCACCGTACTGACCCTTTGTGTGCCGCCTGCCATCGCCGGATGGATCCACTGGGCTTCGCGCTCGAAAATTACGACGGGGTTGGCAAGTGGCGCGTCAAAGATGTTGGCGTGGTCATCGACGCCTCGGCCAAGCTGCCCGACGGCACCGAATTCACCGGCCCCGCCGGGCTGAAGCAGGCGCTGCTCAATGGCCATCGCGACGAGTATCTCCAGACGGTCACGGAAAAGCTGCTGATGTACGCTTTGGGGCGCGGCCTGGAATATTACGACAAGCCGGCAGTCCGCGCGATCGTGCGCGAGGCCGCCGGCGACAACTATCGTTTGTCGTCACTGATTACAGCAATCGTTACCAGCACTCCATTTCAGATGATAAGGACCCCCGAAAATGATCATCGCCAGGAAATCCTTACCTCGTCGCACGTTTCTGCGAAGCCTGGGAACGACGGTGGCTCTGCCTCTGCTCGACGCGATGGTACCCGCGTTGTCGCTAGGCAGGAACACGGCGGCTAATCCTGTCATGCGCATGGGCTTTGTTTACGTGCCCAACGGGATCATCATGGATAAATGGACTCCCCTTGGCGAAGGGGAGGGATTCAAGTTTGCGCCCACCATGCAGGTGCTGGAGCCCTTCCGCGATCGCGTGCTGGTGCTGAGCGGACTCGCGCAGGCGAACGGCCGGGCGCTCGGTGACGGACCCGGAGATCACGCGCGTGCCGGCGCCACGTGGCTGACGGGTGTGCATCCCAAGAAAACCGGAGGCGCCGACATCCACGCCGGTGTTTCCGTCGATCAGATCGCCGCTCGCGAGCTGGGAAAAAGCACTCAACTGGGATCCCTTGAAATCGGCCTAGAGTCACCCACGCTAGCCGGTGATTGCGATTCCGGTTATAGCTGTGCGTACACCAATACCATCTCGTGGCGCAGCCCCACCACGCCCAACCCCATGGAGATTAGTCCGCGTGCGGTCTTTGAGCGGCTATTTGGCGACGGCGACAGCACCGACCCGGCTGTCCGCCTGGCCAGCCTGAACGAGGAGCGCAGCATCCTTGATTATGTGGCGGGGGACGTGGACAGGCTGGCAGGCGGGCTGGGTGCCTCTGACCGCGACAAGTTGAACGAGTACCTGGAAGCTATCCGCGACATCGAACGCCGCATTCAGATGGCCGAGGAGCAAAATGCCACCGTGACGTTGCCGGTCATGGACCGGCCGACTTCCATTCCCGAGGAGTTCGACGAACACGCGCGGCTGATGATGGACCTCATGGTGATCGCCTATCAAACCGACATGACCCGCGTCGCGAGTTGCATGATCGCGCGTGAGGCCAGCAATCGAAGCTATCGTTCGATCGGCGTGCCTGACGGCCACCATTCGGTGACTCACCACGATGGTGACCCGGCGAAAATCGAAAAGGTGGTGAAGATCAACCATCTGCATGCGGAGACCTTCGCGTATCTACTGCAGAAAATGCAGTCCACGCCCGATGGCGACGGGACGCTGCTGGACCATTCCATGATCCTTTACGGCAGCAGCATTAGCGACGGCAACGCGCACACGCACGACGATTTGCCGCTGGTGTTGGTGGGCGGGGCTTGCGGACAAATCAAAGGCGGTCGGCACCTCCGCTTCCCCAAGGAAACGCCCATGAACAACCTTCTACTCACGATGCTCTTCAGGGCGGGCCTGCATCCTTCGGCGAAACTCGGAGACAGCAGCGGGTTCCTCGAACACCTCTCGGACGTCTAGGGAGCACTTAGCAGATGCTACGAATGCTCGCGCGAACCGCGGGAGTCACTCTCCTGTTCGCGCTCTCCGCCCACGCCACCAGCGACCTTCGGCTGCTGGACGCGGTGAAACGCCGCGATCCCAAGGCCGTTACCGCTCTTCTGCGAACGAAGGTGGATGTAAACGCGGCGCAGCCCGACGGCGCCACGGCGCTTGCTTGGGCTGCCTATCTTGACGAGACGGGATTAGCGGAGGAGTTGCTCGCCGCCGGAGCGAAGCCCAATACCGCCGATGAATATGGCGAAACACCCCTGACACTGGCGTGCGCTAACGGCGATGCGGTGCTCGTGGGCAAACTTCTGGCCGCAGGCGCCAACGTGAATGTGGCCCGCTGGGACGGAGAGACAGCGCTCATGATCGCGGCGGGCGCGGGCAGCCTGGAGGCTGTTAACCTGCTGGCCGCCCGCGGCGCGAACCCGAATGCGGCGGAATCGCGAAAGGGGCAGACCGCGCTCATGTGGGCCGCGGCGGAAGGGCATCCGGAAGTGGTAAATGCTCTCATCGCACATGGCGCCGATGTTCGCGCTGTCTCTAAGCGCGGATTCTCGGCGCTCGTGTTCGCCGCCACCAAGAACGACAAGCCGTCCGCCGAGGCGCTGCTGGCGGCGGGCGCCGATCCCAATTACACGCTGCCCGATGGCCATACGGTTCTGATCGTCGCAGCCTCGTATGGAAGCGGGGAGGTGGCGAACCTTCTGGCTGATCGCGCCGCTAATCCCAACGTCGCAGACCGCCTCGGCGAAACTCCTCTGCACCTTGCCGCCCGCTCGGGGGACCTCACGCTTGTCGAAAAACTCCTGGCCAAGGGCGCAAGTGTAAACGCGCGAACCGCTGCCAAACCTCCTCCGGCGGCCGGCTCTGGGGGGGGCGGCATCTTTCGCTATGCCCCCGGAGAGCAGACACCGCTCCTCCTGGCCGCCAAAGGGGATCATGTGGACGTGATGCGTGCGCTTGTCGCGGCCGGCGCGGATGCAAAGCTCAATGCTCAGGACGGTACCACGGTTTTGAGCGCTGCGGCGGGGAGCGGACACCTGGACGCCGTGCAGTACGCCTACGAACTGAATCCCGATGTCAAAGTCGCCTCATGCATTACCGGCGCCACCATCATCCATGCCGCCGTCCTGGGCACGCTAGACGTGGCCACCGAGGACCAAATCTGCGAGGTGATCCGATTCCTGGCCGATCATGGCGCCCCTCTTGATAATGTCGACAGTCGCGGCAGAACGCCCTTGTTTTACGCCAACGGTCCGCCGATTGACAAAGCCGTCGCACTCCTGCACGATTTGATTGTCAAGAGCGGGGCCCAACCGAAAGATATCCCCCACCCTTGAAGGAGGGCCGGGTGCGCGTAGCTGTGCGCTGCCCGCTGTTCTTCTGAATGGATTACTGCTTCTTCTGAGGCATGTCGAAAGACCGCTCGACCATATCGTGAACATCCGTGGAAACGATTTGGTCTCGCCACAGCCAGCGCATCATCTCCGGGAAAACGGTTTGCAACATTTTTTGGCCATGCCGTTGGATGCCCCATGAGTAGTTGAGGTCGTAGCCCTTGTCTGTGAGAGCCTGCTGCATACGAACGTTTTGATAAAACCAGTCTCGATCTTGATCGTAGACTCCGTCTGCTTGGAGTCCGCGATTGTCGTTGCGTCCGTCCACAAGAAAGACTCGCAAAGGTTTCTTCTCACTCTGGCGAATGATGTCGGGATAAGCGTTTCCCCCCCGAATGTTGGTAAAACTTCCCACGTTGCTCAGCACCTTTCGAAAGGAGTCTGGCCGTTCCCACGCCACTGTGAACGCGGCAATAGCCCCCGAACTTGATCCACCGATGCCATGCCGCTCGGGGTCCTTTGAAATGTTGTACTCCCGGTAGAGTGCCGGCAACAATTCATCAACGATGACGCGTGCGTATTTATCGTCGAGGGTGTTGTATTCGGTAGGCCGGTTCGTATCACGATCTCCCCAATTGTTGGGGGTCGGTTCCGGTTGGTCGGGTCGGCGTCCGGGGTTGATGAAAACTCCGATCATGACAGGAATCTCGCGCCGGTAGATTAAATTGTCCATCACCACCTGGGCGCGAACGTCTCCCTCCGGTGCTTTGAAGGCCTGGCCGTCATTGTAGATCATCAAACTGGCGGGAACGGTGGGGTCGTATTGCGCGGGCACATAGACCCAATAGGTATGCTGGGTGCCGGGATAGGCTTGGCTAGGGAGCGTGAAAGGTCCGCGAATTTCGCCTCGGGGAACTCCCTCCTGTGGCAGAGCATCGGGTGCAAGGCGGTAGAAGCCATCCGTGTTCGGGCTCTCGGCCATGGCGGGACGTTGGACCTGGCCGGCGGGCATTGTCTGCGTCGCCGGCGGCGCAGTCCCCTGAACTGCAGTCTGTCCAAAGGCTGAGGTGGTGAGTAGCGCGAGCATTAAAAAGAGGATGCGTATCATTCCCACAGCATAACACGTTGATCCCTGAACCTGAGTGCCCTAGCGTTTGTTAGCAAGCGAGAAATTTGTCAGGAGGACCCACTGCATGAACACCGCGTGGAACTGCCGAAGTAGCATTAGCACCTTGTTTCTGGCCTTTCTGTTGTCTATCGCTTTTGTTGCGTGTGTCTCCCCAAACTCGGCAAACGCCGAAGAGCAAGAGGTGTCGGCCGACGGCCTCAAAACGTTTGGAACTGCCGGAAAGGAAGGGATGCTCTACCCTGACCACGAAGTGGATCTCTTCCAGCATAGCGGCGCCGGATGCTTGACCCATATGTGGTTCGGCGGGGATTGGCCGGGCTACGACAAAACGCGGATTCGCTTCTACGTAGATGGAGAGGCGGCGCCGTCCATCGACATGGAGCTTTTTCTGGGCCACGGAATCGGATGGAGCGATTCCTCCGCCCCGTGGGGCACTGCCCGGCTCGGCAAGACGGGTCAGCCGAGCGGCCTCTACAACACCTACCGGGTCCCGTTTGGCCAGAGTATCCGGATCACGGGCCAACTCGGCCCAGGAGTCGCAAAAGCTCAAACCTTTTGGTGGATTATCAGGGGAACTGAGAACCTTCCTGCATATCTCGGAAACATCCGGCTGCCGGCGAGCGCGCGGCTGCACCTGCAAGTGCACAACGACGTGGCATTGGAACCCCTTCAGATGTTCGACATTGCCCAATCTCCGGGTCACGGCGCTCTTTACCAGGTCACACTGGCGGTCTCCAGCCGCGACCTCGACTTTCTGGAAGGCATGATGCGGGCATATTTGGATGGCGCGGCCGAGCCCCTCATGCTCTCCTCGGGCACGGAGGATTACTTCCTGGGAACTTACTACTTTAATCGGGGGCTTTACCATCTGCCGCTGGCCGGACTGACGCACAAGGAGGAACCCAAGAACGGTCCAAGCCGATTTTCGGCCTATCGTTTCCACGACGATGACCCGGTCATTTTTCAGAACGGGCTTCGGCTGGCTTGGCGTAACGGTGAGGAAAAGAACGGGAAGCCGTACGCGCCCCCGCACAGGAGCCGGGTCTCGAGCTACGTCTGGCTTTACGAATGGTGAGGTGCCTCCGGCGTCGGCAATCTACGGCTCTTCCCGTTCCTCGCGAGGGATCTACTGAGGATTGGAAAATAGAGTGACGCTGACGTCCGCAGCGCGGGCATCATGCGCGCTGTCTCGGAAGCGTCCCGCTCCCATCGGCGCGCGGGCAGGATGCCCACGCCCCAGCGGGCAAGACAGTGCCAAGTTCGAAACTGCGCAGCCCGCGCGTGAACGCCCGAAGCGAGACTTCGTGCGCCCCATGGCAACGCTCGGCGCAAATTTAGCGGCTAACGACGGATGCTTATTTGGGCTAGGTCCGGTTCGTAACCTTCGTCCTTGAGGGTTTTCTGGGCAGCCGACCGAAGGCTCGCTTCGTCGGCATCCTTCGGCGCCTGGCAATGGCGGCGGATCACCTCTTCTCCCGCCTCAATCCGAACCACCCACTTTGCCTCGACAGTATTCCATGAGACCTCCACACGATCGGCACGCATGGTTCCCTCCCTTTACGATCTGTAAATCATGGTAACGCAAGGTACGACTCCCGTTGACGGAGTGTTCGTGAGCCGAATGGATCAGGTAGTCTGATAGATCGCCCTAAATCCGGTTCGGCTTCTTGCGGCGTGAGGCGGCATTCTTATCGAGCCGCTGCTTCCAGGCGGTCTGCAGTGCGCCCGCCAGGATATCCTCCGTCGCCTTGTCAAGCCTGATGTGGGTTGCTCCCATCTTTCCCCACCCGCCCGGAACGGGCAGGAAAACCTCGGGCATCTCCTCGACAAACGCCGCCTGCTGATCGAGCGTGAGCAGCAGGTTTCCGAACCCCTGGGCTTGCGAGGCGAGGGTGGCAAATATCTTGCCCCCTACGCGGAAATCTGGAGAGCCCATGTGCGAGCCCTCTTCGGCGCCCTCCAGACTCAGGGCCATCCTCCGAAAGTCTCCGGGATTCATCTTGCGCTTCAATCTCATCCAAGGGCGAGTATGCCACAACTCCGGTAGGTTGTAGAGCTACATCGCGACGGTTAATCCTGCGGGCGCGCCCTTCGTGGTACCGTCTCCGCGCACCCCAGCGGAGCGTTCCTCGAGGAATCTCGCAGGAAGGAGGAAGCGGATTGTCGGAAGACTTATGACCACCCGCTTCCCCTCATAGATAGTAGAAGCATTGTTAGACTAGATGTCCGCAGGACCCTAAACCGTTGCACTAGAATTATCCGCTGGACGCGGGCTAGGGAAAAGCTCGAAGTGCGCCTTACCTTGCTCCCACCGTCGAGAACCGGGAAACCCTCCCCGTCATTTGTGCTTCTAAACAGCCAATAGCGAATTGCGGCGGGAGCGGCATGGACAAATGGGTGGCTTTAGTGCTGTCCTTCCTCCTTCCGATGCCCTTGCTTGTGAATTTGCTATGCTTCCAAGGTGCCCAAGAGCGCAAGCCCCGCATAGGTCCAGTGGGTGGACTCGTCTTCACGTACCCAAACCACCCGACTCGGGATAGCATATGCGAGTTTCCCCTTGGGAACGACTCCGACCCACTCTCCCGGAACCAGCGAGAGCTTGGTCCGCACCCTGGCGCCATGCTGGCAAATGTCAACCGCGATGGCTGAGTCGTCCGCTTTGAAGTGATTGGCCTTCAACACCAGGCCGATTGGGATCTCCGCCGGTTGGCGCTCCCACCGACGTTGGACAGCAGAGGCATTTTCCTGCATCGGCGGCCCCTCCTCTATTGGTAAGACCACGGGGACTGAGCCTATGCTAGTCCATTGAATGGGCGCTCGTCAAACCGGTCCCAAAACTGGGTTGACTGAGCGAATGAACCACAGGAGAATTCCTCGGGACTGTTTTCTCTCCAGTGAGGACTGACGATGACCGACACCGCATTCTTCAAACCTGACCTCTTCGAGTTCTTGCGCCAGCTTAAGCGCCACAACAATCGCGACTGGTTCGCCAAGAACAAGCCGCGATATGAAGAGGTCGTTCGCGACCCGGCGTTAGTGTTCATCAGCAGCTTCGGGCCGTATCTACACAAGCTCAGCCCGAACTTCGTCGCCGACCCCCGCCCCACGCGGGGCTCGCTCTTCAGGATATACCGTGATACCCGGTTCTCGGCGGACAAACGCCCCTTCAAGACGCATGTTGGAATCCATTTCTCCCACGCCAGCGGCAAGGACGCCCATGCGCCCGTGTTCTATCTGCACTTGGAGCCGGATAGCCCGTTTGCAGCGGCGGGCGTTTGGCATCCTGATAACAGCGCCCTAACGAGAATCCGTTCGGCAATTGTCGCCGAGCCCGAGCAATGGGTGAAGGTCAGGAGGAAAGTGGAGCTGGAGGGCGACACCCTGAAGCGGCCACCGCGGGGATTCGACCCAAATCACCGGTTCATCGAGGACCTCAGGCGCAAGGACTTCGTGGCATCGGTTGGGCTGAGTGAGGCGCAGGTGTGCGGCACAAGGTTCATGCGGGATTTCGCTGCGGCGTGCCAGGCGATGCTGCCGCTCGTGGAGTTCACGACGAGGGCGCTGGGGTTGGAGATTTAAGGCGCTGTCGGCTCTCCGCTTGGGTATCGCCGTTCCGAGGTTCTCCAGCGCATCATTGAACTCCCACAGATATTCGGATTCCAGCGTGGGGCCACGATTCGGAACAAGTTGGAAGTCCTTTAGGCTTAAGATATCCTGAAAGCCAACAACAGGGGGGGCTGATGGATATCACGCTGAAGTGGGTTGGACCGTACGGTTTCGGGCACTTTGGTGAGTTAAGGCAATACACGGACGCCAGTGAACCTCACGTTTACGTGCGTGTCCAGACTTTTCATTCAAGAAAGATTGCTGCGGTGGGCAAGGCTGCGAACTTGAGTATTGGAATTCATCCCCGACACGCCTCTCCCAATGCCCGCGGTCAAGCGAACTGACCCTGCGGGTTCCACCGTCACTCCCGGGCCTGACGTTTATACGTATTCGGCGCCGGGGATGCCAATGAGCCCCGGGGTGCGGGCAGCGCCCCGCCATCTTCTACTGCTCGAGCCATCAAGGCGCGGTATGCCTCGAATGCGTGGCGAGGCACGATAAGCGGGAAGAGTGTGTTTATGTACCTGCGTCTCGCGCACCGAAGCCCATAACCGCGCAAGCGACAGCGCCGCCGCAGCCCAAGCCGCCGGGCGGCAGCAAGCCCCAAAGCATTCTTGGCATTTAGTTCGGAACGAAGAGATTCGCTTGGCCGTCACAGTAGGCCTGAGCTATGGTGCTTCGGGCGTACGCCGCGACGACTGTTTGCAAGCGTCCAAACTGAAACTGAGACAAGCTTCAGCGACGCCAGAATTTATTTTGTAACAAGTTCTGACAGAATCAGGTTTTTGAGGTTTCTAAGTTATTGAAAATATGGTGCCGCGGGACGGAGTTGAACCGCCGACGCCAGCCTTTTCAGGGCTGCGCTCTACCACCTGAGCTACCGCGGCACACGTGGGATCAGCTATGACCGGACGGCGCCATTTCACACCGCTAAGGGAAGCAGGGGAACCGCAGTGCGACCCCAGTCCGTACAAACATTTTCAAACGAATTTCATTCCTTGTCAAGAATCGGACACTAGGCGAAGATTCTCAGGAACTTAGCGTAGGGATTGGTCTAATTCCTTTAGCCAGTCGGGGCGTTTCAGGACCTCGCGTGGGCGCGGACCGTCGGGAGAGCCCACGATGCCATCCTTTTCCATCATGTCAATCAGCCGCGCCGCGCGTCCATAGCCGAGGCGAAGCCGGCGTTGCAGAAGGGAAGTCGACGCCTTGCCGGATTCCACAACGATGCGGACTGCATCTTCGTATACGGAATCAAGTTCCGCGGCCTCTTCCTCATCTACGGGATCTCCCTCTTGTTCCTTGTCGCGAATGGGTTCAAGGAATTCCTCGTTGTACTGAGGCTGCGACTGTGATTTGCACCACTCGACCACCTTCTCGATCTCTCCTTCGGTGATCAGCGCCCCGTGCAGGCGCTGGAGGCGAGAACTCGCCGGCGGCAGGAACAGCATGTCACCGCGTCCCAGCAAGGCTTCTGATCCGTTGGAATCCAGGATGGTGCGCGAGTCCACCTTGGAGGCGACGCGGAAGGAGATGCGCGAGGGCATGTTGGCTTTGATCAATCCAGTGATCACGTCTACGGACGGTCGCTGCGTGGCCAGGACCAAGTGAATCCCGACGGCACGCGCCATCTGCGCCAAACGCGTGATGGATTCTTCCACTCCTTGCGGCTCGACCATCATCAGGTCGGCGAGTTCATCGATGATAATCACGATGTAGGGCAAGGGCCGTTCCTGCTCGCCATTGTTGTCGAACAGGTTCGGGGTCGATTCGGGCTCAAATAGTTTATTGTATTGGGCGATGTTGCGAACGCCATGTTCGGCAAGCTTGCGCAGGCGGTCGTCCATCTCCATCACGGCGCGGCGCGAGGCGTTGGCAGCGCGTTTCGGTTCGGTGACAATCGGGGTCAGCAGGTGCGGGACGCCGTCGTAAAGGTTCAATTCCAATCGCTTGGGGTCAATCAGGATTAGCTTCACCTCTTCCGGCGTGGACTTCATCAGGATGGAGACGACCATGGCATTGATCGCCACGCTTTTGCCGGAACCGGTCGAGCCGGCAATCAGCAGGTGAGGCATTTGCGTTAAGTCGCCGATGCGAATCTTGCCAGTGACGTCTTTTCCCAAACCCAGGCTCAGCCGGGACGTCGCCCCCACGAATTCGTTCGACTCTACCAATTCGCGCAGGTGAATGATTTCGCGATGCAGGTTGGGCACTTCAATACCGACCGTAGATTTTCCTGCGATGCGATCGATCAGGATCGATTCCGCCTTCATGGCGAGGCATAAATCGTCCACGAGGTTGGTAATACGGCTATACTTAATACCTGCTTCAGGTTTGAATTCAAAAGTGGTAACCACCGGTCCTGGATGAATCTGCGTCACGCTCCCGGTAACACCGAATTCGAGAAACTTCGCGGTCAGGCGGGCGGCGCGTTCCTTCAGTTCGTCCTCATCGATCCCTTCTGCGTCCTCCGGTGGACGCAACAGCGTGGCGCTGGGCAGCTTGTACCCGTTCGCCGAACGCCCCACGATCTTCGGTGCAGCGCTCGGCGTGGAGGGCTGGGGCATGCGCACCACGGGTGGAGCGGCAGGCTTCTCCGCCGCCTCAGGTTTTGCCTGGGGAACTACCACCGGGGTAGTGGGCTGAGGCATATTGATAGGTTGGCCGGGCACCGCTTGTCGTCCGCTCAGTTTTTGCAGTAAGACCGGCCGCTTTCCGCTCGCACGTTGCTGTTCCATCTGTTTGCGCCGACGCTCTGCGGATTTGGCCGCGCGCGCTTCCTGCCAGGCGATCCATCTTGCTTTGAGAGGAGTCAAAACGCGGTTCCCATGCTCTTGCAGGAATTCCGCCGCCCATCCAAACGAGAATCGTGTGACCAGAAACAGCGAAGCGATGAAGAGTGTCGCAGCCACAATACTTGCGCCCAAGCGGTTGAAAATGTGAATCAGGCCTGCCGCGGCAAAGTATCCCAACAGGCCGGCGCCTCGTAAAACCCCATGTACCGTGGGCGTGTAGGGGAAGAGTTCCAGCAGCGCCCCCAGAGAGAACAACAACACCACGGTCCCCAACATCTTGGTGCGGGGCGCCGCAAACGGCCTCACCATCAGCCAGCGAACCCCTACCACCAGCAGGGCTGCTGGAAGCAAATACGCAACCCAGCCGAAAAATTGAAACAGTGTGTCGGCAAGAAACGCGCCGACTGGGCCAATCCAGTTGTGCGGCAATGTTCCTGTGGCCACAGCAGTGTTCAAGGAGGGGTCTTCGGGGAGGTATGATGCCAGGCTGAGGAGGATTAGCAAGCCTCCTACCGCCGTCAGGAGTCCCATCAACTCGAGGAATCTCTTCGAGTCAAGCAGGGGCCTCTTGGTCGTCTTGGAGCTTGCGTCCTTGGTCTTGGATGAAGACGTGGATTCTGGGCTACCCATCGGTTGCCTCACTTTCAGAGGCAGTTAGGGCGACTCCTCGCGAGTGACAAACAATACAGACCGCCTCTCTCGGAAGCGGTTGTCTCTGTTCGCTACCCGTTGCCTTTACTGCATCCTATCGCGACGGCGCTTAACAGGTCGTTCCCAATTGACGCCTAACGAGCGACAGCGATTCTGCCTGGCGGGAAGAATCGCAGACGTTTGCTCGCCACCAGCCATTGGTCACGGCATGTTTCAGTGACGCAATCCCCATCCAACCGCCAATAGTACCACGCCCAAGATAACCCGGTAAACAACGAAAACGGTGAAGGTCCGGCGCTCCAGATACCGGATCAGCACGGCGATGACGGCGTATCCGACGATGGCCGACACGATGATCCCAAAGACGAAGGGCATTCGCATGTCCGCCGCGATCCCGGAGTGGTGAATCTCCATCCCCTTTTTGAGGCATGCGCCGGCGATAAGCGGTGTGGAGAGCAGGAAGGAGAATCGCGCCGCCGTTTCGCGGTTCATGTCCCGAAACAATCCCGCGGCCATCGTCGATCCCGAGCGCGAAACCCCCGGGATGACCGCAAACGCCTGAGCCGTACCGATAATGATGGAATCGACCAGGCTGACCTGACCCAAGTCATGAGCGCGACTGCCCACGCGTTCGCCCGCCCACATCACCAGGCCAACGATGATTAGTGCCGGGCCGATGACGAACGGCGAGCGCAGTTGCTCGTCCGCGGCCCGCTCAAATAGGAACCCAGCGATTCCCCCTGGAATCGTTGCGATGACGAGGAACCAAAAGAGTTGACGGTTCTCGCCAAGCAGGGTAACCGACCCAGCTTTGGCCGAGGCTCCAACCCCAGACGCCCCGCCGATCCCAAAGACCATCTTGATCATCTCCAGCCAATAGCGCCAAAAGTACAGAAGGACGGCAACCAGGGTTCCCGCGTGCAGCGCAACGTCGAACGTCAGGCCGGGGTCGTTCCACTTGAGTATCCATGGCACAATCCATAAATGCGCGGTGCTCGAAACGGGCAAGAATTCGGTCAGACCTTGAACGATGGCGAGAATAATCGCTTGGTAGAGAGGCATAGGACTCCTGGAGCGATTGATTGATGATTGTTACACTTCAAGGATCACTGGCAAGATCATGGGGCGTTTCCCTGTTTCCTCGTTGAAGTGCCGGCGCAGAGCGGTGCGGATTTTCTCCTTGATCATGCCCCAGTCGGCAACTTCCTCGAGGTTGGATTTCTCGATGGTGCGCATGATGACTTCCCGCGCGCTATCCACCAGGTCGCTCGCTTCCTCGAGGGGCACGAATCCGCGCGAGACGATTTCCGGTTCGGTTTCGAGCAGGCCGGTGTGCTCGTTGATGGCGAGGATGGGAATCACGATGCCGTCTTCAGATATGTGGCGGCGTTCTTTGAGGATGATTTCTTCCACTTCGTCCAGGGTGCCGCCATCAATGCAGGTGCGTCCGACAGTCACGCGGCCGGCGCGGCGCGCGCTCTGCTCATCGAACTCCAGGACGTCGCCAGTCTCAAGCAGGAAAGTCTCCTCGGAAACCGCCGCCAGTTCCTTGGCCATTTCCATATGCCGCCAGAGTTGCCGGTACTCACCGTGGATGGGCACAAAGTATTTGGGCCGGACGATGTTCAGCATCAACTTTAATTCTTCCGCGCTGCCGTGCCCGGAGACGTGGACGGGCGGCTGGCTGCCATCATGGTAATGAACTCGCGCCCCACGCCGGTAAAGGTGATCGAGCATGCGGAAAATGGCTTTCTCATTGCCGGGAATCACCCGAGCGCTCAGCACCACTTCGTCGCCGGGCTCGACTGAGACCCAACGGTGGCTTGCGACAGCCACGCGCGCCATGGCGGACATCGGCTCGCCCTGGCTGCCGGCGATGACCACGGCTACTTGTTCGCGCGGCAGTTTGCGCAAATCCTGCGGCGGCACAAGCATTCCGGGCGGCACGGTGAGCTTGCCCATCCCCATGGCAATCTCGGAGTTCTTAAACATACTCCGGCCCACGAAGCACAACTTGCGGCCATGCTCATACGCGAGGTCCGTGACGATCTGCAAACGATGCATCGAGGTGGCAAAGCAGGAAATCAGCACGCGCCCTTGGGCGTCTCCGATGATTTGCGACAGCCGCTGCCGAACGGCGCGCTCCGAAGGCGTCAGGCCAGGGCGTTCCACGTTCGTCGAATCAGAGAAGAGAGCCAGCACGCCGCGTCGCCCATAGTCGGCAAGCGTGTGCAGGTCGCTGACGTGCTGGTCAGTGGGAGTGGGATCAAGTTTAAAATCACCGGTGTGAATCACTGTGCCGAGCGGCGTGGTGAGCGCCAGAGCGCCGGACTCAATGATACTGTGCGTCAGGTGAATGAATTCCACGCGGAAGGGCCCCACCTGAAACGGCGCGCTGGGGTGCATCTCCCGCAAGTCGGTGCTTTCCGCCAAGTCGTGCTCGACCAGCTTTGATTGCGCCAGTGCCAGGGTGAAGGGAGTGCCGTAAACCGGGACATCAACTTCTTCCAGGAGATAGGGCAGGCCGCCAATGTGATCTTCGTGGCCGTGGGTCAGCAGAATGGCACGGATGCGTTCGCGATTCTCGCGGACGTAAGTGAGGTCGGGAACAACAATGTCCACGCCGAGCAGTTCGGCATCGGGGAACATGACGCCGCAATCGACGATAATGACATCATCGTCAAACTCAAACGCCATCATGTTCATTCCGAATTCGCCCAGACCTCCGAGCGGAATAGCTTTCAACTTATGATTTAGCGATGGAATACGTTCCTCCTCTGTGTCATCCCATGCTATCACACAATCTTGGAACGTGCGGGGACGCGGGGCAGGGCGCACGCCGGAGGCGTCAGATACTCTCTGCGCCCGGCCCGGAAGACCGGGGCCGATTCAGCCGTCCGTCGGTGCTCATACGGTTGACGTCTTCAGGTGGTATCTTTGGTCCACTTCCGTCGTTGCACGAGGACGCGCAGCGGCCCGAGGAGTTGTTCAAAGACGGCGTTCCATTCCTCCAGGGTCATGGTCACAGAAACTTCTTTCGCAAGCCCCTCGCCCTTCTCGCCAGCGTTGGCAGAAACGGCCCTTTTCACGTGAACTTCAATCGCCGGCAGGAATTCCCAATTGTCCGAGACGGCATACACGCTTTCCGATCCACGAACTTGGACGATGCTCTGGCCGTCAAAAGCGTCATTAAGTTGAAATTCCTCGCGAAGCTTCTCGTCTCCGCTCACAAAGAATGTATGGTGCCCGGAGCGGACGCGAACTGTGGATGCAAACTCCATTCCGCAGGCGACGCAGCGCCCATCCCAATGGGTATTCCAGGCGACTTTTCCGTTTCCACCCGCGCTGGGCTCCTGGTGATCCAAAGTGAGGCTCACCGGTTTGCCGCAGCTTGGACACAGCGGCGCTACACACGAGACGCCGCAGCGGGGACAAATGCTTTTGCCCTCCAGAGGCTTGTCGCAGTGGTAACACAGCGCCTCCGGGGACATGGGAATCGGCTCGTGGTGCGGTTGTGGGCGCGGGGGGAGTAGATCGTTTTCCGGCGCTGTCTCCGCTGTAGTAATCACCGGGGAAAGGGCGTGCTTCGACCCCAAAAGGTTTTGCAAATCCAATTCCAGGGCTTCAAACTCGGGGTATTTGTATCCCATGTCTACCGCGCCGTCGGCGCTGCACTCCACGCCCAGGGCCTTGCAGATCACGGGCTGAAGCGGCGAAGCGGCCAAAAGTTCTCCCCCCCGCGTGCCCCTGCTAATCTGGCTGATCGAGTCGAAATAGTAGTTGTTGGCCATGTGCAGTTCTTCAAGCTGGGCGGCCAAACCCGGCCCCACCTGTCCTTCCTCAACTCCGCGTCTCAATCTCACGCCCGTCGCGACTTCCAGCAGAATCAACCCCAGCGCCATCATGTCCTGAGGCTCCAAGAGCGGATAATACTGCGGAGTAGTGATTCGGACGTACGAGGCCCCCTGCGTTAAAGCCAATTTCCCAAAGTAACCTGGATCCAAAAGAACCACGCGCTCGCCGGTCACAAAGATATTCTCCGGTTTCAGGTCGCCATGCTCCAGGCCGCGGCGTTCAAGCTCCACGAGGGTGCTTGCCAGGCGCAGAAGGACGTCGTCCGGCACTTCACTCCGCGCCATCAGTTCGCGCAAGCTCAAGCCCGCCAGGAATTCCATTTGCAGCGCTGTGCCGCCTCGGAAATCCAACAGCGCATCCACTTTGGGGAATAGCGGTGCGCCCGCCTCTTGCAGGTACTGGAACTGCTTGCGAAGGAAGAGGGACGGGTCGACGGGAGCGGCCACGATCGCGCCGATCGAATCCATCAGCGCTTGGGTCCACGCCTGGGGTGAGTCGCCGGCGGGCCAATTCACTTCCTGGCGAGCGATCTTGAACGCCCTCGCTTCATCCTTAGGCCCTCCCACTCCCAGGTAGACGACCGAAAAGCTGCCCTCGCCGACCCTATCCTGCAGGATAAAGCTGTTGATGTGGGCACCGCAAAGATCGTCAATCATTTCGCAGCCCTCTCTTCCCGTCAGGACCGACTTGTCCCGGCGTCGTTTCTCGATGTTTCTTCGCGGCGGGATGGCGAGTTCACGAATCTCCTGAGGGCCTGCTTGTCCTCCGCGCTAAGCGACGTGAACTCCACCCCAACTCCCTTGCCATCCGAGGACCACCTCACGACTCCGTGCACAGTCATGGGAGGCAACTCGGGAGGCTGCCCGAAGGCCATGTGCAGGTGAGTGCCGACGGGGAAAAGTTTTCTCGGGCAGAGGCAGAGCCCCGTCTCGCTCACGTTTTCTGTATCCACGACGTAGTGCGCCGGCCCTTCCGAGAGGATGACAGTCAACAATACGGTCAATCGCGGTGCACCATTTCGTTCATCTGATGTGGGCATAGTCTTTACGCGTTATCCCTGGGTGGAAATTCGCCTGGACGAAATATCATAATCCATCCCTCGCGAATCCGGGGCGTAAAGTCTTGCGGATTTTTGTCGGCAGGCCTATTTCTCCCCAGTCGCCGGCACCTTATTTCGGCTGGGAAAACGAGCTGGCGATTCTCGCTGCCGCGGGCGTCATTCCTAGGGGACAAGCGCTTTCCAGATGGGTTGGACCCAATCATCTTTGGCCATGTCGTAGACGATGAAATCACCATCGAATTGCCAGTAAGTCCACGCCCACCCGAACGACTCGGCGGTGCGCGCAACGCAGGAGGTGTAGCGGACCCGGGAATCCATCTCGCCTTTATCGTATGCTCCAAATTCACCGAGAAAGATCGGGCGCCCCTCCTTTTTCGACCAGTCCTGCACGCCGGCGAAATCCTCTTCCACGCGATGCTTCTCCGCATCGGTGCCCCAGGTCACGCCCGAGAGCTTTGCCGTCTCCTTATTCCAGCTTGCGCCCTGGTGCGTAAACTCCATCGGCAAGTAATAGTGAACGGTGACGATGATGTGGCGGTCGTCGGCGGGCAGTTCCAGCTTGTCGAGGTAGTGGATGTTGTTCCAGAAAGCCGGACCGATAATGACGTTGCGCGTGGGATTAGTCTTGCGAATCACGGCGAGGGTTTCCTTCAGCATGCTGTTCCAAACCGGGGCGGTCAACTGGCGGTTCGGCTCGTTGAGCATCTCAAACACAACGCTATTCGGCGCGTCCTGGTATCGCGGCGCGACCTGTTGCCAAAAGGCCAGCAGCTTGGTCCGGCAGCCGGCGGCATCGACGGCGCAGCGGTTGTAATCGTGCTCGTCGAGGATGACCGTCAGGTTCTGGGCCTGAGCGCCCTTCACCACCCGGTCAAGCGTCTTGAGCCACGCCGGGCGCAGGCGGTTCTGCCCGTCCATATATCTGAAGCCTTCCATAACCACTCTCACCGTCTGAAATCCGCCCTCGCGGATGCGCTGGAAATGGCGTTCCTGGAAGCGTGCTTTTTTGAAGTTACTCCATATCGGATCGCCCGAAAGAATATTGACCCCGCGGCCCATGACTTTGACCTGCTCGAACGGGTCGATCGGCTCAAAACTCGTATTCCCAGCCAGAAGTGATGCCCACCGTGTGGAAATGCTCATGGGCTGGCTATTACTGCCTCTGGAAATCTCCGCTTTCCCGACCTGTGGCAATGGGTTGCCTGCCGCGTGCACAGGCAAAACCGAAAGCATGAAAAGTACGAATGAAAGCTTCATATAATTCCTCCCTTGGTTTCTCGTCAAACTTCAGCAAATACGCCGCGTTGCAAAATCTCACGGCGCGCACGAGTGGCTAGGAAATTCCATATTTGTTTCCAAGCCGGGCGAGAACATACACCCGATGGCCGCGGAAGGCAATTGCCCATAACCTCAGGTGTCGGTGAAGGTTTGCGCCGGACCGTCCAGCGTGATAAGATGGCGAACAAAAGGCGAAAGCATGAAGCAATGTGTCGTATCATTCGTCGATTTTGGAGGCATCCGGCACTCAGTCGAGGTGCAAGCGGATTCTATGTATGAGGCGGCGGCAGCCGCTCTGGAAAGCTTCCAGGCGCATGACTGCTCGCCCGGAAGGGGCAGTGAGTTGGAAGTGCAAGTGCGGAGCGCCGTCACTCACACGCTGAGCGTCAAGAAACTAGAGGATTGGGCGAATCTCGGCGGCGTGTCGCCGCGGGACGCAATTCTGAAACGAAGGATTAAAGCCGCCTTGCCGGGCGCGCCTCTGCCCGCAACACGTGGGTCCGTACGGACGAAGGCGAAAGCCGATGGATCTTGGCATTGAAGGAAAAACCGCGATGGTCACAGGCGCCGGCACCGGACGGAGGTCAAGCTTTCCGAACTGCGCCGTTTCTGTCGGGCCGTCATCCCTCATCTGCGCAAACGGCGCTGGTTGGAGGGTTGGCGGACGAAAGTGGCGGACGGCGGACCCGTCTCACTTGTTGGTGAGAAGTCGTTTTACTGCACGCTGGGGCTGTCGTCTGCCTTCAGGTCGCCGAGCGCATACTGGATGCCCGCCAGCATATGCGCGACGAACGGCCGCAGGAAGTACACCCGCTCGTCATGCCCGTGGGCCTCGTAGAATACGCGGCCGTTGCCCACATGTTGGATGTAGCTGAGCGCATAATCGCCGTCGGTCCGCCGGGTCTCTGCCGGTTCCTTGTCCTTGTCACACTGGCTCATCTTGCTGTAGTTAACGCTGGTCAGCACGTGTACCCGTTTGCGGCTGAACGAATCTTGGGCGAAGGTGTAGGTTTCGTCCACGATGACATATCCCCTGGGATCGAACATCTGCGTGAGGGGGCTCTTGGGATCGTCGATCTTCACCGAGATCAGCGTCGGATAAGACCAGTGGAACTTGAAGAATCCGCCGATCATCTGGTTGAACTCCGGCCATTCGCCCCGGATACCATCGTGATAGGAGTCGCTTGCGGCATGGATGCCGGCGAGGCCCTTACCGTTCTTGACGAAGTCCAGGAGCGCCTTCCTGCGGGTCTGGGTGCCGGACGGATCGTTCGCGTCGTCGAGGAACTCACCCGTCGTGCTGTCCAGGAAAATCGCATCGTACTGTTTCAAGTTTTCGGGCGTGATGACCGCGTTGTCGTAAGAGATCGTGGTGGACCACGCGCCGGTTTTATCGCCGAGGTATTCAACCATCTTGGAAGCCAAAGGGATCGACGAGTGCACAAATCCGTGGGCTGTGCAAAGCACGAGGATCTTACGGGGGCTGGCGGGCGTGGCATAGGCCTTATCCGGCAGGGCGGCCATCATCGCGGCGATGTCGGGAGCGCAGGGTATCTGCGGAAGCGCACTGCGGCCACCGCAGGCGTCGCCGCCGCCACGATTACCCGATGCGGCCCGGCCGCCGCCCGGTGCTCCCGCCGGCGGCCCCTGTTGACCGAAAATGACCGCGCACAGCAACAGCGCGGCCGCGCATGTCGAGGCGGCTGTGATGGTGCTCGTCTTCAACTTCATGAAAGTCTCCCGCAATTGAATTTGGATTTCCGTTTTCGCATCCTAAGCGGGGCAGTATACACCCCACCGGCTCGTGGGCAACGACAATTTACCTGTCGTTGTCATTAGCAGTGCCATCCGCGGGTGACGCAGACATTGCCCTATATGTCTGCGTCCCCAACTAAGGGCCGCATGCATTGGGGAACGATGTATGCGCCACCCGCGCCGCTTGCCTTCGGCCACAGCGAGGCGTAGATTATCCGCCGTGCCCTTCACTCCGGTATTAGCGGACGCTATCCTCCCGAGCTTGGTACTCGTCTGGCCAGTGTTCATATTGCTTCTAATTCCGATTGTCGCTGTTGAAGCAGAGTACTCACGGCGTCGGCTGAAGATGGGGCGTTGGGAGTGCATCCGCGTTCTCGGCATTGCAAACATCCTGTCGTCGATAGCAGGACTTCCGCTCGGCCAAATCTTTGGGGCCGGACTCCAGTATGCCACTGAGGGCGCATATTTTAGCAATCCCCAGAGGCTGCGTGGACACTCACCGTTGCTGGATGGCGCGTTCAAGCCAATTAATGTGACGAAACACGACTACATGCGCCTGATGTTTCTCGGCATTTATCCGCGTTGGATCGTACTGCTGAGTGCGGCATTAATGTTGGTCGTTTGCTTCTCGGTTTCATGGTGGGTAGAAGCGAAATGGGTCAATAGGTATCTGGCAAAGACGGGCCGCAGCGATGAGGCTGCGGGTTCGAGTGTTTCTCAGACCCTCAGAAACGCAAATCTGCTGTCGTATGGCATCGTGGCTTTGACAGTTCTATGGCTTTTGAATGCTCTGTGGCCAGCGTAGCATGGGCGCAATACTCGCCGCTGATGGCAAACGCGAGCAGGGCAAGGGTGTCAGCGGAGCGGGGCCATCAGAATATATTCCGAAGGAGAAACTGGGGGTACACATGAACGAATCTGTTCTCGCGAGAGGGGTCCAAGCCCGATGGAGGATTGCCGGGATCGCCATCATCCTGAGCGTAGCCGCCCAGGTTGGTAGGGCCCAGGACGCAAGGGAAGTTCCGCCCGTTGTGCCGGGCGCGAAGCCTGCCGTGGTTGAGCACATCAAGATTCACGGCACGGCGCTCGAAGGCAATCTGGAAG
>Ga0181535_10002847_pt1 | contig 20611 bp, 23 predicted proteins | sample PEATcosm2014_Bin_44_FD_119774 | JGI IMG/M metagenome (GOLD analysis project Ga0181535, IMG submission 119774) | Peatland microbial communities from MTU Mesocosm Facility, Houghton, MI, USA - PEATcosm2014_Bin17_30_metaG | ecosystem: Environmental > Terrestrial > Soil > Wetlands > Peat | place... | reverse complement strand
CCAGCTTGTCGAATTCAACACAAACAGAGATGTGGAATCCAGCATTTTCAATCCCAATATCCATTCCCATTGCACCCGAAAATAATGATATTACATTAGACATGTTTTTACCTTCCATTATTCAAATTTTATTAATTATCAAACAAATACATGTTATTTTCAATATATAAGTTTATGACTTATCTCTTTTAGAATAAATTAAACGTCGAAGCTTTGATTTTTTAGATAATTTTATAAGTTCATGATTCCATATTCGTATAACCTTCCAACCATTTTTGCGCAATAACCTGTTAACTTTTTTGTCTCTTTTCTTGTTTTTAATAATCTTATTCTTCCAAAAAGATTTATTTGTTTTTGGTATTGTCCCATGGTAAGGACAGCCATGCCAAAAACAACCATCGACAAAAATTGCAATTTTCTTCTTTTTGATTACAAAATCAGGACTTCCAAAAACTTTTTGTTTGCGTCTCCACCCTATAATATGGTTTTTAGAAAGTAATTTTGCTAACACAATTTCTGTGGATTTATTTCCAGTTCCATGAATAGATGACATTATTTTAGAACGTTTTATTTTAGAAAAAATGTCAGCCAAAATTTTTTCCCATTTCAATCACCATCTACATTTATATATTATACTTTTTGTTTTTAGTTTTATTATATTTTCATTCTTCATTGTTTATTTACTATTTTCCCTCATACCTCATCTTCTTTGCTATTTCCTCATCCGCCGGGGGCATCTGGTATTTCATGAGCTCATCCGATGCCACCCACGCTATGATATCATGGCTGTTCAATTCCACGTTGTCGGATAACAACTTTGCCTTATAACATTTAAGGGCGACTATCTTGTCCCCCCTGTCCCACTGGCTTTCCGCGAAGAAATCAAGAACCTCGATGTCGGCCTTGAGCTCTTCGTTTACCTCGCGCTTCAGACATTGCTTTTCCGTCTCACCGGCCCCGAGCTTGCCGCCCGGGAACTCCCACAATCCTGCCATACTCTGGCCGGTGTGACGCCTTGCAAGCAGTATTTTCCCCTCTTTTTCGATTATGGCGCCGAGAACGATTATTGCCTGTTTTTTCTTCATTCCCCCCACCCCCATTAATTTTTCAGTTTTTTTTGAGCGCCGCTATCTTGTCCAACAGTTCTTTTTTCGGCGGATAAAGGAACATGAGCAGGAACGCGGCCGCCATAAGCGGATATGAATCCATGCGTATGCCGTTGAGCAGGAAAAGCAGGACCCCGAATACGGCGACGGTATTGCACGTTGCCACCAGGGATATCAGGGACTGCATCGCCACCGTATAAGCCCTGTCGCCTGAATTTTCCACCCTTTTCAAAAATATAGCGGCAAGGCCGGAAACGCTGCCCTCGTTTATGGCCATCCTGCTGCGGATAAGTATGGCGGTCGTAAATGCCGACAATACATACGCCCCTATTTTGACCATGTTATAGGTCTGCGGGTCAAGCGGCGCAAATCCCTTATAAGCCGTCCCGTGGACCCCCAGGCGCAATATCATCTCACAGACCGCCAGGTACATAAGAGGCGCGGCCATGGTTATCCAAATGGCCTGCAATTGCCTTGTGGCTGTCTTTTGTTCGTCCATTATCCCCTCCTGTTGCTAAAGTATCCGCATTATAACCTTATTTTATTTCTTTATCAATGGCCACGAATACGGCGTCCAGATATTCCCTTGACAGGACAGCCGTACTGAACATTTTTATTATTTTCCCGTCTTTGCCGGTAAGATAAACATAAAACAGGGACTGGTCGCCGATTGACAGTAGTTTCATCATGGAATCCTTGTCCCCGGAATATATGAGGAAATCGCCCTGACGCTCTTTCGAAATTGCCCCTTTCATTGCGTTTGCGATAATGCCGCTGATGAATGGCATGTCCGGAATGACGGCGGCCTGGATGTAACTTACTGCCGGGGTGTTCTTGTATTTTGCGGTAAAGGTGTCAGTCCATGCCTCCACGGCCGAAACATCCTTCCTGCTGAAAGAAAAAATAATGAGCGTGACCTTGGGCGTGACGCTGTTCGGAACGGTTGTCATGCTGTCATTCAGGCTGCGCGCGGTGAATGGGGGAAAAACATCGCCGGGTTTCAGGTCAAAGGCGTAAAGCAGAGAAATAAACGAGGTCATTATAAGACAAAATATCGCGGTTTTTTTCATAATCTGCGGTCCCCCTGAACGTATTATTTTAATGATTATAGCCTTATTGCGGGCCTTGTTCAAGGGTATTTAAACGATCCCCCTTCTTCTGTCAGGAGGCGGATCAATCGTATTTTACAAACAATTTATCCGGCAATTTAATATTATATAACTGTTTCAAAAAAATATCGCCGCTTTTCAGACAGAGCAACGCCTTGTTGTCGGCAACCGCTATCACATATATTTTATCCCTGTAAGGCTTTAAACCGCCTTCAAGTTCTTCCGTTTCAGCCATTGCTATGCCTCCTTTCTGCAATTCGGCAATCAGCATATCCGGATCTTCTATGGAATCGCTGAAGCTGACGCCGGAATAGAATATAAGCGGATTTTGGACCTGCCAGTATCCCATTTTGTAATTTATGACATTGCAGCCGGGCGGTACAAGGGCTTTTACAAAAGGCGCCAGCGTTTTCACATCATTTGACCTGTGCCCGTTCAGATCGATAGGAAGCATAACTATGACAAACGCGGTTAAGGCGTATGTAATCATGGCTGTTTTTACGAACTTCTCGTTGTTTTTTAAAATGACTGATAATAAGTACCCGCTTATAAGGGCGCAGGCGACAAAAGCCGGCATTATATACCAGGTCTTGATAATGTCCGTAAAGGAAAGCCCGATAATTATAAGCCACGCCCATATAATGATGATGAGAAAAAAATTATCCGGGTTTTTATTCCATTCCCGCCTTGCCATCTCATAACTTCCGTAAATGGCCACGGGCATCCATGGCAGCCCGTATGAAAAAAGAGCCAGAATATATCCGGGCTTAAACCTGGTGCCCCCGCTGATATTTCCGGCCATACCGCCTATAATGTCCCCGAAATGGACGCGCAAAAATTCTCCCCGTCCGTGCATGAAGTTGAATATATACCACGGGGAAGCCGCAGCCAGCGCGGCAAATACGTACAATAAAAATCCCGGTGAAAACAATCTGCGCCATTTTCCCGCCGCCAGAAAGTAAAGCCCCAGCACCGCTATCGGATAGGCGCCCAGGACGGATTTTGTGAGTATTGCAAAGCCGGTAAAAACACCGGCAATCGCGTAAAAAAACAGGCTGCGTTTTTCCATTGCAAGCATGAATAGATATATTGAAAGCATTTCAAAAAAAACAAGCTGAACATCAAGCATCCCCCGGAAGGCGTAACCGACAAAAAAATAAGTCGTTGAAATTGTGAAAACCGAAAAAAATCCCGCCCATCTGTCATTAAAAACAAACACAGCCATCCTGTAACATAAGATCATGGTCATAAGGACGAAGATCGCCGAAGGAAAACGCACGCCGAACTCGTTTATTCCGAAGATTTTCAGGAAAAGGGCGGTTATCCAGAAGTGAAGGGGCGGATTGTCATAAGTAACATTTCCCGCAAAATGGACAAGCCACATATCACCCGTGGTCAAGATCTCCTTTGCCTTTTCAGCATAATACGCGTCGTCAAAATAATTAAGGGCGTTCAGGCTTATTTTGCTGAAGATAATAACCGCCGAAAATACGATAATTGCTGCCGAACAGAATGCCGGCGCGTCATTTTTGTTTATTTCGAAAAACTTTCCTGTTTTTTCCAACCGTACCCTCCACACTGGTTTTGAATGCCCTTTTGAACCGGCCTTTGGTCATTCCGTCGTGTAATACCATATCTTAAGCAGCGGCCTTGATGTGGGTGTTACGGCTCCCGAGGAATATATCTCGGAATAATTGGGATTGTATTCGTCCGCGGCAATAAATATCATGCCGTAATTCTTTGCGGGGTTTTCCATCCAGTAAAGAACCATCGCCGGATCAAGGTCTATTGTTATCTTGCTGTTGGGAGGCAGGTCAACTCCAGCGCCGGTGGCGGTAATTGTTATAGGATCAAAATCCCCTCCACTGTTGTTCCAATTTGTAAATGCTATAGGATAATTATCATCGTTTTCTTTCCATCCAGTTTTATTAACCACCCATGTGTTTGTTACCTTATAAATTGAAACGTTTTTTGCACCTCCGGAATCACTTTTTTCATCAGTATTAATTATTATTTGCGCCTTATCAACGATTATCTTTGATGATGGCAAATTGCTTATGTCAAATTTAATAATTGATCTGTAATCTCCAACTGAACTTAAATCACCTATACTTAGAGGATTAACATTGCTGGTATAAGTTACTCCTGTGTAATTCCCATAAATTGAAGTTTCTACTTGGCCATTATATGAACTTGGCTGAACTCCTTGCTGATAAGCCCACTCATAATAAACACCTGCTTTTTGTGGTCCTGCCGGTCCTGTCGCCCCCTGTTTTCCTGTGCAAGAAACAAGCAAAACTGTGAGAAAAATAACCGACAAACAAATAAAATTTCTTTTCATATTTCCCCCTTTTTATTTAATACGTTACATTAATACTTCCCGTTCGTTCCCTGTAAACATAGCGAGGTTCAAAATGTTCTCCCCCATTGCACGCGCCGCCCGGCGGGATCGTGCCGCAGTGATAAGTGTTGCCCGAGGGATCCCCGAAATACAAACAGTCATAATAGGAACATGAAATTCCCCAGCCGTTGTTTGTGGAAAAGGTCCTGTTTACATCAAGGCTTGCGCCGTCATGAAACCTAACAGTCATCCAGCCGTTATTGTCAAGATTTGCCGAAGCGGCATAATTCCATCCCGCGCTTGTGGGGATCTTGGCCTCTACATTAAATTCTCCAAAGCCAAGTGTCTTTAACAGGGCATTTGTTGTATTTAACACCGGGGTGTTCATTCCCGCACTCCCCTCGTTTGCCGCATCCGTTGCCTCATATTGAAGCGCGCCGGCGAACTTGCAATTAGTTGAGCGGCTCACATCAATATTCCTGATACCTGCATAAAAAGATGTGTGATGTCCATTGTCGTTGTAATCATAAACTGCCATGTAATGAAAATCCACGTCGACATTAAATATCCAGTCTTTTGTAAGTGTCCTTACATTTGAATTTATATCCACGGTTCCTGATGATTTTCCTGTAGCTGTAAATGTCAAGGAACTTGCTGTAGGTGATATTGTTTGATAATTTTCAAAACTATTTTTTATAGTAAATGTAAAATCCAAATAATCCCCTTCTTTTCGCATATTTGCAGATAAATCTAACGAACAGTTGATTCCTTCTGGAACATTAACAACAACCCCTTCAAACCTCGGATATTTCGTATGGTATGTCAACCTGTATCCTATCTTACTCGCGTTTATCGGTATTGTCTCACTCCCGCTCACCAGCTGTAAATCCAGGCTCGGAATGCCGTAATCCACCGCAAAATTCGTCGTGCCCACAGGGTCCACTGCGAATTCATTGCTGTCGAAGCCGTTGAATGAATTGATTGTCAGGGTCCACTTTCCCCCGTTGTTTACCTTGAACCCCGCAACACCGCTGCCGTTAGTTGTAGCCGTAAGCGTAATGGCCCTCTCCTCGGAATAAAGCGTTACTGAAACGCTTGCCGCCGGGGTTGCAGCCTGGTGGATGTAAACGCTGTAGGAGGCGTCCGGCGTGGCGGTCTGTGTGGGAGTAAGCCTTATCTTTGCCGAGCACATAAGGCATAATGCATTCTGCCTACACGACGAAACCATGATGACCGCGGTAAAAATAAGGATAAAAAATGACGACAGTTTTTTATACATGGAACACCCCTTAAAAAAACTTTAAACGCACAACAGATCCCCCAAATATCAGGTTAATTCTATAAAAATAGCCGTCCCGATGCAAAGTCCTTGTTCCGCTTTTTTCTGCCTTTTTTCTACCCCCAATAACGCAACTATTCTGTTATCTCCACCGTTATGTTAAAGTACTGCCACATAAACCAACAAGGAGCCAATATGAAAAGACGCATCCTGACCCTGTCATTTCTTGCAGCTTTCATCCTTTCCCTGTCCGCCGCCTGCCCGGCCGACAGCGTGTTAAACCCGGACCACTGGAAAAACCAGGCCATAACAAACCTCATACCTTTCTGGGAAAATACCATTGACACGGATAACGGAGGGTTTTTCACCAACATAAACGAGGACGGCACACAGGGCGCGCCCGCAAACAAATATTCGCGCATGATATCGCGCGTCGTCTTCGGCTTCTGCGCGGCCTACCTCATGTCCGGCGACGGCCAATACCTGAAATTTGCGAAACACGGCATGGATTACCTCTCACAGTACTGTTTTGACAGGGACAACGGCGGCTGGTACACGACCATAGACGAAACTAACGAACCGGACAATGCCGACAAAAACCTTTTCGACGAAACATACGGCAACCTGGGACCGGTGTTTTATTATTTCACAACCGGCGACAGGAGCGCCGTATCCATGGTGGAAAAGACCCATGCCATGATGCGCTCGAATGCCTGGGACGCGGAATACACCGGCTATTACGCTTCGGTCGGGCCCAAATGGGAAAAAAATACGGCGGTGAAATCCTTCAACGCGGAGCTCGACACATGCACCGCCTACCTTATATATTATTACATGGCCACAAGGGACCCGTCGCTTTTAAAGGAACTTACAACCATAGGAGACATGATAATCTCCCGCATGATGGAAGAAAACGGCTTTGTCGGCGAATCCTTCGACAGGGACTGGACTCCCCGCGACGAGAACCTGTGGGCCGGCCATAATCTTAAGACCGGCTGGGTGCTGACAAGGATATATTACCTGACGGGCGCCGAAAAATACCTGGCCGCCGCGGAAAAAATAGCGGCGGGCCAGATAAAATACACATGGGACAAAAAATATACCGGATGGTTCTTCCACTTCAACTCAAAAAATCCGGCCGAGATAGACGATGAAAAAGACTGGTGGACCCAGGAAGAGGGCGACAACCTCATGATGTCCCTTTACCACGCCACGGGCGATAAAAAATTCCTCGACAAGTTCACGGCCGGCGCAAAATTCTGGGATAAAAATTTTGTGGACAAAAAATACGGCGAGGTTTACGACAGGCTCAAAAGGAACGGCAAACCTGATATCAGGACAAAGGCGGATGTATATAAATCCGCCTACCATTCAATGGAACACGCCCTTATTAACTATCTCTATCTGAGCCTCTACAAGGACCGCGGCGAGGCCGCTCTTTACTTCAGCCTCTCGGCCGACGCGGCAGGCGAAAAGCATTATGTAAACTTGCTTGAGGATCCTTCCGTAATGATAAAATCGGTGGAAATCGACGGCAAGGAATGGGCGGATTTTAAGGCGGACGAAGGATATGTTACCCTGCCCGCGGGAAGGAACATGAAGGTAAAGGTGACGTTCGGGATGAAGTCTAAATAACGACAGGACTGCCCTCTGTTATGCCATTTGTGGGATTTTTTAGGACCCCTCGTCAAGCTTCAGGCTGTGCAGGATGACTTAGAAAGAGTGTCGTGTGGCTTCGCCGGGTTTAATTGACATATAAATGTGATGGGACGAATGGGCCCTAAAAAATCCCCCAAATAGCATACATGGTTTTCAGTGTGCACACGAATCCGAACGAAACAAAAAAACAAGGCAGGCGGGACTTTTTTAAGGCCTGACGTCCAACAAAAACAAGCGAGTAAATCAAGCAAAGGTAAAACTATTATTTTCAGGTTTATCCTTCCAGTCTGCCTCAAGAAAAAACTCCGGACGGCAGTGCCTTAAAAAAGTTCCGCCCGCCTTGTACACACCGAAAAACGCCGCTTCAAATTGAAATTTTCAATTTTTTCTTTTCTATCTTTTCTTTCATGAGATTAATGACGGCTTTAGCCTGCTCTTCCGAAGTGAAATATTTCCTCGGCAGAAGGAATGCCTTTACCCTGGAGGTGAAAAACGAGACGTATTTTTTATTGGCGGCGGCCCTGAATATCTTGTCCCAGGCTATCCATGAGTTCCCGTAGGAAGCGTATATGGTAAAACCTCCCTCGTCGAATTCAAAAGTCTGCTCCTCCTGGATGAGCTTGTCGCTCTCGAATATCTTTTTCACATTGTAATATACGAGCAAAGGCATCAATATAAGGTAAACCCCGTAAAAAATTATCACGGGAAGGAAGCTTTTGAGGAAGCTCCAGAAACCGCGGCCCGTGAAAAGCGCCGCAGCCAGCGTGCCGGCCATTATCAGGATTATGAAAACGTTTATTATCCTGAACCTTAGCGAGAAGACCCTTGATAAGTGCCAGTTCCTGTAGTCTTCTTCCGTGAGTTTTACCTTTACGGTTATTTTTTCCATGGTCCCTCCTGAAATTGTCCCGGATATTTGAAAATTATTATATCATATTAATTAAAACAAAAACGGCGGGATTTTACACCCGCCGTCCTGTCGTTCGTATTTTACCCGACCTGTTTTTCGGCCATGTCCCCGGCGACCGGCAGTTTGAACCGTTCGCCCCTGTAAGCCTTGTACATGAGCAGTATCCACAATATTATGGAAACCGGCCACAGCACAATGGCGACTACCCAGCCCAGCACCGGTATCATTCCCAGCACGATAAAGGCCACCAGCAGAGCCGCGGAAACTATGATTGACTGCATGGCGTGGAACCTGACGAACTTGTTCTCTTTTTCCGTGAGGAAAAAGACCAGTCCCGAAAGCCATCCGAACAAATAGCACAGCATGCCCGCGAAGTTTTCGGTGAGCCCCGATGAAGTTTTGTTGTTGTTTTCAGCCATTTCAACACCCCCTCCTTTCATGATTAATGCCGTCCCTTATGGCGCCAGATTATATCCGCGGGGGTGTTTTGTCAACTGTTTTTTATTTCAGGATGACGGCTCAGGGCCGATGCCAATGCAATCATCCCGTAACAAAAAACAAACGATAAGGGAGTTTCCTGCATGTTTTTTATTTGGCCGTCAGTACCACATGGTAGCCTGCAAGCGGCGGCATCTCGACGGTCATTACGTTGTTCTTTACTGCGGCGCCGGAGCGCCGCGTTATCTGCGGCCCGCCCGCCCTGTCAAACCCGAAAACTCCGGAAGATGCGTAATGTTTTTTAGACCTTACCGTGACCCTTGCGGTGACCGTGTTCCCCGTGTCCTTGTTGAGCAGTATGATGTCAAGTTTTGAATCGTCTTTCCCGTTTATGGAAGCGTAACATGATATTTTTTCATTGTCCGAAGAGGATGCGAAAACCGAAGTCGTGCCGAACTGCGACCCCGCGCCGTCATAATTGCGGTAAAGCCTGAATGCGGCCAGGGAATAAGCGCCCCACTCCACCATCCAGTAATCCGCCATGTAGACCCCGTATTTCCCGAAGATTCCCAGGACGTCCGCCTCGGCGATCCCGCCGGAGGGATGGTATCCAGCCCCGAATTCATACTCGGTGAACGCCAGTTTTGTGCCGGGATAATATTTGTTTATCATTTCCTTTAATTTTGGTATGAGCATCAGCGGGCAGTTGCCCGACGAGCATATCCAGCTTGATTCGGAATAATCCGGGTCCCACAGCGAGCGCGGGGCCTCGACCCTGGCCTCAGCGTTCAGGTCGGCGGAACCCTGGGAAAAAACGATCCTTCTTCCCGCGCCCGTGGCCTCGGGGTAATAATGGACGTCAAGCACGTCAAGGAGCCTCTTTCCGTTTTCATCGCCGGCTTTTTTCATCATGGCCAGGTAATAAGCCAGGAACCATCCGTAGGTCCACTGCTGTTTTGTGTAATCCGTGGCGTTCTGGAAAGTCTTGTATCCGTTGAAGCCGTATGATGCCGGCCCGAAAACCTCGGCGTGCGGGTCGATGGATTTTATTGCTATCGAGGCGCCTATCGACTGGCTTATATATTCCGCGGCGCCGGTCTTGTCGGGATGGAGCACCGGATGCGTCGTCGACCAGAGATCGGGTTCGTTGTCCAGCGAATAGCCCCTGATTCCCGTGGCCCCGGTCGAGAGCCCGTATTTTTTTACCAGATAGCTTATCTCCTCGTCCAGGTAGACAAAAGAATCGCCCTTGTCCGGCTCGTCCGAAAACGGGGCGGGTTTTTTGAATACCACTTTCGCCCACCTTCCCGATGGCGCTTTTTCCGAGGCCGGAACCGGACCGGACTTGTCTTTTGCCACATACCCGGCTAGCTGGACGGTCACCAGCGAATATGCGTTGAGGGCTATTGACTTGTCGTGGAACGCCTCGATGACTCCGGCTGTTTTGTCGGCCGGCCCTTCCATTCCGGTGTTGTCGACCATGTAATTGTCAGATGCCTGCTGATAATCGCTACCCGCGTTCGAGGCGTTGTTTTCCCAATTGTAACCGGTCATCCTGTTGCCGCCAAGGCGCCTCGCGGTAATTTTAAGGTCGGAGGCCAGGTCCTGATTGGTGCCGTAAATATAAGGGCTTATGGCGGATCTTTCCTTTGATGTGTCTACGACCACGTCCAGGCCGAAAACAGTCCGGCAAATGGCCATGGAAAATACCAGGAGTAACAGTTTCTTTTTCATTTTCCCTCCGCAATGGAAATATATTATGCCTTGCTTACATATGGATAACGCAGGACGGACTTCCGGGTTGCGGCGGGAAAAGGCGGATTTTTATCCGGCTGATTTTTTTTCCGACATTAAAATGCCGCGGATGTCGGCGGCGGTGAGTTTTTTCCTCTGCAGGCCTGATACGTTCCGGGAATTGCGGCGGTAAACCGCCGGGGTGGTGCCAAACTGCCTTTTGAACGCCCTTGAAAATGCCTCCCTGGACTCGAAGCCGTATTCAGCGGCCAGGGTCCCTATGTCCCTTTTTGAGGATACGAGCGCCGCGGAAATAAGGGTCAGTTTCCTTTTCCTTATATAGCATCCCACGGTTTCATTGAAGAGGTCCTTAAAAAGCCTCCAGAAATGGTCCTTTGAAATGCACGCGGCTTTTGCCGCCTGGTCCACCGTTATGGTCTTATGGATGTTGTTTTCGATGTAATCCACAGCCGTTTTCATGTTCCTGAAATAACGCTCTTTTTTCAAATAAACCGCTCCTTGTCGTCAATTCGATGCCGCTTTTTAAAATACTACAACATTGACGCAAAAATTCAACAGGGTTTATTTTGGGGTTTATCCTGCAGGACAAACATTATGAAAGAGTGTCTTTGAGTATTTCTTCCTTGAGCGTGCTGAAAAATATTTCAGCCGCATCTTTTTCCAGCCACGGGGTGTGGCCGCAATTCTTTAGGAGGTGAAAATTGAATTTTCTTTTTACTCCGGAGACCGGCCCCCTCACGCCCTCGGCTGGGTGCGGGTCATAATCCCCGTGTATTACCGTAACATGGCACTTTATGTTCTTTGAAAGCTTCAGGAGCTCGCCGCTTTTTCTCATCGCCGCCGCCTCGTTCCAGACGCCGGAAAAAATATCGGGATTGTATTCCGCTTTGGAGTAGAGCGTCATGTCGGGTTTGCAGAGGTCGGATTTTGAAGTTATGAACTCGACCCTTTCCAGCAGCCTTTTCCTGTCGCGGACTGCCTTGTTCTCAACGTTGGACAATAAAAATTCCAGCTCCTGCCCCATAGGCCTGCTAAGCCTGGAGAGCCTGGTGGGCATTACGGCCCCGGCGAATTCTTCGGTGAAAGGCGGGCTGGATACAAGTATTATTTTTTTCACAAGTTTCTGGTATCTTGATGTGAATATCCATGAGAGCCACGCTCCCCAGGAATATCCTACCAGGACGGCGCCCTGCGGCGCCTCTTTTTCCAGTATGCGCCGGAGTTCCTCCACCTGTCCGGCCACGGTGTCCCCGGTCTGCATGGGTTCAATCACGCCGCAATACTGCGCTGCGCGCTCCGCGATATTTTTTAATTCCCCCGCGGCGCCCGGCCCGCCGTGGATAAAAGCCGCTGTGAATGGCCTTTGCCCGTATGTCCTGTATTTTTCCATCCCCGTTTACTTCCTAAAATTTATCAAATTTGGTACTTGTAGAACGTCCTCATCGCGTCATATAGCTGAAGGTTGGAGTAGGGTTCGAATGGCGCTTTGAAAACCTTTGTTATTATCGGATTGTGAAGAATATACCTGAAATTGGCTGAAAAAGCCGCCCCGGTATGGCCGGCAAGCTCGTCGGTGGTGTGCGGAAGGTTCAGTACCCAGACCGTGCTTTTTTTTATCTTATAACCGGTCACCAGCGAATAGGCGTTGTTGACAAGGGCTATCCTCTTCCCGTTCTGTATCTCTTTTGAAATGTATATGTTGTCGTCCACCATGTCTTCCGCGCCGCGGAAAGATACGGTGTCCACCTTTACGTCTTCTTTAAGCTCCTCGACCTCGAAATGTTTCCTGAGGTATCCGGCGGCATCCACCGTCAGCACCACGTTCTTCCCCATTTTTATGAGGGAGTTAAACAGCGAGGGAAAGTCCGCGGGTTTCGCCGACTGGGCCGTGAGTATTACTATCTTTTCCCTCAAATTCTTTTTATCCGTGATATACGCCGGTATTCCGGCCATGAGAAGGTACTGCGGCAGGAGTTCGTCGCCGTAGGTATTAAGCTGCCTTATCATTGGTATTGAAAATATCCTGCTGAAAGACTGGAGCCTGTCTATTTTTTCGCTTTTCTCGATGAGCTCCTGGACCAGCGGCCTCATGAGCGGCTGAGGCAAAATTCCGGCGCAGAAAAGTATTATTTCCTCCGCCCCTCCCAGCACCGACTGGTACGCCTGCTCCGTGTATATTTCCCTGTCGCACTGGTAAATGTCGAACCAGGCTTTTTTCACCTTGCCGGGAGCTATGTTCTTTATGTAGATGTAGAACATCGAGCCGTAAACCGGCATAAAACGCGCCTGCCTGAAATCGCGCGTCTCCGTCCCAACCGCGATCTCGTCGTATATGGGGACGAGCTTTTCCAGGTCGTATCCCCTGTCATAAAAGCTCTCATACCACTGCGGTATTTTCAGGATGATATTCACGTTCTTGTTTGCTTTTTTCGCCGGCTCGATTATGTATTTTTTCGACACGTCAAAAAGCAGTTTTGACCTGTATTCCTGCCAGCTCTTTTTCCCCTTCGCCTTTTTGCAGGCGGAGCATTCGCACACCGTAAAGAACCAGTCGTCTATTATTATCTCGTCGAATATCGACGCGGTCAACTCGAACACTTTTTTCATCCTGCGGTTGGCTTCCCTGTCGGTAAAGCATCCGGAAGCCGAAGGATACGGGTTCTTCTCGCTGTCGGAAAAATGCGTCGGGGTCACGGCCCCGGAAACCTCGTATTTTTCCTTTACAAGGGCCTCTTTTGCGGCCCTTAAGACGGCCTCGTCCACGGTGTACCCGTCGCGGTAGCTTTCAAGATAGACTTTTTTTACGGATAGCGGCGCGAATATTTTCATGAATTTCACTATTGACGGGCCGTAATCGCGTACGTCAAAAGCCGTAAAAAACATGGAATAATAATAATTTTTTATTGCGATAGGCTTTCCCTTAAAAGGGGTATAGTCCGTGATTAATGGGTCTTTTGGAACGGAAATCGGCCACTTTGCCAGCGGCCTCAATTTCTTTGCGGGGTAATTAAGGCTTTCAACAAATTCTTTTTGCTGCTTTACCATATATCATCTCCAGCCGGATCAAACGGCTTTGAAAAGCAAAAAAAAATTTTCAGCTGTGGCTGTTTGCAATTAACGGCATGGCCAGAATAAAATTTTATAGATGCAATTCAAATTCCCGGATTTTTTAGCTGTTTTTATTATACTACTATTTACCCCGCCGCACAAGGGGATATTAGAAGCCTGTCATTCTTCCCCGTCTTCCCGTGCGGATTCCTGCTTCTTCTTCTCAAGAATGGCCTTGAGCCTTTCGTCCCTGTCGCCGGATTTTTCGTCCTTTTCTTCGGACTGCTCCTGGGCGTTAAGGTAGGGCTCCTCCTTCATTATCTCGTTCACAAGGGCCTTTTCACCGCCGGAGAGGGCGTTGAACTTTTCAGGGTCCATCTTTTGCATTTTCCTCAGGGTTTCTATCCTCTTAAGCCTGCGCTCCAGCTTGTATCTCTTTATTTTCCCGGAACGCCTGAGTTCGCGCATATATTTTATTTTGTCCCTCAGGTCTCCTATCTCGGAATACCTGCGGAAAAAATCCTTCCTCAATCCCGATATCTTTCCCGGGTCGTGCATGTATTTTATTATGGTGGTTTCCTGGTCTTTTTTTACGACAACCTTATGCAGGACATTGCCGCTCATGTCGAGTCCGGAAACCTCCACCGCGCCGTCGTAAACTCCCACAGAGCTGTCGTCGCCCGAGGCTACTATGAATTCCGTGCCTTTTACGGCGGCCATTGCCATCTTTGTCCTGACGGTAAACTCCTCGTTCTCGACAAGCTTTTTTACGATGGCCATGAGCTTTCCCTTTAAGAGCTCAAGCCCTGTCTTTGCGGAGTCCTTCCGGTTCAGGTTCCTGATAAGAAGCCTGCTGTCCGGATCCAGTTTTACGACGGTCGCGTCGTCAAATACCACCTCGAGGGTGGCGTCGTTGTCGGTTGCTATAGTGTCTCCCTCGTAAAGCGGCACATAAAGGTCCTGAACGGCGTCTGCAAAATCCGCGCCTTTGCGCCTTAACTCGCATTCGCCGTGAAAATCGTTTATATACGCTATGGAATAATCCGTGTCAGCCTTTCCTTCCCTGCCTGCCGCCTTATCTCCCGCGGCCCCGGATACGGACGCCGCCTGGAACAGGGCAAGTATAAAAACCGCCGCAAAAATATTTTTTTTCATACGGCCTCCCCAATATATTGATCTTGCATCATATTTTCATTACCGATACCCTTGCGGCCTGCCCGCTGACGGCGTGAAGGTCCACGAAGACCAGGTTGCGAGCGTTCCTGATATTAAGCCTGACGAACCGCGCGGCGGACGCCTCGCCCGCGTTTTTCATAAACACCGGGTGCATGCCGCGGTATATTGCGAGTTTCTGGAAAAGCGCCCTGTCGTTGACACAGGCTATCACGGCTTTTTCCGGCCTGTAACCGGAAAGATATCGCACGTCTGATACGTTTTTGATCTTCGCCGCCAGCTCGCAGGCTGGCACCATTTTTTGCATGGCGGCGCCGGCGTACGCGGCCGAGTTCTCGTAAATATTTTCCATGGTAACGGCCTCGACGGCGGGCCCGGGCGAGCGCCGCAACTCGGCCTCGGCTTTTTTTATCAGGTCCGCCATTACTCCCGCGGTTTTTACCGGATATTTCCCAACGGACGTCTCTCCGGATAACATCAAAGCTCCGGCCCCGTCGAGCACGGCGTTATACACATCGGTTATCTCGGCGCGCTCCGGGAACGGGTTGTTTATCATGGATTCCAGCATCTGGGTGGCCACTATGACTATTTTCCCTTTTTCATTCGCCTTTCTTATGAGTGTCTTTTGCATCTCCGGTATCCTGTCGAATCCGGCCTCAACGGCAAGGTCGCCCCTTGCCACCATGATTCCGTCGCTCTCGTCAAGTATCGCGGCGATGTCTTTCACCGCCTCGGGTTTTTCGATCTTGGCTATTATCAGCGGCTTCTTTTTCCCTTTTATGAGGCTTTTAAGCTCCCTGATATCCCCGGCGCTGCGAACGAACGACAGCGAAATAATGTCAACACCCTGTTTTAAACCGAACAAAAGATCTTTTTTGTCCTTCTTTGTCATGGATGACAGCGGCAATTCCGCGCCCGGCAGGTTTACTCCCTTGCGCGGCTCGATTGTCCCGCCCGCGGTGACGTAACAAATGATGTCGGTCCTTTTTACGGCCTTCACTATGAGCTGTACAAGTCCGTCATTAATGAGTATTTTCATGGCCGGCTTCAGGTATTTATAAAGGTCCGGAAAATCAACGCCGATCTCCTTCGAGGCGGCCGCGTCAAACGGCGCAATATTTTTTATAACAAGTGTTTCCCCTTTTTTTACCGAAAAGGATCCTTCGAATTTTTCCACCCTTATCTTGGGACCCTGAAGGTCCTGGAGTATGGCCGCGCTCGCCCCCGAAGAGTCCCTGGCGCGTTTTATGGAGGAAATGGCTTTTATAAAAAAATCCGGGTCCCCGTGTGAAAAATTCAGCCTGAATACGTTCACGCCCGCGGAAATAAACCGCCTTATGGAGCCGTAATCACATGCCGCGGGCCCGAGTGTGGCCACTATTTTTGTTTTTTTCATTCATCCCGCCTTTTGCCGTTTTCCTGATTATATCATAACAAATAAAAAAGGGGACGGAATATCCGTCCCCTTTTTGCTTTAAATTTAATAAAGTTACTTTGCCGTGGCTGTTGTCGCCGCGGGGGCCATTGTGTTGCCTGCCGCTTCTACTGGAGCCGCGCTCTTCTTCGGGAAGAGTTTGTGCCAGAGTCTTTTAAGGAAAGACTCCTTGACTACCGGTGCCGGCGCCGCTTCCATTGTGACAGGAGCCGCCGTAACCGTTGCCGGAACTACCGATGCCGCCGCCGCTTTAGAAGCCGCGGGTGCCGCTTTTTTTGCCTCTGCCGCGTAGAGAGATGCCGCCATAAAAGCGACCGCGAGCAGGATAACGATTAATTTCTTCATCATATTCACCTCCTTGATATAATATTGTGGTAAACCAACGCAAATAATTTTCCCGTTAAAAAAAAAGCCATGGAGACACGTCCTGCGCTATGGCACGCATTTTATTGCGTCCGACGCGCCTCCATGGCCTTGAAATTATATTGCTTTAATTACTTTGCTGCCGCTGCCGGTGCTGCTGTTTCTGTTGTTGCTGCCGGTGCTACGACTGCCTTTTTGGCTTTTTTGGCTTTCTTTTTCTTTGCGGCCGGTTTGGCTGCCGGTGTTACACCGTCGGCTGCTGCCGGGGCCACTGTGGTCGTTGTTGCCGCTGCCATTGTCTTGTCGGCTGCGAATGCCATTGAAACTGCGAACATTAATGCCATCAGAACTACGATAACTTTTTTCATGCTAAATCCTCCATTGTTTTTTTTGGCGGGTTTTGTAAAGCGCAGTTTAACCGTCGCGCGCCCCGCCTTAATTTACGCGCATTCACGGATTTTTTTATTTACTTTGCCTCCGGTGTTGCCGCTGCCTTTGCCGGAGCTTTCTTTGCCGCCTTAACCTTTTTCGACTTCTTTACTTTCTTGACCGGGGCCTTTTTCTCTACCTTTGTAGTATCCTTGGTCGTGTCGGCCGTTGTCTTTGTATCTGCCGCAAAAGCCATTGAAGCCGCGAACACAAGCGCCATAAGCATAACGATGATTTTTTTCATTTTTGATCCTCCTTCTTCTATTATTTTAACATCAATAATTTTTTTTACTTTGCCGTCTTTGTCAGCGCCGCAGGTGTTGACGCGGCCGCCGCGCTTGTCTTTGAGGCTTTCTTTGCCTTCTTTGCCGGTTTTAACGGAGTTATCTTCTTTTCAGCCTTGACCGTCGCCGATACCGCCGCCGGCCCGCCCGTGGGCGGTGTTTTTTCCGCGGCAAGGATCATGGTAGAAGCGAACGCGAGTACTATTAATGATGCGAGTATTTTTTTCATGGTGGTGCTCCTTTTTTTTATTTATCCGGATATAAACCGGACATGGGAATACGGAACGGAATAAACAGGAAAAAGGAGACTTATTTGCGGGACTTGAGGATTGGGGTGCTTCCGAGCCCCATTACTTCAGTGGATGAATAGGAGTCCCCGGGGTAAAAACCGGAAACAACAGGCAGGTTTGCGGTGCCGGTGCCGGTCGATCCGGCCTGGATTATCTTTTTGTATTCCTCGGAAACAAAAACAATTCCCTGTTTGACCCTTTCGCTGTTCTTATGGGTGTGTTTCTTATGCAGGGAGTATATTGAATGCTTATATATGGAAGGGATCGACGTGTTTTCGGTGAATTTCAGGGACTTGATGTTATAGAGGTCTGTGTACGCATCGAGCTGCGCGCAGACAAATACAGCCGTTATAACGAGCGCTGCTGTCAACAATGCGAGCTTTTTCATCCACATCCTCCTGTTTTACCTTAGCCTTATAATAGTTAGACGGCCAATATATGTCATAAGTTCAATTGGTTAGGTAAATCTTACCACCTTTTAATTATTAATCAAGTCTTTTTTTTGTTTTTTTTAAACCCGGCCTATTCAGCCACGACCCTGTCCCTGCCCCTTTTTTTGGCCTTATACACGTTATCATCCGCTGTTTTTATCATTTTCCCGATGTCGTCCAGCCCTTTTTTGGTGGATGCGACCCCTATTGACATCGTCACTTTTATTGATTTGCTCTTTGACTTTATGGCCTCTTTTTTTACGGCTTTTCTTATCTTTTCGGCCTTCATAAAGGCTTCCTCGTCTATGCGGTCCTTTACGAACACAATGATCTCCTCGCCGCCGTACCTGCAAACCACTCCCTCGGGAAGAGACGTGTCCCTTATCACCTGGGCGACCTTGAAAAGGACGTCATCCCCGGCCGCGTGGCCGTAAGTGTCGTTCACGTTCTTAAAATGGTCGATGTCGCACATAAAAACCGAAAAATTATTGCCGAGCTTTATGTCCGCAAGGCCGCTGATAATGGCGTCCATGTGCTGGCGGTTGTATATTTTGAGGAGCGGGTCGTAATGGGCCTTATGGTTCAGGCAGCTCATCCAGTGGACAAATATCCCCACTATGATAAGCAGGTCCATCAGGATAAGCATGTACTTGTATTTGTAGTAACCGTCGCCGTTGGGCTGCGACATTATCGTCAGCAGTATGTAAAAATTCATGACTGCTATCGCCATTATTATGGAGCCGTAGTTATGCTCCTCTTCGATATTAAAGACCGAAAGGACCGCCATCACCGCGAATATGATAAAGTTTCCGGCCAGCGCGTATTTGTTGAACAGGTAAACGAACGCCCCGGTGAATTTAAGGAACCCTGTCTTTTCCTGCCAGGCGATGTAGTAGTTCCCCTCTATTAGTATCAGCGCCACAAAGCACAGCAGCACGTTCACAAAAAAAGCTGTTATTGCGATGTTTTTTCCCTTGTTGTAATTTATGGTCGACCTGGACAGCACCACTATGAGCAGGTTCAAATCCAGCAGTGTCGAGAGGAACTTCATGGAAAAACGGTTGCCGTCCCTCCAGAAATCCATTGTGAACCCCATTATGTTAAGCGCCTCGGGCCGGACCACGGATATGCCCAGGTAAATGATGAAAAAAGCGGCCAGCGCGTAGGCCGACAGCAGTATCTTGAACTTGTATATTTTCGGGTAGGATATGAGCGCAAGCAGGAACATTATGGCGGTAAGGATGAAAAGGACCCAGTTGTACACGTTCCTGACCGTCTCGTTCTTTATAAAATCTATCATTGCCCCGTGGGAGAATGTAAATGCCATTTCCATGGCGATTATTGAAAAAACAGCGGCTATGATGAACTCTATCCTGTATTTTTTCAGAAATTCCCTGAACTCCGGGCTTATAGCTGGCATGTTTGTTGGCTCCTGAACGCCGATTATTTTTTCCGGTGCGGGCCGTAAAAACCCACATTTGTATATGACAATACAATAACAAAAAGCGGCGTGTTTGTAAAGACGGCAGTTTCAGGTTGCCTCCCTTTACATATTGACAACCCTTTTCTTAATTGTTAAAATGGCGTATATTAATAACAACATTTCCCGGAGGAAAACTGTGAAATACAGCCGAATACAAGCCGTTGGCGCTTTATTATTGATCTCTTCATTATTCATATCGGGATGCGGTCCCGACATAAAAGCCCAGAGAAAAGCCGCGGGCCTCATTAATTCATTTGAAACGACGGCCTCGGATTCGGCCATAGGCGATTTTGAGCTTGAGACCAACGGTTATGTCAGCCTCGAGCAGATCAAAAAGTATTCCTCGCAGGGAAAATATTCCGCAAAGGCCACCTTTTCCGTCCCGGTCGATTTTTTGACCACCACCCAGGCCGCCAAAGCGGACAAATGGATCGATTCGGTCACGATGAGCATAAACACCCTGACGCCCCTTAAGGTCACGGACTGGTCCGTTTACAAAAAATTCGATATAGACGTTTATCTTGCCGACCCCCAGGCTCCGGACCTTAACATAAAGCTGGTCGACTCCCACGGCAATGAATACACGACGCCGAGGCCCATCAAGAACGGAAGGAACAAGCTTGAAATAGTCCTTGACGACGTAAAAACCGCGAGGATAGACACGGCAAGCATCACCTCATTCTCCATATCAATGGATACGAAGGGCCAGCCCAAAGACATAATTCTTTACCTGGACAACATCCGGCTGGCGCTGTAGCCAAATGAAAATGCAGGCATCGGTAATATTTGACCTGCTGAGGGTAAGGCAATGGGCGAAAAACATGCTCATTTTCGGCGCCCTCGTCTTCACCGGAAACCTTTTCAACCTCCCTTATTTCATAAAAGTCCTGGTCGGGTTTTTCCTGCTGTCATTCGCAGCCAGCTCTCTTTACATATTCAACGACATCTCCGATTACAGGGAGGACAGGCTGCACCCCGAGAAAAAGAAAAGGCCCATAGCATCGGGCGCGGTCAAAAAAGATTTTGCCCTGTCTTTGAGCGCGGTCCTTATGGCGGTATCGCTTGCCGGATCTTTTTT
>Ga0181535_10002845_pt1 | contig 20621 bp, 13 predicted proteins | sample PEATcosm2014_Bin_44_FD_119774 | JGI IMG/M metagenome (GOLD analysis project Ga0181535, IMG submission 119774) | Peatland microbial communities from MTU Mesocosm Facility, Houghton, MI, USA - PEATcosm2014_Bin17_30_metaG | ecosystem: Environmental > Terrestrial > Soil > Wetlands > Peat | place... | reverse complement strand
GGTTTCCAAACCTGCTGTATCGCCGATTTCCAAATCGGCAGGGTGTCGCAATTGCGTGGCGTCTGCGGATTGGAAAACCCGCGCTAAAGCAGACCGGGAAGTCTTCGCCACCAGATTGCCAATGAAATAACCAGCTTAAAGCCATGAGAGGCCGCCCCAACTCGTCGCTTCCCTTCCGGCCAGCCCGAGGGGCTGGCAATCATCCAGCCCGGCGTTGGCACGCACTGCGGAGCCATTCAAGGACGCGTCGAACACGGAATTTCGCGCCTTTCGAGAGCGAACGGGGCGCTTCGGAACGGCACTATGGCGGAGTTTTAATTTGGAATTTGCGGATGACGGGTATAAACACTGGCAAATGGCTGAAATCTCTTACGATTGGAAACGCTATTGGGTGCCCCGCGAGGGACGGATGCCTTGTGATGAAAGCGGGTTTCTGATCCCACCAGCAGCGGACGCCTCGTGGGCAAAATGGTACTCAACTGATGCTGCTGGATTTGAGGAACTAAACAAAAAACCGTGCCTGGTTCTTTTGGGTGAACCCGGCATCGGAAAATCTTTTGCGTTGAAAGATGCGGAAAACAGCGCGAGAAAATCAGAAGAACCAGGGGGAGCCCGGTTTTTAACGCGGAACTTGAACATATTTGACGCCGGGAAACATCTCGTCACCGAGATTTTTGAAGGCCCGGATTTCAGATGGTGGGAGACTGGTGGCGGGCAACTCCACGTTTTTTTGGACAGTTTTGACGAATGCCTATTTCGCGTTGATACACTGGCGGAATTGCTCTCCGGTCGAATCATGGCGCTGAGAAACACGCACAACCTTTTTTTCCGGATCGCCTGCCGCACCGCAGAATGGCGAACAAATTTGGAAGATTCATTGCGGCAAAAATGGGATGATAAATCCGTTGGGGTTTACGAGCTCTGTCCCCTGACTGAAAAACAGGTGCGGGTGGCGGCTGAGGCGCGCTCCCTTGACACGGATCGGTTCATTGCGTCTGTAAAATCCAGTGAAGCCGTGCCGTTTGCGGTAAAGCCATTGACCCTTGAATTGCTATTTCGCATTTGGAAATCACAAGGTGGCAGATTGCCACCGACCCAAAAGGAAATATACGAAAAGGGCTGTCTGGAACTTTGCAGGGATAGTCCGGATCGGCAGACCCCAAAATTGCAGCGTAAATTCTCCGCCGAAGAAAGACTGACCGTGGCAAGCCACATTGCGGCCGCGATGATATTTTGCAAAAAGTCTGCCATTGCTACCTCAAGCAGAGGCGACGTCGCGGATGCGGACATCTCATTGGATGAACTTGCGGAGGCATCCGTCCTTGTAAAGCGCCGCCGCTTGCCGATAACGGAGCCGGCTCTGAAAGAGACACTTGATTCGGGGTTGTTCACCTCCCGTGGACGCAACCGGCTCGGCTGGGCCCACCAAACCTACGCAGAATTCCTAGCCGCCCGCTTTTTGGTCAATCAGGGTCTGACGGTCCGCCAAGTGATGGACTTGCTTACCCACCCTGGCGATTCAGACCATAAAATGGTGCCCCAGTTGCAAGAAACAGCGGCTTGGGTCGCCGGCGCAAACCGGGAGATATTTGAGTCGTTGGTAAACATCCAGCCGGACGTCATGCTTCGCAGCGATGTGGCTACGGCGGATTATCACGCGAAGGAAATCTTGATTGACGCGTTGTTAAACTATGTTGGCCGCGATTTCATGCACGGCGATCCACGGTTGACGCACACTCGGTATCGAAAGCTAAGCCACCCGAAACTCGCAGTTCAGTTGCGGGGATACCTACGCAACACCAAATTCGCGCATGAGGTCCGGCTTGAAGCAATGCGCATAGCAGGCGAGTGCGAAACCAGGGAGTTGTTGAAAGACTTCATTGATCTTGCTTTAAGTCCAGCGGAAAACCAGACATTACGCACATGGGCCATTATTTACATAACGAAGTTCGGTGATGAAAAAACCAAGGAACAACTGAAACCTGTGGCCCTTGGCCAGTGTGGCCCCGATTTAAACGATGAATTGCGGGGAGGGGCTCTATCGGCTTGCTGGCCGAATCACGTGACGGCCAAAGAACTATTTCCTTCTCTCAAGGAACCTGACGGTGGCCACATTGGCCTTTATTCATCGTTTTTCAGGAATTCACTGGTGCGGGGCCTGTCGGATGATGACTTGCCGCTGGCTCTTGCTTGGGTGGAAAAGCAATCATCTCCAAGATCCCATGCTTCAGACAGTTTTACGATAGCCGTTGGTGGAATAGTCTCGAGGGCCCACGACCTTCTTCACTTGTCCGAAATACGGATTGCATACGCACGGGCGTTTCTCGTTCAATTTAGAACACACTGTGACATTTTTGATCACGATACTGCGGGATTGAATCATTTCCTTCAGACGCACCCCACAGAAAGGCTGCACCTAGTTCAAACCATGGTATCCTTGTTTGAGAATCCGCGGATGGATGCTCCCGTAATGACCCGGTACGGAATCCTCCTTGTCGTCAAGGAAGACTTGAAATGGCTTTTGGAGCAAATAGAACTCGCGCAGTCCGAAACAGAAAAACGCGGTTGGGTATATCTCGTCGGCTACATCTATTCCCCTGAAACCTCTGCGCAGGCGGATTTATTATTGGATGCCGCCGCAAAATCCCCGCTGTTAAGCGAGGTAATGGCGTTTTGGCTTAAAACGTGTGACCTGGACGCGAAAGAAACAATCAGCGCTAGGGAGGTCTTTCTCGCACACAAGCGCTCTGCTGAACAAGCGGAAGAACGTCAGAAGAAGGGATTGCAAACATGCAACCCGGACGAAAAAATTGCGAGATTAATGGGCGATTTTGAACAAGGCAATCGAGATGCGTGGTGGCAGATGACGTTTTGGTTTGAGCGGAAAGATGACCAGGAATACCACTCGAACCATTCAACCCTTGATATCCGCAGCCTGCCCTTTTGGAAGAACGCACCCGACGATATCAAGCGGCGAATTGTTGCAAGTGCTAACATTTACGTGCGTGAAGGTGATTGTAAACCATCCGAATGGTTTGGCCGTCGGGATATCGTGTACCACCCAGCGGTAGCGGGATTTCGCGCCTTGCTATTGCTGCAAAACGAAGCTCCGGACATTTTCAATTCTCTGCCGGCAGAGGCCTGGCGCAAATGGATACCGATCATTCTCCACTGCCCCAACTACATCCATCAGTGCCAGCACATCGCGTTGACAGAGGGGGCTTTTAAACATTGTCCGGCAGAGTCGGTTGAGTGGCTGCTGAAAGTTTTCGACCAGGAAACCAAACAGGGCGAACACCCATGGGTATTGCAGGTTCTTCCAAAAAAGGACGCGGGTTTATGGGGGCCTCCACTGTTTGAAAGATTGAAGGGAGGCAAAGTCAGACCGCTATGTGCTGAACAACTGACACAGCTTTTGATAAAAACGATGCCCGTGGAGCTATTGGATTTCATCCGGTCGAAGGTCCCAAGGTGTGTGCCAAAGACCGAGAAGAAACGGCGCGCCGCACTTTTTCACTTCCGGCTGTTGATGGAGTTCGGCGAGTTTGCGGACTGGCCTAAGATTAAGAAATTGGTATGGCGGGACCCGGTTTTTGGCAGAGAATTGTTTGAAGGGTTCGCGCATGAATACGACCGGGCTCCTGCTGCCATCCTCGAGACACTTCACGAAGATGACGTGGCGGAGCTTTGGTCCTGGATGATGGAGCAGTATCCGGTTACAACCGATCCCGACCGCAGCCGCGGCGGAAGCGTCACACCGCGATGGGCCATGGCAAATTTGCGGGACAACATAATTTCTCACCTGGCAAGCCTTGGGACCAATGCCTCGTGCAAAATCCTGGCAGATTTACTTCACCAGCACCCAGATCTGAGCGAATTCTTGTCGTGGCAACTTTCCCTCGCCAAGGAAAGAGCGAGACGAAACACTTGGAAACCCCTTTCTCCAACGCAACTGTTTGCGCTGGCAGAAAGCCCACAGAGGCGAATAGTCCAATCGGCAAACCAACTGATGCAAGTGGTGGTGGAGTCGCTCGACCTCTTCCAAGAAACTCTCCAAGGCGAGAACCCGTTGGCGCATTTGCTATGGGCGGGCAACCACCCGAAACTTGAAAAAGACCTTTGTGACTGGCTTGCAGACCACCTTAAGAAAGAATTGGCCGGCAAAGGAATCGTTGTGGGCCGTGAAGTCCAAATACATCGTTTGGACCGTTTGGATTTGCGGATTGACGCAATTGCAGAACCAGAAGCAGGGAATGCCCTTGAAACCGTCCGGGTGATTGTGGAAGTCAAGGGTTGCTGGAACCGGAAAATCAAAGAGGCAATGGGCACTCAGCTTGTTCACAAATATCTCAAAGACAGGGACTGCCAACATGGGTTATATGTTGTGGGTTGGTTTCTTTGCAACGCTTGGACAGGTAAAAACCCAAGCCGGAACGCTGTCAAATTTGCGAATATTGATGAAATGAAAAAGTTTTTCTTCGGCCAAGCTGGAGCATTTTCTGCGAACGGAAGACGAATAAAAAGCGTCGTGCTGGACATCACAACAGCCGCCGCCACTAAAGCGTCCCGGAAAAAGAGGCGTGGTCATTGACGGAGTCAGCCCATAGCATGGCTCGTTTTTGGCCAACTTTGAGCGCAGAATCCTCGCAATTCGCGTCAAAAACTCCTTCCCTGCCATTTTTTTCGTATTAAATTTCCCTCCCCCACAACCACTTACGCCATTCGCTTTAGCCGCTAACTACCACCCTCGCCCCGATCTGTGTCATGCTCGCAATGTGAGACTGCCACCACAACGCAGCCGCCCCTCCCGGGCCTCCGTCCCGGCGATGCCCCCCGCATCGCCCGACTTTTTTTTAGCCTCTTTAGTTGCGGCGTTGCCGCGCCGCGCCGTTGGCGATGGAACTCTCGGCCCGGCCTTGAATCATGAAAATTACGAAACGAACCCAAAGCAATATCTGCGGATCTTATTCAAATGCAATGGGTTCCCGCTGTTTTGCTGGTTTTTTTGCCCGCAAAAAGAACCCAAAACTCCCCAGACCACCGAGGACCATCCTTCATCCTTCAGCCTTCCCTTCTCACTCCACCGTCACGCTCTTGGCCAGGTTCCGCGGCTTGTCCACGTCGCAGCCCCGCGCCACGGCAATGTGGTACGCGAACAGTTGCAGCGGCACAATCGCCAGGATCGGATACAGCAGATCCAGCGTCTTGGGCACGTACATCACCGCGTCCGCCACTTGCTTGATGCCCTTGTCCCCCTCCGTCGCCAGCGCCACGATGGGCCCCTTGCGAGCCCGGATCATCGCCAGGTTCGCCAGCGTCTTCTCGTACATCGCATCCTGCGGCACCACAAACACCGTCGGCGTCTGCGGGTCAATCAGCGCAATCGGCCCGTGCTTCATCTCCGCCGCCGAATACCCCTCCGCATGAATGTACGAAATCTCCTTCAGCTTCAGCGCCCCTTCCAGCGCAATCGGAAACATGCACCCGCGCCCCAGGAAGAAAAAATCCTCCGACTGCGTGTATTTCTTCGCCAGCGTCTTCAGCGCCGCGTTCTGCCCCAGAATCTTCTCGATCTGACCTGGCAGCGCCTCCAACCCCCGCAGGATCTCCCGCGCCCGCGGCGCGGCCAACTGGCGCAACCGCCCCAGATGGATCGCCAGCAGCGTCAACACCGTCAGCGTGGACACAAACGCCTTCGTGGACGCCACCCCGATTTCCGGCCCCGCATGCAGATAAATGCCGCCATCGGATTCCCGGGCAATCGTGCTGCCCACCACGTTCACCATCGCCAGCACCCGGTGACCCCGCCGCTTCGCCTCCCGCATGGCCGCCAGCGTGTCCGCCGTTTCGCCGGATTGCGACAGCACCAGCAGCACCGTGTTCTTCTCCAGCGGACAATTTCGATAGCAAAATTCGTGCGCAAATTCCACCTCCACCGGGATCTGCGCCAGTTCCTCGATCAAATATTCCCCCACCAGCGCCGCGTGCCAGCTCGTGCCGCTGGCCGCAATCACAATCCGGTCAATCCCCCGCAGTTCCGCCGCCGTCATGTTCAGGCCGCCAAACTTCGCCGTCGCGGCCTCCAAATCAATCCGCCCCCGCAAGGCGTTCTCCACCGTCCGCGGCTGCTCGTAAATCTCCTTGAGCATGAAATGCGCGTGCTTCCCCCGCACCGCGTCCTCCTGCGAAAACTCCAGGTTGCTGATCTGCACGTTCGCCGTGTCCGCCCCCAGGTTCCGCACGTCCAGATGCTCCGCCGTCACCGTCGCCACGTCGTAATCGTTCAGGTAAACCACCTTCTTCGTGTGCGCCACAATCGCGTTGGCGTCGCTCGCCACAAAATTCTCCTCCTGGCCAATGCCCACGATGATCGGCGACCCGCGCCGCGCGCTGACGATCGTGTTCGGGAAGTCCTGGCAGATCACCGCCAGGCCGTAGGTGCCGATGACCTCGCGCAACGCATCGCATACCGCCTGCGTGAGCATGTCCCCGGACGGATGCGGCGTCTCCGGCGCGCCGTTTTTCGAAATCCTGCCGGCCGCCCCGCTTCGGGGCGCCACGCGCGCGGACTGGAGCATCTCGTAATGTTTCCCGATCAGGTGGGCGAGCACCTCCGTGTCCGTGTTCGAGAGGAACTTGTGGCCCGCCTTCGCCAGTTGCTGCTTGAGGGCCTCGTAATTCTCGATCACGCCGTTGTGCACCACGGCGATTCTGCCCGAGCCGTCCAGGTGGGGATGCGAATTCTCGTCGGCCGGCATGCCGTGCGTCGCCCACCGCGTATGGCCGATGCCCACGTTGCCCGCGACCGGGTCCGCCTCCAGCAACCGCGCCAAGCCCTCGTCAATCCGCCCCTTCTTCTTCCGCACCAGCAGGTCCGCATTGTGCAGCACGGCCAGCCCCGCGCTGTCATACCCGCGATATTCCAGCCGCCGCAATCCTTCCAGCAGAATGGGCGAAGCCGCTTTCTTCCCGACGTATCCGATGATGCCGCACATAATCCGATTATCGTTGTTTTAAAATCCACGCCGCCATTTCCGACAGTCCGTCCACCACTTCCGCCGCCAGAAGCTTCTCCGGCGACTCGCGTTCCAAGCCGGCGCCATAGCCGGTGCGCACGAGTATGCTCTTTTTCACGCCCGCATTCCAGCCGCATTCCAAGTCAATGAGCTTGTCCCCCGCCATGAAGCTCTCCCCCAAGTCCAAGCCTAATTCGTCCCGCGCGTCAAAGAGGAACTGCGGCGACGGCTTGCGCCCGCGGCTCGGCTGGTCCGGCGCCTCCGGCGCGATATACGTCTTCTCAAAATGAACCCCCGCCCGCCCAAATTCCCGCGCCACCCGCTCGTTCACCCGCTCGGCGTCCGCCAGCGTGAAATACCCCCGCCCAATCCCCGACTGGTTCGTCACCACGATCAGCTTGAACCCCGCGTCCGCCAGCCGCTTCAACGCCGCACCCGCGCCGGCGAACACCTCCACGTCTTCCGGCCGGTGCAAATAGTGCTTTTCCACGATCAGGGTGCCATCGCGGTCCAAAAATACAGCGCGCTTCATTCAGTTGACAAATTGTGGTGTGAAAGTGACAAGAATGGAATTGAATTTTTCCGGCCGAAGTCCAAAATGCCCGTCTTTGGTCCAATAACTTATATAATCGAACACCATGAGCACTAAAGGCAGACTCGGTATTTTGGTGGGCGGCGGTCCGGCGCCCGGATTGAACGGCGTCATCTCGGCCGCCACCATCGAAGGCATCAACCAGGGCTACGAAGTCATCGGCTTCCGTGACGGCTTCAAATATCTCGCCCAAGGCGATGCCACCCAGATCAAACCCCTCTCCATCCGCGACGTGAAGGACATTCACATCAAGGGGGGATCCATCCTTGGTACCGCCCGTACCAATCCCACCAAGTCCGAGGAGCAGATGCAGAACGTTTTCAGCGTCCTCGATAAGCTCGGCGTCACCGCCCTCGTCACCATCGGCGGCGACGACACGGCGTTTTCCGCCAGCCACGTCGCCAAGCGCAGCGGCGGCAGAATCAAGGTCGCCCACGTCCCCAAGACCATTGACAACGACCTCCCGCTGCCCGGCTCCACCCCCACCTTCGGCTACGAAACCGCCCGTCATTACGGCGTGCAAATCGTCCGCAATTTGATTGAGGACGCCCGCACCACCTCCCGCTGGTACATCATCGTCAGCATGGGCCGCGCCGCCGGCCACCTCGCCCTCGGCATCGCCAAGGCCGCCGCCGCCACCCTCGCCATCATCTCCGAGGAGTTCCGCGGCCGCACCGTCACCGTGGACGAATTGTGCGATATCATCATCGGTTCCATCATCAAACGCAAAGCCGAAGGCTCGCAATACGGCCTCGTCGTTCTCGCTGAAGGCCTCATCGAAGCGCTCGGTGAAAAAGGCCTCGTCAACGCCCTGCCCGCCGGCCAGTTGGAGCGCTTTGGCAAAGTCGTCCGTGACGAACATGGCCACCTGCGCCTGGGCGAAATCGAATTCGGCCGCCTCATGAAGGAGTTGCTGACCCAGCGCCTGGAGAAGCTCGGCATCAAGATGACCTTCATTGACAAGGACTTGGGCTACGAGCTCCGTTGCGCCGACCCCATTCCGTTCGACGCCGAATACACGCGCGACCTCGGCTACGCGGCGGTGAAGTTCCTCCGCTCGCCCGAGGCCGAAAAGTACGGCGCCATCATCAGCTTCGTGGACGGCAAGATGAATCCGCTGCCCTTCGAGAAGATGCTCGATCCCAAGACCGGCCGCATGCAGAACCGCCGCGTCAACGTGGACGGTGAAGCCTTCGAATGCGCCCAAGCTTACATGATCCGCCTCGAACGCGACGACTTCGAGGACGCCAAGCATCTCGCCAAGCTGGCCGCTGTCGTCAAGATGAAGCCCGACGAGTTCAAGAAGCGCTTCGGCTACCTCGTCGGCGTCAAGTAACCGCCTTAATCACCAACGGCGGCGGGAACCTTTCCCGCCGCCGTTTTTTTTCGCTCCCCCACGGATTCCCTTTGTTCCCGGCCTTTTTTGTTGTTCAATCCTTTCCATGAAACCGCTCGCCGACTGCCGCCTCTACACCTTCGTGGACACCGCCTTTCTCCATGGCCGTGCGCCGGAACTCGTCGCGCAGCAGCTATGTGACGGTGGCAGCGATTTGATCCAGCTCCGCGCCAAGCTCTCTCCGCCGGACGACATCCGCGCCCTGGCGCAAAGGATCGTTCCCGTCGTCCGTCGTGCCGGCGTCGGCCTCGTCATCAACGACCACCTCGATATCGCCCAGGCCGTCGGCGCGGATTTCTGCCACCTCGGTCAGGAGGATTTCTTCGCCGCCGGTCGTCGGCACATTTCCGAACTCCCACCCCCCAGGGTCGTCCGCATTGGCCTCTCCACCCATGCCCCCGCCCAGGCGCAACGCGCCCTCGAAGCCGGGGCCGATTACATCGCCGTCGGCCCCGTTTATGCCACGGGCACCAAGCCCTCCGCCAAGCCCGTGACCATCGAATACGTCCGCTGGGCCGCCGCCAACGCCACCGTCCCCTGGTTTGCCATCGGCGGCATCAACCTGGAAACCGTGGACGCAGTGCTGGCGGCGGGGGGGCGGCGTATTTGTGTGGTATCGGCCATCTTGAACGCGCCCGACGTGGCGAAAGCCTGCGCGGAATTCCGGAAGCGATTGGAATAGCCTCAAGCCAGCGCCCAGCCGGGTTTGACTTCCGCATCCAGCGGCGGCAACGGCGCCTTGGCCAACAGCTTCCGCTCGGCGAGGATGCCGATCATCGCGGCGTTGTCGGTGCACAGGCCCTTTTCCGCGAGGCGCAGCGTGAGACCGTGACGCTGGCAGGCCTGTTCCAGTTCGTGCCGCAGGCGGCTGTTGCAGCTCACGCCGCCAGACGCCGTTACGCAGCGCACGCCTTCGCGCTTGGCCGCGCGAATCGTCTTCTTCACCAGCACTTCCACAATGGCCGCCTGGATGCTCGCGCACAAATCGCGGAGCTTCTGGGGATCATCGAGCAATGCCGGATGGTCACGAATGAAATAGCGCACGGAAGTCTTCAGACCGCTGAAACTGAAATCGTCATTGGCGTCGTGCAGCAAGGGCCGCGGAAAATCATGCGCAGCCGGATTCCCCCCGGCGGCCAGCCGGTCAATGATCGGCCCAGCCGGGTAGGCCAGCCCCATGAGCTTGCCCGTCTTGTCAAAACACTCGCCGGCGGCGTCGTCAATCGTGCCGCCCAGCACGCGATGTCTCAGCTCGGATTCGATGTGCACCAGCAGCGTGTGCCCGCCGCTGACAATGAGCGACACGCTGGGCTGAAAATGGGCGAACCCGGAAATGAGCCGCGTTGGCTTGGCCGTGCCCGGCGCCGCGTCGGCTCGTTGAATCCATGGCGAATACAAATGCGCCTCGTGATGGTTGATGCCAATGAACGGCTTGTTCAGGGCGAAGGCGACCGCCTGCCCCGCCTTGAACCCCACCAGCAAAGCAATGGCCAACCCCGGCCCCTGCGTGGCGGCCACGGCATCCAGCTCGCGCGCGGACACTCCCGCGTCGTGCAATGCGGATTGCGCGACCGGCAAAAGGTTTTTGAGATGCTCGCGAGCGGCAAGTTCAGGCACCACCCCCCCGTATTCCGCGTGGAGTTTGATCTGCGAGGACACCACATTCGACAGCACAACCCCGTTGCGCACCACCGCGGCGCTGGTTTCGTCACACGAAGTCTCAAGGGCGAGCAGCGTCATTCGTTGCCCCAGTACCCGCGATTCCCGGCCAAATTCCCAGCCGTGGCGCCCGGACAAAACCGGCCTGGCCCACGAACAATCGCGTTCGGCGTTCGGGCCAGGGACTTCCTCTGGCTTTCGAATCTTGAACTTCGGGCTGCCGACGCAACGGGCTTCATTTCGCCGCCATCTTCTCCGGCTTCGGCGAGCCTGTCAACCGGTCATAGAGGATCAACCCCTTCAGCAGGTCCTCAGCCCGGTCCATTTGCTCGTCACGCGCGTCGAGCACGCCGGCACGGTCCTTTTGCGGAAGCGACTCGATGCCGCCCGGCGTCCGCTTGACCAACACCGCCGCTTCCTCGGCATCGGTCAGCGGCACGTAAATGTCCGGCGTGATACCGTGTTCATGAATGACCTTGTGGCTGGGAGTGTAGTATTTGGCCACGGTGAGCTTAAGGGCCGAACCATCCTCCAGCGGAAAGATGGTCTGCACGGAGCCCTTGCCGAAGGTCTTCTCGCCCAGCACCACCGCCCGGTGCAAGTCTTGCAAACAGCCGGTGACAATCTCCGCCGCGCTGGCGCTGCCGAGGTTCACGAGCACCACGATGGGAATGTTCTTCAACTCATCGCCGCTCCCGTGTGCATAATACTTTTCCATGGTATGCCGGCCTTCCGTGGACACCACCAACTGGTTTGCGGGCAGAAACTTCTGGCAGACTTCCACCGCCTGGTCGAGCAAGCCGCCGGGATTCCAACGCAGATCAACGATCACCCCTTTCACGTGCTCCTCCTTGAGCTTGTCGAGCGCCGTTTCCAGTTCATCCCCCGTCTTTTCACCAAACTGAGTGATGCGGATATAACCGATCTGATTCTCATCCACCGGGAAAACTTTCTGTCCATTGACGTCTTTGACCATTTCCATCTGGATGATGGCACGCGTCAAGACGAAGGTCTTGGTTATGGCGGTGGCCGGCCGTTCGATCGTCAGGGTTACGGTCGAACCGGGGTCTCCCCGCAACATCTTGACCACATCGGCCAGTTCCATTTTATCAACGCTTTTGCCCTCGACCTTGACGATGCGGTCGCCGCTCAAGATGCCCGCCCGCGAGCCGGGCGTATCATCCATCGGCGCGATGACGGTGATCTGGCCGTCCTTCATGCCCACCATCAAGCCCACCCCGCCAAATTGTCCCTGGGTGTCATCCTGCAATTCCTGGTAGGAATCGGCGTCGAGAAATTCGCTGTGCGGGTCCAACCGGCTCACCGCGCCCTTGAGTGCCGAGTAAACGAGCTGGCGATACGTCAAGTCTTTGCCGTCCACATACTCGCCATGGATCTTCTGGAGCGCATCGTTAAAGACCTCCAAGCTCGCTTGGGCGCTGTCCGTTTCACTGGTGGTGCGCGCGGCGTTGAGATAGATATTGGCGCCCAGCGCCAGGTTGAGCACCAAGGCCACCAGCACCGAGCCAAAAATCAAACTCCGTTTCATATCTCCATTTTTACGCCATCATCTTCCAGTTCGCAACAGCGATTCAATAAAAGGCAGATCCGCCGGCACCGTCACCTTGGGATTGGGGCTGGCACTTTTGACCAGTTGCACCGGTTGGCCAATGAGTTCGCAGGCGGCGGTGTCGTCCGTAAGATGGAGCTGTTTCGCGCGGGCTGCCGCCAAGGCCCGGCGGATCACTTCCACGCGGAAGGTCTGCGGCGTCTGCACCGACCATAATTTTGAGCGGTCCACCGTGCCGGTTATGATTTTGCCGTCGTCGGTGGACTTGATGGTGTCGGTTACCGGCTGCGCCGCCACGGCGGCGCCGGTTTCCTGGGCGGCGCGAATCGTCGCCGCAATCAATTCGGGAGTGGTGCAGGGACGGGCGGCATCTTGGATGGCAACAATCGTCGCCTCCGGCGCCAGGGCCGCCAACCCATGCCAGACGGAATCCTGCCGTTCCGCGCCGCCAACGACGACGCGCAAGGGCTTTTTAAACCCAAATTTCGCGGCGAGTTCCGCAAAATCCGCCTGCAGGCCATCACGCACCACCAAAATGATTTCTGCGATGCAATCCGCTTCGTCAAATCGTTTCCATGTGTGGGCCACCACCGGCCGGCCCGCGATCTCCAACCAGAGCTTGTCCACGTCTGCGCCCATGCGCGTGCCTTTGCCGGCGGCCACAATAATGGCGGAAGTCATAATGTCCGCACAGGGTGCAGTCTCCAATCGCTGGGTTCAAGCACGGGCTGCGGATATCCGCGCGGCAAAGCCGCAATCAGAGAATTTTTGGCTCACACGAAGGCACGAAGGACACGAAGAAAAAGAAACCGCAGAGCTGAGAAGCACAAAAAGAGGCTTTCCCTCTGCGCATCTTGGCCTCTGTGATGAAACGATTTTAAGCGGGACGGGAAAGGGCCAACGGAAAACGCCAGGAAACATGAACCACAAAGACACGGAGACACAAAGTGACTGAAAGAAACATTCAACGCCCAACATTGCGGCGCGGCTCCAGGCAGGCACCTGGAAGCGCCTGAACGCCAAGCTGTACCGCTGGCGGAAAACCCGGGAATCCTCAGATAATGCGTCCAAATTATGGCCCCTTATGTGGCAAAGTTATGGTTTGACCCCTTTGACTATTCAAGCGACGGGCGGGAAACGGTTCCTTTCATGAGTTTTGTAAAGCAAGCGCAAGCAGTGGTCTCCAAAAAGACGGTCAAAGCAAGGCGGGTTCCCTGACGTTTCTTTTCAGGGAAGGGTCTCTCCCCGCTGTGGCGCCGATTTCCAAATCGGCAGGGTGTCGCCGTTGCGTGGCGTCTGCGGGTTTGGAAACCCGCGATACAGCAGACTTGGAAGTCTGCGCTACAGCTTTGACTATAAAATATCCGGTTTAGAGCATTGACAGAAAAAATGGGAAGATAACAACTGGGGAGTTTTCGCGCCGGGTCCGAGCCGCTGGAAAAAACGCCGGAACGACATCCGACATGAATGTCGTCCCGGAAACTGGCTCAGCTCCTAAAACGGCTTAGTGGTCCCGATGGCTGGCGCCGCCGTAGCCGCCGCCGCCACTGCCGTACTCACGGCGGGGAGCGCGGTCACGGCCGCCGGCGCCCGGAGGACGCTCTTCCTTGGGACGGGCAATGTTCACCGTCAATGCGCGGCCATCCAACTGCGCGCCATTCATGGCCTCAATCGCCTTTTGCGCCTCTTCCGCGGTGGAGTAGGTGATGAAGGCGAACCCGCGTGAGCGACCGGTCATCCGGTCCATCATAAGGTTGGCTTCGACGACCTGACCATGGGCGGCAAAGGCCTCCTGCAGATCGTTTTCCGTGGTGTTGAAGGACAGATTTCCGACAAACAGTTTTGTGCTCATTTGATGATTAGCTGCTGGATGTGTTTAACGGTTTTTGTCTGTTCCCGATTACCGGCTTTCAAATCATCATGGAAAGGAGCATCATTGAACGGAGTTCACTTGAAGGTTCACCATGGTCCGAAAGGTCAGTTGGTTTTAATTACAGACATGGTAATTGTAACCATTTGAAATGTTTTGACAAGCCAAAATCTTAACCACGCAAGTCATTGATAATCAACGCGCACTGCACGCCAGCCAATCCAGGACCTTCAATTGCACGGTGGTTCGGCCGTTGAATTCGTTGAGCGCGGGGGCGAAGGCCAGATCGAACCGCCCGGTCGGCAACGGGCCTTCGCCCGCATTCCACCAGACCGCCTCATGGGTCACCTGGCCGTCCGTAACCCACATTTTGACATGCCGTTTGTCAGCGCCGATCCGTTGCAAGGGTTTTTTGTGGATCAGATTGCGGGAACAGAATTGCAGGGCGGGATTGCCCATGCCCGTGGGCTTGAGCTTTTCCAATTCGGCGAGCGCGGGAATATCTATTTCCGCGAGGCCCAGTTCGGCATCGAGGCGCAGGGGGGGCTGGAGGTCGTCCGGGTGCAATTGGCGGCGGGCGATGGTGTTGAGGCGCTCGCGCAACTCGTCAATTTTCCCCGGCAGCACGCTCAAGCCGGCGGCCATGGCGTGGCCGCCGTGGCGCAGGAGTAAGTCGTCGCATTCGCGCAGGGCGGCGGCCAGATCGAACCCGGCGATGCTGCGGCCCGAACCGCGCATTTCGCCGTTCTCGCCGCCAATGATGAGTGTCGGACGGTAGAATTCCTGCAAGACCCGCGACGCCACAATGCCCACGACGCCGATGTGCCAGAGCAACCGCCCCTCCACGATGACGAAATCCTTTTGGGCGTCGAATTTGAGGCGCACTCCGCCAATCACCTTCTCGACAATGGTTTTTTCGATTTTCTGGCGTTCGCGATTGCAAGCATCCAGATTCCGCGCCAGCGGCATGGCTTCGTCCACCGTCTCGGCGCGCAACAGGCACAACGCTTCCTCGGCCGTCTCCAGGCGCCCGGCGGCGTTCAAACGCGGCGCGAGCTGAAATCCCACGTCGTAGGTGCCCAACATCGCCGGAGACTGGGCCACGGTTTTCAATGCGACGATTCCGGGCCGGCGCGTGGCATCCAGCCGGCGGAGACCGGCGGAGACCAGGATCCGGTTTTCGCCGGTGAGCGGCACCAAGTCCGCGATGGTGCCCAGGGCGACCAAGTCGAGCAGCGTCCGCAGATCAAATTCCGAGGCACCCGGCAGGCCGGTTTCGCGTCCGCGTTTCAGAATGGCATGCGCCAGCTTGAACGCCAGGCCCACGGAGCAGAGCTCTTGAAAGTTGGGGACTGCCGGCCGCGGATCGGCGGCGGCAATGTGGGGGTTCACCAGCGCCACAGCCTGGGGAGCCGGCGAAGATACCTGGTGATGGTCGAGGACGATGACTTCAACGTCGTGTTCCTTGAGCCAGGAAATCGTTTCGACGGCGGTGGAACCGCAATCCACGGCGAGGAGCAGTTTGACCGGGAATTTCTTCAGGCAGTGTTCCACGCCGTCGCGGCTCAGTCCGTACCCCTCGTCCAGGCGATTGGGCAGATAGGCGTTTACCGACCAGCCGAGCCGGCCAAGGACCTCGAGCAGCAGCGCGGTCGAGGTGACGCCGTCCACGTCATAATCGCCAAAGATGACCACCGGCTCGGCGAGTTCGCGCGCGCGGAGCAGGCGTTCGACGGCGGGGGCCATGGCGGGCAGCAGAAAGGGATCGGCCAGGTGCCGCAGGCGGGGCGTGAGGAACCGCTCCATCACGGCCGCCTCGCTCAAGCCGCGATTGAGGAGGCACTGCGCGAGCAGCGGCGAAACGTGGAGCGCCGCGGCCAGCGTCCGGGCCAGCAGCGGTTGCGGCGGGGTAATCGTCCAGCGGAATTTCATTTTATGCCGGCGACGGCGGATGAGTCAAAGCGTGGTGGCATCTTTAGGTCAAATCGAATTCAGGGTGCGGAGGAATCATGGTTTCGGGGTTGCGGGCGGCGGGCGGCGAGGGAGCTCCCGATGGCGATGGCCACGATCGCGGTGATGACCAGCAGCGAAACGGGGGTGGAGATTCTGAATTGAATCCAAGTGGGGCTGCCTTGATGGGGATCCAGCAGCATCTTGGCGCCCACGAAGACGAGCACGACGGCGAGGCCGGCCTTGAGATGCGGGAATTTGGCGATGGCGTCGGCGACCAGAAAATAGAGCGAGCGCAGGCCGAGCACGGCGAAGACATTGGAGGTGAAAACAATGAACGCCTTTTGCGTGACGGCGAAGACGGCGGGCACGGAATCCAGGGCGAAAATCAGGTCGGAGGTTTCCACCAGCAACAGCACCAGCATGAGCGGGGTGAGGGCGAGCCGGCCATTGACGCGCGTCAGGAATTGGTGGCCGGCGAGGGCCGGCGAGATGGGAAAGAGTTTTCGCGCGCAGCGGATCACGGGATTTTTTTCCGGTTCCATGGGTTTGGGCCGGCCGAAGAACATCCGGGCGCCGGTGACCAGCAGGAAAGCGCCAAAGACGTAGAGGATCCAATTGAAGCGCGCGACGAGGGCGGCGCCGGCGGCGATCATCGCGCCGCGCAGGATCAGGGCGCCGACGATGCCGCAGATCAACACGCGGCGCTGATAGGCCGGCGGCACTTGGAACGCGGAGAGGATGAGGGCAATGACGAGGACGTTATCGAGGGAGAGGGACAACTCAATCACGTAGCCGGTGAGAAACTGGGTGGACTCCTCATGGCCGCGCAGGAACAGGAGCAGACCCGCGAAGCCGAGGGCGAGGGCGAACCAGAAGCAAGACCAGGCGAGCGCCTCGCGGAACGTGACGGCCCGGGCGCGGCGGTGAAACGCCCCCATGTCCACGGCGACGCAGCACAGGACGAACCCGATGAACCCGGCCCAATGCCATGGGGTGATGGCAGTCATTCGGGTCAACAATTTACGATTCCGGCGCGGGGCGCAAATGCAATCGTCCGGGGCGCGGGTGCGACGGGCGAGCCGGGGCGTCCGCTCCGCGCGGAAGCCGGGAGCCAGCCCGGCTGCGCCCGCTCAGCGCAGTCCGGAAAGGCCATGGGTTCGGCGCGCGGGCGGTCAGACCTTGGCCGCCGTGGCGGCGGTCTGGACCGGCGCGGTGACCGCGCCGATGGTGGGGCGCTGGCCCTTATGCAGTTTGAGGACGATGGTGCTGGCGATGAAGATGGACGAGTAGGTGCCCACAATGATGCCGATAAGGAAGGTGAAGGCAAAGTCGTTGATGACGCCACCGCCCCAGATGAACAAGCAGAGAGTGGCGATCAGCACCGTGCCGCTGGTGATAATGGTACGGCTCAGGGTCTGGTTCAGCGCCTGGTTGATGACTTCCTTGAAGGAGCCGCGCACGCCGAGGCGCAAGTTTTCGCGGATACGGTCGAAGATCACGATTTTGTCGTTGATGGAGAAACCGATGATCGTGAGGACCGCCGCGACGACGGTGGCGTTGAACTGGCGCTCGGAGTGGGTGACCCCGTTGGCAATGCAATAAGCGCCGATGGCGAACAAGACGTCGTGGAGCACGGCGATGACGGCGGCCACGGCGAAGAAAAACTCATAACGGAAGGCGACATAGACGAGGATGCCGAACATGGCCATGAGGGAAGCGATGACAGCCGACTGGCGGATTTCAATGCCGAGGGTGGCGCCGACTTCCTGCTGGCCGACGACGGTGAAGTGGGCTTGGGGGAATTTCTCTTCGAGGGCAGCGGCCACCTTGGCACTGGAACCGCTCGAACTAGTGATGCTCAGGCGCTGCTCGTTGACGCCCTTTTGATACTGGATTTGCGCGTCATGCTCCGTCGGAGGCAGCGCGGCGCGAATATCCTTCAGGTCAACTTGCTGGGTAAAGGTGAAAAGCGTGCCGTCACCGCCCATGAAATCAATGCCGAACAAATTACTGCCGCGGGTGAAACCATAACCGAGCGAGGCGATGGTGAACACCGCGGTGGCGAGGGCCAGGGGAGTGGCGATGGACATGAAGTCTATCTTGGCGCTGCGGATGATGTGCAGCATGTGCAGCGATTTGATGATGTTCCGATCCACCAGGAAATTGAAGATGAGGCGGGTCACGACCAGCGCCGTGAACAAGCTGGCGGCCACGCCGATGGTCAGCGTCACGCCGAAGCCCTTGATTTCGCCGGTGCCCATCAGAATCAAAATGATGGAAGAAATGAGCGTGGTGACGTGGGAGTCGAAGATCGTGCCGAAGGCGCGGGCGTAGCCCGCATCAATGGCGCCGCGGAGGGACTTGCCTTTGCCGAGTTCCTCGCGAATGCGCTCGTAAATCAGCACGTTGGCGTCCACCGCCATACCCACGGTGAGCACGGCGCCGGCGATGCCGGGCAGCGTGAACGTGGTGCCGATGGAGCACATGACGCCCAGAAGAATGACGACGTTGGTGATGAGGGCGACGTTGGCCGCGACACCGGCCACGAAGTAGTAACAGAACATGAACAAGGACACGAAGGCCACGCCGTAGATGGCCGCCCGGATGCCGCTGCTAATGGCGTCCTGGCCGAGCGTGGCGCCCACGTCGCTGTTGGAAACGATGCTCAAGGGAGCCTTGAGGGGGTTTTGCAGGACGTTCGCCAGTTCCAGCGCAGTTTCCATGGTGTAGCTGCCCGTAATCTGACCGTTGCCGGTTTCAATGGGACTCTGGATTTCGGGGGCCGAATAGAGGTCGTTGTCCAACACGATCGCGAGCTGGCGATGGAGGTTGTTCCGGGTGGTTTCGCCGAAGCGCTTGGCGGCGTCCGGCGTCAGCTCAAAATCAATCTGCGGCTCGCCCATGTTGCCGCGCACCACCATGGCGTTCTTGATCACGTCGCCGGAAAGGCCATTTTCCGCAGTCTTTTTAACCACAAACTGCTCCAAGGTGGATTGATTGTTCTTTCCCTGTTCAACGTGCTTCATCAGCACATAGCCCGGCGGAATGGGATCGCCATTGTGAATGATTTCGGCGCTATTCTCAGCCACGAGGCGGAATTCCAAGTAGGCGGATTTGGTGATTTGTTCGCGGGCGCTGTCCTTGTCCGACTGGGACAAGCCGGGCAACTGGACCAGAATGCGGTTGCCGCCGACGGCTTGGATGATGGGTTCGGCCACGCCAAACCGGTCAATGCGTTTGCGCAAGACTTCGATGGCTTGGGACAGGGCGGCGCTGGCCACTTCCGACTTGGTCTGGCCGTTGTTGTTCGTGCTGCCCTGGAACAGGACGTCGGTATTCATCTCCACTAGGAAGGAGGTGCCGCCCTGGAGGTCAATGCCGAGCTTGATCTTGCCGGCGGCATCGCGCTGCAAATGGTTCAGGATATATGTATTGGGAAAGAGCTGGTTGCCGGCGGCGGTATAAAACGGAAAGTATCTTTGCAGGTCGTTGGTGCCGGTGGCGATTTGGAGGGCGGTGAATTCATTGGTGCCGGCCTTTTGCAAGGCCACCGCCTTATTGGTGAGCGTTTGAAAGGCGGCGTCCCGGTTCTGCGCGCGTTTGACGAATTGCTGCATCAGGTCGCGCGAGGTGGGCGGGTAAACCTCCATCAGCGCCCAGGCGATAATGACGAGGACGAGGATGAAACGACCCAAGTTGTTGTTCTTATTCATGGCAAATCCTTAGGCAGCCGGCGTGTTGGCGTCGTCCGGAACGATTTCCGTGATCGAGGCCTTGGTGACTTCAAATTTGGCATCCCCCGAACGCAGGGTGGCGGTCTTGTCCTTGACGGTGATAACGATCCCGACGAGGCCGGCGGCGGTGATGACCTTATCCCCGGCTTTCAAGGCGGCGAGCATTTTGGATTGCTGTTTGCTGCGCTGCTGCTGGGGGCGGATGAGGACGAAATAGAAAACGACGACCAGCAAAATCATCGGGAGGAACCCGATCAGCGGATTTTGGGCCGGGCCGGACTGGCTGCCAGCCGGCGGAGTTCCGAAGGCCAAGAGGCCACATAAACAATTCACGTGCATAATAAGAAAAACGGTCGGTCAGTTTAAGAAAGCAAGGGCTAAAGGCAAGATCATTTAAGCGCGGAGTTTGGAACGCACAGCGCGAAAGGAAGGCCAAAGCTGAAACTGAAGGCGAAAGGGGCGGGTCGGAGAATGCCGGACGGGACCGGCTGGGAGAGAGAAAATTTTGGTTTGATTAGGTTGGAGGATAAGAGGTTGGAAAACTGGATTTTTCGGGGGTTTTTGACGGCGGAAAGAGGAACGTGAATTGGTTCAGGGTTTAATGCGCTAACGGGGAACGAGGGCGAGGAGCGGTTTGGGAAGCCACCAGCGGAGGAGGGGGCCACACATGGCGGTGGTGACCAGCGCCATGATTACCAGCATGGTGAAGAGCTCGGGGGTGAGGAGTTTCAATTCCAGGCCCACGTTGATGGCGATGAGTGCCATGAGGGCGCGGGTGTTCATGAGGGCGGCGATGCTGGCGGCTTCGCGCGGGGGCTGGCCGGTGAGGCG
>Ga0181535_10002844_pt1 | contig 20622 bp, 18 predicted proteins | sample PEATcosm2014_Bin_44_FD_119774 | JGI IMG/M metagenome (GOLD analysis project Ga0181535, IMG submission 119774) | Peatland microbial communities from MTU Mesocosm Facility, Houghton, MI, USA - PEATcosm2014_Bin17_30_metaG | ecosystem: Environmental > Terrestrial > Soil > Wetlands > Peat | place... | reverse complement strand
GTCGTCGTGGTCGTCACGCCCCCGGGCGGGAGCTCCGCCGCGGCCGACGGGGCGACCGGGCCGTCCGAACCCGGGTCGCCGGCGTAGGGGGTGCCGGCGGCCGCCGCGCCGGTCGGCGGCAGCACCTCGTACGCCTGCTGGCCGGGGCTGACCAGCTGGTACTGCTCCCGGGCGATGCGCCCGATCTCGCCGGCGTCGCTGAGGTTCTTCTTCTCCTGCGCCAGCGCGGCATCCTGCTTGTGCAACGCAGCCAGCTGCGCCTCGGTGTCGGCCAGGTTCGAACGCTGGCTGAGCAGGGAGCCGGCCGGGAACCAGGCGAAGAGAACGACGGCCGAGACCACGACGGCGCCCAGCAGCACCAGCCGCGAGCGACCGGCACTCCCGGCGCCCGCCACCCGGCGCTGCCTCGGCCTCTGCCGCGGCTTCGCCTTCGGCTTCTGCGCGGGTCGCGACCGCCGGCTATCCCCCGCCACGCCGGACCCCCTCCCCCGAGAGCGCGGCGCGCCCCGGGAAGCTCGCCGATTCGCCCAGGTCCTCTTCGATCCGGAGCAGCTGGTTGTACTTCGCCACCCGATCGGACCGGGCCGGTGCACCCGTCTTGATCTGCCCGGCGTTGACCGCGACCACCAGGTCGGCGATCGTCGTGTCCTCCGTCTCGCCCGAGCGGTGCGAGATCACGGTGGCGTACGACGCCCGGTTCGCCAGCGCCACCGTCTCGAGCGTCTCGGTCAGGGTGCCGATCTGGTTCAGCTTGATGAGGATGGCGTTGCCGATGCCCTCACGGATCCCGCGCTCGAGGATCTCGGCGTTGGTGACGAAGATGTCGTCTCCCACCAGCTGGATCCGCCCGCCCAGCGACTGGGTGTGGACCGCCCAGCCGTCCCAGTCCTCCTCGGCCATGCCGTCCTCGATCAGCACGATGGGATAGCGGTCGACCAGGTCGACCCAGTAGTCGGCGAGCTCGGCCGGCGACAGCGTCCTGCCCTCCCCGGCCAGCACGTAGGACCCGTCGTCCCACAGCTCGCTGGTGGCGGGGTCGAGCGCCAGTGCGATCTCGTCCCCGGGCACGCGGCCGGCGGCCTCGATCGCCTCCAGGAGGAGCTTCACGGCGTCCTCGTTGTGCGGGAGGTCGGGCGCGAAACCGCCTTCGTCGCCCACCGCGGTGGACAGCCCGCGCTCGCCCAGGATGGCGCGCAGGGCGTGGTAGGTCTCCGCGCCCCAGCGCAAGGCTTCGCTGAAGGACGCCGCCCCGACGGGCATCACCATGAATTCCTGGAAGTCGACGGAGTTGTCGGCGTGCGCGCCGCCGTTGAGCACGTTGAACATCGGCACCGGGAGCACGTGGGCGTTGGACCCGCCGATGGAACGGTAGAGCGGGATCTCGAGGTCGTCCGCCAGCGCCTTGGCGCTCGCCAGCGACACGGCCAGGATCGCGTTGGCTCCGAGCCGTCCCTTGTCGGGCGTCCCGTCGAGGTCGATCATGGTGAGGTCGACGGCGCGCTGGTCCAGCGCGTCCAGTCCGCGCACCGCGTCGGCGATCTCCCCGTTGACGTTGGTCACGGCGCGCAGCACGCCCTTGCCCGAGAAGCGGTCGCCGCCGTCGCGCAGCTCGACCGCCTCGCGGATGCCCGTCGACGCGCCGGACGGCACGGTGGCGCGCCCCCGGGCGCCGGAGTCGAGCACCACCTCCGCCTCGACGGTCGGGTTGCCGCGGGAGTCGAGGACCTCGCGCCCGATCACGTGCTCAATGGTGCTCACGACATCACTCCTTGGGTGCCCGGCCCTGGTGGGACACCGGGGCACAAGGTTAGCGGTTGTCAATCCCCTGGTCGGGGACGCCTTCGGCGGCGAGGATGTCCGCGCGCAACGCCAGTGTGCGGTCGCGCAGCGCCTGTTCCGCGTCCACGCCGAGACGCTGCGCGAGGTTCGCCACCGCGAAGAGAAGCTCGCCCACCTGTTCGTGCAGTCCGTCCGTCTGGCCGGCCAGCGGGTCGTCGGCGGCCGGCGCGGCGTCGGCGGCCCGCCGCCCCAGGGCCTCGAGCGCCGTCGCGGCCGCACCCGTGTCGCCGCTGCGGTACGGCTCCACGCCGACCGCGCGCGCCTTGCGTGCCAGCTTGGTCGTCAACATGAGCGCCGGCAGCGACGCGGGGATGCCCTCGGTGACGCTGCGCCGTCCCTTTTCGCTCTTCTTGATCGCCTCCCAGTTCGACACGACCTGGTCGGCGCTCTCGGCGTCGACGTCGCCGAAGACGTGGGGATGGCGGTGCACCAGCTTGTCGTGGACGCCGCGCGCCACGTCCGCCAGGTCGAACCACCCCTCCTCGTCGGCCAGGCGGGCGTGGAACACGATCTGGAACAGGAGGTCGCCCAGCTCCTCCCGCAGGTGCGCGGACGCGTCGGCGCTCCCGTCGAGTGCGGACAGCGCGTCGAGGACCTCGTAGCACTCCTCGACGAGATGCGGCATCAACGACGCATGGGTCTGCGCCCGGTCCCAGGGGCACTGCTCGCGCAGCGTGTCCATGAGCGCGACCAACCGCGCCATCTCGTCACCCGAGGACGCGCCGGCGATCCCCGGCGACGCCGGGACGTAGAGCGAGGTGAGGTGGTCCGGCTCCACGGTGCGGTCGAGCTCCCACCAGTCGACCACCGCCACCACCTGGTCGGGAAGCCCGAGGTGGTGCAGGATCACCGGGCGCGGCAACTCGCGCCCGGCCTGGTCGGGCACGCTCAGCTTCACCTCGGAGAGGAGATGGCGCGACCAGCACTGCGCCAGGAGGAAGGGGCCGCGCTCGCGGGCCGCCACCTCCGCGAAGGCGGCGGCGTCCATGAGCCGCACCCCAACGGCGAGGGGGTCGATGCCGAGCGCCGCCCAGGCCAGGTCCAGGAACGAGAGGGCGGGCAGCACGGTCACCGCGACCCGGTCGTCGGCCCGCAACAGCTCGACGCTGCGCTCGGCCACCAGCGGTGACCCCGGGACCGCGTACACGACCGGCGCGGGCGCCGCGTCCGACGCGGCCGCGACGAGCTCCTCCACGATGGCGGCGTACACCTCGTCGAAGGTGGCCGCGGATTCGTACAGGTCGTCGAAGGAACGGGTTCCGTCGCCGGGCGCCGCCGGGTGGCGCGCCGTACGCAGGAAGACAGTCCCGGGCGCGGCCAGGAGCGCGGCGGTCGCGTCGCCGAGGAGGTCGGTGCCGGCGGGCCCGAGGCCCACCACCGTGACGTGGGGGCGGAGCCGCGCCACGGTCAGCCGCCGGTCGCTGAGCCCGCGGCGGCGGACGCGGCTTGGGCGGTGGCTTCGTTCGCCGGTGCGTTCAGCACGTCCGAGGTGGCGGGTGCCAGCGGCGGGAACACGGTCGCCAGATCGGGCAGCCACGCGCCGTAGCGAGGGTCGATGCTCACCGAGGAGTGGCGCTCCTTGACCGTGATCGCCGCCTGGGTCGCCTTCGCCCCCGCCTGCTGCACCACGTCGGCGACGATCGGCGCGGCCGTGGAGTACGCCGTGTGCGTCCGCGAGGTGATCTGCACGAGGACGTAGCTCCCGTTGACGTCGATGGGCGCCGAAACCGTGCCGGTGGGGAGCGACGCGATCTTGGCGGTCGACGGGAGCTCCGACGCGATGACCGGCAGCATCTCGCACGTCTGTGGTCCGCCCTGGGTCGCCTTTGCCGCCACCTGGGAGAACGGGGTCCCGAAGGCCACCTCGGCCGCCGCCGCCTGGGCGGCCGCCTCGCTGGAGTACACCCCGACCGTCCAGCACGCCGTGTCGAACTCGGCGAGGTGCCGCTGGAAATAGCTCTCCAGGTCGGCCGTGCTGGAGCCGACGCCGGCGAGGTCCTCCTGCAGCGCGCTGGCGGTGGCGACGAACTGCACCTGCTGGTCGACGAACGACGCCGGCATGGTGCCCAGCACCTGGTCGCCGCTCAGGGGCTGGCCGGTCACGCTGCAGCTGTAGCGGACGTTCTGGGCCTGTGGCGTCTGGAGCACCTCGGACATGACCTGGGAGATCTGCTCGCTCAGGTTGGTGCGGGCGGACGCCAGCTCGGCGGACGTCACCTCGACGTGGCGGTCGGCGGCCACACCGAGGACGACCTGATGGCCGACCTCGGTGTCGACGTAGGTCGCGACGAAGGCGGTGGTGGCCGTGGGGTGGTCCCCGGCCCCGTCCTGGCCCTGGCCCGCGCCGTTGACCGGCGCCAGCTCCTCGCTGCCGTTCGACGAGAGATAGGCCTGGGAGTTCAAGTAGCACTGGTAGTAGGCGCTGTCGGCGATCGCGTGCAGGTCCGAATTGAGCGTCGCCTGGCTGATGGTGCTGCCGTTGACGTCGGCCGCGTTGGTGGGCACGGTCAGCGCGGCCGCCGCGACGCCACCGGCGAGAACGATGAGGAGGACGAGGAGCCGCTTCACGCGCCGCGCATGCTACAAGGTGTCCCCGCCGGGTCCCGCATCGCCCACCGGGATCAGGTCCTCTATGAGGTCGCGCACGACATCGGCGGCCGGTGCGCCCGCGGCCACCGGCACCAGGAGCTGGGCCAGGTCCTCGCGGTAGGTGGCGCCCGGCGCCAGGCGCCGCAGCCGCACCTGGGCGCTGGCGGGCAGCATGACGGGCGACACCCGCACCGTGGGCTGGCGGGTGCCACCGGGGCGTACGGAGCTCATGGTGATCTCACCGATCCGGCGCGCCATCGCGCTGGCCCGCAGCCGGGCCACCGCCAGGAGGCCCTGGGCCGGGACGGGGAGCGGGCCGTAGCGGTCGGCCCACTCCACGCCGATGTCGTCCACGTCCGCCGCGCGGCCTGCCGACGCCAGACGGCGGTAGGCCTCGAGCCGGGCGTCCTCGGCCGCCACGTAGTCCTTGGGCAGGTGCGCGTCGCCCGGGACGTCGATGGACACCGTGGGTGGGGCGGTGCGGGCCTCGCCCCTGGCCTCCGCCACCGCCTCCGCCACGAGTTGGACGTAGAGGTCGTAGCCCACCGCCGCGATGTGCCCCGACTGGTCCGCGCCGAGGAGGTTCCCGGCACCCCGGATCTCGAGGTCGCGCATGGCGATCTTGAAGCCCGAGCCGAGCTCGGTGTGCTCGCCGATGGTGCGGAGCCGCTCGTAGGCCTGCTCGGACAGGACGCGATCGGCCGGGTGGAAGAGGTAGGCGTAGGCGCGCTGCCCGCCGCGGCCCACCCGGCCGCGGATCTGGTGCAGCTGGCCCAGGCCGAGGAGGTCCGCCCGGTCCACGATCAGCGTGTTGACCGACGGCATGTCGATGCCCGACTCGATGATGGTCGTGCACACGAGCACGTCGTGGCGCCGCTCCCAGAAGTCGAACACCACGGTCTCGAGGCTCCCCTCGTCCATCTGCCCGTGGGCGATCGCCACCCTGGCTTCGGGGACGAGGTCCCTGATCTCGCGGGCGACGCGGTCGATGTCGGACACCCGGTTGTGCACGTAGAAGGCCTGCCCCTCACGGAGCAGTTCGCGCCGGAGCGCCTCGCTCACGGCGGACGGGTCATGCTCCCCGACGTAGGTGAGGATGGGCCGGCGATCGGCCGGCGGCGTGTTCACCATGGACAGGTCGCGGATGCCCGTCAGCGCCATCTCCAGCGTGCGCGGGATGGGGCTGGCCGTGAGCGTCAGCACGTCGACGCCCTCGGCCATGCGCTTCACGGTCTCCTTGTGCGACACCCCGAAGCGCTGCTCCTCGTCGACGACCAGCAGCCCGAGGTCCTTGAACTGCACGTCCTGCGCCAGCAGCCGGTGCGTGCCGATCACGACGTCGACGCTCCCGTCGGCCAGCCCCTGCACGACGGCCCTCTGCTGCGCCGGGGAGAGGAAGCGGCTCAGCAGCTCCACCCGCACCGGGAAGGGCGCGTAGCGGTCCGCGAAGGTCTGCGCGTGCTGGCTCGCCAGCAGCGTCGTCGGGGCCAGCACGGCGGCCTGCGCCCCTTCCTGCACCGCCTTGAAGACGGCTCGCAGGGCCACCTCTGTCTTGCCGAACCCGACGTCGCCGCACACCAGGCGGTCCATCGGCCGTGCCTCCTCCATGTCGCGCTTGACGTCGGCGATCGCCTTGAGCTGGTCCTCGGTCTCAACGAAGGGGAAGGACGCCTCCATCTCCGCCTGCCATGGCGTGTCGGGGCCGAAGGCGCGGCCCTCGACGGCCAGGCGACGCCGGTACAGCGCCACCAGATCGGCTGCCACCTCGTCGGCCGCGGCGCGGACGCGGGCCCGGGTGCGCTGCCAGTCCGCGCCGCCCATCTTCGAGAGCGTCGGCGACTCCCCGCCGCTGTAGGGGGTGATCGCCTCGATCTGCTCGACCGGGAGGTACAGGCGGTCGGAGCCCCGGTACTGCAGGATCAGGTAGTCGCGCGTCGTCCCGCCCATGGTCCGCGTCGTCACGCCCTCGAAGCGCGCCACCCCGTGCTGGCGGTGCACGACGAAGCTGCCGGACTCCAGGTCGTCGAAGAACCCGTCTGCCGCCCGGGCCCGGGGGCGGGCGCGCCGGTGCGGCATGCGCCGGCCGGTCACGTCGGTCTCCGAGAGGACCGCGACCTTGTCGTCGGGGAGAATGAAGCCGCTGGTGATGGGCGCCGCCACCACGACGGCGCCCGGTCTGCCCGTCGCCGTCGCCGTCACCGGCGCATGCACACCCTGCTCGGCCAGGGCGGCCGACAGCCTCGCCGCGCCCGCGCCCGTTGCGGCGCACAGCGTCACCGAGTAGCCGTCACCGACCAGCCGCGTCACCCCGGCCGCCAGCCGGGCCGGGTCCCCCGCCACCGGGTCGAAGCGGCGCACGGTGAGCGCGCTGGTGGACGGCCCCTCGGGGACGTTGGGCAGGGCGACGACGCCGGCCGCGCAGTCGCGCAGCAGGCGGTCGAAGTTCACGTGGAGACGCGGGAAGGTGTCCTCCTCCGCCTCCTTGGCGCCCCACGTCGCGGCGAGCGTCTCGGCCAGCGCCGCCTCCTCGTCCAGGAGCTGGGTGCCGCGGTCCCTGATCCGGCGCGGCTCGGCGAGGACCACCTGGCCGCCCGCACCGAGCAGGTCGGGCAGCACCCGCTCGGTGCGATCGAGGAACGGGAGCCATGACTCCATGCCGTCGAACTGCTCGCCGCGCGCCAGGCGCTCCCACACCGATGCCCCCCAGGGTCGCCGCGTCGTGAGCGACTCCGCGGCGGCGCGGATCGCGGGGGTGACGACGAGCTCGCGGCACCCGAAGAGGGCGACGGCGCCGATGTCGTGCAGCGAACGCTGGTCGCTGACGGCGAACGCGGTGAGCCGGTCGACCTCGTCGCCCCACAGGTCGATGCGCACCGGAGCGTCCGCCGTGGAGGGGAAGACGTCGACGATCCCGCCGCGCACCGCGAACTCCCCGCGGTGCTCGACCTGGTGCTCGCGGCGGTACCCCCGGGCCACCAGATCGGCCAGGAGCGCGCCGTCGTCGACGTGCTGGCCCCGCCGTATGACGGTCGGCGCCGTCCCGTCGGGGGGGCCGAGTCGCTGGAGCAGCGCCCGGACGGGCGCGACGATCACCCGCGGCGGTGCCGGCAGCGTCCCGTCGGGAGGATCGGTCAGCGCGTGCAGGACGGCCAGGCGGCGGCCCATGGTCTCGGTCTCGGGGCTGACGCGCTCGAAGGGCAGGGTCTCCCACGCCGGCAGGACGGCGACCGGTCCGGGGAGGGCGCCGACCACTTCGCCGTCCACCGGGTCGCCCTCCGGAGCGAGCAGGCACGCCAGGTCGTCCCCCAGGCGCTCGGCATCGAGTCCCGTCGCCGTGAGCACCAGCAGCGGGGACCGCTCGGTGAACGTCGCCAGCGCGGCGACCACCACGGCCTGCGCCGCCTCCGGGACGGCCACGGTGGCATCGGCCGCCCCGAGGATCGCGCCGATCACCGGGTCGGTGCGCAACAGGTGCGGGACGGAGGCCAGGCTGCCGCCCGACGGGTTCGGCGGCGGGCTCGGTGGGGACGCGGGCGCGGCCATCGGTCAGGTGGGCAGCGAGTGGCACCACGCCATGGCGGCGTCGATGCCGTCGGCTGCGATGCGCTCGACCGCGTCGGCGGCAATCTCCACCGAGGTGGCGATCAGCTCCCTGACGGCCCGGGGCGGGCGCTTCAGGACGTGGGCCGCGCCCGCCGCGGCGCTGGGGGGCTTGCCGACACCGATGCGGACACGCAGGAAGTCGTTCGTGTGGAGGTGGTCGGAAATGGAGCGCAGGCCGTTGTGACCGGCGAGGCCCCCGCCCGCCTTGAGGCGGACCGTCCCGGGCGGGAGGTCGAGCTCGTCGTGGACGATGACGACGGCGGCCGGGTCCGTGACGCCGAAGCGCTTCGCCAACGCGCGCACGGCGAGACCGGACTCGTTCATGAAGGTGGTCGGCACGGCCAGGGCCACCCGCTTCCCCTCGACCGTCGCGACGCCGACCCGGGCCGGCACGCCCTTCTCCGCACGCAGGGTGGCGCCGTGGCGGTCGGCCAGCAGCGTGACGGCATCGGACCCGGCGTTGTGCAGGCTCCCGGCGAACTCCGTGCCGGGATTCCCGAGCCCGACGACCAGCAGCTCCGCCGGGGTCCCCCGGCGCTCCGGCCGGGCGAAGGCGCGGCGCAGGACCTAGCCCTCTCCGCCCGTGCTCTCGGATGCCTCCCCGGTCGACTCGGAGGTCTCCCCCGCTGCCCCTTCCTCGCCCTCGGCGCCCTCGGCGCCCTCGCCCTCGGCGGCGACGACACGGGGAGGCTGACCGATGGCGATCGCCGTCTCGGCGTCCACCTCGGTGGTGACGCCGACCGGGAGCGAGAGGTCGGACACCCGCACCTGGCCGCCGATGGTCAGCGCGGTGATGTCGACCTCGAGCACCGTCGGGATGGCTCCCGGGAGCGCCCGGATGGGGAGGGTGAACATCTGCTGCTCCACGAGCCCGTCGCCGTGGTGCACCTCGAGCGCCTCGCCCACCAGCGTGATCGGCACGTCGGCGCTGATGACCTCGTCGCGCCGCACGATCACGAAGTCGACGTGGGTGACCGTCTGGGCGACGGGGTGGCGCTGCATCTCGCGGGCGATGGTCAAGAACGTGCCCGACCCGGTGTCGAGGGACAGCAGCTGGTTGGCGCCGGCGTCCGTGTTGAGGGCGGCCCGGAGCTCCCGGGCCACGACGGCGACCGGCACGGGGTCGGTCCCGTGCCCGTAGATGACGCCGGGGATCTTCCCGTCGCGCCGCAGGCGGCGCACGGCGCGCGAGCCGACGGGGCGCCCGACTTCGGCGGCGAGTACGACTTCGGACATAACGGATCTCCTCGGGTGGCGAGAGCGGCGTGCGCGGACGGCCATTGGGGCCTCCGGCGAACGGCCTACCAGCGTAGCCGCCCGGGAGGGCAGTCGACCAGCGGGCCCGTCGGCCTCACCGGCCACGACCCCGGCCGGCCTCAGCCGGTGCGTTCCATCAGCACGGCCTTGGCCCCGGCCGCGCTGATCGTGGTGACCGGGTGCCAGCCCGCCGCCACCAGGGCGGCGTAGCTCGGGTTGAGGCTGAGGGGGCTGGCATAGACGTACCAGAGGCGGCGGTAGGGCCGCAGCTGGCGGGCCCACCGGGAAGGATCCGATCCTCCCTCGTAGTACTCCGAGGGGACGATGAACGTGTCGGGCCGCGTGCTCACCACCGTGAACCCGGTGCTCCAGTCCGAACCGAGCACTATGTGGGGCGGCCGGTCCTCGTAGAGGGCCCAGGGATAGCGCATGAGCTCGGACACGACGACGTGGTCGCCAGGCCGCTCGTGCCGCGCAAGGGTGGCGGCCAGCCCGTGCACGTCCGTGCCCGGGTAGACGGGCAGGTTGTCGGCGGCGTGCCCCACGAGCGCAGCGCCGCCGAGGAGCACGACCACGGCGGCCACCACACGCAGTGGGGCGGCCAGGCCGCTCAGCGCGCGGTCGAGGGCGCGGCAGGCACGGGTGGCACCGGTGGCCAGAAGGAGGAGGAGCACCGGGTAGAGGTATTCGTCCACCCGCCCCGCGCCGAGCGGCGCCAGGTGCAGTGCGGAGGCGACCACCGCGGCCGCCAGGACCAGGACCGGTCCCAACATGGCCGCGGTGCGCCAGGCCCCGGCGACGAGGAGCGCGACCAGGCCGGCGAGCACGACCACGCGTGCGGCCGGCTGGACGACGGCGAAGCCGAGGAGGCCGGTGAACAGGTTCCACGCCGAGTCGTACAACGAGGTGGCGAACGCCCACGCCGACGCGTGGTCCAGGTAGTACCCGTCCCAGAAGCGCTGCAAGGCCGGCGACACGTGCCGGTAGAGGAGGCCCGCGACCACGGCGCAGGCGACGGCGACGCAGCCTCCCGCCACCACGATCACCCCGAGGGCCGGCCGGGAGCGGCGGTGGAGGACGAGGAGGGCCAGCCACAGGGCGGCGACGACCAGCCCCATGGTGGCCGACACGGCGAAGGCTGTCCCGGACGCCAGCGCGAGCAGCGTGAGGTGGCGCCGGTCCGGCTGCCGCCGGGCCGCCTCCGCCAGGATCAGCAGGAGGCAGGTGAGGAGGAGGTCGGCCCCGTACTCCTTGAGCCGGGTCGAGTAGGTGGCGGCGATCGGGCTGACGCACACCAGCAGTGCCAGGCCCAGCCCGGCCGCGCGGCCCAACCGGAAGAAGCGGGCGACGGCGTACATGGCCGGGATGGCGGCCACGCCCACGACGAGGGGTGGCAGCTGCGCCCACCAGGTGGTGCCGGGGTCGAGCAGGAGGAACGTCCGCTCGAAGAGGTAGAAGCCCGGTGCCGTCACCCACATGTGCCAGGCGGTGCCGATGCCCACCTGCGACGACAGCGCGGCCCAGGCGTCGTCCCGCCACAGGCCGAGGCTGGTCAGGCCGTGGACCCGGATGGCGGCACCGACGCCCGTCACCGCTGCGAGCGCGAGCCAGGTGCCCAGGGTCGTGCGCCAGGCCGGCCGGGGCGTCACCGCGCCATGGGCCGGCGGCTCGCTCACGGCGTGCGCCGGCGCGCGCTGCTCCAGCCCCGGCGTGTCGAAGGCGGTCATTTCGTGCGCGGCATCAGGTGGCGACGGAGGTCGGGCCGCACCCGACGCGGCTAGACCAGGTTGTCCCCGCCGAAGAGCTCGGACACCGAGGTGTCCTCGAAGACGGCGTCGATGGCGTCGGCGATGATCTTGGCCACCGAGAGGACCTCCAGCTTGTCGAAGGTGCGGTCCGCGGCCACGGGCAGGGTGTCGGTCACGACGACCCGCGAGATCGGGGCCGCCTTCAGGCGGTCGACGGCGGGGTCGGACAGCACGGCGTGGGTGGCCATGGCCGAGATGTCCGAGGCGCCGGCGTCGGCCAGCAGCTCGGCGGCGGCGCAGATGGTCCCGGCCGTGTCGATCATGTCGTCGATCAGGACGCAGTGGCGGCCCTCCACGTCACCGACCACGTGGCGCGCCTTGACCTCGTTGTAGGTGCCGCGCGGCCGCGTCTTGTGGATCAGGGCCAGGTCGAAGCCGAGATGCTGGCTGTAGCGCTCGGCCACCTTCACCCGGCCGGCGTCGGGCGCCACCACGACGACGTCGTTGCCGAAGTTCTCCCGCATGTACCCCTCGAGCACGGGCGTCGCCACCAGGTGGTCGAAGGGCACGTCGAAGAAGCCCTGGATCTGCCCCGAGTGCAGGTCCACGCTGATGACGCGGTCGGCACCGGCCGCGGAGAGCATGTCCGCCACCAGCTTGGCGGTGATCGGTTCGCGCCCCGTCGACTTGCGGTCCTGGCGCGAGTACCCGTAGTAGGGGCACACCGCGGTGATCCGCTTCGCCGACGCGCGCTTGGCGGCGTCGATCATGATGAGGTGCTCCATCAGCGAGTCGTTCACCGGGCTGGCGTGGGTCTGGATGATGAAGACGTCGCAGCCGCGGATGGAGATGTCGTACTTGCAGTAGATCTCGCCGTTGGCGAACTCGCGCAGGTTCGCCTCGCCCAGCTCGACACCCAGATGGCCCGCGATGTCCAGCGCCAAGGTGGGGTGCGCGCGGCCGGAGACGAGTTCGAGTCGGCGCCGCGGGATCAGCTCCACGGGCCCACGCTACTCGCTCGGGTCCCAGCCGCTCCGGGGCGCTCAGGCGTCGGGGCCCCGCAGCACCGAGTGGGGCCCGACCTCGGCCCCCGCCGGCACGTCGGCGCCCGGCTCGAGGACGCTGTAGGGGCCGATCCGGGCGCCGGCGCCGATGGTGGCCCGGGTGCACACGCTCTCGGTCACCACCGCGCCCTCGCCGACCGTGGTGTCGGTCAGCACGCTGTTGGGGCCGATCTCGGCGCCCGCGCCGACGGAGCAGTCGCCCCGCAGGATCACCCCCGGGAGCAGGGAGACGTCCGCCTCCAGGTGGGCCTGCGCGTCCACGTAGGTCCGCTCGGGGTCCCACATCGTGACGCCGCGGCGCATCCAGCGCTCGTTGATCCGGTCGCGCAGCTCGGCCTCGGCCACGGCCAACTGCGCCCGGTCGTTGACCCCCGCCGCCTCCATGGAGTCGGGCAGGACGAGGGAGCGCACCCGGTACCCGGCGCTCGAGAGCACCGCGACGGCGTCGGTGAGGTAGTACTCCCCCTGGGCGTTGGCCGGGCTCAGCCGGCGCAGGGTGGGCGCGAGGATGCTGCGCCGGAAGCAGTAGATGGAAGTGTTGACCTCGTCGATCGCCTTCTCCTCGTCGGTGGCGTCGGTCTCTTCCACCACCCGGGCGACGTCGCCGTCCTTGCCGTGGACGACCCGGCCGTAGCCCGAGGGGTTCTCGACGACGGCCGTCAGCAGCGTGGCGCCGGCGTCCTCGGCGCGGTGCGCGCGCACCAGCGCCGCCAGCGTCTGGGGGCGGAGCAGCGGCGTGTCGCCCGGGAGGACGACCACGTCCTCGACCTCGTCGTCGTCGTCGGGCAACCCGGTCAGGCCGACGGCCAGCGCGTCGCCCGTGCCCGACTGGGTGAGCTGCTCCACGAACTCGATCTCCATGGCGGGCGGGGCCAGCTGCACCAATGTCTTGGTGACCCACTCGCCCCGGTGCCCGACCACGACGACCACCCGACGGACGTCGAGCTCGGCCATGGCGTCCAGGACGTGCAGGATCATGGGGCGGCCACACAGGAGGTGCAGCGGTTTGGGGCGCTCGGAGCGCATCCGCGTGCCCTCCCCCGCGGCGAGGACCACAGCGGAGAGGCGGCGATCGGGCATCGGCGCATTCTTAGCCCGCCGGGCAGCCCGGCATGCGTATGGGACACTCGTGTCGTGCCGGAGATGGTCCCCTACGACGAGTTCGGGCTCTTCCACGAGAACGCCGCCGAGTACGGCCTGCCCTATGCCGGGCCCCCCGAGGTGCGCCGGGTCGACGTCCAGGTCGCGCCCGGCCGCAAGGTGTCCAGCCTGCTCTGGGGCACGGACGCCCCCGAGCTGGTGCTCGTCCACGGCGGGGCGCAGAACGCCCACACGTGGGACACGGTCGCGCTGGCCATGGGCCGGCCGCTGCTGGCCGTGGACCTGCCCGGCCACGGCCACTCCGACGGGGGGCCCGAGGGCTCCGTCTCGGCCGGCAGCAACGGCCGCGACCTCGCGACCGTCGTGGCCGAGCTGGCCCCCGACGCACGCGGCGTGGTGGGGATGTCGCTCGGTGGGATGTCCTCGATCGCGCTGGCGGCACACGCCCCAGAGCTCGTGCGCGCCCTCGTCCTGGTCGACATCACCCCCGGGGTGAACGCGGAGAAGGCGGCGCCGGTGACCAATTTCGTCAACGGGCCCGCCAGCTTCGACAGCTTCGACGAGCTGCTGGCCCGCACGATGGAGCACAACCCCACCCGGTCGGAGTCGTCGTTGCGGCGGGGCATCCTCCACAACGCCGTCCAGCGCGAGGACGGCAGCTGGGTCTGGCGCTACGCACGCTTCCGCACCGACGGAGCGGCGGCCCATCCCGAGTTCGGCGACTGGTGGGAGGCGATCTCCGGGCTCACCGTGCCGCTGTTGCTCGTGCGCGCGCTGGCCTGGTCGGTCGTCGACGACGACGACGTGGCCGAGCTCCTGCGCCGCCAGCCGACCGCCACCGTGGTGGGCGTCGAGGGCGCTGGCCACAGCATCCAGGGCGACCGGCCGCTCGAGCTGGCTGCCATCCTGAACGACTTCCTCTTCCCGGCCCGATGACGGACTCCCGCGTCTGGCTCTCGCGCCGCGCCCTGAAGCTGCACGTGGTCATCCTGATCGTCGTCCCCGGCTTCATGGCGTTGTGCCTCTGGCAGCTCTCGCGTGCCCTCGGCGGCAACACCCTCAGTTGGGCCTACGTCTTCGAGTGGCCCCTCTTCGCCGGTTACGCCGTCTACATGTGGTGGCGCCTCGTGCACGAGGCGCCCGAGGGCTCGCCGCCGCCCGCTTCCGCCGCCGACCCTGCCGGCGGCCCGGGCCCCTCCGCCACGGCGGACCCGGTGCGCGCGGCGCAGCGCGAGGAGGAGGACGCCGAGCTGGCCGCGTACAACCGGTACCTGGCACAGCTGGCGGAGCGGGACAAGGCCGCCGAGCGGGACACGGCCGCCGAGCGCTGAGCGGACCGACACGCCCCGCGGGGACGCGGTGCTCCGGGGGGAGGGCTCGAACCTCCAACATCCGGCTCCAAAGGCCGACGTTCTGCCGATTGAACTACCCCGGACCGGGGCGCTCGCCCCGCTCAAGGTTAGGCACTCCGACCGGTCGCGCCCGGCCGTCGGTGACCGCGGCACGGCGGTAGCTTCTTGCCTCGTGCGCATCCTCGTGGTGGACGACGACCTGGCCGTCCGCCGATCCATCGATCGCGCCCTGCGTCTCGAGGGCTACGACGTGGTGACCGTCCCCTCGGGAGGCGAGGCCCTCGAAGCGCTGGCGCTGACCCCGGCGGACGCGCTCATCCTCGACCTCGGGCTGCCCGACCTCGACGGCCTGACCGTCTGCCGCCGCATGCGCAGCGCCGGCGACGACACGCCGGTCCTTATGCTCACGGCGCGCGACGCCGTCGACGACCGGGTCCAGGGGCTCGATGCGGGCGCCGACGACTACCTGGTCAAGCCCTTCGCGCTGGCGGAGCTGCTGGCCCGCCTGCGCGCGCTCCTGCGGCGGCGCTTCGAGGGCGAGGGGGGCCTGCTGCGCGTGGGCGACCTCGCGCTGAACCTCTCCACCCGGGAGGGTCAGCGGGGCGAGCGCACCTTCACGCTCACGCGCATCGAGTTCGACCTCCTCGAGATGTTCCTGCGCCACCCCCGCCAGGTGCTCACGCGCGAAGTGCTGCTGAACCGGGTCTGGGGCTTCGACTTCGACTCGGGGACGAACTCGCTCGCCGTCTACGTCGGGTACCTCCGGCGCAAGTTGGAGGAGGGGGGCGAGCCTCGCTGCATCCAGACGGTCCGCGGCGTGGGCTACGTGCTGCGGGACGCGTGACCTTCCGCGCCCGCCTCGTGCTGGCGACGACGGCGGCCGTCGTCGTCGCCGTGCTGGCGGCGTCGCTGGCCTCGTTCCTGGTGGCCCGCAACACGCTGCTGCAGGCGACCGACAACTCGCTCACCACGGCGGCACAGCGGATCGTCGCCGGGCAGGAGATCGGCTCGACCACCGCCACGCTCGGCCAGGTGACCGATGCCGGCGGTGCCGTCGTCTCCGGGGGCGGGCTCCCCGTGACCGGTCAGGTGCGGCTGGTGGCCGTCGGCCTCGCCCCGGCCTATTTCACGACCGTCACCGTGGACGGCAACCAGATGCGCGAGCTCGTCGAGCACCTGCCGGCCGGCACGGCGTTCGAGTCGGGCATCCTGGTCGACGGGGGGGCGCTGCAGATCGCCACCCTCCTCAACGCGACTTCGGAGCTCAGGACGCTCGCCATCCTGCTCGGCGTCGTCGCGCTCATCGGCGTCCTCCTCGCCGTCGTGCTCGGCTGGCTGGTGGCGCGCACCGCCCTCGTCCCGCTGAACTCGCTCACCGACACCGTCGAGGACCTGGCCGAGACGACCGACGTCTCGCGCCGGCTCTCGCCCGGTGGCCCCGACGAGCTCGGCCGGCTGCGCCGCACCTTCAACCGGCTGCTCGAGGCGCTCGAGTCCTCGCGCCGGGCCCAGAGCCAGCTCGTCCTCGACGCGTCGCACGAGCTGCGCACCCCGCTCACCAGCCTGCGCACCAACCTCGAGGTGATCCGCCGGGTCGACGAGCTGAGCGTGGAGGACCGCTCCGTCCTCGTCGACGACGTGCTGGTGCAGCTGCAGGAGCTGACCGACCTCGTCGGCGACCTGGCCGAGCTGGCGCGGGGCGACCAGCAACCGGTGCCGGCGGAGCCACTCCGCCTAGACCTGCTCGTCCGGGACGCCGTGGCGGTGCAGAGCACCCATGGCCGTGCCCGCGACGTCACCTTCGAGCTCGACGCCGAGCCCTGCTGGGTGGAGGGCCACGCGGACCGCATCGGCCGCGCCGTGGGCAACCTGCTCGACAACGCCCGCAAGTGGAGCCCGCGCGGCCAGACCGTGTCGGTGGAGTGCCGGGACGGGGCGGTGGTGGTGCGCGACCACGGTCCCGGCATCGCGGAGGGCGACCTACCCCACATCTTCGACCGCTTCTACCGTTCCCCGGCCGCCCGGGGTCTGCCCGGATCGGGCCTCGGACTCGCCATCGTGGCCCAGGTGGTCAAGGCCGAGGGCGGGACGATCCAGGCCGAGAACGACCCGTCGGGCGGGGCCCGGATGTCCATGCGCCTGCCCACGGTGCCCGGTCCCGACGGCGACGCCCCGCTGCCGTAGGTCCGGCAGCCGGCCCCGCGGTGCCCTTCCCCGCGGGGCCTCAGTCGGCCGCCATGAGCTCGAGGCGGTTCCCGAAGGGATCGTCGACGTAGGCGCCCCGGCCCGGCTCGCTGTCCGGATTGGGCCGCACGGGCACCCCGGCGGCGGCGAGCACTGCCTCCAGGGCGGGGAGGTCGCGCACGACCAGCGCCGGGTGCGCCTTGCGGGCCGGGCGGAAGTCCTCCTCGACGCCGAGGTGCACCGCCACTCCTCCCCGGATGAACCAGCAGCCGCCGCGCGCCGCCAGCGGCTCGGGCTTTTGGACCCGCTCGAGCCCGAGCAGGCCCGAGTAGAAGGCCTCGGCCTCGGCCTCTCGACCCGCGGGCATGGCCAGTTGCACGTGGTCCAGGCGCACGATCTCGAAGCCCATGGGTGCCTCCTCGTGCCGGGAGCGACCTGGCAGTCGGCCCCCCGGACCGCTAGCCTGCCGCACGACATGGGATCACTGATCAAGAAGCGCCGCAAGCGGATGCGCAAGAAGAAGCACAAGAAGATGCTGAAGGCCACCCGCTGGCAGCGCCGGGCCGGCAAGTAGCCCCGGCCGGGCTCGCCCCCCTCCCGCTCCCCTCCCTTACCTAGTCGCCCTCCCAGCCGGCCGGCACGGTGCGCGCCCGCACCAGCCGGGCCCTCGCGGACCCCACCCGCAGCTCGCGGCGCTCCGCCGCCCCGGCCGCATCGGACCCGCCCTCGACGAACCACGTCGAACCGCTGCCCGCCAGCGTGGGCTCACAGCCCGCCAGGTCCCCCAGGGCGTCGCGCCAGGTTGCCAGGCGGGGCTCGACGGCCAGCGCGGCGGCCGTCAACGCGTTCGCCGCCTCGTCCGGCTCCCGGTGGCCCTCGTCCCAGGCCCGGTACACCCGGGCGGTGTCCACGCCGAACGGCGGCAGCACCAGCAGGTAGTCACGGGGCACGAAGGGCAGCGGGGTGACGCGCTCCCCCGCCCCCTCGACCCGGGCCCGGCCTCCGACCACGCAGAAGGGCACGTCGGAACCGAGGCGCGCCGCCACCTCCGGCCCGGCGCCGCCCGCCCAGCGCAGCACGGCCGCCGCGTCGGCCGAGCCCCCGCCCAGGCCGCCGCCGACGGGGATGCGCTTCGTCAGGCGGACCGAGGCGACCCGCCCGCAGGCGGCCAGGGCGCGGCTGATCAGGTTGTCCTCGGTGCCATCGAGCGCTCGGGCCCGTGTGCCGGGCTCGGCCACCACCGCCAGACCCGATCCGCCCTCGGTGAGCACGAGCTCGTCGGCCAGGCTGAGGGAGACCATCTCCGCGTCGAGCTCGTGGTACCCGTCGACCCGGACACCGGTCACCCGCAACGACACCGTCAGCTTGGCCGGGGCCAGCACGGTCACGGGGTCTCCCGACACGCGGGCAGCGGGTGTCACAGTGCCGCCAGCCTCCCCCACTCCGCCACCCCGAGCTCCTCGGCCCGTGCGTCGGGCCGCACCCCGGCGCGCTCGAACGCGGAGGGCTCGACCACGCCGGCCAGTGAGCGGCGCAGCATCTTGCGACGCTGGCCGAAGCCGGCCCGCACGACGGCATCGAGCCGCTCGTAGGAGACGAGCGCCGGGTCCACGGCGGGGGCGGGCAACCGGTCGAGCCGCACCAGGACCGACTCGACCCTCGGCCGGGGGACGAACACCGAGGCGGGCACGCGGCCCACCACCTCGGCCCGGGCGAAGTAGGCGATGCGGACCGAGACCGCCCCGTAGGCGTCGTCCCCGGCCGGTGCGGCCATGCGCTCCCCCACCTCCCGCTGCACCATGACCAGGAGGTGGGCCACCGCCGGCACCTCGACCAGGGCCCGGAGGACGAGCGGGGTGGCGACGTTGTAGGGCAGGTTGGCCACGAGGCTCCACGGGCCGCCGCCGCGCTGGGCGAGCAGGGCGGCCAGGTCGATGGTCATGGCGTCCCCCTGGACCACCTCGACGCCCGCCGGCTCGACGACGGAGCGGAGCACGGGGATCAGGTGGCGGTCGGTCTCCAACGCCACCACGCTGGCCCCGGTCTCCGCCAGTGCGAGGGTCAACGACCCGAGGCCCGCCCCGATCTCGAGCACCCGGGACCCGGCGGCGACACCGGAGAGCCGGGCGATGCGCCGGACGGTGTTGGGGTCAGCGACGAAGTTCTGACCGAGCGCCCGGCTGGGCCGCAGGCCGTGCGCCGCCAGCAGCTGGGCAATGTCGGCGCCGGAATGGGTCACCAGGAGATTGTGACGTCCACCACTCCCTGGCCGAGGTCGGCGATCTGAGAGAAGCCCTCCGGCGACATGTCGACGACCCGCGGATAGCCCGCGCCTTCGCGATCGTCCACCGTGCACACGGTCGACGCGCCGGTCGCGTTGTTGACCACTGTGACGACCGTTCCGAAGGAAAGCGTCGGGCTGGCGCACATCCCAGACGGTGCCTCGGCGTACCACGTCGCCTCACCCACTTCGGAGTTCTGCGGCGCCGGTGGCGCCGTCGTCGTGGTGGTGGTCGGCGGCGGCGGTGGAGGTGGTGCGGTGGTCGTCGTCGTGGTCGGTGGCGGCGCGGGCGCCGTCGTGGTGGTCGTCGCGGGCGGTGCCGTCGTCGTGGTCGTCGCGGGCGGGGCCGTCGTCGTGGTCGTCGCGGGCGCGTGGTACGCCACGAGGTGCGAGCGCAGGTTCACTCCGTCGAGATGCGATGCAGGGTGCACGACCAACGAGTGCGCGCCGTGCACAGTGCCTGCCGTCGCCACCGATCGTGGCGCGGCCGAGCTGTTCAACAACAGGAGAGGCGCGACGAAGAGCGCGCCGCAAATCATTGCAGCGACGCCGAGGCGCCTCCCCCTTGTGCTCTGGTTCCGCAGGGCTCCACCCTTCTCCGGGACACAGCGCACCCGCGCCGACACACGGGTGGCGGGGGATTTCTGGAGAACTTAGATAACCAATCCCGGCCCACGCAAACCCGAAAAGTGATGGAACCTTTTTGCGAGCCATTTCCGCAGGTCACATGCCATGCGCTCCGCGACATTGAGATGAACTCCCTGTTGAGAGCGCCTATTTGGGCAGAATCAAAGTGAAACACCCTGGTCACAAGGTTCTCGTATTACGCACAACAGCGCGTGAATTACCTGCCTGTGGAGAACGCCATGGCCGCGGCCGTGGCCGAGCGCTCCATGACCTCGGCGGTGTTGCAGCCCTTCACGGCGGCGATCGCCTCGCCGACGAGCGGGAGGTACGACGGCTCGTTCGGACGGCCGCGATGGGGCACCGGCGCGAGGAACGGGCTGTCGGTCTCGACGAGCAACCGGTCCAGCGGGCAGCGCGCCGCGGCGGCGCGCACGTCGCCTGCGTTCTTGAACGTGACGATGCCACTGAACGACACGTACATGCCCACGCGCAGGCACAGGTCGACCTCGTCGGGTCCGCCGGTGAAGCAGTGCAGCACGGTGCGTTCGGGCACGCCTTCGGCGCCGAGCACGTCGAAGAGGTCGGCCCAGGCGTCGCGCGCGTGGATCACCAGTGCGAGGCCGTGCGCGTGCGCCAGCGCGATCTGCGCTGCGAAGGCGGCGCGCTGCGCGTCGCGCGGGGAGTGCTCGTAGTAGTAGTCCAGTCCGCACTCCCCGACGGCCACCACGGCGCCGTCACCCACGGCCAGCTCGCGGGCCAGCAATGCCGCCACCTCGTCCACGCCCTCGCTCGCTTCGTGCGGGTGCAGCCCGACGGTCGCCCAGGCCCGCGGCGTCGACCCGCCGGCCGCGGTGGCCCGCGCCACCCGCACCGCCTGGTCCGAGGTGGCCTCCCCCGTCCCGATGCAGACCAGGCGGTCGATGCCCGCCTCGTGCGCCCGGGCCAGGACGGGCTCCAGCTCCGCCCCCCCGCCCTCG